>Ga0187833_10000559_pt1 | contig 43246 bp, 50 predicted proteins | sample ETNtaG_37_FD_167968 | JGI IMG/M metagenome (GOLD analysis project Ga0187833, IMG submission 167968) | Marine microbial and viral communities from oxygen minimum zone, Eastern Pacific Ocean - ETNP2014_SV_400_PacBio MetaG (Illumina Assembly) | ecosystem: Environmental > Aquatic > Marine > Hypoxic...
GTTGGAGAACTAAGAGATGCTACTTTAAAAAAAACATTATGTCCAGGCAATAAAAGAATATTTAAGATCATTAAAGAAAACAGTTTTCTTGATTAGACTTTCTTAGCAATTGAAACAAATGTTTTTGCCATGAAAATTCCCTGCCACTTATCATACAAAGTTTTCTCAAGTTTCTCTCTCATTAAGTTATCATCTTTCTTTGTGAACTTAGGTGGCAATAAATAAAAATTATAATAGTACTTATTTTCTTCTTTAAATCCATATTTTTTTAATTTTGTTTCATAAGTAAGTGGATTTTCATATTTCATTGTCTTATCATCAAAATCAACCACTTGTTTATATGTGAGAAGTTTATTAATCTGTTTTTTATAATTCTCTGTCATAAAAAGATCAAATAATGCGTTATACTGTGCAATTATTATATGACCTCCTTTCTTAAGTATACGGTTACACTCAGAATACGCTTTTGATTCATCTTCTTCGCTAACATACGGCAAAACTCCGTTCAACATGATAAAATCAAACTTGTTATCTTCAAAGATAGACATATCCAATATTGAACATTCTTTGAAATCTGCCTTGAGATTTTGTTTCTCTGTTTTTTTCTTTGCAACCTCAAGCATGTTTTCAGACTGATCAATACAAGTGCAATTCCATCCTTCTTTCATAAGTCTTCTTGCGATATAAGCAGTACCACATCCTGCATCAAGTACAGTCCCTTTCTCTTGTTTCTTAAAGAAGTCAAGCACAATCTTAGCTCTGAATTTATTAGCAGGATAACAATCATCCTTCTCATGATACGAATGGTCTTCATACTCACTCGCAACTTCATTCCATAATTTTTTAGAGCTCATTTTATAAATTTCAAAACAGAATCCTTTGAGAAAACAACAATTCGAACTGCTGTATCAAGTTCACCTGCACCTAAAACAAAATTATCACCTGAATCAATGATTCCTGTGACAAAAACAACGTTCTTATCTAGGAACGGCTTGCCATTTATATGTTTTTTGAGTTCAGGATTATACTCAATAAATGGTTTCTTAATAATCTTAACAAACTTAGTTGGATCATTTTTGTCAAGTAAAGCAATGAAAGCGCGGTATATACCAACAGGATTGTTTTTCTGATACTGAACACCATGGAATACTTCTAGCCAGTATTCCTTGCCATTAACTTTAATTAATACAGGTGGAGCACCAGTACCAAGCTTATAATCCATCTGACTATCTCTTTTAAGTGACAATACAACATTATCATTTGGTTTCCAATGCAATAAATCAGAAGAGCTTGCTGCGCTTATGAATTTACCAGTAATATTTTTACTTTCATTTGGATAAGCAAGTAATGTAGCGCCTTCAGGTCTTGTTAAAGCGATATATTTCCCATTAATTTTCTTAGGGATAATAACAACATCTTTGTTCTGATGATCAAATATAACACCTTTTGATTTATAGTTTAGACCATCGCTAGATTCGTAAAGCGCAGTGCATATCTTATTAGAACCAACACAGACAATGTTCATGTAATACTTGTTATTCAACTGTATAATCCTAGGATCCTCAACACCATATTCCTGATAATCAAATTCAGGTAGTATTACTTTGTTATAATGTATCTTCTTAACTTCAAAACTTTCTGAATCAATCTCAACAGGCAATAACCAGGATATTGAAGTCAGTCTCTTTGCAATTGTTCCGTTTTCCTGTATGATATCAAAATGTCTTGGGTCATTTGAACTTACTTTATTTTTAGGATATTTATCTATCACAAACTTTTTCTTAGTAACATCAAATCTAGGACTAAGCACATAACCATTCTCAACAGTTTTCTTAAGTGCTTCAGCAACCCTGACAATTAATAATATATTCCCATTCTTTAATTTAGCCATGCCAGGATTGAATGTTCCAAGAATATAGGTCTCTTTTCCAGTGTCTTTTGCAACAGGCTTAAAATGATTATCAATATCTTCAGGACTAAGAACTATCTTATCTAATAATGGTTTAAGTTGCATTTTTTTAAGGTTATAAGTTAGGGGGAATTTCTTCAAGAGATAATCTTGCCATCAAATAAGCAATAGTTGACTCAGCACCTTGGTTCTGGTTGACAGATGATTTACCAACACCATCCCTGCATCCGCCTGTTGATTCATCATAAACAACCTGGTTGATTGGATTTTTTCCAAGGAACCATTGAAAAGCAATCAATGCTTTATTAAGATAATCTTTCTTCTTTGTTACTCTACTGGCTAATAATAATGTAGCAACAATTGACCCTGCATCAACTGGCTGTTGGTCAAACTCAGCCTTTTTCTGATCTTTGAAATACCAGCCTTCTTGTCCAATTGGCCCATAAGAATCTCCTTTAAAAGTAACTGAATTAAGGAAATCAAGTGATAAAACCGCAACATCAAGATACTTTTTATCTTTAGTAGCGAGATAAGCATGGAACATTGATTCAGGAATTTTGCCATTTGAATAAGTGAGTTTATCATCAAACCATTTCCAATCATCTGACGAATGTTGATTATACATATCAACTAACTTATCCGCGTATTTGCGTATCCTATCAACAATATCGCTAGAAGGTCTTGCCTTATTATAAAGATAAAGACCTGTTATTGTAAATGCAAATGGTCTGGGCATGCTTACTTTATCAATGATATTCAGACCTTTATCAAAGATTTCCTTAGCTTCATTTTTTAATTCTAATGGTAATGACTTTACTGACATTACATGACCAAGTGACCATAAAGCTCTTGCATGAGCATCATAAGTCCAGTCCTTTAGATTAACTTTTCTGTCATAATCAACATAATTGTAAAGGCTTCCATCATCCTGTTGTACATAACTGATGAAATTAAGATATGTCTTGATCCTTTTAAGTTTATAGTTCTCTCTAAAAAGGTCATAATGCATGCAATTTATGATCATTGCCCGTGCATTATCATCGAGTGTATATCCTGAACCTGGATCAGGATTTGTATGATCAGCAAATTGTATTATTCCAAAGTCATCTGTAAGTGTTTTAATATGTTTAAACTTAATATTAGGCATATTGTTTACTGCATCAATTGGTTCATCAATATGTTCATTGAACAGATTCATGTAAGACAAAGCAACATTCGGCCATGACATATGTCTTGTATAAGCGTATGCATTATTTTCCATGGTCTCTTTCATCTTAGGATTAGATAACATCTTTATGATTGCATCTGAGAATGATTTAGGATTATTAAATTCAGCAAGCATCCCTCTTTCTTCATTAACAACTTCTTTTGCATGCAAGAAAGGAGTTGACACAACAGCTCTTCCACAGCCCATTGCATAAACTAATGTCCCGCTTGTTATTTGATTAGGATCTTTGTTTGAACAAATATATATGTCGCTTGCCTTAAGATATTTTATTATCTCTTTTATATCAAGATACTTGTTATAGAATTTAACATTGTTCTTTAATCCTAACTCTTTTATTCTTGATTCAAGGAAATTCCTGTACTTTTCTCCTTCTTCTTTCATTACAGTTGGATGAGTCTGCCCCATTATGATATACAACACATTAGGAAACTTTTTCACTACTTCCTGCAAACCTTCAACAACATATTCGTACCCTTTTCCTTTACTCATAAGACCAAATGATGATAATATAATCTTGTTACCATGTCCTAGTTTGAGTTTCTGTTCATTACTTGGACTATAAGATACTGAAGGAATACCATGAGGAATAACTGCAATATCAGTATTAATTCCATAATCATTCCGAAGAATATAAATTGCCTTATTATTCATTACCACAATACAATTTACTTTTTCTGCAATCTGTCTGACAACTTCTTTCAATTCTTCATTTGGAGTTGGTAAAACAGAATGAAAAGTCACAACAGTTGGTTTATTTAGTTTATCAAGAAAAGAGATGAGGTAATTCCCATACTTACCACCAAAAAGGCCGAACTCATGCTGGATATTGACTAATTTAATTGATTCATTATGATTGATCTTCTCTGCAACATCTGCATATCCTTTCTCGTTAGTATCTTCTAGTTGGTAAACAACATCATCATGATAATTATAGATATTGATAGAATTCTTATTCATCGCAAGAATCTTAGATTTAACAGTAGGAGCAAACTTAGTATCCATAGCTGTTGTTAGATCTTTCGTAAAAGTAGCTATCCCGCATTCACGTGGCGGGAATGAGCTCATATACAATACCCATGAAGATTTTTCTTTGATTTTAACACCCGATTAAAAGAAAAAGTGACATGTTATAAAAATATATCCCTAAAAATGCTTCTTTTTCCCATTTTTCAACAATTCACTTAATAAATCATTCATTCTTACAGAGAACGCACCGATATATTTATCAGATGCACCATAATAAACATAAAGTCTATTCTTGAAGATTGCATGACCTGTTGGAAATATTACATTACTTATATTCCCATTTTTCTCCCATTTTTCTTTAGGTGAAAGCAGAGGTTCTTCAAGATGACCTATTACTTTAGTTGGATCTTTCTTATCAAGCAAAGCAGCTCCTGCTCGATATATCTTACCTCGATCCATATCATCTACTGCATGATAAATCATAAGCCAACCATAATCAGTCTCAATTGGAGGACATCCACCACCGATATTCCTTGACTCAAACCAATGTTGTGACTCAAGCACAACATATTTGTTTAAGACCTTAAAATATTTCTTCCAATAATTTAATGTAAGGTCTTTGAAATCTTTAAAGTAGATAACCTGTATATCTGGTAATATTCTATGTATTAAAGCATACTTTCCCTTAATCTTTTTCGGGAATAAAAATGCATCCTTATCCCATAATATTGCATCCTCACCAACTCTATCTTTAAAGTACGCTTCGAAGAGAAAATATCTCTCTTTTAGTTTTGTTTTACATGCCCTGAATAAATCTTCTGCCTCATCATAAGTTATCTCAGGTGAGATGATTCCTTTTTTGTGCCAATGAATAAGATCTTTGCTTGTTGCATACGCAAGCCTTACGTTTTTCCCGTCATAGGCCACATAAACCATATAATATATTCCATCAATAAGTGTGATTCTTGGATCCTCAAGATTAAATTCTTTAGGTGATTCAGGATAAAGGATAGGTTTTGTCCACCGTTCAACAACTTTTAGCGGTCCTTCTAACTTACAATAACCAATCACAGATCTATTCTCTTTATTCCATGCGCGGTAATACATATGCACATGTTTCCCGTGCTGGATACAAGCAGGATTAATCACTCCTCTATTTTCAAAATCAAGCTTAGTCGGTTTTAGAATTAACCCCTCTCTTTTTACCTCTAACATGATACTACTATAATATTACTCATTTATAAATTTATCTTTTAGAAGTGAGTAGAAGTCACTTTAATTGGTAGAACCTACTCTTCCATTTGATTATGCCTTCAGTGCTTTTGTTGCTCATTGATTTATTTTATTTATTAACGTATTTTAAAACTAAAAATAAATATCAATGCTCATCCACTGCTCTGAAGACATAAGATTAGCTTACTTTTATCCATTTTTCTTTGATAATATCAAGAATCAACAAACATTAATCAACTTTAAGCAATAACATGACTAATCTGCTCTTCCTTATGGATCCTTACGACATTATCAACAAAGCTTTCTACCTTGCTTTCATGAGAAACAATGATTATTTGTTTCAAGGAAAGCTGTTCAAGAACATCCCTAACCTTATCAAGTTGTTCAGTTGAAAAACCGTCTGTTGGTTCATCAAGTATGAGCAAATCCTTTGTCTTGATGGTTCCGATAAGATTATTGACAACCTTATTAAGTGCTAATCTGTAAGCAAGAGCACAACTTGTCTTTTCACCACCGCTAAGGTTCTCTATATCTGATTCATAACCATTCTGATCAATAATAGGTGAGAAAGTATCGTCAAGCTTGACATTGATAGACTCATCCTCAATCAATATATTGAACCAGTTCTGGAACACTTCATTGAACTGTGAATATACCTGAAACATGACCTGCCTCTCTATCACTGACATCACATTAAGGAAATATTCTTCCATCCATGTAACAAGCTGTTTAAGTCTTAATGACTTGTTCTTGATATCTTCCATATATTTGATCTCTGTATCAAGTGACTCAAGTTGTTTATTCATTGATTCTTTTTCCTTGCCAAACTCAGCAATCTGGATTGATAATTCACGCTCTTTGCTCAGCAAAACGTCATATTCTTTCTTGAGGATATTATGAATATTATCAACAGAAGCAGTATTTGCAATGTCGCGTTTAAGACTATTAAGTTTATTCTCATTCTCCATAATCTTAACTTTTAATCTTCCTTGCGCTTCTTCAAGATTACTTTTAAGTTTAAGTTTATCATTAAGATTATCCTGCCTGATTTTCTTGATCTTTAATTCATTCTCTTCTTTACGTAGGTTATCAAGCTCTGCATTAAGATTCTTAAGCATGATCTCAGCCTTCCCTGATTTTTCAGAATATATTTTCATATCAGAATCTAACTGTTTTATCTTATCGTCTTCTCTTTTATGGATTGTATGTTTATGCACATCACCTACATCCTGATCACAGATAGGGCAGTGATTTATATTTGATATCTTTTCCTTGATATCCTTTGAATGTGTAATCTTAGCATTAAACTCGCTAATCTTGTTTCTCACTTCAGACAAAGTTCTATCCATCAGGTTTGACTCATTAATCTTATCCTGTATGTTCTTAGAAATCTTTTCAGAATCAATTTCACCAGTATCTTTAACTTCTTTCTCCGCGATTAAAATCTGTTCGTTTAATTGTTTAAGATCATTATTGTTTCGATCAAGTTGTTCATTCAGAAATTTATAATTATTTTCAAGAACACTGAATTCTTTTTTAAGTTCATTAACCTTTTTTATATTCTCTTCAACATCAACAAGCTCTTTTCTCTTTATACCAATCTCTTTCTTTATCTCTTCAGTTGAAGGAAACAATGAATCTATCTTCAGTTTTATCTTATCAATCTGTTCTTTGATGCCTACATTAATCTTCTTCTTATCATCCAGCAATTCTATCTTTGCATAATTAACTTTCACCTTATCTTTTATCTCTTTGATATTACTCGCACAGTTCTCCTTGATCTTCTTGTACTTATCAATCCCAAATACCCTTCTAAGAGTGTTAAGCCTGATTTCTGCATCTTCAATTAAGATCTGTTTCATCTCTTCTTGCGGTGTGAAGACAGTATAGCGATAAACTAGGTCGCTTGTCTTTGTGATAAGGTCTTTAGGGTAACCAATCAGATCAATTATTACAGATTTAAGTTCAACTGCAGTACCTTCTTTTTTGATGCCGTTTGATATGATATAACCTGCATCCTGTTTAATAGTATCTTTCCCGCGTTTAAGCACACGCTTCACTGTATATTCACAATTGTCAATAGAGAAACTAAGCTCAACAGACCCTTCCTTGACACCATGTCTAAGTAACGCAGCTCCGGAAAGATGTTTTCTCTTCACACCAAACAAAGCAAATTCAATTGCGAGCAGAATTGTTGACTTACCAGAACCAATATCCCCAGACAATAGGACAGAACCTGCTGGAAAGTTGATTGTCTCATCTATGTATGATCGGATATTATTCAGCTTAAGTGACTTCAGAATCATAATTCAGAATAAACAAGATTGGTTTTTAAATCTTGTTATGTTCAATTCAATCACTAATTTATCAGAAAAAGAAACACACTCTTAATCATTTTGTGATATTGCCATGCGCTGCATAACAACATCCAGGTTTCTGTCTTTATACCAGAGAATTGGCAAGCTATCAATCTCAAATGGTTCAATCATTTTCTCAATGTGTGGAATCATCTCTTTAATATAAAACAATTCTCTTCCATCAATTGTTTTCCATTGTAATTCCTCAGGATCTTGGTCAGATATTTTATCCAAGAATATTTTATATCCTTCTTGTCTTTTCTTTACATCATGTTCTATTCCTTCTCTCTCAGTTTCAGGAATAGCAACAACAACATTTCCTGTTAATTCTAATCTAGGGTAAGAGATTACTCGAGGAAATGAAGATGACTCACTCTTTTGCAATTCTGCCCATAATGCCACTTCAAAGATATTCCCATAACCATCATCATAAAGTACTTCTTGTTTTCTGGATATATGAACCGCTGGCTCAATATTATCTTTGTTTAGATCATAATTCTGAATATTTCCTTTTTCACTGCAATGGCTAAATCCTAAGTGTGCATATGCTAATATTTCTTCAAGTGGAACTAAAACACCTAACCCTCCAACGTAATCATCTAGTGTTTCTATTGAGGTGTTAGAATATTTGAAAGAAACAAAACCTGTTGAAAAACTTATATGATTGTTTGTATCATAGTAACCTTCTTTTCTTCCTGAAGTCATAGAACTCCCTCTATGTGTTCTAACTTTTCCAAGTAACTTCTTCACTTCTTCAGAAGATAATAAAGAACCAGATAGTAAAGCATCTAAGAAACCTGTCCTTCTGGTTGTATATGAACATAATAATCTCACTTCTTCATCTGATTTTTCAACATAAAGTCTTCTGATTGTCTGTTCATCCATAGGATATTGGAGAGAAAGAAGGTTTATAAATATTCACAAAAGTCACTATTAGAATAAAGAAAGAAAAATAAAAAGATTAAGCTAAGCCTTTTCCAATCTGTTTCTCATCCAGTTTATATTTCTCACCGAATATCTGAGAAACCATCCTGATTGGCGCGCTTGGCGAGTTCTTGAAACATACCTGTAGCATTCCGCTTAATTTAGCTCCAAAAGGTAGTATTGGCTTGAAATAGCTTGTGTACTTAATATACTGGAACACTTCATTCATGCTCCATTTATATTTACCTTTAGGGTCAGTCAGAATATCAACAAACTCCTTAGCAGCTTCAATTGCATGCTTCTTGCCTGCTTCTCCTCTCCAATACTTATCAGGAGCATTCCTGAAATAATAAGGTTTCAGTTTCAGCTCAGGGTATGAATGGATTATTGCATTCACTGCTGAATTCTTATATACATAATTAAGCATATAGCTTAGGTTGTTATCAAAAGGCAATACTGGCTTTTGGAACAATTGATAACTGATCCATTGCGGCATCTTTTTCATATTATGCTTATACTTACCAAATTTACCTTTAGGGTCAACTAATGCTGTAATGAATTCTCTTATAGCCTCATGTACAAGCTCATAATTGATCTTGCCTTTCTTATCATGCCATATGCCTCTTGCGTTCTTGAAATAATAAGGTTTAAGCTCTTTATCAGGATAACATGCAATAACCAATTCATATATATGGTCAAAACAATTCCTGACAGTTCGAAGATTATTCTTATCAAGAAGGTCTTTGTTAAGGTTCCTAACTGTAGTAGATAGACCCCAATTAAGTTTCTCTTCAAAGAGATATCTTGCAAGAATTACACTATTCATCTTGCCCTGAAAACCCATGAAGATCCCAGGAGAGAATGTCTTTCTTTCCTTATTGTTAATCTCTTCATACATTTCTATAAGAACTTCCTTTATCTGAAGATTAGTTCTGTACTTATATAGATACAGCGGTTTCTTCTTAGGATTCTTCTTCTTAACCAATTCTGAGAACAAATCGTATTTAATTACTTCTCTTATGTCTTTTTTACTTACATGTACAAAGTTTTCGTTTAGTATCCTATTTAACAGTGTTGTCTTATCCATTTTTCTCAACCCCACAAATCCCCAAGAAATACTCAGGGGTACAACTCTCCCCTTTTTATTAAATATTTAGCTATTACCTAAAATAAGGATACAATCTAGTATAAATATATTATTGTAATATAGTAGATACTTTGAAAAATACGACCTTAGTTTACTAATTCTTTCTTAAGAGCTTCAATGATTTCAACAGGAGTTGGGTCTGTCTCATATAGTATTGCAAGCCAGTAAGCAACCCATACACCAAGGAATATAGCAGAGAACATTCTTGATAAAAGACAGTCGCCTTTGATAACCATTTCAGTGAGATCATAACCTCTCTTCTTTATCAGTTTCTTGGTAATATCCATCCTTTTTCTTATCTTCATCAGGTCATCTTCATCCCTGATAATCACTACATAAAATTCTCCATTTTGATTTACGTACCCGTTAATCTCGTTATGGTTAAATTCAGGATATACATTATAAAAAGCGTGTATTTTTGCATTTTCGTTAATGTCTGTCTTCCATTTCATTGCAATTGGTAAGAACTTTGTTGAACCGTATATGATAGGTATTCTTTTATCTATCTTTTGGGCAAGATCTTTGCCTCGGTCCTTATAGAAAGACTTCCTCAGAGCTGCAATTGTTTTCTTGATAAATCTACCTTGGTCCTCTATCAATCCACTGTTCTGAAGGACCATCAACATTGAAAAGAACTGGTAAGGTGTGCTTATTCTTGGCTGGATACCTGATGGTATCTTTATGTAAAGTGTTCTATTCATCTTACAAAGCTCTTCAAGCTTACCGCCTGAACAGATACTTACAATTTGACAACCTCTCTTGATTGCTTCTCTATACACAGCAACAGTTTCTTCAGTATTACCTGAATAAGAACATGTAAAGACTAAACTTTTCTCGTTGACATATTTTGGAAGAAGATAATTTTTAACAACACTAATCTGTACATCAAGATTTGTAAGATAGTGTTTAAGAATATCACCTGAGATACCAGAACCGCCCATGCCTACTATTGTTATGTCTTTGACATCTTTGTCCACTTTGATATCCTTTGCTAAATCAACAGCTTCCTGACACATCTGCGGAAACCGTTCAAGAATAAGATCCATGTGGTCTTTATCTATTACCTCTTCTTCTGCCATTTTAACTTATTAAAAATATGCAGGTTATATAAATATTTTTGTTTTGAATTAGAATATAAAACTTTAAAAAGAAAATTAGGTTATTTAATTTACTATGGATGAGAAAGAAAGATCTTATGATGATATCTGTCAAAGGATAGAAAGATTAACAAAAAGAGGATTAGATGTAACTATTCTTGGTGATGTAACATATGGTCAATCACAATTCCCAATATTTCAAGCCACAACTCCAGTTTCTGAAGGAAAAGACAACATCCTGATCTCAGGAGGAGTACATGGGGATGAACCAGCAGGAATTTACGCATCATTAAATTTCCTTGAGAATCACATGAGTAGATATTTAGATAGGTTCAATTTCTTTGCATATCCATGCATTAACCCAAGTGGTTTTGAGATGGACACAATTGAAAACTCAGGAAAAGTCAATCTAAACCGAGATTTCAAGCAAGATTATGAATCACAAGAAGTAGCTTTGATTCAGGAATCACTAAAACAAGGACCAAAAAGATATCTGATTACAATGGATCTTCATGAAGCACCGCCTGATTATGAAGGAGAGGGTTTCACAAAAGAAGATAACCCTAAAGCATTCTGGTTATATGAGGTTTGTGAAGATAAGAGTATAAGAATAGGAGATAATATAGTCCAAGGGATTGAAGAGGATGTTCCTGTCTGTAAATGGAAGACAATCTATGATGATATTAATTCAGGTGGAGTTATATGGTACCCAGAAGGATGTGCAAATGAAGTCTATGCAGAAAGCACAACCTTTGAAGGATTCCTTGACTTGCATTACACTAATCAATCATTCACCGTAGAAACACCAACAGGATGGGATTTAAGAAGACGTGTTGATGTTCAAATAAAGACAGTTATTCTTGCACTTGATGAAGTTCTTAAAAGAGAATAAATATTATCTCAGTCGTTCTATATAATCAAATATCAACTCTCGTAAGGAGAATCAGTAGAATTCATAATAACATTTTGTCTTGCCGCTTCAAACCTAGCTCCATAATTATGAGCAAAATCAAAATCTATAACAGAAAGTCTCATAGGAGTAGTATCATCTGTAAAAATAGGTGCAAGCTCACATATTGGATCAAAAGTCAGTACATAAAATGAATTCAATACAGAATATCCTCTGTTTATTTCAAAAGGAGCTCTTAATATATGAACACTTCCAGTCTCTTCTGCTAACTGAGTGAGCACGGGAGCTTCTTCATCAGGAGGAAGTATTGCATAAGCTCGATCACCATGCTCATCCTTGCTCAATCTTCTCTTTAAAGTTTCATAAGTTTGGTTTTGAAATCTTACTTCTAAAAAATCTTTATCATAACCAAAGAACATCATTTGACTATTTCCATGCTCAATTGCATGCCATGCAGGAGGACAATAACTAATTCCTGCGCTAGGCATAGCCGTAAATTTGTCAAATATTCTTTGTTGTCTCTTTATCTCACGATGATCTCGATATCTATCCATAAGATCAACAACTGTTTCTTTTATTCCATGTGGAGGTACAATTCTTGGACCAGGACCGTCTAATGTAGCATCTATTGTCATATGATTATGCAATTAATATGTTTATATAAATATTTTTGTTTTCTTTATTGGTAGAAATAATTAAAAAATGTCTTCAGAAAAAACTGAGCATGGATTTATTTTATTTTTATTAACGTATTCTAAAACTAAAACAAGAAATTATCAATGCTCATCACAGCTCTGAAGGCATTAAAAAAGAATTCAAAATTTCAATCTTTAGTGAAACTATCAATAGCAAGCACAATAAGAAGCCCAAAAACAATCAACAAACCAACATAAATCATTGAAGATAATCCCCATACAAAATTAAGCTGTGGATAAATCCGATTAACAAAGAAGACGTTCTCAAAAGGAAGTCTTAGTGCACCAAGCATCAGACCAATCAAAAAAAACATTGTTTTAGCGTGATGTTTTCTTAAGAAATATGAGATTACTCTTGAGAATGCAAGTAATCCAATCAATGCTCCTGCAATAAAAGAAGCAATTATATCCAAATTTGATCTAAAATTGTGTATTGCTTCCAGAATATATCTATATTGACCAAGCACCAATAGTAAGAAAGATCCAGAGATTCCAGGCAGTAACATTGCGCAGATAGCGATCATACCACTAAAGAAGATGAACAATAACGAATGTGAAGAACTAAGCTCTTTGATACCAACTAGCATGAAACCAAATACAAACGCAATGATTCCAATCAAGAAACCGCCAAGAGTATATCCTTCAATCCTTTTATGTACGATCTTAACAGAGCCTGCTATCAAACCAAAGAAAAGAGCAAAAGTGTATGCTGGATAAGATTCAAGCAGATGTGGTATTATCATTGATCCTATCAAAAAAGCAATTACAATACCACCACCTAAAGGAAGGAATAAATTGAAATCCATTGACGTGAACTCAGTCCGTGCTTTGTTCAGATATTCTTTATCTCTTTTTATTATGAACTTCAATAATGAGAATACAAAATTAATATTGATATCTTTAATACCTTTAATCAATCGTTCATAAATTCCAGTGATGAAAGCCATTGTACCGCCAGACACACCAGGTATAATGTCAGCAACGCCCATCAAAAGACCTTTCAAGAAAATAATGATTGTTTCAGTAATATGTTTCATTTTTAATCAGTGTTTAATAATCTTATAAATTATTTTTGTTAAGATATTCTTTAGCTTTTAGGATTATGATTGCGCTTGGCCCCTGATGAATCTTGTCATCCATGACCATCTCAACAGCTTTCTCAAACTTAACCTTAACCATCTCAATCTGTTCAGTCTCATCAGGACTTGGTTTTGTAAAATTCAATGATTTTACCAGAAATAAATGCATTGGTGCGTTGATCTGGCTCGTAAAAGGATTAACAACGCCTAATTTTGTCCATTCATTAGCCTCAATCCCTAACTCTTCTTTTAACTCTCTTTTAGCTGCGTCAATTGGTACCTCACCATCTTCAATACCACCGCATGATGCATTGATACAATCTTTTCCAACAGCATACTGGAACTCTTTAGCCAGGTAAACATAACCATTATCATCAATAGGAAGCACACATACACCCTGTTTCATCTTAACAGTTGAGAAAATGCCTGGATCTCCATTAGGTTGTATTACTTTGTCTTCGTAGACCTCTATCCATGGACTTTTATATTTCCGTGTTGACTCTTCAATTTTCCAGGGTCCATGTTCAACTACCATGAGAATATAAGAAATTGTAATTGTTTAAATAAGTTATTGAAGTTGTTTAATTGTTTTGACCCGCTCTTTTACATAATCATCCTTAATTAAATCACTAATTAAATCTTCAACAACAGTATATTGTCTCTCAACTTTTGCAAAGATTCGTTTATTCTTAGTAAAAGTCTTCTTGTGCTTATCCTTGAAAGATTTCACTCTATCCTTATTTAGGATTGGAGGTCCTTCCCTTTCTGTAATCTTAGACAAAGGTTTTGGATCAAGTATAAAATAGAATATTGCTTTCTTGTCCCATTTCCATCCAGAGTCAATAAGTTTAAAATCATTAGTAACCAATTGACTCTTCAGGAATTCAAATGCTTTCATGAACTTGCTACCAACAATATCTTGTTTGCCTTTAAGTGCCGATGATTCAATTAATATCAATTTATTCTTCCTGACTTTTTTTTCAAGAGAGTCAACAGTGAACTCTTTCTTGACAAAGAATTCTTTTGAAGGTTTCTTAAGGAAATCCTTGGCTGCTTTCCTGAATATATCAAACTTTTCTTTAGATAAAGCGGCAGCAGCGTTTCTTGCAGGCAATATTGGATCAATAACAATCAAAGGAGAGATCTTTGATTTATTGATCTCATCAAAAGCCTTGCCATTATAATAATTTTCAAAATCAACCACACCAAACTCTTTCCATTTGTTTGACGCTTTCAGCAGATTAATAAATCCCTTATAATATATTGTGAGTATGTCAAGTACATGCCCTGAGAATCCTCGGATATAACTCTCAGCTCCATAACAGTGCTGTGCTTTGCAAAACAATTTACTTAAACGAATCTCATTTGCAAACTTGGAATATTTCTTGACCCAATCAACATGCAATGGAGACATGTCAGTTACATTCAATGCTTTCTTAGGATCTTTTATGTCAAGCACAGGCACAATCTCGTACTTAAGCTTGTTCTTTATCTGAAAATAATCACGTGAACCATGAACCTTGACAGCCTTAAAACCTTTCAGCACTTGACCAAGCAATTTTGATATGTCATCATCCTTATAACTATAATCAAACTTGACAAATATATCAATATCATAGTCTCCGCTAAGAAAAGTGCCTTTTGCAACAGACCCCCCTGACATAGCCTTGGCTTTTATCTTATTAACAGAAATTGACTTGTTGATTCTCTTCAGTATTGAATCTATCTCTTTTTGTATGTCATCATCAGGTACAGTCTGTTTAATAATTTCATTCAAGAGCTCCATGATTAAGAGAAATGAATTTGTTGATATATAAACCTTTTTAAAAACAAGCCTATAAGATTAGCGTCATTTAAGAAGATAAGATTATAGATTACATAAAATTTTAAAAGAGATACAATTTCATGATGTAATAATGAGGAGAGGATTTTGTTTAAATTAATTTTATTAATTGTTTTATCAATTGTATGTATAGTATCTATAATATTTCTTTTAAAAAGATTTTTAGAAATTATAACTTCAATTAATGATGAGATTAGAATTTTTCTTTTTAACAACAGAACTCTTTTTGATTTATCTTTTTAATAATATATGCAATTATACAACTAATTTTCATTACTAAAATGTCAAAAACAAATAATCCTAGTTTAATTATTTCAATCTTTGTAATATCATTACTTACTTTCTTAGGAATTGAAAAATTATGTCTTAAATCAAGATATACTTTCCTTGAAGGGCAATTAACAGAAATTTATACTAACTCTTTATTAAATGAACAAGAACATAAATCTACAATTTCAATGTCAAAAAGACTAGTTAATATAATCAAAGAAAAAGACAAAAGAATTGAAATATTAGAGAAAGGTTTATATAATAGTAATCCTAGGACTAAACTACAAAGAGGTGTTAAATGACAGAAGAAGAAAAAGAATTCTTGAAGTTTGTAGAAAAAGAAAACCAAGAAAGTGTGGATACTGTGAATTCTAATAGCATTAAATCAAAAGAAGCTTATATTAAATTTAAGAAAGCTATTCGTTAATTATTAGCTAACTAAATCAACCCTAACTATCTATTAAGACCTATATCTAGTTTCAAATTAGCCAATTTTTTAAAAACAATAATTATTTAAACCACTTCTACTATTTTATTCTCAAAAAAGAGGTTTGTATGACATCTGCGCTAATTTATCTTACATATATTGCTGTTTTATTATTAATTGGAATAATATGTTCTATTATTGCAACTAAACTCAATATCACTAATATATTATTGCTTCTGCTTGTTGGAATCGGCTTAGGAAACATACTCTATAAAGGCCAACCATTAATACAATTCTCACCATTATTCCTTACAAGCATAGCAGTGCTAGCGCTTGTAATGATAGTTTTTGATTCTGCGTCCAGGCTTAAGATTAAAGAGTTTGACAGTCTTTCATTGATGGCGCTTAAGCTTACAGGATTCTTCATAGTGTTTAACTTGATATTCCTTACATTATTCACTAACTTCCTTTTTGGAGTAAATTCAGTCATGTTATCATTGATATTTTCAGCAACAATGTCTGGTACAGACCCTGGAACAGTGCTGACAATACTGAAAAACCAGAAGAGTAAAGTGACTGAGCTGTTAAAGATTGAGTCACTTGTCAACACACCATTGATCGTTCTTCTGCCGTTTATATTCCTCGATTTCATGCAAAGCGTAACAACAGAAGCATTTACTAAATTTTTAGAACAAATCCTACCGTTCATGCAGCAGATCATAACAGGAATCGGTGCAGGCATGCTTGTAGGTATAGTAATATTCAAGGCAATGAGAAAAGTATATTCAGAGAGTATCTCACCGCTTGCAATTATCACTTCAGCTTTACTTACATATATACTTGCAGAGAACCTCGGTGGCAACGGTGTTCTTGCAGTCACAACACTTGGCCTATTCTTCAGCAGTGTTGCGGTTAAAGAGAAAGCAACTTTAAGCGAATATTCTTACTTTTTCTCTAGCACTCTTGAGATTCTTGTATTTATTCTTATAGGATTCATAATTGATATTCCATTTACTGCAGACTTCATCCTGAAATCATTATTGCTGTTTGTGTTGTATATCATAATACGTCTTGCTGCAATATCCTTATCTTTCCCGCATGGTGAACAGGAGTTCACATTCAAGGAAAAGATTTTCATGAGTCTCAATGTGTCTAAAGGGATTGCTGTTGCGGTAATTGCTTTCATCCTGACAACATTCGAAATAGAAGGCATGGCAATCATACTTAATCTTATACTTGTGTTCATACTTTACAGTATAATTACATCAACAATAGTTCTTAAGTTCTCAAAATATTTCATTAAAGAAGAAGTAGATCTAAAGAATGCATAAACCACAACATTTTATCCATTTTTTTGCAAATAGAGAATTGTCTGAGATATACATAACCATGGCTATAAGGGCTTTTGCGTTATCCCTTACAATACTCTACATACCTATATATTTACTTGAGTTAGGTTACAGTCTAAATTCAGTATTCTCATTTTATCTGTATTTCTCAATAATAGGTGTGTTATTCTTTCCGATTTCTACAAGAGTCAGCTCAAGGTTCGGTTTCAAGCACACCATACTTTTAAGCACCCCGTTCCTCATAGCTTTCTTTGTGCTTCTAAATCATCTCAATAATGAGCATGTTAATTTCATCCTGCTTTCTTTCTTTCTCGCTGCATCGTCAAGTTTATTCTGGATAGCTTTCCATTCAGACTTTGCAAAAGTATCTAACCCAAAGAAACGAGGGTCACAAGTGAGCAAACTACAAGCAATCACTTTGATATTTACCATACTTGGACCTATTGCAGGTGCATTTGTATTAATGTACTTAAGCTACCAGGCATTATTCATTGCAGCATGCATCTTAGTTGTGTTATCAGTTATCCCTTTATTCTTCTCAAGTGAGATACACGAGCCATACCAATTTAAATTCAAGACATTCTTTGATAAAAAGAATTGGTTGAATGCAACAGTCTTCTTTGGAGAAGGTATAAGGGATTTCGCTGCAAAAGTGCTGTGGCCAATATTCATCTTCTTAACACTAAAAAGTTATATCACACTTGGTTCAATAAGTTCAGTAACAAATCTGATAATCGCATTGATGACATTGTGGGTAGGAAATATGTCAGACAGATTAAACAAGACTTCTCTGATAACAGTAGGTTCATTATTCCATTCAGTCACTCTGTTCATAAGAGGATTTTTTGAATCAGTTGTAAACATTTTCACTGTTACTTCTTTTGGTGCAATAAGTTTTGCTCTTATGAACGTACCGTACTTCGCAACATTCTATAATAAAGCAAACAAGAACGGCGTAGTAGAATTTATTCTTTTAAGGGAAGTATTTTTAAGGATAGGTTATATATTCATCTTAACAATAATGATAATATTTAATGGGAATATTGTTTTAGGGCTTGTGCTTGGAGGCGTTGGCTCTATCGCATACAGATTTTTGAGGGAATAAAATGATTTTTCTTGGACCAGGAGGCACATCAGGCCTTGGATATGATGAAGGCTTAAAAGAGATTCATAAGCATGGATTAAAAGCGTTAGAGGTAGAATTCACTTACGGCGTCAGGATGACTAATGTTGAAGCAAAGAGAGTAGGTGAACTGGCCAAAAAGTATGGGGTAAGATTAAGCGTGCATGCACCTTACTACATCAACCTTGCATCAGAAGAAAAGAAAAAAATACACGCTTCTATGAAACGTATCCTTGACAGCTGCGAACGAGCTCATCACTTAAAAGCATCTCATGTTGTGTTCCACTCAGCATTTTACCAAAAACGAACACCAGAACAGGTATTTGAAATGGTAGAGAACGCAGTTATAGAAATGAAAGAGAAGATCAAAGAAAATAAATGGGATGTTAAACTTGCTCCAGAGACAACAGGCAAGAAATCCCAATTTTCTGGTCTTGATGACTTATTAGAGTTAAAGAAGAAGACAAAGTGTGATATCTGTGTTGACTTTGCGCATTTATTTGCAAGAGATGGCGGCGTAATTGATTATGAAGATGTTTTCTCAAAGATCAAGAAACTAGAACATATACATTCACATTTCTCAGGTATCGAATACACAGAAAAAGGGGAACGCAGGCATAAGATAACTGAGCCAAAAGTTATAACTCCGTTAGCAAAACATATTCTAAAGAATAAAGTTGATATTACTGTCATAAACGAAAGCCCTGATCCAGTTGGAGATAGTGTAAAGATGCAAAAGATCATTGAGAAGCTGAGATAAGCCTGATTTTACAAAACTCAACCCATAAATTTAAATATTAATTCTTCCCTAAATAATATTAAAGAGGGTAATAGAGTAATGAAATCAGCAAAAATAAAGGATATTATTGCAAGAGAGGTCCTTGATTCACGTGGTAATCCCACTGTTGAAGCTGATGTGATCACTGATTCTGGTTTATCAAGAGCTATAGTTCCTAGCGGTGCGAGCGTAGGAGTAAACGAAGCACTTGAACTAAGAGACGATGATAGTTCAAGATATCTTGGAAAAGGTACTTCAATCGCAGTCAACAATGTTAATGATGAGATTACGCCTGAGTTAAAAGGTCTAAGTTGTCTAAAACAGAAAAATATTGACGAATTGATGATAAAGTTAGACGGTACAGAGCATAAATCAAAACTGGGTGCAAATGCAATGCTTGCTGTCAGCATGGCTGTCTGTAAAGCAGGCGCTTTGGCAAGTAAGACAGAATTATATAAATACGTTTCAAAAATATCTGGAAGCAAAGGAAAGATATTACCGGTACCAATGACAGTCATACTTGAAGGAGGCAAACATGCAGATGACTCAACTGATTTTCAGGAGTTCATGATAGCCCCTATAGGCATAAACGATTACAAAGAAGCACTACGCTGTGTATCCGAAATTTACCAGTTTCTCGGCAAAGTCCTTAAATCAAAAGGGTATAATGTAAACGTAGGGTTTGAAGGCGCTTATGGCCCAAAGCTAGGATCAAACGAGCTTGCGATTGAGATGATAATAAAGGCAATCGAAAAGGCAGGGTATGAACCAGGCAAGGATGTGGGTATTGCAATAGACCCGGCAAGCTCAGAGATTTACAAGAATAAGATGTATATGCTAAAGGTTGAAAACAAAGAACTGACATCAAGCGAATTAATAGATTATTTTGAAGACTGGATCAAGAAATATCCAATAATATCAATCGAGGATGGCATGGACCAGTTTGACTGGGAAGGATGGATTGAATTAACAAAGCGAATCGGCAAGAAAGTACAAATAGTGGGAGATGACCTGACAGTCACTAACATAAACAATATTGAGAAGGCAATCAAGTCAAAAGCCATAAATTCATTGTTAGTCAAAGTCAATCAGATAGGAACGGTAACAGAATCAATCGATGCTGTCAAGATGATGAGGAAAGCTAAGCTTACATCCATGGTATCACATCGCTCAGGCGAGACAGAGGATACATTCATCGCTGATTTTGTAGTTGGCTTAGGAACAGGCCAGTGCAAGTTCGGCGCTCCTTGTAGAAGCGAGAGGACTGCTAAGTATAACCAATTACTAAGGATTGAAGAAGAACTTGGTGATAAAGCAATCTATGCTGGCAAAGATTTCAGAAAGATTTACTAGAACATATTATTCTATTTATACACGAATCGTATACTCAATATAATCATCCCAGGGATTCTCTAGACTCATCATTTTATCAATAGTTAATTTCTCAAAATATCTTCGAAAAGGTCTCATCGAGTTACCATGAGCAGATATTGCAACATTAATCTTTTCTTTCTTCATCTTTTTTAGTAAATCACGTATAAAAGAAAGAACCCTTTTCTCAACCATTTTTACGCTTTCGCCTTTAGGAGGTGCAACACTATAAGCCCGTCTTATTATCTGCAATTCAGCACTTCCTACTTTATCTATAAATTCTTCTTTTTCTTTGCCGCTGAGGTGATCAATCTTGTGCCAGTGTAACAGTGTTTTATATGAGTCTTCTCCTTCCTCTTTAACAAATATTTTATGTGATTTCCCCTGAACTGTTCCATAACATCTCTCAATCATCCGATTATCGGTTATAATCTTCTTGCATTCAGGATGAAATTTCAGGACTTCTTTCAATGTATCTTTTGATCTGGAAAGACGAGTCTGATAAGCAACATCAAATTCTTTATTCTTTAATTTTCTTGCAACTTTCTTAGATTGTCTAATCCCTAATGGAGTTAACTTTGAATCCTTCCACCCAGTAAAATAATGTTTTTTGTTATAGAAAGTCTGAGCATGTCTGAATAAGTATATTTTCAGTATCATACCATAATATCTTGGTTTACTTATTTATTAAACTTTTGAAAAATAAAGGAAATAATAACACAATCAAAAGTTTTAATAAGTTAATATTGATTCTAGAAAAGATGAAACAATTATTTGTAATAAGACATGGAGACTATGATTGGAAAGATTTATCCAACTCTGGAGAAAAACAGATAGAAAGAATTGCTGAAGATATGAAAGCTATAGTCGGAGAAATGTATGATGGACATTATCTATTATCTTCAACTGCTCCAAGAGCAGAACAATCAACAGAGATTATAGCAAAAGCTTTTGGTTTAGAATCATTTGATAAAAATAGACGTCTTTGGACAGGTGGAGGAGATAACTTATATCAAGAAGAACTTGAAGCAATTGACGCAATGATTACTCCTTATGAAGACACACATGACATTGTAACAATAACAACTCATTATGAAGTTGTGGGTTCGTATCCTCGTCATATTGTAAGAACATTATTTGAAAGAGACGAATACATCAGACGACCTGAGAAAGGTCAAGGAGTTCATCTTGATTTAGAAGCAAAAACGTATCAAATGCTTCCAAGATAGTAATGCGTGCCTTTTTAATTAATTCTTTTTATATTATTTATACATATATCAATCCACAAATAATAAATACATCAATATAGTTCAAATCATTATGTTATTGAAAGAGATTAAGAAAGATATTCCTAAGGACTTGTTCGATGTTTTAGAGAAAGAAGGAATCAAAGAACTAAGACCTTGCCAGGATAAAGCATTAAAAAAAGGTCTGTTGAAAGGTAAAAGCCTATTAGTTTGCACACCAACTGCTTCTGGCAAAACATTAATTGGCGAGATTGCTGCAATGAACAATATCATCAACCAGAAAGGTAAGGCAATCTATATTGTTCCATTAAAAGCGTTAGCAAACGAGAAGTTCAAGGAGTTCAAGAAGAAATACGGACATCTTGTTAAGATTGCGTTATCCATTGGAAACATTGATTCAAGCGACCCTTATCTAACTGAATATGATCTTATAATAACAACCTCAGAGAAATTTGATTCATTGATAAGACATCACACACCCTGGCTCAAATATATCAAGACAGTGATAATTGACGAGATTCATCTGCTTAATGATCCTGGTAGAGGACCAACTTTAGAGATTCTCATAACAATCCTAAAAGACATCCTTAAGAAGATACAACTGATTGGTTTGTCTGCAACAATAGGAAACCCAGAAGAGCTTTCCGAATGGCTTGGCGCTACGCTTATCAAAGATGATTGGCGACCGGTCAAACTGCATAAAGGAATCCTGCTTGAGAACGAGATTGAATTAGACTAGAATACAAAGATTTATTTACTGTGTTTATTTGTTCTAAATAATGATAATTGGAATAGCTGGTCTTGTGCTTTTAGCAATCGGATGGTTCTCTGAAGTCAAAGAAGTCATCAAACAAAAAAAGAGTAAGCTTGACCTTAAATTTTCTATATTATACACAATTGGTTCTTTATGTCTAGTAATCTATGCAATACAACTAAAAGATGTTATCTTCTTTATACTAAACAGTGTTGTTACAATATTAAGTTTGATTTCTTTAATATATTCTGTTAAGAAATAAATCAAGCAATCCCAAGATTCTCAAGAACTACATTCTTATCAAATTCCACTAAATCATTATATTCCTGACCAGTGCCTAAATAAAGAATAGGTTTGCCAGTGACATAAGAGATTGAGATTGCAGCACCGCCTTTCTCATCAACGTCTGCTTTTGAGAGTATGACACCATCGATCTTGATTGACTCAGAAAATTTCTGTATTTGTTCAACACAATCATTGCCTGTGATTGCCTCACCGACAAATATGGTCAAATCAGGCTCAACAATCCGAATTATCTTTTTCATCTCATCAATAAGATTAATATTACTATGCAGTCTTCCTGCAGTGTCAATAAGAACTACATCAAGATTCTTTATTTTTGCATATTTGACAGTATCAAAACCAACAGCCGCCGGGTCGCTTCCATAATCGTGTTTTATCATCTTAATATTTAATTTATCAGCATGATGTTGTAACTGTTCAATTGAGGCTGCTCTGAATGTATCTGCAGCAGCAAACACACATGTAAGATTATTATCCAATAATAGTTTAGCTACCTTTGCCATTGACGTTGTTTTCCCACTACCATTGATTCCTACGAAACAGATCACATATGGTTTTTTCTCTTTAATTCTGGCCAAGAGATCAATCTTATCAACATTAAACAGACTTTCTATACTTTTCCCAAGACTTGATTTAACTTGTTCAAGAATTCTTGAACGCTCAATAGGTTTCCCCACCAAATCTTTTTTAAGATCATCTTTAATTTTATCAATGACTTCAACAGCGACATTATTTTCCAAGAGTGCAACTTCTAGATCCCAGAATATGTCTTCAATTTTATTCTCAGAAATAACTTTCTTGACTATTTTTTCTTTTAATTTACTAAAGAAACCTTTTTTTGGTTCTTCTTCTGGTTCTTTAGGTTCAACTTCTTCTATTTTTTCTTCTGGTTCTTCTTCTTCACTTGGCTTTTCAAGCTCTTCTTTAGGTTCAGGTTCTTTTTCTTCAACAGAAGGTTCCTCTTTTTCTTCTTCTTTCTCCTCTTCAGCCTCTTCAATTTCCTCTTCTTTTTCAGATTCTTCTTCAGTTGTCTCTTTAGTCTTTTCTTCAATAGGCTCTTCAATAGGCTCTTCAATAGGCTCTTCAATAGGCTCTTTAACTTCTTCTTCAGAAACTTCTTCCTTTACTTCCTCAGCATCTTCCTCTGCTGATTTAGAAAACTTTGAAACTGCTTTACTCAGCTTTTCTTTTAGAAATTTAAACAAAATAATTCACCTATTTCACGAGCAGGGCTAATTCTTCTTCAGTATTCTTAGCCTGTACTCCTAGATCTTCAAGCGCTTTTAACAAATGTCCTTGAACTGTTTCTAATTCATTCTTCTGTTTACTCAACATTTCTTTAAGCTTTTCAGGAGACTTGTTAACAGCAATTCCTGAACCTACATTGACTATGAACTCTTTATTCTCTTTTAGTGTTGTCCTAAGAAAGATTCCATTATTTAAAGGTACAAGAGTCTCACTACCAGATTTCATCGTCTCAAAATCATTTACATTAGCAATTGTCGCATTTATTTCAAGGGTCTGATTATTGATTGATTGTAACTGAGTCTGCACTTGCTTGATTCTCTGTTCAAACATCTGCATTTCCATGTATTTCTCCTGTAATTCCTTCTGTTTAGGGTCTTCCATTTTATATTTAAGGAATATTAACGTTTTAAATATGTTTCGAAATTGAGATGTGTAGAAGTATCATTTAAGAATGCCTTTAGAGAGAATATGAGCATTGATTATTATTTTTAAAATACGTTTAAAATTATCAATGCTCATAAAAAGCAGAAGTAGGTTCTACCAATTAAGAAAGTTTTACCTAAATAAAAAGGTTCTACCAAGAATTAAACTTTAAAATCAATAAATTAACTTTTTGCACTCATTTCCTTAGCAAGTGCCTTCTTTGTCCGTACTATTATTTCAATATCGCCAAAGTGCTCTTCCTGATGGATATCTACTTTTCGCTGATTGGTTAGATGCAGTAAAGGTATAAAAGTATAGACTTTATCTTGCTTGCTTTCTGAGGGTATTAATTTAGAGAAAGTAAGTTTATCTTGATTTTTGGAAAAATATGAAATAATTGTATTGTATACTCCACCAATCATTCCTGAAATATTAATCTTTTTCTCAGGCAATTCGATGTCTAATGAAGGTATTGAGTGCAACACTCTCCTTTTCTTGACATCAAGCGCTTTCTGTAATGCACCAACCAAATCATAGATAGAAACTTTCCTTTTCCTTGGCTGCGGCGTTCTTGGAATCAATGAAGGTGTCTCAACACTATCAACCATTCTTTGCTCTGCGTCAGTAAATTCTTCATAAAACTCATCTTCTGGTTCTTCAGAGGACATCATATTATCAAACCTTGCAAGATCTTTACCGACAAGATTCTTCGATTTTATCTTCAAAAGAATAGTTGCTGCTAATAGGACTTTCCCAGAAATCTTAAAGTCCATCTCTTTGAACTTATTAAGCATGTTTAGAAATTTGTTTGTCAACAAAGAAACATCAATATCCCATGGATCCATCTGTTCTGTCTTAACAAGGTCATACAATATAGTCTGCCAAGTTATCTCGTCCTTATCAAAGATTATGTCAAAAACCTGGTCCTGTGCTTTGCTCATTTTCACTTCTTTTTTTAGAATAATAGTTTTTATTTTGTTATTCATATATATAAATTTATCTGAAATGATACCAAAATAATAACCTTTTTATATCAAGATATATTTATATTTTTACAATGGGCCCATGGTCTAGTGGCTATGATGACACCCTTACAAGGTGTGGATCGCCGGTTCAAAAAGCGAAAAGTTCAGAACTTCGCTCTGAAAGTCCGGCTGGGCCCACTTTATCATCATATTTAATGCGCCAGTGATCTAATGGCTATGATAGGGCCTTGCCAAGGCTCTCATCCGAGTTCAAATTATGAAAAATCATATGAAAGTCTCGGCTGGCGCATTCTTTTCATTCTACGAAACTTTTAAATACAGATATACAATTCTTAAAAGCTAATGGGTCCATAGCTCAGCCTGGAGATTTATTCGGGCAATTAGAGCGCCGGTCTTATATGTCCGCGTTTTATTCAACTAAGTGAGCCGGAGGTTGGGGGTTCAAATTTGTGTTAAATCACAATGAAAGTCCCCTTGGACCCATTTTTTCTTTTTATTTATTTGTAATAACGCAAACTAGCCATTCATAAGGGAGTTTGCGGGATTAAAAATTTCACATTAAAGTGTAATTTTAAATAAAGTATTTAAATCCATTATCTCCACCATAATCTATGTCAAAAAAGAAAAGAATCCCTAGTTTTTACGAAGTTTCTATAGAAAAACAAGGTGAAGAAAGGCCTTTCTCCAGAGGTGAAATAACAACCCTGCTTAATTACATAGGAATCGAATTGACTCCTGCATTAAAGATCGCAACACGAGTTAAGCGAGAGCTGATTAAGAAGAAGAATGTCAATAAGAAAACAGGGCAATATTCAATCAGCTCTGTTGAATTGGGTCACACAATCAAAGACAAACTTCTTGAAGCTGAGGAAAACGGAGTAATAAGCCCAGGAGACCAATTCCCTGAAAAATACATATTCTGGAGAAATGTAAGGAATTTAAGAGAACCCATGCTGATTCTTGTTGGAGGAGCAACAGCCGTAGGTACAACAAGCATTGGACGAAGTTTAGAAAATAAGCTCAATTTCATAGTACAGTCAGGTACAAACCCTTTCATGTATGAACTAAAAGGTATGTTCAATATTGTAATGACAGACCATATTAGGGATACAATGAGAGGCTTTGCCGAAGCTTATCCTACAAGAAGAAAACTTGAAGAGCTCTTTGTATCTACATATGAGGCAGGCAAATTAAAAGGTAAAGGAAACAGCAGGGAAATAATCGATGGGTTCATAAGACAGACAGAGATGATAGAGACTGGCCTTGACACAATAATAGAAAATGATATCTTATACAGAGGATCTAGCTTAATAGTTGAAGGAATACACCTAATCCCTGGCTATCTAAATAAAGTATATTCTACTTTCTTAAATAGTGATATTCAGGATTACTCATTTCATTTCCATGTAGATATTCCGGATGAACAAGTTCATCAGGCAAGACTAGGAGATAGAGAATCAGAGACAACATTGCGAGGAAGAAAAGATTATCTTGGCAAATATGATGAGATAAGGATGATCAAGGATTATCTACTAAGCCAGGCACAAGTTACCGAAATTCCTATAATATCTAACTCAGAATTAAATGAGATAGAGCATAAATATGTCTCATCACAGATAATGAACCATATATTTGAAAGGTTAAGGTATTCAGATAGATATGATATTAGAAAAGGGGATATACATATCAAAAAATGATACAAAGCTTTAAATAAAGGATTTATACTGAGATTCAAGATGGCCGAGGAAGATATTAGCGGAAAAGTACAAACTGAAGATTGTATACTTTCTCCTCCAAATCCAGATGAAAAAAGAGTTTATGTTGTTAAAGAACTTGTCCCACTTCCAGACCATATAAAAAGTAAGTTACCTTATGACAAAGCAAGGATTTATGTTGTGCATAATTCAGGAGTTAACATTTGCCTAGTTGCAAAAAAAGGAAGAAGAGTTGGTAAATGTGCATATGGTCATCTAACAAAAAGCCATAATGAAGATGAAGAAAACGAGCATGATAATAACAAAAATATAAGCCATGCAAACAAGTTAGCAGGAGATAAAGATTCATTAATGGAAATAATAGAAAGTGCTCTTGAAGAAAGAGGCATAGACGTTATTGAACAAAAAGATGACAAAGGACATACACTTAACGCTTATGTCATTAAATTCAACAGAGACCTTAATAGCCGTGAATTCTCTGAGCAGTTTAAAGAAGAATATCTAAGAGGATATCTTGGTGTAGAGATTGTCAGAAGAAGAAAAAGCGGATCATACATTATAGAAACACCAGAGCCAATCGAAGAGATGAGAGGTTATGAAATGATAGAGTCATTCCAAGAGTATGTTCCTAAAAAGGTATAGTTTTATTCTTATCATTCTTTGCAAGCAAAACAACCCTGCTTTCTGATTTCTCGTCAATTATCTTATAACTGGTTAACTTCTCAATTTGTGAAGCAAACTCTTTGATCTCGTCATGTGTAGGCATTGCTTCCTTATCAAGTCTATAGCGTGAATATCCTACCCAAACATAAGCTTTACATTCAACAAATTCAGGTTTTGTTTCTTCAATTAATTTAGCGTAATCTTCGGTGTTACTCATATTCTTCCCTTTTGTAAGTGTAAGTCTGATTGTTGAACGAGGAAACTCATGCATCAATTTCAATGATTGAGTGATTTTCTCCCAACCATCTTTAATCAAAGGATGACAAACTTTAGTAAAGTTATCTTCATCAGGCGCAGATAGAGTGATATAAGTCTGAGTGGGATGATATTTATCAGATTCCAACAGCTTTTTCAGCATATCAGGATTTGTTCCATTAGTAACTAAAAAAGCAGTCATTTCTCTTTTTTTAATCTCTTCAACTAATTCAGGAAGCCTAGGATAAAGAGTTGGTTCTCCACTTAGACTTATCGCAAAGTGCAATGGTTTCTTTGCTTCTTCCATTCGTTTCTTATCAGCCTTTTCATTTCCCTGGAATCCAATTAGATAATTTACATGCTCTTTGATGCATCCATCAACAATGTCTTTAGGATCATCAATTTCGCCAACCCATTGCGGTTTAGTAAACTCGATATCACGCCAGCACCAATCACATCTTAGGGTGCAAAACGGCAAAGCAGGCGTCATCTGAACACAGCGCCAGCTTTTAATACCATAGAATGTATTCTTATAGCATACATCTTCGCATTTTATCGACCTTTTAGTCCATAAGCAAACTTTAATAGCACTATGATTACCTACAATCCTATAACCTTGCTTTTCCAGGTCTTTTCTTTTCTCTTCCTTTATCATGTACAAAAAGAGACATGTATGATTTATAAAGTTAATTGTTGGTAAAAGTTTTATTGTGCCTTCAGGATTAATATGTCCTCAGAGAGAAATTCCTCATGGATTTATTTTATTTATTTTACGTATTTAAAAATTAAAAAGAATAATCAATGCTCATCTCTTTCAAATCAAAGATTCGTAAGATTTGAAACCTTCTGTTTCAAATACTGCCCTGAAGGCATATAGTAAAGAACAATTAAATCATTATAAAAAAAAATATAAAAATATATAAACACTAAAAAAATTAAAATTTTTATGTTATTCAAAGAAGCAGTGTCAAAGCTGGAAGAAAGCAAAGAATTCAAGGACTGGAAAAAAGAATGTGATGATTCCTATTTAGCTCATGGTTTTATTTCTTTCGGCGATAACAGTCATTGGCAGATTGGCTATTACAATAAAAAGACTGACAAAATTACCAGTTTTATCATGGGACCTGAGATAGTAGTCAACGCAGAAGAGAATATCTTTAAAGAAGGTCATGATGAAGTGAAAGCGCTTGAGCTTGACAAGATAAAGATTAATATTGACCAAGCACTTAAAGCAGCTGAAGAATTACAGCAAAAAGAATACACAAATGACTCTGTCATGAAAAAGATCATGATAATACAAAACATTGAACAAGGACAGGTATGGAACGTGACATTTGTCACGAGTACTTTCAAAACACTAAACATAAGAGTGAACGCAGAAACAGGAAAGATAGTTGAACATAAATCAAACTCAATAATGGATTTTAAGAAATAGGTTTAATAAAAATGATGATTGATGAAATAAATGAACTTACAAGTTCTACGGGAGAGAAAGGTTGGCCAGTAGCAGTAAAGGATAGAATTGCTTATCCAAACAATAAAGAACCAAAGATTTCTGAGTCAAACGTTGCTGTAACATTCTTATGGACAATGCGTGATGCAATACTTCCTAAGCTGGAGAAAGAAAACCTTGCGCTTGCAACTAACTTCTACACGCCATCAGGGTTAGTTGGTATGATAAGGAACATATTAAGCAATCCTTACATAAGATACATAATACTTTTGGGAGAAGAATATTCTTCAAAAGATAAAGGATGTGATGATAGTAAAGATCTCACAAGCGCAAATGCATTAAGGGTTTTCTTTGAAAAAGGCATTAATGAAGAGAGAAAACTATCTGGATTTGAACAGGCTATCCACTTTGATAAGAATATACCTACTGAACTAATAAAAAAAGTTGCTGAGAATGTTGAATTAATTGACTTAAACAAGACAATGCCAAATGGTTCATTTGAAGAGAAGATTATCGAGGCAAACAGATTAATGAAAACATTAGATAAAAAACAGCCATTCATTGAAAAACCATGTACTTTTGAGTTTGAGAAATCAACAGACTCATTCCCTTACGAAGGAGGAGCAATAATTGTGCACGGAAGCACAATCCCAAAGACATGGATAGAAATCATACATAAGATATACAGATATGGGAAAAAGAATCTCATGAACGCTGATACTGATAGATGGGTCAAAGAAATAAATAATATAGTTGCAGTAGTCCACGACCCACAGAACACTGACTTATCAATAAACCCATTCCTTGTACCGCTCACTCCTGAGAAGATCCAGGCTTACCAAAGCGAGATACTTTCTCCACTATTACCTGAAGGAAAAGCATACACTTACGGAAATAAGCTAAGAGCATACCTCTTTTCTGATTCAAGCGAAATAAAGACTCTTGTCAATAGCGAAGAATTCAAAGACTTTGAATTTGGCAAAGGTTCTCATCTTGATGCTAATATAAACTATCTTGAAAGAGGTTGTGAGATAGACCAAGTTAAAGATATAGTTGACGCTCTTAAACGAGACCCATATTCAAAAGCGACAATAGCAATGACATGGCACCCTGCTGATGAGCTTATGAGGAAGCACAAGAGCAGCCCATGCTTAGTGCTAGTGCAAGCAATGGTCCAAGATGAAAAGCTTAATCTTACAACATACTGGAGAAGCCATGATATGGTCCAGGGATGGCCAGAGAACGCTTATGGTATTGCAGCAATCCAAAAGGAGATAAGCGAAGGTATCAATGTCAAACCAGGAGAATTAACGCTTATATCAAACAGCGCTCAGATATATAACCACTATTATGCACAGGTTGAGGAAATGCTCAAGAAATATAAGAGTGATGAGGTTAATTTCAATGACCTTAAAGGTAATTTCATAATAAAAGTAAAAGATGACAAGATAATTGTAACACATATACATCCAACAGACCAGAGCGAACTTGAAGTGACAGAAGGCAGTGATGCCGCTGACATAATCAAGAAACTGGCTAGCAAAGCTGAGATTGATACATCGCATGCGCTTTACCTCGGCAAAGAGCTGATGAAAGCAGAGCTTGCGCTTCACGCAGGCGTTGAATACACCCAGGATGAGCCAATTTCTATCGATAAAAGCCAAATAAAAACAGAGTGAATATATTCTCTCGACGACAAAATAGTCTAAACTGTCCAATGATAATAAAACTATTTAAAGGAGTAAGATTATCTGAATTTTAGAAATAAAACACAAGCAGGAAAAAAGAGGTACTTTAATGGAACAAAGATCTAAACCAACAATAAGCTATAACACAATTAAGAAGAACACAACACTAGGCCAATTCACCGGCGAGATTAAAGAAGAGAAAAAAGAAGCAACAGACGAAGAAGAATAATTCAAGATTATAATTTCTTTTTGACAACATCCCATATAAGTTCAGAAATCTCTTCTCTAGACATGATTTTACCTTCCTTATCACAATCAATTCTATGCCAGTCATCTCTCTCTTCAACAACATCAAGGTATGACTCTACAGCAAGCCTTAGATGTTCATCATCATCTTCATGTGCATCCTTCACACCTTTGTTAATATAATCACGAGTAGACTCTCTTTTCGTCAATATCAACTCTTTCGCAATATTCCAAGGCACGTAAAGGAATAAGTTAATGCTCGGTTTAGGGATGCCAAACCATTCATACTCAAGCTCGTCAAGCCATTTGAAGAACTTCAGTCTTTTCTCTTTATCTTTAATCTTACATCCCTGATGCCCGTAATTAGCAGATACGTATCTGTTTGACACGATAATCTTTCCTTCTGACAACCATTTATCCATATCCTGTTTCATGCTATGCCTATCCTTTGCATATAACATTGAAGCAAAACACGGGTGAACCTCAGTAGCCTTGCCAAACTTATTATTAAGATAATCATCAACAAGCGCAGCGCTAGGTTCTCCATGCCGCGGAAAATCAGTCATCTCAACTGCGTGGCTTTCCTTGATAAGACGCTCAACCAATAACTTTGCCTGAGTCTCCTTACCAGAACCATCGATTCCTTCAATAACAATCAGTCTACTCTTTTCAGTCATTCTTCAATCCTCAGAACTTTCTCTTTATTTTTTAAACCCTTAATAATATTAACTCTCTTCTTCAATAGCTTAGAAAAGAACTTGATTACTTCAATATTAGCCTTGTTAGACTCTGGCTTTGCGTTGATATTGGCCTTAACAGCTTCTTTAGAATCATCATAACCAGTGATCTCATTCTTATTACAGTTAGGCTTAACAATAATCTTTAGTGAGTTATCCTTAATGTATTGAATTATGTTACCTGCTTTTTTCATCTTGTTTATTTTGATAAAGAGCCTTCAGAAAGGAATTGCTCATGGATTTATTTTTATTTTATTATTTTCAAATTTAAATAACTTATTAAAATTAACCAAATAAAAGGATGAATTAATTTATAATTGAAACTTATGAGGTAAGTTCAGACTAACTTATATAAGTTAAAATATTCTAAAGTATATGACATTAGAATTTATTACTAATACGTTTAGTAGAACATACGAGAAATCTAACCAACTTATTCAAAAAAATAAGTGGTTAATTCCATCAGCAACTGCTTATTTTTTAGCTAATGCTGCAGATTATTACACTACTTCCGAATTAGTGGATATTTTTGGGACAGAAAAAGAAGGAAATGTAGTGGCAAGATATATAATGGATAATTACAAAATGAGTGGTTACGCTACATTTAAGACATTAGCAACAATACTACCACTAACAGTAGCAGTATTTGTCCAACAAGAAGATAATAAACAAAGGAATACTGTGAGAGCTTTGGTAGGATGTTCTATATTTATTGGAGCAGCTGCATCTCTTAATCTCTTAGGATTAATATATTACAAATAAGTTTTTACAATTGTAAAATCTAATAACATTTATTACCTCAAACTATAAGTTCAAAATAGTTTAAACCCCAACCTCTTTAATTAAAAAACTCTTTATTGAGTAATGTTGAGTATAACAAATTAAATAATTAAAGAAACAAAATTATTTTTTATCCTTTTGAACAGGCTCAATCTCTACAATCGGATGTGGATCATAAGTTCCCCACCAGAACATACAAGGTATGCAATAATATCCCCATACACCAAGTTCTCTTATTACCAAAAGTTCTTTGCAAGTAGGACACTTCTTTGGAATGAAAGTTATCTTTATGTTCTCCATATCTTCATTCTTTAAAGGCTCATAATCTATCTTCTCAGGATTCTCAACATTCTCTACCATTTATATCCCCCCAACATAATAATAATAATAATAATAATAATAATAATGAAAATTAACTCGCTTTTTTAAATTTTATTGTAATTTCTATGTTATTAGTTATAATCTCGCCAAGTATGCTTGCATTTCTCGCATCTCATGAACTTTGTTTCTGGCTCATCAGCTGCTCTTGTCTGCACTAGCCAGTAATATGCTTTTTTATGAGCGCATTTAGGACATGTAGCATCAATCTTTGGCAAAGACTCTGCATCGTCCCTCTCAATAACTTCAAGAGGTTTACTCGTTAGCTTAACCTCTTCACTCAACTTAGGAGCTTCAATCTTAGTAGTACTATAACCACATGAGCAGATTAATCGTTTCCTTTTATCTGATTTTTTTGGTAGTAGTATTGAACCACATTTTGGACAAAACATATTTCTCACCTTAAAATGTTAATAATTGTAACAATTCGACAAACCATATCTTTACATAACCTAAATAAGGTATTCTTAAGACTGCCTTACCTAATAACTGACTCTCATGGATATCAGTCTCATCAAGCAAAGAACTTTTGATTGCTTGCTTGTTATGATCCCCCTTTGTGTAAAAGTGATATCCACTGGCATCAGACCCTTTTAACACAACTCTATGTATTATTGGATCCGGTCGTTTGCTTTGAAACACGATAATCTCGCCTATATTTATGTCTTGTGGTTTTTTCCCCATTAAGACCATGATATCACCTTTATTAAAACCGTTCTTGAACCTGAAATCGTTGAAATCATCTAATGTAATCTTAGTATTTGAACCATACCATTCACCGCACTCACTCCAGTATTCGTCAAGACTAAAATGTCTTTTTTCACTATATTTTTTACCGCACATGTCATATTCATAGTTTTTACATTTTTTATATTCATAACCAAGAAAACTTGCTTTTTCATAATCCACACATCTCTCAGCAGAATTGTGTTCCATACTGCCAGAAACAACAGCTACAATAGGAAAACCTGTGCCAAACAGTAAACCTAAACCTGGATATACAAGGAATTTAATAATTACAAATGCGAGTAACACATTGGCAATCCAACTCCAAATGCTGTTATCATTCCAGATGAAATCCCATGTTACCAATAATACTTTCTTTATCTCAGGCCAATCCATTTTCTTTAAGAATAATCTAAGTATGACAATAAAAAGTTATCGATTTTGCGTTTCTGGTTTTAATGGTGCAGAAGTCTTAACTTTATCAGATGGCTCCTTTTTCTTGATTTCTGCAGGAGGAGAAGTCTTAACTTTATTAGATGGCTCCTTTTTCTTGATTTCTACAGGAGGAGAAGTTTTGACTTTATCAGAGGGCTCCTTTTTCTTGATTTCTACAGGAGGAGAAGTCTTAACTTTATCAGAGGGCTCCTTTTTCTTGATTTCTACAGGAGGAGAAGTTTTGACTTTATCAGAGGGCTTCTTCTTTTTCTTTTTAATTCCATCATCAGATGTCTCTCTCTTGTAATAATAATATACAAGCAGTATCACTATAAAAAGAAACACTGACACGCTCTTGAGAGACTCTGTCTTAGGAACAGGTCTTGGTTCTTCCTCAGTAAGTTTAGGTTTCTTCACAAGGCTAATATCAGGAACATCAATTTTAGTACTTTCAGTGATATCTTCTTCAATATTTTCTTTAGTACTTATCACAGGCTTAAATGAAACAGCAAAATTGCCAAAGTTAAACGATGTGGCTTTGTATAGCACATAAATATCAACAAGTGCATGTACCCTGGTTGTTAGTTGAGTCCATTGTCCATCCAAGTAAAAATATAATACAAGGTCTTCATTGACTTTGTTATTCTCAGCCAGCCATGTTTTAGTAACTTTAAATGTAAGATCCATGTACATAAGATTTGCATCATCTATATTATTCTGATTGACAGATAGATAAGTGTAAACAACATCATCAAGATTATCTATATCTTCTGGTTTCACAGCAAGCTGGTCAACAGATATTTCTGCATCATTTACTTCATTTCTTAATTTAAAGGTGATCTCAGATACGGCAAGGTCAACCTTTGAAGCATCATACACGATGACTTCCTCTGCATCAAGCAATTTCCATTTTTGAGGGTAAGATTTTATTGTTAGGTTCAAGCTCGAATCATCACTGAGTGCAGAGATAATACTAATTAAATGAATGAATAACAACGCATAAACCATGCATACGATTAATATTTTTGTTTTCATCTGAAATCTTAGATTAAACTACTTTCAAGCAAAAAAAGTATAAAAAGATTTCTATTTTCCAAACTAACCAAAAACCAACAATTATTTAAACAATAATGAAGATAAAAAGCAATATGCACGACCAATATTTTGAAGGGACACTACAACTGCGAAATCCTGATAATGAAGTAAAAGAATATGTAGAGAACCAGATAGATAAAGCTAAAAATGTATTTATATCCAAAATAGTCAAGCACAAGAACGGTCTTGATTATTATGTGAGCTCAAGAAAGTTCCTGCATCAGTTAGCAAAAAAACTACTGGTAGCCTTTGGTGGAGAACTTAAGGAGAGTCCAAGACTTTTCTCAAGAAACAGACAGACAGGCAAGGAAGTGTTCAGGCTCAATGTGCTGTTCAAGCTGTATGATTTCAAAAAAGGAGACATAATAAATATTGATAAAAAAATAGTTAAAGTAACAAATATAAGTAAAAGTATCTCAAGCATTAACATAAAAACAGGTAAAAAGACTACGTTCAATATCAAAAACAAAGATTATGAAATCTTAGATAGAAAAAATACAATTGTTACTAAGATAAAACCAGTAATCGAGATTATGGACCCAGAAACATATCAGAATGTTGTAGTAGATAACAAAGCAAAAGTCAAGCATGGCGAAAAAGTCAAGGTAGTTATCTGTGACGGAACATGGATTGTTTAGCTTATTATTCTTATTACTAATTACAAGACAATAATATTTATAAAAAGGTCAATAGTATATTATAATTCTATGAAAGATGATGAAGATGATTTATTTGGAAGTTTTAAAGACCTATTTGGTAATAAAGGATCAAAGTTATTTGAAGACATATTTGGGAATATACCAGGAAGTGAAGATAAACCTGAAGACGAGCCAGAAAATGAACCAGAAACAAGAAAAGAAGCACTTCTAAGAACTTTTAGGATTGAGGTGGACAACGGAGACATAGTCTACCTTGAAGATGTTGTTGTAAGATACAGCCATGAAGTTAGCGAACAGAGTGACACTCCATTATTCAAAGCGCATGCACTTGCTTCTATTTATGTCAACAATTATCCTGTTGCATACTCATCATTAACAAAATTAAATAAACCAAGCTTAAGAGAAAAAGAGTTGATGGGCATTGTCGCTAATCTTTTAGAAAAATATGATGAATCAATAACACATATTTATGGTACAGAGATGACTTCACCATTATCAAGAGTTGCATTATCACTTTCACTCTATAATCAATTCCAAATAAGTCCAGGCACACATGAAAGCATACTGGAACCACTTACAGAAGAATCTGCAGCAGCCAACACAATCGTTGGTGTACTCTACTTTAATTCAGGTGATATTGATGATGCAGATATTTATTTCACAAGAGCAGCAGAACTGTCACCTAAATCATCTTCAATAAGATTAAATGAATTAAGGACAAGGTATAAAAGAGGTATGCAGAGCGAAGTTTTTGCCAGCCTTAATCCATTTTATACTGAGACAGGTTGTTCATTGTCCGCAGATGAAATAATTGCTGAACTTGATAAAGATGAGATCAAGCTACCAGAACTACAAATTAGAGGAAGATTATACGACGTTGCCAGAAGTCTGATGCGATAAAAATGAAAATTGTTGTTTCTAATTAGTAAGTTTAATATAAGACAATCTTCTCTAATACAATCAATATGAGTAATCTGAAGACTGAAACACTGGAAAAGGTATTAGTGATAGATTATTGTGACTTTGATTCGTTTATTGAGAGGGTATATGGTCAGGAATTCGAAGTTGTTGCAGCAGAAGAGATAGGTAATGACTCACAAATGTTATTTAGTAACATAACAGGTAAGATAGATAGTTCTGAAGAAGATAAGTTAAAAGAGTTTAGAAAAAGTGGTGAATATAGTTATTTATCCAGAACATTACTTGAAGATCTTTGCAGACAGGGACATATTGAACCAGGCCATTATCTAATAAGTATTTCTTATTGATTGTTTGTTGTGATTTGTTTAATACAAAAAAACAAACCACTAACAAAATGTAGTAGAACCTCGTCGACTTATAGACGGGAAAATACAAATATTTAAATACTACCTTATTCTAAAATAGATCAAACACGCTTAAGTGTACAATAAAGAGGAGGGATATAAAAAATGGCTGAAAAAGCAGCAAAAGTTGGAGTTAAGAAAGAAGCAGGATATCTTTATTTTGTCGATAAAAAAGGAAATGTAGCAAGAGCAAAGATGTCAAGAGGCGGCAGAAAGAAAGGAAAAGCAAAAATAGAAGTTGTCGCAAAAGTAGGTGTTAAGAAGAAATCAGGATACCTATACTTCATTGATAAAAAAGGAGATATCTCCTGTGCAAAAATGGCACGTGGCGGCAAAAAGAAGAAAGCTAAAAAGAAAGTAAAGAAAAAGGCTGTCAAAAAGAAAAAGAGATAATTAGTTTATTTTTTTATTTTTCTTTTATTTTTTGAGTAATATTTATAAAAAATCTTGTTCTTATGTACTTTATGAGGATAGTTAAATGAATCCAGACAAAGAGCTGTTAAACTTCTGGTTACACAAAAATGATTTCTTCACAATCAATTCTATAAAAGCCGGTAAGAATAAAGAAATCAATATCATTGCATTAAAGATAAAAGAAGGCCAAATCCATAAAGTTCAACAGATTGAAGTTGTTTCTTCAATAAGCAATATTTCAAGTTTGACTCTTGACCAGAGCGATGCTGAAAAAAGTGTCAATGATTTCATTAGCAGGAAATTTGAAGACGAGTTCATAAAACAAACAGTAAAAGAAAAGATAAAAGAGTTCGGCAAGCTTGTAGATGAATATGAACGTGTAGTCATAATGGGACGGCTTGCAAAAGTCAATAGAGATAGAACAATTGAACTTCTTGAACAAAAAGGCGTAAAAGTAATAAAATATGAAGACGTACTTTTTGAGATCCTATCATCTGTTGACAAACAGGACTATAACGAGATCATAAGGACAACTCAGCTGCTCAAATACCTTCTTCTTGCAGATCCTAAGAATCTTGCAAAACTTATTGAACAAGGAGACTTTCTTAACCAGAACACAAGAGAAGAGTTTGTTAAAGAGATTGTGAAATTAGAAGAAACAAAAAGAGTTCTTTGCAAGGAGGATAATGAAGGCCTGCTTGTTGAACTGCTTAGGGATTCTTCATTAAAAAAACCTGAGAAGCTTGCAAAACTTATAGCTAAAGATATGTTGACTTCAAGAACAAGACAAAGATTTCTTGATGAATTCTTAAAGGTGCTTGATGTGCAGGTTGTTGAAGACCAAATCAACGACAAAAGACAGAAAGCGTTAAGGGATTTTGCTTAATTAACGTCTCAATAATTCTCTTAACTCATACAAAGAATCAATTTTTAGCGAAGGATTTAATCCAGGAAAAGAATACTCTTTTCGATCTAACAGAACGTCAAACATACCTGCATTCTGTGCTGCTTCTACGTCCTCAGCACCATTACCAATATAAATAGCTTCATTTGCTTTAACATTTAATTGATTTAGACAAACATAAAGCCCCTGAGGATCAGGCTTTGGTTTTATCCCATTTGAAATCTGTGCAATTACAATTGCATCAAATTTGTGTGAACCCAACATTCCAACTTCAAGATTCATAATAGGGTAAGGAGCACCTGTTACAATCCCTACTTTATAACCAGTTTGTTTTAATTCATCTATAAAGTCAACATCGCCATACGCTTCACTAAATTCTTTTCTCAAATCAATTTGATCATATCGCCCATAAACTTCCCAGAAAATATCTGATTCTAATCCAAAATAATCACTAATGATTTGATCTCTATTTTTTCCAAACCAAAACTGATCAATGTGTTCTTTACAAGATTTAATTCTTAATTCATCAAGCGTCTGTCCAACTATTTTATATCTATACTCAGGCATGGTATGCACAAGCGTTCCATCTAAATCAAAAATAACTGCTTTATAATTCATTTTAAAGTTTTAGAAGGTTCAAACCAATCTCTTCATCAAAATATCTATCAACTGTTCCATCCATCTTAATCAATATGATTTCGCAAGTAGGACCTACTGTTGCTTTATTGACATGACCACTAAAACATTTGTTGTCAATGTCACCAAACACGCCATGGCAATGGATATAGCATTTGCCATCCATTTCAGTTATATTCCCATGTAAAGATGATATCTCCATTGGTTTATCATAAACATTTGAATGATATTTCTTTCCTTCAGGTTCAAACAGACCAATCTCTATCTTTGATACAGCGCCAAGGCCATTAAAGTAACCTAATTTGATGCCTTCACTTTTACAAAGTTCAATTATCTTTTCGATAATATCTTCGCCTTTCTCTAATCTGATAATATATTTATTCTCAAGTTTCTTAAATTTCATCTTAATTAGGAATAATTGACAATGATATAAAAATATTTTCTAAATAAGAATTATAATCTAAAAATATTTAAATGAGGTAATCTATAATTGTCTCATGATATACAGATTAGTTACAAAAGATAAGATAAAACTAAAGAACCTGGCAAAAGAGCTAGCAGAAGGGCTTGAGATATTAACAGGTAAGTATCACCAACATTACGGACGAAAGATGAGTGAATCAGAAGATCGTCCTGTATTTAAGCTTAGGTATGTATTTATCACTTCAAGCAGTGAAGAACTGGATGTTCTTAATCCACAAAAAGAATACAATAGTCAATTAACATCCTATGTTTTTAGAATAAGACCAATTACACAGACAACCTTTGAGATAGATTATCATGGGCAAGATGCAAACAAGTTAGAAACAAAGATTAGAGAATTAAGTAGAGATTAAACTATTTACTAAGAATAATAACATTACCTCTTCCTTTTTTAATTCTATTAACAACTCCTTTGTGCTCTAATTCAGTTATCATCAAGCTAATCTTTGCTTCAGACAAAGGAAACTCTTTCCTGATATCTTTCTGAGTTGTTCTTCCATCATGCTTCTTGATAAAATTAACAAGTTTGTCTAAATCTACATCTTCTATTTCTTTAGCTTGTTTTGGTTCTTTTATTTGAGTTTGTTCTGTTTGGTTTGTTTTTTCTTCTTTCTCTTCTTTTTTTTGTAGTTTATTCTTTTCTGTTACTAACTTATTAACTTCAGTTACTTCAGAAGATCTGTGCTCAGTTGTTGGTTTCTTGTATTTCTTATAATAATAGATAGTTAATAACAATAATAAGAAAGCAAATATTACTATGTAAATATCATAACCATTATCCTCAGTGAAATCTGTTTCAATAACAAATTCTTCATCAATAAGATTATCACTAAGACTTGGGAATAAGAACAAATCAAACACATAATCCCCCTCATCTTTCACAGATAATTCTTCTTCTGCAAGGAAATTCTGATCAAATGATTTATAGAACGCTGTAATCTTGTAATCACCAATTGGCACTGAAAAGGAATAATCTCCTTCTATAGCAACAAAACGTTGATTTGGTTCTGTATCAATCTCAACAATCGCATTGTTCACTTTCCTTAATGATAAATCATATACAGTACCATGTATTGTTGCTGAGTAAGCTATATTAATACATAACAAAAAGAGTAAGATCCAGATAAACTTTCTCATAATACTGTACTTTAAATGAAAGGAGGTTTAAATATCTTTCTTTTCAATAAATAAGACATTTTAAAGCTTTGTAAAGTTTTAAACCAAGATATAAAGAATTAAAGTATTGTAATCAAAAAGTATCTTTATAAACGAATCAGTTCTCCTAAGATATAGATTTTGAAGATTAAAAAAAGAAACTAATGGAGGATTAAGAAAAATGAAGAAAATATTAACAATTTTGGTGATGATGCTGTTTATAGTTAGTGTTGTACCAGCTATGGCAGATGAAGATGATGTAAAGACAGATGCTGTCCCTACATTAATCAGTACAAATGCAGATGACGACAAGGATAACGATAGAGATGATGAAGCTGCAAAGATGAGGAGAGAACTAGCTAAAGATAGACTTGAAGAAAGAAAAGAATTAGCTAAAAATAAATTAGAGATAAGAAAAGAAGCTCTAAAGAATAAAGAAAAGTTCATGAAGCTAGAACAGAGAAGTCTTGACAAATTAGCAAAGCTAAAAGAAGATAGCGCAAGTAAGTTAGAAAAATTACATGCAGATCAAATAAAAAAACTAACTGAAATTAAAACTGATAGATTAAGAAAGATGACTCATCTTGATGAAGAAAAGTTAAGTAAAATTGCAAATCTTGACGCAAGACAGATTGAGAAACTTTCTTTACTTGACAGAGAAAGACTAAAACAATATTCTGACCTTAAACCTGCTGAATTAAAAAAAAAGCTTGCAAAATTAAAGGTTAAGAAAGTTGATGCAGAACATGCGTTCAAAAAAAGAATAGTTGTCAAAGAAAAGATTGATGAAGCTAAGAATAAATATAAAATAGCTAAAGATAGATATGACAGCATCAAGAAAAATTTCAATAATGAAAAAAGAGACTTCTTGAAAGCAAAAGAAGATGGTGATGATAATGCTGCACTTGACCATGCAAAGAAATATCTGTTACATTCAGCAGATCTAGTCATCAAAACCCTCGAAAAAATCAAGGAGAAAGCAAACAGCAATGATGACTTAACTGATGAAGAACTAAATGAGATTATATCAGATATTGACACAAAGATTGCTGAAGTTACAGATGCAAAAGCAAAAGTTGAAGCAGCAACAACTAAAGAAGAGCTTAAAGAAGCTGGTAAATTAATTGCAGCATTATGGAACAGAGTTAAAGATAATGCAAAGAGACACACAGCAAAATTAGTACAAGCAAATGTTGGAGAAATCTTATCCAGAAGCGAACAGCTTGAAAAAAAGCTTGATAGTGTGCTTGCTAAAATGGAAGAAGCAGGAATAGATGTTACAAACATAGACATAAAGGTTAATCTGTTCTCAATGAGAGTATCTGAAGCAAGAGAAAAGTTCAGGATGTCAAAAGACTTGTTTGAGAAAGGCAAAAGCAGCCAGGACTCAACATTGATACATCAGTCAAGAGCTCTTGCAAAAGAAGCACACTCTGCATTAAAAGAAGCACATAATATCCTAAAAGATATAATTAAGGATATAAGAACTGCTGGTGGAAGTGTTGAAGAGATCGAATCAACAGAAGCTGAAGAGATTGAAATTGTTGAAGAGGAAGTTGAAGAGGTTGAACCAACAGAAGCTGAAGAAATAGAGGAAGTTGAAGTAGAAGAAGAGACAGAGGATAGCATGGAAACAGATTCAGCAATGACAGACGAATCTACTGTAACAGATTCAACAACTGATGCAGCAAACACAGATTCAACAACAGCAACAGTTTAATTTTTTTATTTTTATTATTTATAAAGGGCTCTGTAGAAACCCTTAATAGTAAAAAGGGTTTACCCCTTTTTTGTTCTCGCAAAACAAAAAAGAAGAGGAGAACCCCAATGGA
>Ga0187833_10000560_pt1 | contig 43143 bp, 58 predicted proteins | sample ETNtaG_37_FD_167968 | JGI IMG/M metagenome (GOLD analysis project Ga0187833, IMG submission 167968) | Marine microbial and viral communities from oxygen minimum zone, Eastern Pacific Ocean - ETNP2014_SV_400_PacBio MetaG (Illumina Assembly) | ecosystem: Environmental > Aquatic > Marine > Hypoxic...
TCTAAATGTGCTTCTTTTTTAATTAAGGCACTACAAGGAGGAGTCCCCACTTCAATTTCAAATTCTTTAGAATCGGTATCAACATGTAACTTAATAGGAACTTGCATTCCATCAAAACTCTTTGTCTTTTCATTTATGGCACTAATAACTTCTCCAATATTAACTCCTAGCGGTCCTAAAGCAGGTCCTAATGGAGGTGCAGCGCTAGCTTTTCCACCATTTACCAGTGCATCAATACTCTCAGTTGCCATTATATTAAGGATTCAGAAACCATTTATAAGGCTTTTGCTTTGACGACCTCATATAACAATATTACATCTCATACCGAAGAATAGCTGCTATTTTCCCGATTTTCTCCAATTGGACACCTTCACTCGTCTCAGTTGAAATAATCACAATTTCAGAACTAAATTTCTCTGCTTCTATCTCCAAAGCCTCTATTTTTTCATCTCCATAACTTTCACTCACTAATACTTTATCCACAACTCCTTGACTTATTTTCTCACGAACAGCTGCTTCACCATATGTAACCTTTCCAGGTTTTTTATTGAGATAATCGAAAAATTCGCCCATAATTTTCTTTTCAGTCATGATAGATTCATGAGCAAGAAGATCTTCACTTAAATTTACTAATTGTTGCAATCCATATTCTCCGGTATCGCCAATATCCTTAATCCCAATCACTTTTTTATTGAGATCTCCGGTCAAGAAACCACCTTCAACAAAATCATATTTAGTAGGTCCAGGACCACCCACAATAATTCCTTTGAGAGATTTGTTTTCTAAAAATTGATCCTTAGCATGAGCAGCCACTTTCTTAAGATGATCTTTAGCAGCATCACTTCTCTGTCTCTCAAATCGTTGAGCTGACTGACCTCCTGCCTTAAACTTTCCAGGAACTTGAGAATGCGTAGCTAAAAGAGGAATAATAGTTTTTCCTTTAAGATAAGCAATGTCTCCATCTCTTCTATCCAAAACAATTAATCCATAGACTTCCTTAACAGCCAACATATTTGCCAAAATCTCAGTCTTAAAATCTTTATCACATCGATACATACGAGTCTTAATGGGAATAGGTGGCTCTAAACTCCACACTTGAAAATCTTGTTGACCTTCTCTTGCAGAAACATTACCACTAAATACAGCCAAGCCATGTTCTGGGTTTCGCTTAAACAATCGTAAATGCTGAATCATCTTCTCTAAAGCATCAATAACATTTTTCCTCGTAGAAGCTGATTTAATATTAGTAGCTGTCCCTTGCTCTTGCGCTAAATGTTGAATGATTTTAGTAAGATCATATCCTTGTGGAACATAGACAGAAATAAACTCTGTATGTCGAGCCCTATGACTATCTAATTCTTTCACAAATTTCTTAATATCATGCTGTTGCTTTGCAGTTAATTCCATATTCAGTTAGAAACCATACTTATTATTAAAGGTGTCGATGAAGAAAATAATATGTTATTTCTTTTGAATCCAAATGAAACCATCTTTATGTGTTAGGGTGCCATCTGTACTATTTTTTGTTAAATATGTCTGAATCTCTTCTCGAACAGGTTGAGGGATCTCACCATAAGGTTTCCTAAGCATAAACTCTATGAGCATTTTTCCTTTGTCGTTCAATTGTAAACAATCTGATATATCTAACTTAGATTCAACAATCTCAGCACGATACTTAATCTCCAATTTGTCCAATGTGGAACAAACTTCTTCATGATGTCTCTCAGAACTATACTCATCATTTAATTTAGGTAAAAAATAATCTTTAAATCGATAGACATCGCCCTTTGATCGTAAACTCAAACACAAAACTCCATTTTGAGTTAAATTATCAACCATTTTGGTAAGTGATTCTTTCCAATCTTGAATATAGTAAAAAGTATGGATAGATAGAATGCAATCATAATCCTCATCTGGAGTATTCCCTTCCCACGTATCATTAACAAATTTCACATCCTCATTAGATATAGACTGTTTAAAATAATCTAAAAGCTCCTCTGAAGGATCAAGTGCAACAGTATGTACCACTCCGTAATTTTCTAGCTGCCCTATTATGGGAATCGTCTTAATCCCGTAACCACACCCAATATCTAAAAGAGAAATATCTGATTTAGGCCTTCCATGAAAATGAGTAGCAAGAGTACGGTTAATATATTCTACAGCATTTTTGTCTTGCGTGGTATGATCAATAAAATTAAAAAACAATTGATGTTTTTTTTCGAATAAAAATTCCAACTTGTCCATAGTTTAAGAAATGATTATATTTATTTAAAGGTGTCGATACCATTGAAACACACCTAAAGAAACAAAACCTTTTTAAATAGCCCCCGTCTCCTATACTCATTACGATATGCCCTAAAAGGTATTAGAGGGCCTGTAGGGTAGCTTGGAATAATCCTTCCGGCTTTGGGAGCCGGCGACCCCGGTTCAAATCCGGGCAGGCCCATATATTTCAAGCAACAAACTAAAATGGCAGAAAAAGAAAAATTCGGATCAGTAAAAAGATACGGTGTAAGATACGGTAGAATTAATAAAATTAAAGTTGCTAAATTAGAAACTTCTGCAAGATCAAAACATAAATGTCCTTATTGTAGTTATAGCCAAGTAAAAAGACAATCTGCAGGAATCTGGAACTGTGGAAAATGCGAATCAACATTCGCAGGAAGAGCATACTCACCAACATCCAGTAAGAGGGTATAAACATGGTACGATACAAATGTTTTCAATGTAATAAAAAGGTCGGAGACGACTATCTAAAGAAAAGAGTACGATGTCCATACTGTGGATCTAAAATGTTATTCAAACCAAGATCAACCATAACTAAAGTTAAGGCAAGATGATCAATCCTGAAATGCATAAAGCACTTCATCAAGAATCCTTCACTACTGCAAGAACAAAATTACATATTCAAAAAAATAAGGTAATTGCAAAAGGCAAAGATAAAACTGCACAAAAAATTGCAGACGTTGCCTGGAAAAAAGCACAAACAATCTTTAACAAGATGGAGAAAATAACAAATGAGTGACGCAAAAGTTCAAAAATTACAATTATTGGAACAAAATGCTCAGCAATTGCTGGCACAAAGACAACAATTTCAACAAAGTTTACTAGAAGTTGATTCTGCATTAGGTGAATTAGATAAAACAAAAGAAGCCTACAAAATTATTGGAAATATTATGGTAGCAACTGAAAAAGAAGATCTAAAAAAAGACTTAAAACAAAAAAAAGAAACTACTGAACTCAGAATCAAAACATTAGAAAAACAAGAAGAAGATGTCAAGGAAAAAGCTAAAAAATTACAAGATGAAGTTCTAAAAGATATGGAGAGCAAAAAGTGAGTGCAGAACATATCGTAGCTAAAATTGATGAACTTCTTGAAGATGAACTGATCACAAAAAATGTCAAAGCAAGATTAACCACTGTTAAAAGTCTTATCACAGAAGAATCAGATTCAGTGAATGCCAACAGAGCATTAAGTGAATTAGAAGAAGTAAATGAAGATCCCAATATGCCTTCATTTGTAAGAGAAGAAATTTTAAACGTAACCAGTATGCTTTCTCAATTACAGTAGTTTACTTCAATTTCAAAACTGTATTCTTAGTAAGAAATGAATTAGGGATAAACAAAGTATCTCCTTTCTTAGTGGTAATGGTAGTCTCTATCGTATTAATCTCCACAATCTTCCCTTCGATATCTCCCACCTTAATTTTATCGCCAACAGCTATAAATCCTTTTTTATGAACAACAATGCCTGCAATAAAATTAGGTACAAAATCCTTCACACCCAATATCACCATCAAAAATATTAAAATAATAAATCCACCTAATAAGATGTTAAATGCAACCGTCTGAATACCTAATCGATCCAATGCTGTGATAATAAAAATGAAATAGATCAAATACGTCACAATCCTGCTAATTAACTCTCCATAGCCATAATCAACAGTGGTTGCTTTCTTAAGGATCTTATCAAATTCAATTTCTTTCAGAACTTTATGTAAAACCTTACCAGCAACCCTTCCAAGCACAAAACCAATCAGTAACAAAATAACTGCCAACAATAATCGTGTAACTACTGGATCAATAATAGCCTGAACTGCTTGCACCGTTTCAATAGGATCTGCCATAAATTATATAGGGTCAAACAGTTATATAAATGTATCTAAGACACAAACCCTTTTAAACACACCCCTATTAATACACACATGGATAAAGTCTCAAATAATGATAAAATCAAAGAATTAGAAACAGAGATAGCTAACACAAAATACAATAAAGCTACTCAACACCACGTTGGTTTAATCAAAGCTAAAATTGCCAAATTAAAAGAAAAACAAGAGGCAAGATCAGGCGGTGGAGGCGGTGGAGATGGATATTCTGTTAAAAAATCGGGTGACGCAACAGTAATCTTATTAGGATTTCCCTCTGTAGGAAAATCATCCATGTTGAACATTTTAACCAATGCAAACTCACCTGTAGGAGCATATGAATTCACAACACTAACGGTTATCCCAGGTACACTCCATCATAAACATGCTAAAATTCAAATCTTAGATGTTCCAGGAATTGTTTCAGGAGCTGCTTCGGGAAGAGGAAGAGGAAAAGAAGTTCTGGCTGTTATCAGAAATGCAGATCTTATCCTAGTAGTAGTAGATGCACTCCAACCTCAACAATATGAAAAAATTCTCAAGGAAGTATTTGATACCAAAGTAAGAATCAATCAAAGAAAGCCAGATGTAAGGATTACCAAAACCTCCAGAGGAGGAATTAGAATTGGTAAAACTGTAAAATTAGATATGAAAGATGAGACCATCATCGCCATGATGAAAGAATTTAGATTAAACAATGCTGATATTTTAATCAGAGATAAAATTGACGAAGATCAATTAATCGATGTAATCGAAGGAAACAGATCATATATTCCAGCAGTAACTATTGTTAACAAAGTAGATTTACTTTCAAAACCACAAATCAATAAACTAAAGAAAAAAATACATCCAGATTTATTTATCTCAGCTCACAATAAAATAAATACTGAAAAATTAAAAGATGTAATTTTTGAAAAGTTAGACTTTATGAGAATTTATCTAAAAGAAGTAAATAAAAAGGCCGATATGGAAGAACCCTTAATTGTCCAATCGCATTTTAAAGTAGGAGATGTCTGTGCAAGACTCCATAAAGATTTCAAAAACAAATTCAAATATGTCAGACTCTGGGGACCTTCAGCAAAATTCCCGGGACAGATGTTTAGAAAACTAGACAAACAACTCCAAGACAAAGATGTATTAGAAATACACCTAAAATAGACCCATTCTCAAACCAAAACCTTATAAATCAATATAAAACAAGGGTATTTGGTGATACATATGGCAAAGAAAGCAGAAGCACAAGGATCAGCTGATGAACAGATAGGGTTCCATAAAGGAGCACTAGCAACATTAGCTAAAGAAAGAGAAGAAATGGGAAGAATATTGCAAATTGTTGAACAACTAATGCAGATGCACATAAAAGCATTAAAAGATCTTGGTGTAGACCTAGAAAAAGCTGCAAAAGAAGCTCAAAAAGCAAGTAATACTAAAGCTCCTATTGAAGATTTAGTTAAATAATTTCTTTTTTTTAATGTAACCTTCTTACTTTACCTACATAATTCAATACTTTGCCTTCTTTAGCTTTACCACAGCCTAAGAAATCCTTTTTACATCGAACAATAACATAACTATGCAATTTCTCATCACAAGGAATTTGATCGCCACTCATCCAATCTGAAAATTCTTCAACATCAACAATACCTTTACTCGCCTTAGGACCAATCATTTGACTCCCTTCAATACTCAACCGTAATCCACCTTTGTCAATCTCTCCAAAATACATCCCCACCGAACTAATGTTTAACTTATCCAAATCTACATCAAATACACTTTTCTTAGAAATGTAGATTTTATCCTTAGCAGATAATAGAAACACATAATCTAACTTCTCAGCAAATCCCCATTGCTCTTTAAGAAAACCATAGATTTCTTTTTGTTCCCTTGTGTTTAGTATTGTTAGTTTCAAATTATACTCCCCAAACAGGATTTGACTTACGCATAATAACTCCAATCTCTTTCATAATTTCTTTCTCTTCAACTGATAAATATTCTTTCAAATCTTTCATTTTCTTAAAATCATCTTCAGGAACAGCACTAAACAAAATATCTCCTTCACTAATCTGTCTACCAATAGTTATCCCATCCATACTAATGGCAACTTGTTTTCCACGTTCAGCTTTTTCAATATTTTTCTGCTCGTGTTGAATTCCATTGACCTTAGTTAACGCAACTCCTTGCTCTTTCATAACTGGAATATTATTATGCAAAGTTCCTGCTTCAATACTCACACCACATACAGCAGGACCACTCTGTCTGAACACATATCCTTTAAGCACCTCTAATTTACAAGGACGAACAACCTCACCTAACTTTCCAGTCTCCAATTTTGCCTTAGTCTCTTTTTGCCAAGTAGCAAAATCTTCAATAATTTTATAGATAACATCTCGAACAATAACTTCAACTGATGGATGCTCAACAGATTCTACATTAAATCCTAAAACTGCAGCAAATAAAGGTTCATCCTCCCTATTCGCTTCAGCATCCGCTAAATCTTTTTTAGTAATATTTCCAACTGAAGCTCTCTTAATAGTAATCCCTTGTTCTTTAAGCAAAGTAATCAAAGCTTCCAAACTTCCTAAGCTATCAGCCTTGACAACAACGCCTTGACCCTCAGTTTCAATAACGACTTCATCAACTTCTTCTTGAATAGCATTCTTTACCGTTTCAACATCTCCAACTACTCCTTGTATGGGCATGCCACTGGTAACTTCATCAACATCTTGTGCACTAATCCTAACTCCTGTAGCAGCTACAACAGATTCTACCTGTTTAAATCCAGTTTTACTATCTCTCATCTCTCCAAGAGCATCAGGTTCTAATAGTGCCTTTACCCGTCGAACAATAGCACCATCAACACCACCAATAACAATTTCATCTCCTTTTCGTAAGGTTCCATCGTAGATAATCACATCTAAAGCTTTTCCAATCCCTTTAACTTCTTTAACTTCCATTATGGATCCTTTTGCAGGACCATCCTTAGTAAATTCTAATCCTTTCTCTAAAAATTTCTGAGCTAAACCTGTAATAACCATTAATAACTCACTCATTCCGTCCTTAGTATGTGCACTTACCGGAACGATACCAATTTGATTAGTAAAATCAGAAACTCGATCAAATCTATCTCCATTGAATCCATGTTCAGCCAAACTTCCTACAAGAGTATACAATTTCTCATCTAACTGCTTTCGAACACCTTCTGATTGTTTCTCTACTTTTTCCAACAAAGTTCCTTCTTGAGTTTGCCATCCATTAATCAAATCGATTTTATTTGCAGCAATAATAAAAGGAGTTTTGGATGCTTTTAACAATTCTAGACTTTCAATCGTTTGTGGTTTAAATCCGTCGTTAATGTCAATAACAACGATCGCAATATCAGCTAAATTTCCCCCTCGTTTTCTCAAAGAGGCAAAAGCTTCGTGTCCAGGAGTATCAATAAACAATAAACCGGGAATCGTTAACTCCATCCCTAATTTACCCAATAAATCTCCACAAATACCACGAATAGTTTCTAGAGGAATAATGGAAGCTCCAATAGCTTGAGTAATAGCACCTGCTTCACCATTCACCACAGCAGTCCCTCTAATGCTATCTAAGATACTGGACTTTCCATGATCAACATGTCCTAATGTGGTGCAGATCAAACTACGGATATCATTTGCCATAAACTAAAGAGGCAAGAAACTATATTTAAAGGTACCGCTACCCAAACTCGAACATACACATTTCTCCTCATAAATGTTTAAAAACATCTTCTGAAAACAAGTAACTGGGGGAAATATGAAACTAATTCCATATCTAATTATATTGTTACTGATTGCAACTACAGCGCATGCTGCAACCAACACAGACAGAACAGGTATTAGTAGAATTAGTTTTGATGAAACTCAACTCTATGCAGATGACATTTTATTTGCTAGAACTATTCTAGATCCTCATACAAATGAAAGATTAAAAGTACAAATGACCATTCCTGAATTAGGTATCTTTAACAGAAGAGGACCATTCGAAACTCGAAATGGAGAGATGCTTAAAAACATATTTCTAGAAATTCCTGCAGATGCTCCTCCTGGAGATTACTTAGTAAGAATCACCGCATCTACAGATACACATCGAAGAGTAAAACATAGATATATTACTATTCTGTAATACCACAAATTCTACAATATAAATATTTAAATAGTGCTAATCTTCAGACGAAGAATGCAAAAGAGAGGTTCTACACTATACATTTTCTTTATACCTGTTGTATTATTCTTATTTGGATTCTCTATTATCCAAGTTAATCCTTTGAAAAGTATTTTCACAGATGATGGCACTCCAGGTGGATTTGTACTCGCAAGAGTGGGTGTAGGAAATGATCTCGGAGGAGAATTAGAAGATCTCCAAGTATCTGTTATTGGTTTAGACATAGATATCTATGGATTTAGAACCAACTTTGATCTGAGAGGTAAAGAAAGAGTTACCAAAGCATTATTTCTGGACGTACCTAATAATGTCCAACCAGGAAACTATTGGATAAAAGTCACTTTAAGTAATGAAGAATTCAAAAGACACACATTTAGAGAAATTACAATTGTTTAATCAAAATATTACTTTCCAGAAATGATAGGAACTTCTATTTCTTGAATAACTTGATATGCACGAGTAGCTAAATCTGCAAATTCACCCATAGGCCTTCCATCTCCCCAAACACCTTCTTCAATATTACGCCTTCTTGATGGACTTCCTTCACATTCGCCAGTAGCATACAAGTGCCTTCCCCTTCTGACCCTTTTCATAACATTCTGTACACTTTGAACAGGATCATCATGGACTATTTCCTCCTTTCGAAATTGAGGCAATTCAGCCCAAACTGCATCAACAACAGGTTGATAACCTATATTATATATTTCAATCTTAAGTTCATTTCCTTCAATATCTACAGTAGGAGGTTGCCTAATTGATTTATTTCCAACTAAAGCTGATAATGCAGCATCATACAATTTAGCATTATTCTGAGGCTCAACATCACCATCACATTTATCACATATCATGTAAATATAAGAATTTTAATACCATTTATAAATTTATCCTTAATCCTTCAACACCTTAACAAACTCTTCTTCACTCATTGTAGATCTCAAAGCAACAGGATCTAGATGAGTCGCACTTACTTTTTTCTTCTTTTTCAAAATCTTTTCAATAACTGCAGCTTGCTTAGGTAAAGAAGCCAAATTATGTTTCTTTGCAAGAGCATGAATATGATAGATGCCATACGCATCAACTTTAGCCTCAGCTGCAATTTTGTCAAGAAAAGATTGATTCTCCTCAACAGTATTTTTCTTAGCCATCTTGGCAACAAAAGGAGCATTCCATAAACTTCCCGTCCATAACGGTCCAGCTCCATCTACCATGGCATGTTGTCCCACAACTTGATCTGCAAACTTCTTTCCTCGAGAACAATGAAAAAATACTCGATAATAATGATCTTTAGCATAGGTAAACCAAGGAATTAATCCTTTCTCAGCTTCAGCCCCAATTAACTGTACCCTTCTAATCAAAATCCTCAATCCTGTCTCATGCATATTACTGTCTCGTTTAGGTTCTGCCCAATACTTCCTCTGACAAGCTTGAGGATACGTTCCAGCAAGTGCTGAAGTATCCGTTGCTGTAACTGCCAAATATCCATTATGTTTCACCTTCTCAATTGCAGCATACAAAAAAGGAGTAGGAGGTCCAAAAGGATCAATATCAATATAATCTTTACAACTATGCTCTAACATAAACACATTGGCATTCTTTTGCTCAACGTCAGCCTTAACTTTATTTCTTTTAAGATTGGCCTTGATACTCTTCACCGCTGTAGGATTTAAATCATTCATCATCACACTTCCAATTTTACGTTTAGAAAGTTCAGCCAAAATCCTAACTCCACGAACTCCTGAACCAGAAAGTGGCAAACTAATATCTAAATTAGTCCCAGAAACACAAGATAAAAACAATAGACTCATATCTCGATTAAACTTCATAACAGGATTATAAAAAACAGGCATCTGTTTAGAAACTATTTTTGATATCTCTACCTTAATCTTCACTTTACCTTCAAGTAGGGTCTCCATACCCTAAATGTTTCGAGCGGCTTTATGTATGTTTTGATTAAAAGAAGTAGAAAAACTTAAATACTCATCTCCTAAAAAAGAAGGATGGCAAAGAAAAATAAGAAACAACCAGTTAAGAAAAGTTCATCTCTATCTCAAAATCATAAAATTGTTTTAGTAGCAGTGTTAGTTGTAGCTGCTTTAGTTCTTACCAATAATGCAGAACTTACTCCTACGGGAAATGTAGTAGAAGGAGCAGATGCATATAGAGAAGGAGGAACTTGCAAGCAAGGTTATCTCGACAATTACCAATGTGAAACGTTCCTGGATGGATCTCCAACAGGAAGAGAACAAAGATTGTATCAATATAACAACTGCCAACAAGAATACTTCTCAGCACCAAAAGCTTGTGATACTGATTGTAATGTTGAAACTGGTAGATGTATTTAATAACTTTTTATTTTTAAAAATTAAGAATAATCTATCCAATAGTTCTTCGAACATCAATAACATCCACAGATTGAACACCATCAACTTCAGTAAGACTTTTTTCTAAATCTTCAGTAGAACCCTTTTCTTCATCCATGATAAAAGTTAATTTCAAAGCCTCAAGACCAAATGCAATCGGTTCCTTTTCAACTTTAATATCATCACTTCCAGAAAATTGCTTAATCTGAGTAGAACTTTTCTCAGTAATAGTATCAAAATTCACATCAGTACCAGAAGGCATCAATTTCAAAGTAACTACAACATCTGCCATCTTAGTTAGGTCCTGTAAACTTGCATTGAGGACAACTATATTTTGAAGCTATCTGTCTACAATGTTTACATCGAATAATTTCGCCTTTACCACATGAAGGACAGTTAAAAGTAACATTCCCTGATGCATTAGTAATAGCTACATTACAACTCATACATTTTACTATTTTTTCCATAGATACTAGAATAAAGAGGTCTTTTAAAAAGGTTTCCCTATTTCACTGAATTCCTAACCTAACAGCCTCAGGTACCCTCTCCCAGTTACGACAAACCTTTTTATACCTACTTCAGGAAATACCTTCAGAAGAGGAGTAACAATGCCACGTAAAATAGAGCCACCTACACCTCCTGACCAACTTAATCAGGAATCATTTTTCTCCAAGCTATTTAAAAAATCAAAAAAATCCAAATCCTCAAAAAAAGATCGAATTGAAAAGGAATATGCTAATTTAGACAATCTTAAAAGAAGGCTAGACCATGATACCAGAGAACGACAAGAACAAGTTAGGCAAAGAGAACAAGAAATAGATGAAGAACAAACAAGAATTGCCAAAATGAAGAAAACTTCACTTTCTAAATCACTCAAAAAAGCATTAAAGGAAAAAGAAAAAGAATTACACTACAAGGAAAAATTAATAGAAAAAGAAAAGAAATCAATAGAAAATGAACAAGAATCTTGGAGTAAGAAAAAAGCAACAACATTCGCTGAAGTTACTGCAATAAAAGAAAAAATAAATCAAATGGCTAATGCTGAAAGAGATATGCAAGCTCAAATTGAACAAAGAAAAAAAGAATTGGATGCACTCAAAAAAGGATCCAAAATGGACAAGAAGGTAGCGCAATTAAAAGTAAAAGAGAAAAAACTAGATACTCTTGATGCAAAATTAAAAGAATATGAAAGAGAACTAGCTCTCAAAGAAAAAGATCTCAAAACTAAAGAATCTGAAGTTACTAAAAAAGTAAAATCTCATGCAAAGAGAGAGAAATGGTGGTCTTCCTTTGTTCACAAACTACATAAAAAGAAAGATTCATATGAAAAAGACCTAGAAGTCCAAAAAGAATTAATTGGAGAACATAAACAAAAAATTGTAGAACTTGCAAGAGAAACTAAAGAACACTCTCCTAAGGAATTAGCATCCAAAAAAGAAAAATTATCTCAATTAACTGAAAAGATTCAGGCCAAAATTGATGCTCATCATAAAAGAAAATCAAAACTTCATGACGCTGAACATGCATTAGATGAAATCAAAGATGATTTATCAAAAAAGAATAAAACGTTAGAAAAGAAAGAAGCTAAAATTCTGAAAACAGAAGAACTGATTAGCAAAAAGATTACCAAAACCCATATTACTTTGGCATCACTTACCGAGAAAAAACAAGCTCTTGAGAGTGATATTGCTGAACAAGAGTCATCAATTACTGAAAAAGATAAATCTGCTTCCTCATTACTCAGAAAAGCAACAAAACTAGAAAAAGAATTAGTACAAAAAGATCAACTACTCAAACATTTCGAAGAAAAATTATGGGACAAAGAACAAGAAATCAATAGACGTGAAAAAGGATTAGAAGACGCTCAGCAAGATTCCTCAGTAAAAGAGAGAGAAGTAGTACAAAGAGAAGTTGCATGGCTAGAACGAAGAAGACAGATAGAAGATATCATGTTAGAATTAGATCAAAAGAAAGAACAATACACGAACATTATCCCTATGCTTCAAGAGAAATTACAAGAATTCCAAGTACAAAGGGATACAGAAACGACGAGATTTGATGAAAAATTATCCTTCTTAAAACAATACAAAAGCCAAGTAGAGCCATTCTTAGAAAAGATTGAAGATAACGTTCAAAAATTAAAAGAGAAAGAAGATGAAATTGTTGAAAGTATCAACAGCCTTGCACATACCAAGGATATGTTAGATCAAGAAGAAAATAAAATTACAGATAAAATAGAAGACCTTGAAACTCTCAACGCTGAATTCAAACAAAGAGAGACAGCACTTACTCAACATGAAAAAGTAGTACATAAGAGAGAGAAAGTAATCCAAGAAGATCTAAGAAAAATTAGCAGAGCAAAACAACTAAAAACGATGCTACCAAAACTTGAAGCTTCCTTAAAACGAATGCAAAAAGAAATGGCAACATTAAACAGAGAAGCATTAGCAAAACGAGAATTACTCAAGGACAAAGAAGTAGACTTATTCAATACTGAGAAAGATCTCAAAGAAATTGAAACAAGATTAAGAAGAAAAGATAATGCACTCTCTCAAAAAGAAGATGATATCATTAGAGAAGAGTATGATATTGTAAATGTCTCCCAAGCTCTAAAGAAAGGAATGACGGAAGAATACATCAAACAAGAGCTTAACAAAGAACCGATTAAACGAGGTGTACCAAAAATATCTGATAGTCCTGAAGTAGATGAATTAGTTTCACAAACAAAATCACTCATCCAGCAGCAACAAATTGCTGAAGCAAGTAATATGGTAAGAAAGATTGAAAAGAAATATGCAGCTATAAAGAAAGAAGCTCTTAAACGTAAAGTAGGATATGATATTCTTGAATTGAAAACAGATTTGAAGTTAGCTACTCTGATGAGTTAAACTTATAAATCTTAGATTATTTCTAAAAATTATGGGAAATACACAATTAGGAAGATTGGATAATCGAGAACTTTTTTACCAAGACTACTGTAAAATAGAAGATAGAGTTAAAAAAATTTTAAATGAATCCTTCAATGATTATCTCAGAAATTCAGATGTATTTACATCTGGAGCTGTAGGACTCATCTCTGCAGGAGAAAAAATACCAATTTTACCTGAACTTTCCGATACAGCAATGTATGGTGCGGGATTATATACGGGGGTAGAATCCTTAAGAGATAAAACCATTATTGCCAAATCAAATAGAAGTTGTAGAAATATGTGTATTGGTATAACTGCGCATTATGTCAAAAGTTTATTAGAACGGGGTTCTGTATTTCAGGCAACACAAGTTGGAGTTTTAGGAATTATAGGTACAGTATTTTGTGAAATTCAAAGACGGAATGCTAACTACGAATAACCATATTCCTCTCATCAACAACAAACTTCTTCCCTAAAAACTTCTCAACAACATAGATATTAGTTTTAACATGATCAGTAATCTTCTCAACATGTATTTCTCCACCAAATAATCCTAAAAAAGGAATAAGCATATCGGCTAGATGTTCATCCACTGGAGCTCCAAAATTATGAGTTGTTAACAAAGAATTGGCAACTTCCTTCCCTACATCTTCAGCTACAACACTCTTCTCACCTAATCTATCAGCACCTAACACTACGGGATTGAATTCATCTGTAAACGTATCATCAGAACTATATTTAGCAACCAATGTAATCCCTGTCCCTATACTCATAGTATCTACATATTCCACTTTAATATCAGTAGGAACTTCTAATCCACTGATATGCATTTTAGCAGATTGAGCCATACGCTCACCTACTTGTTTGTCAGCTAAGGCTTGAGCACAATGCACAACCCCTTCAATTTTAGCTAATCCTCCTTGTTCCACCAAATGCAATTTGGGAATATGATCAACTTTCTTAGGTTTAATCTTAATCTCTACTTTTCCACCACCTTTAGGATAGTATCCTCTTCTCTCAAGAATAACTTCCAAATCTGCATATCTTCTTAACTGAGGTACAATCACTTTATCAAAATAATCAAAACTAGGACTCCAGTTAACATCCGTACCTCCGATCAACTTAATCTTCATTCCTTTTTCTGTAAATAAACAAGGTAACAAAACAGCTTGTAAGAGTAACGTAACACTCCCAGCAGTACCAATATCAATAGTTAATCCTTTAGGTGTAAACTTCTCTGGAATAAAAGTGAGTTTGTCACTTCCCAAATGAGCATCGGCCACTTTGGCATTACTTAATTCTTGCATCGCCTTAACTCCATGTAAATGCTGTGCCTTTAATCCGGGCTTGTCACGACCTTTTCGAATATCAATAACAGAAAACGCTTTACCGGTGTGAACACTTAATGCTAATGCCGTTCGAACAATCTGTCCACCGCCTTCAAGAAAATTGCCATTAATTTCAATCATAAAAAAGAAAAAAAGAAAAAGAGTTTTTAAGGTTTGTTACCAGTCCAGGTCAGCTAAATCCAGCTCAAGATCATCCAGACTTGAATCATCAAGTTCTGCATCATCAAACGCATCCGGAGTTACTTCGACTAGGGTAGGTTCTGAAATACCTTCAGAAGGAGCAGTTTCCTGCTCTGAACAACCTACAAGCACTAATCCTACGATAAACAAGAGAGCGATGTACCTCATCTTAAATCACCAACTCCACTTCATCACTGTCTTGAGTCTCTAAATCTGCAGTTGAATCTACTGCCTTGATTTGTTTGACTAACTCAACAACAATCTCATGAGCATCTTTTAATGCATCATGACTTTGTTTACCAAGATCTTTAGCTTCATCTATAAGAGCTCTCATTGCATCTTTTTCTCCATCAGCTCCTTTTAATTCTTTTGCTTCATCTAAAAGGGCCTCAGATTTTTCATACAATTCAGTAGCTGTTGCAAGATGGTTACCAAAATCTTCTACTTTGCTGTCTAGATCTTCTACTTCGATACCTTTATCCTCGATAGCAGCAATAACACGATCAAACTTATTCTCTAAAGCTTCAGAGTGTTTAATCATACCATGTAACCTACCGTTAAGGTGTCTTGCAGTAGCAGCCTGCGCAGTGTGTTTTACCCTGCTCCAAATAGAGTTAATATCCTTTCCAGCAGCTCTTAACTCTTCTTTTGTAGTTGCAGCTTCAGCCGCATCCATTGCAGATTTAACTTCTTCAGTTGCAGCATTTAATTTTTCCAGAATTTCTTCTGCTCGTTCTGGATCGATGTTTTCATTACCTTCAATCTTAGCAATGACTTTTTCGATATGTGTAACTACTTTTTCACCTGCATTAAGAACAAATTCTTTAGCACGTGCTAACACATCTGCTTCTTCATCTTCACAATCCTCTTCACAAGTTCTGAGCAATTCTCTTGCTTCTTGAAAAGCATCTCGTCTCTCTTGAGTTTCCTCATCAACTTCTTTGAAACGATCTCTTGCAACATCGAATCTTTCTTCAGATTGTCCACGAACTCGATCAGAAACATCTCTTTTAACAAAATCGATTCGTTGTTCTTTAAATCGTGCCAATTTTGCTCGAGCATCCTCTACATCATCTTGTCCAAGAACATCTTTAATTTGATCTCTTCGCATTTTCTTAAACTTGTCAATCTCTTCTTCTGAAAGATCTTCAGCTCGAAATGCAGCAGTAGAGAATTGGCTGATACGATGTCCGATTTTTCTTCGAGCATTGTCCATCCTTTTTTCTACTTTCTCATCAATCTCATCATCTGAAAGACCTTCTTCAGATAATTTTTCTCTTAAAGCTTCTTCACGTTCAGCAGCTTTTTCATCCATAGCAGCTTTACGTTCTGCCCGTAGATTTTCTAGGTCTGCAATTTCTTCATCACTTAATCCATCAGAATTTCTGTCTTCCCCAAATCTTTGCAACCTTGGGCCTTTTCTGTCTTCAAAACTCCTCTCTTCATCATCTGCTAAAGCAGTAATGCTAAAAGCACTCACCACCATTAACATCATAATGAACATTCCTAATATTTTTTTCATATTACATCCTCCAATGTTTTTTTTTGAATTTCCTAACCATCTAAGGAACTATTTTACTTATAAAGAAACTTATTTATCATGAAAAAAAGAAGGCCAATTAGGCCTTCTAACACTTTACAAAGCTTTATTTTCTCCTGTAACCCTTTACAGAAACATTTTTATAATAACGTCATAAAAAGGAGATATGTCTAAAGTATCTGTCTATTTATTATTATTACTCACACTTTCTTGTGGTGTCTCTGCAGCAACCATTTCTGGAAATGTCTATGACTATATGTTATCCATCACAAATGATGTTAAAATTGAGGTAAATACAGCTCCTAGACAGATAATCGTTGCTAAAGAAGGCTCATATAGCTTCTCCGTGCCTAATGGAGAGTATATCTTAACTGCAACACAACAAAATAATGGTATAATTGCAGCATCAGCCAGGGAAAACATCTCAGTTGTAGATGATGGAGCATTTACAGTAGATTTAATCTTATTTCCTGCCCTTGATGAAGAAGAAAAACTGCTAGAAGAACCCATTGTTGATGTAAATATAGATGAACCTAACGCTACACCGATGTTCATTGGATTTATCTTACTCATATTATTGATATTAATAGCATTCTATTTGAAAAGTAAAAAAACGGAGAAGAAAGAGAAGGCTGTGGTAATTGTTCCACAAGTAGAGGAAGATGATGTTGCAAAAGTGATTTCCATAATTAAAAAAGAAGGTGGTCGTTGCACTCAAAAAGACATTAGAAAACAAATGCCCCTTTCTGAAGGTAAGATTTCTTTAATTATTACTCAATTAGAAAGTGAAGACAAAATTAAAAAGATTAAAAAAGGCCGTGGAAACATAATTGTATTAATCTAACTCTTCCTTCGGCTCATCATCTGCCATCCTAAACAATACAGTAACTCTATACACATCTTTAGAAGTTTGTTTATTCCTAGTAAAAATCTTTCTAGACATTTTTAACTCTCCTTTGAAAGCTTTCTTCATCTTATTACCCATAGCTCGAGTAAATCTCTGATCTGAAATATACATGTCTACTCCATTCTTAAGAGTCTTAACTTTAGCAATGGTAGCTCCTCGTTTCTTAACTTGATTCCTAACAAAATTAATCAATTCATCATTAGGATTCCGCAATTGCAATATTGCTTCAAAGTATTGTGAGTGTCTTACAATTTCTGGCATGTTTCTTCACAAAGAATAAAGTATTTCTTGATATATAAAAGGTTGGTATTGAATAAGAATTAACCATCACAAATTCTAGTAGTGTCTAAATATTGGTTTTTGGCACTATTATGATTGTGCTGCATAGTTGCAGCAACACTTTGAACAAAAAAAACTTCACTCAAATCAGTTGTTATATCTAAATGCGCCATCCATCCCTTATCAACCATTTCGTCCCCTAAAGCCCCTATTGATTCTGGATGCTGCCTACCAGGTGCATAACCTGCACGAGCAGGTGCAGTGTGTAATTCCAACTCCACATTTTCAAAACCACTTTTTTGCCAACTTGGCCGATGTAAACTATCTTTAACTGGTTCACCTTGCTGAAGATTAATGCCTTTCTCATACTTAAAAATAGTTCTAGCATTTAGATCACAAAGTCTAGCATCAACTATTTGATAAAGAGTACCATTAGCATTATATAGAGATAAAAATGATAAAACTTCCTTAGCTTGAAAATTTTCAGCTTTCGAAATAGAGTGATTGTCTTGAATTCCTGCCCAAGACCTTGTGGAAGGTTCTCTTTGTGGATCTAATCCTTGAACTACATATACACTCATTCTAGGAACTTCATCTCCATGATCATCAAATGCAATAGCTAAAGATTCTCCACCAGTAAGAATATCAATAGCTTTGTTGTGAGTACGAAATCTAGCTGTTGTTGGCTTTGCAAAGAAAATTAAACTCGGTTCATCGGGTTGAACTTGTAATCCCAAAGGATCTTGACGAAGAAACAAATCATGCCAATGAGGAACTCTTCTCAATTCACTAGAAATATATTCAGGATTGATGTTATATGCATCGGAAAGATCATATTCCCTACCACCTAAATTTAGTATTTCAGCTGTTGTTTGTATATAGATAGGATTAGAGTTGCATATATAAAGATTTGTAATAATACATTTATCCTATCTACAAAAATAAATCACAACTTATTTAAACAATATTAAAAAAAGAAATCTCCACTAACGAAAATAGGTCCAAAGTTCTGAATGGCTAGGATATCCTAAAGTGAATCTACCAATTGTTACTCCTTTTTCCTGTTCTATATATTTCCTAATTCCTAATGCACGAGTACCTTCATATGAAATCTCCATAACATCATATTCGTCCCCTTGTGATTTAAAAATATGTGATTTCCAATGAACTATATGTAATTTTGGAGATAATCCAAGATATACGAAGCACACTAACCTCCCTAAATTTCTTACAATATACTCTCCAGTCTTTGGTATCTTTTCATCCTCAAATTGAACTGAACCAGCATCTAGATGAAACAAATCGGAAAATCTAGCAATATATGGACTATCCACACCAATACATTCAACTATTGAATCAGCCTTAAAAAAGTGTAAGTTTGCATCAAACTCCTCGGATTCTAAGTTGAACAACTCTCCGATTGTATCTGAAAGCTCTTTTTGTGATTTCACTACAAAAGGAAATGTTCAAAAGTATATAAATTAATTCCTTTCCAATAATTATATTATTCGGTAGAAAAACATATTGACGCAATACTCTAAGAATATGGGGAAGTTATCGATTAAAACATAAGGTTTTTAAACAATTCTGAAACATAATATGCATGGATCTAAAGGTTGTTGCAAAAAAAGCATGGCATTTTATTTGGCATGAAGATTCATTTGCTTCTTGGATGGTAAATATTCTATTAGCATTCATCATCATAAAATATGCAGTCTATCCAGGTTTAGGAGCTGTATTTGGAACATCACATCCTATAGTAGCCGTAGTTTCTGGTTCAATGGAACATGACGGATCGTTTGAAGATTGGTGGTCAATACATCATACGTTCTATGAAGATCTTGGAATAACTAAAGAGGAATTCCAAACATACACCTTCAAAAACGGTTTTAACACAGGAGATATTATAATCCTGAAAGGAACTTCTGTAGAGAATACAAAGAGGGGAGATGTCGTAGTTTTTTGGTCTGGAAGGTCAGATCCTATAATTCACCGTACGATTAAACTAGGAGATACACTCCAAACAAAAGGAGATCATAATATCGCATCAAACAGTGACGAAATGGCAATTGAAGATAAACAGATAATAGGGAAAGCTTTTTTAAGGGTACCGTACCTCGGATGGATAAAGATACTGTTTGTTAATGCAATCAGTATATTCAGGTGATAACATGATATTTTGCCCAAAATGCGGAAGTTTACTAAAACCATCAACAGTAGGAAGTAAGAAAATAATGGCTTGTAGCTGTGGTTTTAAAGATAAAGATACAAAAGATGCAACTATTAAAGAAGCGGTTGATCATTCTGCAGAACCTAAAGTAGAAGTGGTTAATGAAAATCAAGATATGCAATCATTACCTCAGGTGGAAGAGAAATGTCCTGAATGTGAACATGAAATGGCACGATTCTGGACGGTTCAAACAAGAGCTGCAGACGAACCTGAAACTAAATTCTTCAGATGTGAGAAGTGTAAGCATACTTGGCGAGATTATAATTAATTTTTCTCAGTTAATATAATTAAAAAGCCCCATCTCCCGTAAGAGATGGGAAAAGCAATTAAGAAGTTTAAGCCATTTCTAGATCTCTTAGATCAGTCCCATCTACAATTTCATCGAAATCATAAAAGTCTCCAACTAATAGTCTGTTATACTTTGGTTTGTAAAATTCCATAAGTTCACCTCAAAATTTTATTTTTGATGGTGCCACAGACTATGTCTGGGTGCACCTCTAATTTTTTTCTTCAAATTTAGCGCCACATTTAGGACACTGTTTAGTTATCGTATTAATAGGAACCATCTCTTCAATGCAATTTCCACAGAGTAATAGCGGTTTCTCTAATATAATGCCTATTGGATCACACGCCATATCAATTTCCATTGCTTCGCTCGCCATATTACAGTTCTATTTCGGTTTCTTCAGGCTCCTCCATTGCTTCTTCCCAGCCTCGCATAAATGCTTCTTCTTCAGCTGAAATAATATCATCTTCAACTAAACTATCTCTTTCTGCCTGAGAATATACTCCTGCATCTTTACCTTCTTCACTCCAATCTTCTTCGTCATACATGCTGACACCCCCGAATGATAACTCATTCATGTTCTTTTTTTCGGAATAAATCCGATATTCACCCCATTTTTTTGTTAGCAACCACAGTCTTGTGAGTAATAAATACTGTAAAGGGAAGAATTCTTATATAGTTATGGCTAATACATTATAAATTTTATATAAATCACAATATTTATAAATAAGTTATAATCTCTATCAATTAATTGATATAATTATATTTTTTTATGTAAATTATAATGGGGTGTAAATGAAAAGACGAGTAATTCAAATTGCAGGATCTACACAACTAGTTTCTCTTCCTAGAAAATGGGCCATTAAACAAGGCATACAAAAGGGTGATGAAATAGACGTCGTTGAAGACGGTGATAAGATTGTTATTTCTACTAACAAAGTTTTAGAAGTAAAAAAAGTACAATTAGATGTTAAAAAAATTGATAACCTGTTAATCAGAATGTTATCTGCATACTACAAAGCAGGATATGACGAAGTTGAATTAAGATTTAATGGCACATTTCCTACAGAAAGAATTGCCGATGAATTAAAAAAACATATGCCGGGATTTGAAATCCTAGATCAAACAAAATCACACTGTTTAATTAAATCCATATCAGAAGAACATGTAGTTGAATTTGAAGCTTCCTTAAGGAGAGTATTCTTAATAACAATCACCATGGCGAAAAACATGTTAGAAACTTTAAAAAATCCTAAAGAAAATGACCCAAAACAATTCTTAGTATTAGAACAAACAAATAATAGGTTTACGAACTTTTGTGAAAGACTCTTAAATAAACATGGCCTTGATTCATACAAAAATAGTAATCTTATTTATACCATTGTATGGGAATTAGAAAAGGTTGCAGACGAACTAAAATATATGGCTTTATTCATTGAAGAATCTAAATTAACTAAAAGTGTGTCAAAAGAAACATTACAAACATATGAATCTGTATTACAACTTATTGATAAATTCTACGAAGTATATTATCGATATGATTCTACATTATTAAATGAATTAAACGACATTAGAAAAAAAGTAATTGGTGATTGCAATACATTAATGTCATCTAAAAAAAATAATGAAATAAAGATGATACATCATTTTATTAATATTTCTCAAATGATCTATAACATGACTGGATGCTTAATTGCCCTTAAAAGCTAACATTTCTTACTATTATATTCTTAGTATGTTCTTTTATAGAAGAATAAACTTGAATAAGTGAATTACACTTAGAAGATATATCTAAAGATCCCATTCTTCGAGAATACTGTTCAGCTCCAATTATTGCCATATCCATCTGTGCTAATCCTCTTCTAAGTATTGTATTTGACTGAGCAGGAGTAATCAATTCTCCAGCCTCATTCATATTCCTTAAATAACTAACAAATGTAGCATAACTCGTCAATGCTTTAAGACTGATTGAATCGTGATAGAGGGGCAAAAATGATTTTTCCAATTGTTCTCCAAACTGTGGATCCATTGCACCAGGATAATTATTCTTAGGTGCTTGAATCATGTGGCAAAATTGCTGTAGTCCGTCAAGATACTTAACTAAAGCTAGACTATCTGCAGATTTTTGTTTTCGTAATTCCAAATATCTAATTATTCCTTTGTTAGCGTCTCCGTGTGATCGTGCTTTACATTGTGAAATATTCTTTATCTCAGCTTCTATTTGATCAAATGATGGATAACCTCCTGCATAGCTAAATGCTTTAAGTGCTCCTTCTGCATCATAAAATAAGGTAGAATCCTTTCCTGCGTGCTCTTTAGAGGTTGTTGAATATCTTCTTAAATCTATAAGGTCTCTTTTCATTTGATCAGCTACAAACGAAACATAATCGTCCCCATATGCTGAAGCCAATCGATTAAAAGTTAGACTCAATGCATGATCATAATCTTGGAGAAAAGATATAGCCTGAGCATCCAAATAACCAACAAACGAATCTTTTAGAGATTCATAATCTTGAGATAATGTTTGTGGATCTCTATCAGATTCAAATATCCAAGGATCAAGATTTTTTGTTTCCAAATGTTGCTTCCACATAGTACCTAATTGCCACATGTTAGCCATTTCGATATTGATAGGAAATAATCTTGATACCCAATCAAATTTATATATAAAATCATCCTTTGCATCAATGGCCATATTTCCATCATAATTATCAGGAGAGAAAACTATGGGGAAAGAATTTGGATCATTCTCAACAGTTTCCAACATTAAAGTATTTAATGCATCTCGATGATGATATAAAAACTGTAAATCTGTAGATTCATATGATTCTTTAGCAAATCCAAATAGCCATTCAAATGAAGGTATTATTCTATCTATGAGACGACTAGAGAAAAAATCAGACAGTGTACCAATATCTTCATGAAAATTACCATGTATAGGTCCATTAGCCAATAAATATGCTGAAGCAGTATAACCTTCTTCAAATTTTTCAAGTCGTTCAGAAGTAGGAATCTCCTTGTCTAACAAATAATCAGTTAAAAGTGTGGGGTTAAATTTTTCAATTTCCAACAACGTTCCCACTGATCCATCTCCATCTTCGATTAATGCATCTCCCCTAAATCCTGACAAATTAGTAAACAATGGCGCTTCATATACATCAGGTAATTGATGAGCGAATGCACTATCTTGGGCCCATCTATTTAATCGATTCATAGCTTGCCAAGTGATCCCACTCTTTTTAATTAAATCTGGTTCTCCTAACTTGAGCAATGCCAAAACCTCTCCCGCTTCCATAATATAAGTTGAAGTTCGATGAGGACTACTAGGTCTGTGAGATTCTCGAGTCTCATCAACTAATCTTCTTAATTCAGTTAAAATTTGAAAATGCAGTGGATTTGTTTGAACATTTCCCAATGTCGCATCATCTAATGCAAATTTTAAATTTTGACTTGATCTTTCTCTCTGATCTCCAGGAAGATTATGCATAATATCCATAAGTTGATTAGAAGCAAAAACAGAAACTTCCTCATTTGAAGATCCTAGATATTTGAAAACGATATTTTGAATATTTTTCCTATACGACAAATCGCCACCTTTAGCCCTCTGAAGAGCCAATTGAGCTTGCCCATATATTTGATGAAATTGATCATCACTTGATAATAAAAGAGGGAGTTCCATTTCTCGAAATTTATGTTCTTGGATATACTTTCTTTGATCTTGCATCGAAAAATAAGCAGGATCATGTTCAAAATCATCTGAAATTGCATTTACAAAATCATGAAGATGACCTGGAAAATGCTTAGCATCATATTTTCGAAAAGTGATAAGTCCTTCATTCATTCCCAATAATAAGATACGATTATTTCGCATAGAAGAATGTCCATAATAACATAAAATAGGGACATATGCTAGAGGGTCTTCTTTTTTGACTGCATCTTCATTATGCTTCAAAATAAGATGTAATATATTTGAAGCCTCAATAGATCGTCGAGTCCCTGAATTAATATTCAATACAGCACCTGTAGGTATAGCAAAAAGATATGAATCCAAAGCACTGTCATAATCATTAACCATGTGTACTGAAAGATCTGTCTGTGTACAAATTGAGGTATACATCGATTCATGTTGAGGAGTATCAAACACCAATACATGTGGAGACCTGTGATTTTGTCCCTTCATTGTTGTTATTAAACTTACAACAGTATTCAATAATGAAGGATCGGGAAACGTAACATACTCATCTCTATTAGTTCTATTGCAATCTCGAAAAGCTCCAGGCATCTGGAATCTTTCTTCATCAACATTTACTAAACCTAGAAAATTAATTCTTTTTTTGAATTGAGCTGCTATTTGTCTCACTTGTTTATATGTTTCCACCATATCTTTACCATCACCTGTTGTACTTACAACTGCATGGGGGAAATTTGAATCACCTACACAAGTTTCTTCCAATGTTTTTTGCAATGCAAGTCTTGGGAAAAATTGAGATCGACCAACAGAACCTAATAAATTAGAAATATCCTCTTGGGAATGACAAACCACCTCACCATCCTCTTGAGATTGCCAAATTTGTGGAAAACTATTATGATCTACATAAAAATGAATTCGATGCCTTGAATTATCTGATTTTTCACTTGACATAAATAATCCAGAAGGCTGTGAAATAGCAGCTTATGCAAAATAATTTTGGAAATTTAATGGATTTTTCCGAATAATACGGCATACCAATAAACAACCCCCCCATGGTCAAGGTTCAATATACCATTTAAAAATGTTTCTATTTATAAGTGACACTTAGAAATAAATTGTAATTTACTGATATGCTGGATTCTTAATTCTTGAAGGTCTATGAGATTTTGGGGGAGATAATTGCCCAGTATCTACTAAATAATTTTGCACGTAGGAAGCTAGAGAACCTTGTGATTGTAAAATTTGCAATCCATTTTCTAATCCTGCGGAATTTATTTCTGGAGTTTTATCTACCCAAATTTTTACTGCAGCCACTAAATCATCTTCATCTAAATTCTGGAGTTGAGAAGCATCGTATTTATTTTCCTTTAAGAACAAATATACTGCCGATCCTGCTCGTTTAAGATTAGAATCTTGACTTCTCCCCCCATAAGTAGATTTATTGCTATTACGAATTCCTATGAATGTCATACCTCATTGGAAACCAGAACTATTTAAAAAGCTTACGTTTTATAATCAAAACTTATATAATTTATATTAAAATTAATTCAGGAAATAAGTAGTGATAATTTAATAACCTTCTAACTCATAATCTTCGAATACTTCATAAGTTCCATTAGAATTAGATCCAAAACTAACTACTTCCATTCTATCTCCTATAAATGGGCAACCAAAATTCTTATTATTCTGTAGACCCAAGTACAATCCTTGGAGAAAAATAGGATAAGCGGCAGCTCCTTGCAATGTATTTCCATGCTTTTTAATTGAATTTAAAATATCAGCTCTACTTACATTTTTCCCACCAAGCTCTGCAAAAATTTTGCTCCCTAAAGTTTCAGAAGGAAAAGCTACACCATGAATACGATCAATAACACCTTCCACCCAACTAGGTGATACAGGTTGATCCTTTGCAAGTAGTGTATTAATAGTTGATTTCATATACATAAGGAATTCATATTGTTATATAAATGTAACTTTTTTTAATATTATGTAACACTTTAAACATCCAACAATCTCAACACTTTATCCTTCAATTCATCATAACTACCATTATTATCAACAACTTGATGAGCTTTCTCTAACACTTTCCCAATACCTAGATGAACTAATTGAGCTTCATCACGTGATTTTGCAGTTTCAAAATCAAGTGGCCGAACTTTCCTACTCACCAAACGATCATGTCTGTTAGAAGTATCACTAATAATAGCAACTAACTGTGCCATAGGAAACTGATCTAACCAATACTTCCACTCAGCCTCATGGTATACACCTTCAATAACTACCTTATTCTTATCCAAAATCTTACCATGACTCCTGAGAGCATACACATCATTACCATGTAACTTCCGTAACCCTTCCCTCACAACACGTTCACTCTCTTCTCCAGGTTCCATTCCCTGCTTAGCTATCTCCTCTTCAGTAACATCACCCGTCCGAACAACATGATATCCCTCAGCAGCAAGTATTCTAGCCACAGCTGATTTTCCACTACCAGGCATACCGACGAGACAAAATATTTTATTCATACTTTCCACAAAATCTTCAAATCTACTTATAGGTTTCGAAAATACCACTCAACGAACCCCAAAATCCTCCAAACATCCCAAAAATATTACCAAAAAAAAGTCTAAAGACATATTAAAGACAAAGACTACTATAATTCATGACAAACATGAACTTAATCGTAATTGAAAAAGACACCATCTACAACACCCAACTCAATCATAAAATGATCATCTCATTGATCAATAATCTATTCAGAGGGATCAACACTCTAAAAAGATTACCCCTTCAAAAACCAGGATTATGTGGGGGATATGTCATTATCGACTTCAATCTGAGGATGCTCTTCTTCTCACAATCTACATTCGGATTAAAAGAATTGAAAGACGATATTCTCAAATTTCTTGAAAAAAAGAAATGGTTTATCAATTATTATAGGTGATACAATGACAACACAAAGTTTAAATAGAAGTTATACAAAGGTTATACTAAAGTATAACAATTTTGCTAAAATGGCACATAAAGTAAAAGTACGAAAATGGGGAAATTCATTAGGAATACTACTTCCAAAGGAATTGGTAGAAAAAAGAGAACTAAAAAATGGAGTAGAAATCCTAGTAGAAGTGGTAAATCCAACTCAATTTGACAAAATATTTGGTTCCCTAAAATTAAAAAGATCTACTAAAGAAATAATGAAAGAAATTAAAGAGGGTTGGAATTGATTCAATCTTATTTCTTCGATACATATGCACTTTTCGAACTTCATAATGCTAATCCTGAATATAATAAATTTAATGGAGCCGCAATAATAACAACCAAAATGAATGTAATGGAATTCCATTATGGATTGCTTAAAGATTTCGAAAAAACTGAAGCTAATCAAAAAGTAGACAATCTTAAAAATTTTATTGTTGAATTTGATTTTGAACACATAAAACTCGCAAATCAGTTAAAGAGAAAAATAAAAGGTTTATCCTATGTTGACTGCTTAGGGTATATCGTGGCATTGAAAAACGGAGTATTCTTTGTAACTGGTGATGAAGGATTCAAAGATCTCCCAAATGTAGAATTCATCAAGTAACAAACCTTTTAAACATCTCATTCTTCCTAAAATCATGCACATCATGATTGACGGTATTGATTCTAGTGGTAAAGGCACAGCCACTACAGCCTTAAAAGAATTCTATGAAAAAGATAAGAAAGTCTTAGATCTAAGAGAATATTGGAAAGAAAATGAAGGATTTCCAGATATAGCAAATTTCGACGTAATAATTGCAACAGAACCTACATTCACACATATCGGAAAAGAAATACGAGAAGTACTCATAAAAAACAAAACAAAACATTCTCCTAAAGAAATAGCTAAAGCATTCTCAGAAGATAGAAAAGAATTGTATGAAAAAATAGTCATTCCAGCAAAAGAACAACATAAAATCGTCATCCAAGAGCGTGGAGTGATCACCTCTTTAGCATATCAACCCTTAATGGATAATCTAAGCAAAGAAGAAGTCCTAGCATTGGAAGGAAATCAATTCTGTCTAAATCACGCTCCAGACTTACTCATATTAACAACAGTAGATCCTAAAGTTGCCATAGAAAGAATCAATGCAAGACATGAAAAAAAAGATGATGCCATCTTCGAAAATGAAGAATTCCTCATTAAGGCCCAAGCAGCTTATCAATCTGACTGGATAACTCACATATTCGAAAGCAAAGGAACAAAAATAATCTCCCTAAACACTAATCCACCTAAAACACCAGAAGATACTAAAAAAGAAATTGTTGAAATAATCTCACATAGCACACAATAATCCTGAATACATATATTCCTCAATAAATTCCTGTACTCCAGTATTATTAAGAAGACTCAAATTAACATGTTGTAATGTTCTTGTCAATTTTGGATATAATTTATCGTCCATTATGTATCACCCTCTGTTTCTTTTCCATCTGTATCGAAAAAGTCCTTCAATTTTTTTGTACGCCTACTTGCGTCATAACTAACTACCATGAATGCACCTCTCTTTTTAAGTATTACTGGCGTCAAATGACACCTTTCAAACATCCTATTTGTATTGAAATGGTTGATCTTGTTTATACGTATTTCCTTGCTTTAATGCAATCTCTGCTTTGGTCAACTCATGACCCATATAATAACCGTGCTCTGGAATACTTAACAAACCTTCTCGCACGATTTGTTTTCTCAATTGATACGCATTTAACCCTTCAAATTTCTTCAATTGCTCGCCATTAGGCGAAGTATACTTCACAACAATCTTCTTTCCTTCAAGACTCACCACAAAGTTTCCTCGTGGATCGTAAATTAAGGAAGGATCAGTTTGAACATGCTCTGTATAGTATTTTTCAATAATATCCTTGCAACTTTCCCAAGTATTTTCATACAAATGGGCAGATTCTGAATTGATAATCAAATCCCCAATCTTAATTTCAACTTTTTTACCAAGTGCCCCTATTAAATCTTTTCGTATCACTTCCTGAAGACAACGCAGTGCCATCACGTTCTGAGGGTAAGCCATAAACATGTCATTTGACCTAAATGTTACCGTCATAAACAACTTACCTTCCCGAACTCGCACCCAAATATGATTCAAACAAGGAGGGACATCACTATTAATATCCTTTTTAGGATCCCAAAGTACAATAACAGCTTGTCGTTCATGAATATTATTCTTCAATTTTTCAACAACTTTCTCCACTTGGTCAAATCCAAAATGACTTCTAATCCGCATACCATAGGTATAACTTACATCTTTAGGTTTAAAGTCGGTAGTAATCGTTTTAGTATACTCTTTGATATGATTTAAATCATAAGGAAACGCATCAGGTAAAAATAACTTATTTGGATCTTCATCAGTAATAACAGTTACAAGATTGATCAACTCTTTTACTTTGGTCCCATCAGGGTTTTCAGTGGTTCTTCCAAATTTCAAGATAAAATCAAGCACTTTCAACCAAGATTCAACAACTTTCTCACTTCGCATGACAAATGCATTCTCTAACGTTGCATATTCATTAAAATCTTCTTCCACTCGCTCATAGATCTTTTCTTTTCGATCAGCCTCAGGAATGGTGACCATGCTCTTATCAAAATCTGCAATATCTTCAACTTTAACACAAGTAATACTCTCACGTAAGGCATCCAAATCTTTTTCATCAATATCTAATCCGATAAAACCATCAAACTCTCCCTTAACAACCCAACAATCTCTTTGTGTTGATTTTGTCTTGCCTTTTTCAAACCCTTTGTTAAAAAAATCATGCAAAACAATTCCAGACTTGGAAAGATCATTTCCAGTAACCACTAAAATCTTAATTTGAGGATTAGCCAATAAACTTCGAACTAAAACATCAATACCTCTTTCAGCATTATACAATTGACCGATAACAGCATACTCTTTTTTATCAATCTTCTTAGCAACAGCATCTTTCATAGTCCAAAGAGTAATAATTGCCGTATCAGAATCAGGATTGCCTAAAATAAGTGCCTTCTCAGCCGCTTTATCTACTATTTTGTATACCATTATGCTTTACCTTTTCCAGGCTCTACTGATCCTAAATCCATTAAACTATATAACTTATGTTCTAACACTTCACCGGATTGAGCGTCAACTTTAACATTTAATGTTTGAAAACTCTGAGTAATCATGGTAAAGTTATAGACTTGCCCTTGCTCTAAATGTTGTAAGACACACATAGTCTTTATAGGATCATGAGCAGAATACGTTTTTTTCTGAAGTTCTGTTGCAGATTCTAAGGCAGCTTCATATTCAATCTTTATTTCTTGTTTATTCAAGGGTAAAATTTTATTTTCATCTTTTTTGAAGATTTTATCTTCATCCCCTACAATCAATGTATCTTTTTCAAAATGCATTGCAGTTATAGTATCATCCACATTGTAAAATCCAATCTCTCGATTTTCCTCTTGAAAGAATAAATGAACTAAGTAACTCTCAGAATGTGTTTTCTTCCACTCTTTAAATGCCTCAGCACCCTCAACAGCTTCAATAAAACGTAGTAATTGCATAAAAATTGGATAATGCTAGACTATTTAAAACTTGTTTACGCCCAAAATCTCCTCAAATAAGTAAATATATACCATTCCCAAATCTATATAGAATATAGATACATTTATATATATTAGAACAATATCTATATACTAATAAGAAACGAATTATCCTAAAAAAATGCAAAAACGACTCGTAGCTCAAGGAAACGCAACATTAACACTATCACTTCCTTCTAAATGGATTAAGGAAAACAACCTAGTTAAAGGTGATGAAGTTAATCTTAATGTTGAAGGAAAAGATATTGTTATTAGCACGGAAAATAAAGATGGACTAGAAAAACTAACACTTGACACCAAAACACAGTCATTTGAAAAACAATATTTACATACATTCTATCATTTAGGATTTGATGAAGTAGAAATTCTCTATCAAGATCAAAAAGTAGTCGACTTAATTAAAAAACACATTGGGGGATGCATCGGATTTGAAATCGTTGACCAAACCATGGACAAAATAGTAATTAAAAATCTAAGTGCGGGTCCGATGGAGTCAGAGTTTAACACAATATTAAGAAAAATATTCTTAGTCACTAAAGATATTGGGTTACAACTTGAAGAATTTGTCCAAAATAAAAATTATGACAAAATAAAAAGCGTTGCATCTATGGAAGATAACAATGTTAAATTCATTTCCTTCTGTTTGAGAGTTCTAAACAAGCATGGCTACAAAGATTCACAGAAGAAAACTAACATTTACTATGCTATTATCGAAAATCTAGAAATGATTGGAGATGAATACAAATACTTAGCAAACTTTATTGCTGATAATAAAAAGAAAATAGTCATAGACAAAGATCTTAATCAAGTATTAAAACAAACAAATGAATTTTTTCAAGAGTTCTATGATATTTTTTACAAGTTTGAAAAAGATAAACAAATTGATATCATAAAAATGAGAAATGAGTTATATGATAAAGCAAATGAATTATTCCTAAAACAAGATGTGTATGGAGCAAAATTTCTCCATCATTTAATCAATATTATTAATTTTACACGAGAAACGGTTAATATTTATTATGAAGCGAGATTCTGATTAAAAAATATAATGGGCATTCTATACTCTAAAGGTTGATTTCTTTGAATAGTAGGTAATGCATACAATACAAAAGGAGATACTTGCTCTAATCCTTGTTGTCCTAAAGGCTGTACAGGATTCAGATATCCACTTACATAATCTTGTAATGATTTCATCCTTTCATCTTGACTAGACATAATTTGATTCAATACAGAGGATTTCATAGCTTCTAATTGTTCACTTCCCTCATATCCTGAAGCGATTCTTTCATCCATAGTCTCTAAAGCAATCTCAAGTGACTTTTGAGCTCGAGTAAGTCTTGTTTCAACATCATCTTCACCACTCAGTGCTCGTTGAACGTGATCTCCTACTTTAGTAACAGAATTTTTAATTAACTCTAAATCTACGATCTCATTCAAATAATCCATATTTTTTCCTGTTCTCTGTTGATAAGCACCTACTAACTCAGTTCTAATCTGTTCTCTTCGTTCTGAGCTAAACTCTCTATCAGCATGAGTCATCAAAGAAACCATATAAAAGGTTAAATCGTGAGCTTCAGACCTCAGTTCCATATCAATTCCTGCATAACGTGAAGATCTTGGTTCTAGATCTAACATTTGTCCTGAAACAGAAACGTTTGCATCTCGTACGTCTCCCATTGAGACAAACTTAGACTCACCATACTTTGCTAATGCAGTATCAATTAAATCAATAAAACCTGTTACAGCTTTTTTATCATCTTTTGAAAAATTACCAATCTCATCGTAAAATCGTCTTCGTAAGGTATTTCCATCTTTAGCTTCTCGAATCTTAATTCCTTTTTTACCTAATCCAAATCGTATAGCGTCACTGTTCATAGCTGCAGGAACTAATACATTCTCTACAGTATTAACAAAAACGTCCAATGAACCTTGACTAGCATCAATACTTGTTTGATCTCCGGAAGCGTCATAATCTTTTATACCAAAATGGAGTGTTTTTCCTTCATTGTCTCTCATCTTTATGGCTGATCCAATATAGCCAGCAACAGGAATATGTTCACCAAATACCTCACTCACTTTAATTTCATTCTTTAATTCCTTACCATGATCATAAGCTTTCAGAATAACGGTTTCTTGTTGACCATTAGCTTTTTCATACGTAAATTTGCAAACTCCATGAGTAGAAACAATGGGTGGTTTTTCAGGCGAGTAAGAATCTCCCTGATCCATTGCATGTGAATAATCTGCTTGACTTATTCTTCCTTGTTGTAACAACATATTCAAAATAAGTTTGCTACTAATAGTATGATCTACGTTCTTAAATGATTCACCAGATATAGCTGAATAATGACCACCGAGTGGTTGAAATCTCTCTTCAGGTGATTGATGTAATGAAAAATCTACTCTAGGAAAAGTACTATTTGCAAGTATGCTATCTAAATTACTAGCCACCATATGAATAAACAAGCGATTTGACTATATAAATCTTACGAAATTCTAACTGAATAGTAGTAACTGATAGCCTTTTTTCTATATTGAAATGCCCAAATAAGAAGGAAAATATATAGAAAAATCATACCAAGAAAGTAATTCTTTAGAAATTAACACCAAACTCGCGCGCTAATGGTCGCGCGAGAGTCGGCTTGCTGTGCAAGCCATTACCTTTGTCTAATTCAACTTCATATATCAAAAAACATTCCAAAAGGTCCTGGATTAACACAAATAGTTTTCTTAATCTTATCTTTCTTCCCAAAATTCTCATGTAAATGTCCTGCAAAAGCATATTCGGGTTGTAATTTCTCAATAACATCCCTAACAGTCTTACAACCTGCATCAGCACCATGAACATTATCTAATGTAGTATGAACAGGGGGAGCATGTGTTAAAAATATCCATTTCTTACCTGATAACTTCCCTTTCACCGTTTGATAATAAGCCTTCATCCATTTATCTGTTACGCTAAAACCTCCGCCACCAAATCCACTAAAGATAACATCATCAACTTCAACTAAAGCTTCATGGGCAAAAATAATATTCTTAGTATCTTCACATTGCTTTTGCATAGTATCCTCTTCTTCATGATTTCCATGTATCATAAGAATAGGTTTACCCAATCCATCTAAATCTTTCATAACGCCCCTGAAATTCTGCTCAAAAACAGTCACATCTCCTATACAAATAATAAGATCTGCTTTCTTAGCTTTCTCTTTAAGCTGTTTCAAAGCCTTCATACTCCCATGACTATCGCCAAATGCTAATATTTTCATAACTATACAAGATTAAAGACGTTATTTAAATCTTACGCAATCCAAAGTCTTTTAAATGAAATAACATTCCCAATATATATGACAGATCCTATAATTAAGACAACAGATGGACATATTGTTGAGATAGATGATAGTGGGCTTAGATCACCTCATCAAGGATATCTAGAAACTGCTGCTGAAAGATCAACAAGAGATGAAATAGCAGACACATTCTTTTCTTTGTTAGGGTTAGTAAAAGAAAAAGGTATTCAAAATACGCTTGAGAGTGAAGGATCACATCACGCAAGAGAACAAGGAAGAAGGGTACAGAATTTACAAGCAGAAATGCGAAATACACAAAATCCAGTCCAAGAATCTCATCCTGAATATCTCGATGCACAAATATTCTATCATCAATTCCAAGTAAAACTAGGAGAAAGAGGTAGAATTAATCTTCCATCTCAGTGGGTAAATAAATTCCAAAATATTGGTGGATATGAAAATCAATTCCTTGTTACACCTATAACTGATCATGAAAATCCTCATATCCAGGTATATATTGCAAATCCTCCAGAATGTAATCACATTTTAAAACCTGTAAGAGGAGTTAACACAGGATCTCAAAAATACATAACATCTATAGATACATCGGGAAGAATAGGAATCAGTACAGGGCTAAGACAAGAATTAGGTTGGGAAGCCCCCCTACCAGTAACACTTGAAGGTCATGCAAATTATTTCACTATACATAAAAAATAATTACTTAACACTATAATAATCCTGCAATATCAAAGTATCCATATCTTCTAAGTGTTTAACGTCATATAATCTTCCCTGACCTAAACTAGCTATTTTCTCAGCAAATTCTCTCCCATTCTGATCCAAATTAATACCTACTACAGATATGGTAATCCCTGCGCCTCTTGCAACACCTACAGCTGCAAGTGTCTCCTTTTCAGGATCTTTTCCAATGGTAGGTAATGCGTCTGTTAACACAACCAAATGTTTAGTAACTTTACCAGGAGGGAACATCTTTACAGATTCATGAATCATTTTAACAAAATGAGTCTCTTGATTAGCACGAACTCTTGTAATCGTCTTTAGCAATTGACCAAAATCTTGTGTAGGGGCAATCTCTTCACGAACTTCCCGACCAAACACAAGTAATCCTGCATAATCTCTCTCTTCAATAGCTTGAAAACTTAAAGCAATTCCAGCTTTTTTTGCCATCTCGAGTTTATTCCCCTTCATACTTCCTGAAGCGTCCATTCCATACACTACATAGACACTCCCCTTAGCCTCTCGCTCAAAAACTTGTAAATCTGTCTTACTCAGTGCAGAATGACCTCGACGCAATGCTTTTTTTACACTCTTTTTCAAAGCAATATCTCGATATCGATCTCCTTTTTTATATCCTTTAACATCAGACTTGTCCCCATAATGAGCAACTTCTTTGTGTAATTTAGATCCTCCAATACCCTCAGGAACTAAATGATTTAACTCCTCTGTATACAAAACTAAAGAAGCCATCTCATACCCTTTTTCTGTAATCTCTCCGTCTTTTTCTAAATATCCTTCTTGTCGTAACTCTAGTAATTTTTCATCTATCTTTTGTTTTAATTCTCGTCGAAACTCAGGAATGTTAATATTTCTTTTAATTACACTCGGTTCATATCCACTCACCAATCTTAAAAGCCCTTCACCATATAATCGATGAGCTTGAGCATAATCTTTTTTCAAATGGTCCATCATTAAATCAGGATGGAAAGAACTAAATCCTTGATTAATCGCCTGACTCATCATCTTTCCCTTACCTACTTCATTTTTATCATGCTCAACAACAGAACGCATTACCTTCTCTTCTACCTCATCAAACTTCAAATTACCTCGAGTATCACTCCCTTCTGAAAACTCAGGTACGCCTATATCAGGGGACGTCTCCTTCGTCCTCTTTTTTACCCGACAAATCCTTGTACGAAGAAACAAACTGCTTAAACTCTTCAGCAACAAAATCCTCAGCACTCTCTAAATATTTAATTGAGGGTTTTAATCGAATTCTGTGACTAATAACACTATTCACAGCATCCTTGATATGCTTAAAGTCTACTTTTTTCTTTCCAGCAAGATGTGCATTAGCTAATGCTCGTTCATAGAGTCCTATACTTGCTCTCACGGAAGGTTTTTTCTCAATCTTATCACTCTCTCGCAATCTCCTAACAAAGTCTACTGCAAGTGTTAACAGATTATCAGGAAATGCAACCTTAAAATCTGGTTTTTTACTCAAAACAATATCTTTTTCAATCTCCAAACTTTCAGGATAACTCATATACAATACGTCAAATCTATCCAAAAGTACATCAGACAATTTTTCTGTACTGCTATCCTCTGGATTCATGGTAGCAATAAAGATAAAATTAGCATCAATATCGACATCATAACTCCCAATAGTTGCTTTTTTCTCTTCAAGAACTTGCAATAATGCATTTTGTAGTTTTTCAGGACATCTATTAAGCTCATCAAAAAACAAAACTCCACCATTTGCCTTGAAAATCTTTCCTTCAACAAACGCTTCCTTGGATAACGGTCCAAACTTGAGAGCTTTCATCGGATCAATATCTCCAATAAGATCTTCTGCAGTCAAATCAGGACTTCCTTGTACACGAACAAAATTCTCCACACCCTTTTTCTGAGGTAATGCATCAGCCAAAGTCTTTGCAAGTGATGTTTTACCCACACCCGGTGGACCTACAATAGCTAAGTTTCTTCCAGCAAGTATTGCTGATTTTAAACCTGCTTTTATCACTTTTTGACCTAAAATTGAGTCAAATTCTTGTTTTTCAAATGTCTTTCCTAAATCTATTGTCATAATTATACCTCGTCTACAACACCCATATTATGGGCTATAGAATTTTTTGTATGTTGGAGGATGTATTTAAGCCTTTGCTACTACAAAACTTTATAAATTGGATCAATTTATCATATTAAATAATGAGGAATAAAATGTACCAATATGAAAAATCTCCATATATATCCCATTTTGATCTTGGTTCTCAACTAAGAGGAATTTCCCTTACAGGAATTCGAGTACCTCATTTACACTCTTCGAATACAATTCCTAATGATTATGGATCAAAAAAATTACCTCCAGGACATGTTATGGATGATCATGGAAATGTAGTAAATCTGTCAGTTTTAGAAATAAAAGCAAATAAAATTTTGATTACAAAATAAGTTCTAAATTCTCTGAAATTTAAACATATTTTCTATATAGATTATATTGCAATCTTCTTAATCTATATCTGATTCTATATACTATATAACACAACAAGGTGAATGAAAATGACAAATAACAATAATAAAAATCAAGAATTACCAGGAGAACAACCTCCAGAATGGTTTGAAGAAGCATTAAAGCAGACGCCAAGACCGACTGCAGAAGATGTTGCAAAATATAATTATATGAAATCTGATTTCCTGGAAGCAATAGAAAAAGCAAAAAAGTCAATGAGTACAATAAAAGGTGCTCAAACAGTTGACGAGATGTTTAAGTATCAAAATATGGCAAAAATGCCAACAATTATCCACACTCCTGTCTATGAAATTAAAGATGGAAGATTAGTACCCATTCCAGGTACTGTAGGAATAAAACATCATGAAACAGAAGAAATTGTAGGATATCATGGAACTACTATAACAGAGTATGAATCATCTATGCAAACAGGTATACTCAGAGGTCCAGGTAAAAGGAAAAATGAGTTTGCATTTACTAAAGTTAACGAACCAAGAGCATTAGAAGATGCAGTTGCAGATTCTTTAGGAAATCAAACAGAACAAGACATGGACATTCCAGTAATCCTACCCATCTTCCAATCAACATTAGATAAATACAAAGTTGTAGAAGACGTAGGAACCTACCATATTCTCGCTCCAGAAGGTATTGAAAAACAATACTTAGGAGAAGTGAGATTAATCAGACAAAGTGGAAGAAAATGAAAAATCACAAAAAAGCTAGAGAAAATGTGAGAACATATACTCTACACAAAGATCTAGATGAACTCCTATATGGCAACAACCTAGATTTCCAAACTAACGCAGAATCTATAGTGGGAAGAGCACTACAACATGCTGTAAAGAATGTAGACGATAAAGAAAAAAATACAATCAAAGAAATCAAGAAAGATTGTCACCCCATCACACAATCAGGAGTATTCAAAGAAGATATATATCAAAGATTAGATGATCTTGCCTCACCAAATGCTGCAAAAGTGTATGCTGCACATAATATAGTGGCAATAGCAAGAAAAACCTATAGCCATAATGAAGATACCAATCCATCAGAAAATAATTTCTCAGCCACCATGAAAATATTAAATGTAGCTGAAGATATAGTAAACAATACAGATGTTCCCAATGAAACACATATTGTTCAAGCAGAAATTGCACAAGCAAAAACCAGATATTTAAATTTAAATGGTAATATAGATGAAGCAATAACACACAGTAAAAAAACTATAAGATATCTGAAAAAAATTACTATTACAAAAAGAAATAGACAAGAAGTAGGATATCTACAAGCAGCTGGAGCAGAACTCATAGCAGAATTGACGGCTAATCCTAAAGACAAAAAAACTTTCTACAATAATGCGATTAAAGCGTATGAATCATTATTTCAAAAATCAAGAACTAGTGATGACCGATTCATTAATAGCCTATATTTAGGAGAATGCCTAAACAATGCTGGGAATACTGAAAAAGCAATAGAAGTAGTCCAAGCAGGTGTACACTGCATATCTGATCCTCTTAAAAAAAGTCTAGGATATAGAACAATGGCGTCCTTTGGCGAATATACACTCCAATACCCTGAACTAAGAAAACTTGAGGTTCTTGCCGAGCAGTTTGAAAACATAGCATAAATGCAATGTGACAGATAAGGTGAAAATATGACTCGAACAAGATCTCCAATATATGAACCAGGGAAAGATTTGTATAGTAAAGTAAATGCAGTTCTCAAAGAAAACAACATTAGAATTAGACAAGGACCACTTTCTCCAAGCTATTCAGATCAACAAATTAAGAAAGTATATCGAACAATTGTCAGAAAATATCACCCCGATGTAAATCCAGCCTCAAAAAGATGGTTTGGAGACTTTCTAGGAGGTATGGAAGTCTTAGTAGATCCAGAAAATAGAGCATTATACGATAGAGCGAAAATAAATTATGAAACAAGAAGATCGCCAAATAGAAGACAATATCAAAAACCACCACAATCAAAAGATAAACCAAAATATAAAGCTAAAAAATCCGAAACTTTAAAAGAAAAATTAAAGAAAGAGAGAAAGGAAAAGGAAAAAGCTAGGTTAATCAAGGAACTTAACGAAATTGAAATTGAAAAACGCCATAAAAAAATGGAAATAAGAAGAAAAGACCAACAAAAAAAAGCAGAAGAAGAAATTGAAAAAATTAAAAATCTATATGGCTTTGGTGAAGAATTTGATAACCTATGGGAAGATTCACCATCAGAAGAAAGAATCGATGAATTGTATAAACAATTATAAAAAATAAAATAAAATAAATTACTTCTTCCTAGCACTCCTAACTCTCAATCGAGCTTTCCCTCTTTTCAGAACTTTCTTTCCACGAGCAACTGCTTTCTTACCTAATTTTTTAGCTTTTTTTCCAGCTCCAGTCTTAGCAGCTCGTCGAACAACCTTTTTAACAACTCGTCTAGCTTTCTTACCCACTCGAGTCTTAGAAGCCTTCCGAACAACCTTTCTACCCACCTTAGCAGCCTTCTTTCCAGCCTTTCGAGCTAATGGCTTACCTTTCTTAACAGCCTTCTTTACAAGTGGTTTCCCTCTTCGAATTGCAGCAGAACCAACAGCAATGCCAACTCGTGCACCTACCTTAGCTAATCTTCGAGCAATAGGTCCTCCACGTTTAGCAACAGCCTTACCTACTTTAGCAGCTTTTTTTCCAGCTTTAACTCCTTTCTTCACCACTTTCTTTCCTATTCTTCTAATTTTTCCCATAGTATCCTCCTAAAGTGTCTCTTCTCTAAAAACTGATATTAATACCAATCCTAAAAATAGCATTCCAATTCCGAACATTATAATACTTATGATTGGATAAGCGTAATACGTTGGACCCAAACTTGTCCCAAAAATAACAGCGCTAGCCAAAATAAAGGCTGAAGCAATCATACCAAACGCCAACCGATTACTACTGGTATCAATGTCCAACCCAATTTTCTTAAGCTCAATATCTTCAACGTCTATCTTAAACTTCCCAGATTTCAATTTATCTACAATACTCATAGCATCTGCTGGAAATTCTTCCATCATATCAGCAGCTCTTCGAGTTTTCTTAGCAAGATCATGAAGAACATTCTTCACCCGATAACGATCCTTAACAACTTTCGTAACATACGGTGTAACAAACTTCACAGGGTCAAAAGCAGGATACAGCTGATGTCCAGTTGCCTCCAAAGTAACAAATGCCTTTCCATACAGTATCAAAAATTCAGGCAATCGAATATGATTTTCAGTAGTAGCATCAAACAACAAATGTAACATCCGACTTACCTTAACTTCTTGAAGTGCTGATCCGTGCCAAGCACCTAAAATATTGTCAACCTCACGTCTATATTTCTCCATATCCGTTTTATCAGTCCTTTCTCCAATCTTTACTAATAATCCTGTAACTCGTTCTGTATCTCGTTCGGCAAGAGCCACTAACATGTCTACAACATGTTTCTTCATATTTGCATTAATACTACCCACAATACCGAAATCTAGAAATGCAATCTTATCCTTAGGCAAAATAAAAATATTTCCAGGATGAATATCTGAATGAAAAAATCCATCAATATAAATCATTTTCATGACAGCATTGGCCATCCGCATCCCTATTTTTTTACGATTAAATTTTTTCTTAGATTTTAATAAATCAGATAACTTCTCTCCCTCAATATACTCCATGGTCAACACTTTTTTAGTAGTATACGCCATGAAAGGCCTGGGAAATACAATATGGTCATCTTTTTCAAAATTCTTATGAAATACTTTCATATTTTTAGATTCAACTAAATAATTCAGTTCATCCTCAGTATATTCTTGAAACTCTTCGACAATTCGTGTAGCACTAAACATCCGATCACTATTTTTCTTATCATACCGTCGAGCAAAATAAGTCATAATGTCAATATCAGAATGCATTATTTTGTCAATATTGGGACGTTGTACCTTCACACACACTTGTTTACCATTCAGAAGCACAGCTCTATGCACTTGGCCAATAGAAGCAGCAGCTATAGGTGTAATATCAAAATGTTTGTACACTTTATCTAATGGTTTTCCTAATTCCTTCTCAACGAGAGTTTTAATCTCTACATAAGAAACAGGCTTAACATCATCCTGCAATTTCTTAAGTTCATTGCTTACATGAGCAGGAACCAAATCAGGACGAATACTGAGCAACTGTCCTAATTTAATATACGTCCCCCCTAACTCTTCAAATGCCTCTCGTAATTTTACCTCAGGAGTTAAAGGATGAGCAAACTTTCCCGGACGCACTTTCTTATGAAAAGGCAAGTGCATCTTTAACCCAGCCTCTTCAATAAGATATCCAAGGCCATACTTAAACGCCACTTCTAGAACATGAGAAGCTCGAGCTATATCTCTAACCTCTTTTTTTAATCCCATATCTCTTTCTCCCTGAAATGAGTATAAAAACTTTGTTAAAATCTAATCAGAACCATGGGTTTCGTTAAACAACTGTGCCTGATTCAAGACTTCTCTTTTCTTAGTGTTATGAATTTGAAATAATCGATCGGCTATCTCTTGATGATCTTGAGTAACAATAGTATGCTCTTTGGGATCTATAGTTAAATTGTACAATTCCATAAATTTACTCCCAAAAACCATTAATTTCCATCCTCTATCTCGGACATAGGAATCTTGGAAATCCCTCCCAAAAACATATTCTCGATCATACTCTCTACCTTCTTCAGGAACAATCAAAGGGATAAAAGTGGTGCCACCAATGTAATGATCAAGAGAAATTCCCAAAATATCATATACACTAGGAGCCAGATCGATTAAACTCACCGGCGTATCGATCACCAAAGGCGATTCATAATAAGGGTGATGCATAAGCAAAGGAACATGTGAATTAAATTGATACCCTACCCCGTGTCCAATAATTCCATTATCAAATAATCCATCCCCATGATTAGAATAAAATACAATAATAGAGTTATCCCAAAAATGCTCCTTCAAGTAAGCATACAAAGGAGCATGAGCACCGTCTACATACTCGACTTGTCTCTGATATCGCTCATGTAATTCCTCAACATCTTGAATAGTAAAATTTTTCTTAATACCTCCAGCGGTTACATTAAATAAGACCTTTTCAAAATTTTCTTGTATTTTACTGCTATTATACTTCCGTTTAAATTGGTGTCTTAAGTTTACATTATGCAATTCTCGAGTAATATTATTGCTATTTCCTATATACTGCATGGCCTTCGTGGTATTATACAATCCTTGGGAGTTAACATAAGGCCGATGTAATGAATGTGCATGAAAATAATAAAATCTTCCCTCCTCTTCTGGGTCTAAAAGAGTAACAAAAGAATCCACTAAATCTTCAATTAATACATCTTCTTGGTAAAATTGATACTCCTGAAGATTTCAAAAAAGATGAAAAATTTGGGAAAAGTGATTTGCCTTCTGATTATCCTTACAAAAATTGCTATTTTATTGTTGTTTCCAAAAAGCACATTAAATGCATAACATATGGAGAATTGGTTGAAGGGAAAGTAATAAGTCCAAAATCACAAAATTATTTGGGAAGAAGAAAGGAATTTGAGTTGGACAAGGATGTGATAATCGATTTTTGTGAATTTGCTGTAAAGTTTTTTAGTGAGGTGTAAACATAATATGGCAGATTTTGATTTTGAAGGTTTAATTGGGTTAATTATTACCATACCGATTCTTCTTGTTTTTCTTGTAGTTGTTCTGTCTGCATTTCAAAATATAGGCGGGAAACAGGATGAAATCAATGCGCTAAATAATCAGATTAGTGATTTGAAATTTGATATATCCTCTAAGGAAATCAAACTTTCTGAATTTAGAGCGAAAATAGCTTAAATGAGGGCAACTGCTAACCTCCTCACAGGGTTATGGCACAATTTGTACTGGCTAGGAAGCTAATTCTGTCCCGCACCCGATCACAACGAAAGTTTTAAA
>Ga0187833_10000564_pt1 | contig 43042 bp, 35 predicted proteins | sample ETNtaG_37_FD_167968 | JGI IMG/M metagenome (GOLD analysis project Ga0187833, IMG submission 167968) | Marine microbial and viral communities from oxygen minimum zone, Eastern Pacific Ocean - ETNP2014_SV_400_PacBio MetaG (Illumina Assembly) | ecosystem: Environmental > Aquatic > Marine > Hypoxic...
TCTGGAAGGGAATGAAGGGAATGAAGTAAATATAGAGGTAGCTGATCCCACAAATTTATCCGAAGGTGATTTGATAAATTTTTTAAAGGATAATCAAGTGAAATCCAATGGGTTTCACATTCAATCAGGATTTCAGTTTAAAGTATTGGTATTGGACACATTTCTTTTTTACCGACACACATTTGCAAAAGATATTGTCCCCGGTCAGGACCACTTTGGAAGTCTGAATCTACGTATTGGTTACGGACTTTAGATCTGTTTGGTTAACACAATAGTTTTCGGTTTTTTCTATCATCACTGTTGTGTGGTGCTATAAGATTTCTGTAATAAAGAATTAGGTGTCTATGGTTTAAAGGTTCTCTTGAATAAAACCCTCAATTTTTTTCTTGATGATTTCACGTGTATCCCTAAATGAGTCCAGCTTGCTTTTTTCAAAAGTCCAACCTTGAAATGGATCGTCAATGCTCCAGTGAACATGTGTCGCATTTCCAGGAAAAATGGGACATATCTGTTTGGCAGAATCACACACAGTGATTACCACATCTATTCCCAGATACAGGTAATCATCAATGGGGTCTGAGGTATGACCGGAAATGTCAATCCCAACCTCCTTCATTATTTCAATAGCCATTGGGTTGACATGGCTTGGATGGGAACCGGCGCTGAACACTTTACACTGATCTCCCGCCATGGACCGAAGAAGACCCTCTGCAATTTGTGAGCGACAGGAATTCCCGGTGCAGATAAAAAGAACTTTTACACTTTTTTCTACCATAGGTGAAATTCACCCCAATAATTATAATGAACAAAATAAAAAACACTGTAATTTTTGGTATGGTGTAATTGTGCCCTTGTTACCTATTCTTTGAATAAATTTGGTCATGGTTATGGAAGAAAAAGATACCCAAAACCTCTTGTTTACAGAACCTATTGCTGAATTTCAGGGGTTAACACTATCAGAGATCAACCGGTATCTTCCTGCTCTAAGAAAAGCAGATGATATTTTTCATGAAGGAGAAAAATTAGAGGACGGATTATATCTTGCAGATGCAAAAGAGGGGCTTTCAAGGCTCCCTGATAGATCTGTGGATTTGATTATTGCCGATCCTCCTTTAAACCCTATTCGTGAGGGTGTTAATATGGGAGAACCCAAGACACTGAGTGAATATTATCAATGGAATGAAGATTGGTTGGCAGAATCACATAGAATTTTAAAAGCAACCGGTGCCATTTATCTTATGTGTGATTGGAAAAAATCTGGTATGTATCATAGCTTAATTTCCCAGCGTTTTCATGTACAGTCTAGGATCACCTGGAAAATACTACCTGGTGATGTCAGAACACAGGGCCGGGGGTGGAACAATGCTCTTGCAGATATTTGGTTTGCCACAAAATCCGAGGAATTTCTTTTTCATGGAAATATGATTACCCATTCAGACGACGAGGAGCAACAGGATGAGGTAAATAACTTTTGGTCAGATATTGCTGATAAAGAGGATTCAAACGAGCTGAACGAAGGGATTTCCCCAGAAATTATCATTCGAATATTGGATGCCAGCAGTTTCAAATTAAGTTGGGTTGTCGACCCGTTCTCTGGCTATGGATTAACTGGCTCTGTAGCAAAAACAATGGGACGCCGTTTTATTGGTATGGAGATTGACCAGGACAGACTGCTCATGGCGATGAAAAGAATTGATCAAACATAAAGGAATAAATGCATGTCTTATTACGAACAAATAAAAGCTGATATGTATTCTGCGATGAAATCCGGAGACAAACAGAAAACCGCTACGCTACGCACTGTACTATCCATTTTAAAGGCAAAACTGATAGATAAACGGGAGGATTTAACAGAGGGAGAGGAGTTGAAAGAACTGAGAACCTTTGCCAAGCAACGAAGTGAAGCAATCAAAATGTTTGAAAAAGGTGGAAGAAACGATTTGGTACAAAAGGAGCAGAGTGAATTAAATACGATTGAGCAATATTTGCCAAAGATGTTGGATGAAAATTCCATTCGGGAATTGGTTCAGAAGATTATTTTAGAGACCGGAGCATCTGGAGTGGAAGATATGGGAAAAATTATGCCTCAAATTATGAAATCAGGTGGAGGACTTATTGATGGGAAAACTGCTCAAACAATTGTGAGGGAGCTCTTATCCTAAGTAAATGACTTTTCTTGATGCATTAGGGGGCATGATACTTGTCTGGTTTGGGTATCGTGGATTCAAAAAAGGACTGACAGGTGAAATAGGACATGTGGTTGGTTTATTAGGAGCCGTTATCATTTCTATGTCTTGGTATGTTTCTCTGGGAGGAATCCTTTCGAACTTGTTACCTGTTCATGGATATGTTATCATTGGGATTGCATTTTCAGCTCTCTTTTTCCCTATTTTGATTTTTTTTAGAATAGTATTTAAACTCATCGAGTTCTTTATTTCAACCGCAGGGCTAAACCCCCTTAACAATTGGCTGGGGATTATTACGGGATTGATAAAGGGAGTCCTCATTCTTTCTATGGTGATCTGGGGACTTGAGCTTATCAATAACTCAAGATGGACGGGTATCGTCCAATCTAATTTCAAATATGCTTCGAAACTATCGGATATTAGGAAAACTGTCTGCCAACGTTATGGTTGGGAAGATCCGGTTATCAGTGGAAGCAGGTTTATTGAAGATTGGCTTGCTCCTGACCAACATCAAAACTAACCATGAGTAGAATCGCTCAGGAGGTCATAGAACAGATACGGCAAACTGCCGACATTGTTGACATCATTTCTGCAGTGGTAAATCTGAAAAAACGGGGACAGAATTATTTTGGACTTTGCCCCTTTCACAATGAAAAAACACCCTCTTTCAGTGTAGCACCTGCAAAAGAAATATATCATTGTTTTGGATGTAATGCAGGGGGAAACGTATTCCGTTTTTTAATGGAATATGAGAAAATGACGTTTGTGGAAGCAGTAAAAACTTTGGGAGACCGCTATGGGATTGAGGTAAAACTGGGAGGGGACGACCGAAATCAGGAAGAACTGAAAAGGTTGCGAGATTTTCAATCATCTGCATCGGGGTTTTTTGAAAAGCTGCTTGGTTCAGCGGAGGGGAAACCGATAACAAAATATCTGGAAGGTAGAGGTCTTACCAAAGATGTAATAAAAGATTTCCAGCTAGGATTTGCTCCTGACTCATGGGACCGTCTTCTAAAACTGGCACGAAAGAACGGAGTTCCAGGAAAAATTATGGATAAATCGGGGCTGTTTACCCGAACAAAAAAAGGGGTGTTTGATCGATTTCGAAATCGCCTCATGTTTCCCATTCACAATCCCGGTGGACAGGTGATCGCCTTTGGAGGTAGAGCCATGGATCAGGAGGACCCAGCGAAATATATGAACTCTCCCGAAACGATTCTATATTCAAAGAGCCGTGTTTTTTACGGATTGAACAAAACTCAGAAAGCCATTCGAAAAGCAGGAACGAGTATTTTAGTGGAAGGGTACATGGATTTACTACAGCTTTATCAGGCAGGGATTACCAATGTACTTGCAGTTGCCGGAACTGCCTTCACGGAGAATCATGTCCATCAGATACGAAAATTAACCCGCAAAATTTTATTAATGTACGATGGTGACAGTGCCGGGAGAAATGCCTCCGTTCGGGCAGGATATTTGTTGTTACGTGGTGGTGTCGAGCCATTGATCGTCTCTGTTCCAAACGACCTAGATCCGGATGATTGGGTCAGACAGGACGGCGCAGAGGCAATTAATAAAAAAATAAAGGCTGCCCAGCCGCTTATCACTTATCATATTCAATTATCGGGTGTGCGTAAGATGTCTCCCGCAGAGCGATCCAAATTCATACGTGGAATGGTAACAGAGGTTGTGGGAATTCAGGATAACATTTTTAGAAATGAGATATTTCGCTCCATTTCAGATGAAATGCAGATTAACGAGCGAGACCTTCTCGCTGTAGCGGACAAAGAATATCGCCGGAGGAGGGGACACAGAACTAAAAGCGATGTCAAGAGTAACACACCTATGTTTGCATCCCAAAAGGAAAAAGCTCAGCTGGAACTGGTAAAACTCCTCGCAGGAGAGGACCTGACGGTTCGCCAGAAAATTCGAGATTCAGTGACCATAGACTATTTTACTTCGCCGGTATTAAAAAAACTTGCGGAGTTCTTTTTTAGTCAGTATGAAGTTATAAAATATGGGGCAGTACTCCAGAATTTTGAAGCGAAAGATGAGCAGGAAACGGTGGCAGGTATATTGCTGGATTTATCTGTGCCGGAAGAGGTTGACAGAACCATAAACGATTGTATCAATTCTCTGAAAGCGGGACCTTTTCGAAAAAAAATTGAATCAGCAAGAATAAAATTGAGGGAGAAAGAAAAATCGGGGGAGGATGTTTCAGATTTATTAATGGAGATTTCCGAACTGAGGAAAGAGTTGAATTCGCTTACATCGGAGAGCAGGTGATTAATGTATTTTTGTTTTAATATTTTTTTACTTTAATAAAGGTTTACATATGGAATATTGTTATCAGAGAGTCATAAATGATTCATTCGAAATTGTGGAAGCTCGAACTAGAGAATCAATAGAGGAACAGGGGTTTGGAGTTTTGACAGAGATAAACGTCAAAGATACCCTTAAGAAAAAACTGGATGTGGAATTCAGTAAATATATGATCCTAGGAGTCTGCAATCCCCCATTAGCCTTTAGTGTGCTGAAAATAGATAAGGGAGTTGGTCTCTTTATGCCATGTAATATTGTTTTGTGGGAAAATGAAAGTGGATCAACCACGGTCAGTGCCTTTGATACAACCATTATGTCCGAGAGGATACAAAATGATGAAATCGAAAGTTTCGCCCATATGGTGAATAAAATTCTAAAAAAAGCTTTAGATAAAATATAGGAATCAAATCGATGCCCATGTATGATTATAAGTGCCGTTCTTGTAGCCAACTTTTTGAAGAACTGATATTCTCTAGTACTGTCCCAGACAAGGAGATTGCTTGTCCCAATTGTGGCGATAATAATGCGGTAAGACAGTTGTCAGCTCCGGCAGTTGCGGTAGGGTCATCCTTTGAACCTGCCTGTGAAAAACAAGGCTGTGCTAGACAAGCCGGCAGCGGGTTTGGTTGAGCTGATTAGTTCCTGGGTCTCAGGATAATAGCACTAAGTAAATACTTCATATATAAGGTTATAAAGAGAAGCACACTTTGATTCTCATGCCACTTATTTAGGGTTTTTCCAGGATAACAGAGGCCTGTTTTATCCTAAGAAACATCATATGTTTTAAAATCATTTTTACAGGGTTGTCCGTTAGAAAGCCATATTTTTCGATCTTCCAGATCCATTATCATGGAAGTTTTTGTAATGATGTGCTGGGATTCCGGAATCATATTATCCCTGTGACGGCAGAGAGACTGGGGATGATTTTCGTGGTCCTTCAAAATTTCCTGAATACGTTTAACATCAAGAGGTTTCTGCTCATTTAATAGAGTCTCCATGCGCACCTGGCGGAACTTTGATAGATGCTTTCTGGGATTCGGAGGTTCTGTTGCGTCTATCTTATCTGGATTTCTAAAGTGGTTGGTATGGACCAGAACCCCGTTATCCGGATCAATAGACCGTAAACTGTCCGGCGCCAGTTCTATGTCCACCGCACCATGGGAGACCTGCCCAACGATAAAATTAGCGGTACAAGAGCGTGGGGAATCTGTCAGTACATCCAGAGCATCATCCATGGTGCGAGATCTCAGGATCTCATAGCAGCGGAGGTGAAAGGGTTTCTGAAATCGGGCCCAATTGTCGGAGGTGGAACACATGCCGTTTACCGCCAGGCCCACACCTTCAGAGTTCATGCCTGGCTTCCCTGCAAAAATGCCTGCCTCAGTAAAGGATGTCCGGCGAAGTCCATCGGTATCTGTACCGGTAACCAAAACACAGTCCACATCGGGTATCCAGTCCCAATTTTGTCCAATGACAACGTGCTTATTCTGAGATGCCTCTGGGAGCAGAGCAAAAGAGGTGCAGCCGTCCACCGATTCGTCCATGTAGATTTTACCCAGGGCATAGTAGAGCAGTTCATAGCGGAGGTTGAGCATGGCAATCTCTAATATATCCCTGTTTGAACTTTCAGATATACCGTTCATAGCGCTAACATATTCAGGGGATTGATTCCGAAGTTTATTCATATAGATGCCGGCATTTACCAGGAGATCCTGTTTACAAATACCGGCCTCCCTATCAAACCGGGTAATGTAGACATCTATATTTTTTTCGATGGGCTCCCGCAAGCTCTCACCGTGAGCCAGGCCCTGCTCGTGGGCGGTACCTGAAAACCGGAAATGTAGTTGGCTCATTTCTCTTCCCTGATTATTTTTTCGAACACAAGCCAGTCAGGCATAAATTTAAATCCGGCTCTCAAATTAATACCGAGCATTCCCGTATTGGTGGAGCCATTATCGGTGCGGATCCACTGATAGCCCTGGTTTTTTGACCATCTGAGACTGGTATGTTTTAAGGCTGAGGCAATTCCCTTTCTCCGATATTCACGGCGCACACCGGTGAGCCCCGTATTGATGCCTTCTTTGATCTCACTTCTCCAGAGATTGTTCATCCCTGCTATGCGAGTTCCATCCAACACAAAAAACCATGAATCCGGGTTGAACTTTGGATGTAAAAAAGTATGTTTTTTGTAGGTAGAATATTTCGGCATTGTAAAGGGATCTGTCCAGGGGATATCGGGGCAGACATCCCTCTCCAGCTCCCAAACCTTATGGTCAGCGTTGTCATCTTCTTTCCTGAATTCTGTAAGGGTCGTGATTCGGAAATTCTTTTGGAGCACTCTGTCCAGTTCATCCTGATACTGACCGGGATCATAGTGTCTCAGGTCCAGGCTGGACTCCCGTTCCTTATGGGTTTGCACAAAACCACGGTCTACCATAAAACGTATTCCCCTCTCGTGGGGTTCGTGCACTTCAGACATTAGTTTGATGGGATCAAATGACTCCAGTTTCTTCATGAGATGGTCATAACAGACGGCCCCATATCCCTGTCCCTGGAGTTCAGGGTGAACACAAATGTCTATTACAAATCTGTGGGGATGATAAGATTCTGTGTACTGGGTATGCACAGCGGACACCATAATGTTTTTGTTTTTTTCCCAGACCCAGCACCTATATTTAATTTTCTTTTCACGTGTGTTGTCCCTGTGGCGAAGGTTTTCTACTGAAAAAGGATGATCTGGATAGATAATATTTTTTAAATCGACAAGACCCACATAGTCCTGGTCTACAAAAGGACGAAGCTTAAAATCAGTCTCTATATCGTTTTGCTGGTTTGCCATTAACGACTTTCTTCCAGATTGCTGTCTGTCATTACTTGTTCAGAGTGAACCATGAGCACAAACATTTTTTTATTAAGTATAATTTAAGAGATCGAGTCCTAAAAACTATTACGTTTATTCTTTAAAAACCAGCTATGTTATTAGCATAGTGGTTTTAATTATATTGAGACCAGGAAGAGGGTGCTGCTGAAGTAATCTCCGGTATTTTCAAACACACGATGAGGGAACTATAAAGGGATAGGAGTTCCCACCCAAATAAATAAGAAAAAGTTTTTAGATCAGTCCCTGTCTTTCTGCTTCCCGTTTTACGGGCCCCCAGAACCCAATGGGGCGAGACATCACGTAATATGCCACTAGGTGATCCATATTTTCCGGTTTGGTGGTAAAGGTAACCGGTAAATAAATAAGAGCATTCAAAACAATTAATGTCCAGAACTGAAGATAGTCTGGAAGTTCCGGGATAATTCCAAAACTAGGGAGGATCCAGACAATGAGCCAGCTTAGCCCAAGGTTTGCGATCCATGCGGAAAGATATCCCCAGGAATTAAAGCGCCACCATATCACCTGAAGAATGTTTGGCAACCACACCCCGGCCGCCATGATCCACAGAGCAAAAATAAGCCAGGAGGTGATCTCTTCACCGATGATCATTCCAAACAAGAAAGAACCAAGCAAAAGAACAAAAGTTGCCGCCCTGCCAACAAAAACCAGTTGTTTCTCTTCCGCTTTGGGGTTTATGTAGTGGTGGTAAAAATCTCTGGTGGCGTACATAGCTCCTAAATTCAAATGAGTGGAAACAGTAGAAAGGTGAATGGCCAATATTCCGGCAAACAAAAATCCCACCAGACCTACAGGCAGATATTCAAATCCCACCCGGTACCATGCCATTTCGTACTTCCCGCTGTGTCCAATTTCAGGGAAGAGAACAAAGAACCCGATTATTGCTGCTGCCCAGACAGAATTTCTGATGAGCACCATTGCCGATCCGGCCCAGATACTGTACGATGCATCGCGCACGGTTTTTGCAGATTGAATCCGCTGTGCCTCCGGATACCAGTCAATGGAGGTGCCCATTCCAAACCCACCGATGAGAGCAATGATCATCATGGTAATAAACCAAGCTACCGGGAACTGCCCCTCATACATTCCTGTAAAGCTGAACATACTCAGCCGCCACGACTGCCCATCAAAATGATTTACCGATATGGACTCCCAGGTGGTTCCATTATCAGTGGAATAGTCCACGTTTACATGTTTCCCCGTGTGCCCTGCTGTCCAAACGATCTGATAACCGTAGTCCCCTCTTAAAATATCTCCTGTACCGGGAAACAGGATTTTTAGTTGTTGGTTGTTGTCCGTTGTTTTTACAAAAGCACTGACCTTTTTTTCTGTGTCCAAGATATCCTTTTCTTGAACGGAATTAGACAGCTGAAATGGGTCGCTTATGGCCAAAGTTTCACCAGTTTCAGGTTGTGTAATTCGAACGAGGGCGTTGGTATTATTATTGGGGGGTTTCCACTCACAGGTGCTGTTGTAATCATTTAATCTGGAAATGATCTGGTCCGGACCGCCCGCTGCAACTACACCCCATATAGACACAATAATAATAATAAGAAATGCAATAATACCCTGCTGAAAATCTGCCATGACCACGCCCCAGTACCCGGAGAGCAATACATACACCGCTCCAATGGTAGTAAAGACCACAAGCCCCAGCCAGAGCTCCCATCCGAAGAGCATGTTGCACAGTTTTCCCATGGCAATTCCCACCCACCCAAGGATGAACATATTCATAAAGGTCTGCCACCCTGCCAGCCATCCCCTGAGCATTTCAGATCCCAAACCTCCAAAACGGAGGCTCTGCCATTCGGCCTGGCTGTAAGCTAAGGATCGCCGGAAAATCCGGGTGGAGATAAAAGCGCTGACGGCGCACCAGGCTGAGAAAAAAGCATACCACAGTCCAGTGAAACCATATTTATAGACCACTCCTGCAACCCAGATGGGAGTATCGGTAGCGGTGTGAGTGGCATAGACTGAGGATGCAGGAAGCCACCAGGGGAGCCCCCTCCCTGCCAGGAAAAAATCTGACTGGGAGCGCTTACCCATTCTGTAAAAGTAGGCACCAAAAAACACCATAAGTAAAACAAAAAGGGTCAGCCAGAGCCAATCTAAAAATTCAAACTGGATCATTTATCTTGGCTCCGGTCAATATAGCGGATGAGCAGTAATGTTAAAACAAAAGATAGTAAAAGAATGACTCCCGGTAGGATAATTCCTAAAGATATGGGATAATCAATTCTGTGAGTTGCCTGAAGAATAACAAAATTAATCATTGTTTTCTTTTTTCTGTTTCTGTTTGTAGGCAAGATACGCAAAGATCATTCCTGCGAAGGAAGCGGCATAGGCAATGGTCATTCCAATAACAACGGCAAGCCCCTTGCTCATTTTTCCGCCTCCCATTTTTGGATTTCATCCAGCTTCATAAGATAATCCTTTTGCTTTTTCTCGTACTCTGAGGAAATGGTTTTTAATTTAGGGTCAATGACCCAATACATGAGTAAGGCAAGGGCGATTCCAATGCCCAGAACAATAAATCCTGATGGCATAAGCAAAAAGGCCAAAGCAGTTCCAATCATGAGGCAGATATAGGAAAGGGATGAAAGAACAATAGAAATATAGTCTTCTTTCCTCCACTCATCGGCAGTTTCCGGTGTCCAGTTTCGGTTTATAAAACTCAATTATTCTCCTAAATAGAGTTGGAGTTTAACATGAATCTCACTCAATGACAATCTCATCAATAAAAATCCAGGCAGGATTTTCAGCACCGGGATGCCACTCCGGACAGCTCTCAATATTTTTTGCATGAATCCGGATGAACTGAATTTTCTGATCAAGCTCTGCTTTAAAATCAAGTATGGTTGGTTCGTACTCCTTTAGTGGGATATCATGGGTGAGCTGTTTAATTTTTCTGAATCGCTTTCCATCTTTTGAAATAGAGAATGAAACAAACTTTGGTAGCCAGATCCAGCTCCCTGCATTTTGTAGGAAGGTTGCGGTAACAGATTGAACTTCTCTCACTTTCCCCAAATCTATAGTTGCATCAAGATCTGGACCGAACCATCCCTGCCAGGCCCCCCAGGCAGTGGGGATTCCTCTGATGGAGTCGAACAGTCCTCTATCACCACCGGCAGTGTATTGAGCGCTGTATGGCTCATGGTAGTTGATGCTAATTTTGTAGGGCAGTTTGTAATATTTTACCTTTTCAACGTAGCTGGGGTAAAATCCATCTTTTACTGCGACAGCCTGAACTAATGAAGATTGGTTAACTTGAAAAGGTTCTGAATAAATGGGTGAGCTCTCATCTGGATTTGATCCATCGGTTGTGTAGTGAATTATAGCGTCCTCCATCATATTTTTTATCGTGATGGTCATGGGTTCTAAAAAAGCTTTTGCGGGAGCCTCAACTACAGGGTTGATCACCGCCCTGATCGGCAGGTTTGACTCAGGAAGGTCAGCTGAGTTAGCTCCCCGTTTTTTGTTTGGCCTGGTACCCATCCGAAAAAACAGTTCACCGCCGTTCATGATGTCCTGATGTCGAATGAATAATTTTGTGTATGGTTTCCCATTCAGTTTGACAGATTGTATATATTTATTTTTGGATGAAACTTTCGGTGCACGAACAGAAAATGTTTCCCCATTTTCAAGATGAATTTCTGCTGATTCAAAATGAGGAGCTCCAAATACATAGTAATCTTTTCCCGGTGTCACAGGATAGAACCCTAGGGCGCTGAATACGTACCAGGAGGACATCTGTCCGCAGTCCTCATTCCCGCAAAGACCATCTCTGGTGCTTGTGTAGAGATCGTCAATGATCTGTCTTATTTTTTCCTGAGTTTTCCAGGGCTCACCTGCGTATGTATAAAGGTAAGCGAACTGATGACTGGGTTCGTTTCCGTGAGCGTACTGTCCAATGAGACCGGTGATGTCCGGCTGATGACGTCCTGTCAGATTCGGTGACACGGAAAAAAGGGAATCCAATTTTGCAATGAACAAATTATTACCTCCCATGAGTCTGATTAGTCCTTCCGTATCATGGGGAGCAAAGAAACTGTATTGCCAGGAGTTTGCCTCGGTGAATGTTGCGTTCACCTCAAAAGGGTCAAAGGGGCTGTCCCACCCTCCGTACTTTTTTCCTCGCATGAACCCTGTTTTGGGATCATATGCATTCTGATAATTCAAAGACCGTCGGTAAAAATGGTTTGCAACATCCTGTTTGCCTAAGCTGTCTGCCATAATGGCGATGCACCAGTCATCATAAGCATATTCAAGTGTTTTTGAGACGGACTCGTTTTCTTCTTCCAGGGCAATGTATCCTTCCTGTTTGTAGGATGAGAGTCCCAGGTGATCCTGTTCGGCGCTGAAGATCATGGCATCGAGAGCGGAGTGAATATCAAAATTTCGTAGGCCTTTTACATAGGCATCGGCAATAACAGGGATTGAATGATATCCGATCATGGTTCCGGTTTCGTTTCCAGCCAGTTCCCACACAGGGAGGAGTCCACCCTCTTTTTGTTTGGTGAGAAGCGTTCTTACCAGATCTTCCGCGAAACCTGGTTTTATGAGAGTGTAGAGCGGGTGAGCAGCACGAAATGTATCCCACAATGAAAAAACGGTGTACATTCCAGATTCCTTTTCTGCCTTGTGGATTTGTAAATCTGCTCCTCTATAGCGCCCGTCCACATCACAAAAAATATTTGGGGCAATGAAACTGTGATACAGTGCACTGTAAAATATTATTTTTTCTACTGTATCCCCCTTAGGAATATCTATAACAGACAGTTCCTTTTTCCAGGCATCAAGTGCCTGATCTCTCACGTCATCAAAGCCCCAACCGGGGAGTTCTGCGTTCATATTTTTTTCTGCCCCAGGGATATCCACTGCTGAAATAGCAACCTTGATCAAGAGCGGATCTTTCCGTTCATCAAAAAAGAATGCCCCTTTTATTTTAGCTCCGCTCCCAGATTTTTTTTCCTCAATAAATCCAGAGCTGTCAGAGATTCCGAAAGATGAAAAAGGCTGGGAGAATTCTGCAGTGAAATAAATATATTGGTCCTTTGCCCAACCTGTTGAACGACGCATTCCGGTTACCTTATTTGAACCAACGATATTGAGGTTCGTTTCTATCGGCCTGTCGCCCAACCCATGAACAAGGTCAATAATGACATGAGGTGAGGACCCTTTTGGAAATGTGTAACGATGAAACCCAACGCGGGAGGTTGTTGTTAGTTCTGCCCGGATGCCATGGTCATCCAGAGTAACCGCATAGTACCCCGGTTTGGCAACCTCTGTTTCATTACGAAAACGGGAACGATAACCGGATTCAGGATTAGCTTCACTCCCGGGATCAAGTTGGAGTTCCCCTGTTGCTGGAACGATAAGGATATCCCCATAATCCATTGCTCCGGTTCCGGATAGATGAGTGTGGCTGAAACCTAAAATTGTTGAGTTAGAGGAATGATATCCGGAGCAATTATCCCAGCCGCCATCTCTGGTATCTGGAGAAAGTTGTACCATTCCAAAAGGCATTGTTGGTCCAGGGAATGTGTGTCCCGTACCATCGGTTCCGATGAAGGGATCTACATAATCTGTTACTGTAGTTTTTGGTGAACAGGAGATTAAAAAGAATAAGAAAAAAGAGAGTGTATTTTTTAAAAAGGTTCTATTCAATAATGTCTGCAAGGGATACGATATTTAGTTTTGGATTGAGAGTTTTTAGATTAATTTCAGGAGTAAAAATTACAGTTTTTTCAGTACCGGGTTGGAGATCAAAATAGTTATCAGACCATTTTCCCATAACTGTGTCAAATGATAAATATACATCTTTAGCAAGGGCGGAAGCGGTCAAGGAAACTATCCAGTTATTTTGATTCTGTTTTATGCTGGTTGAAAATTTTGGTGGTTTCAATCTCAAATATTTCGGATCTGAAAAATAAAAAGTGTTCTCTGTCAATGTTGAGTCTCCAGTTTCCAGATAAGTGCTGAGATAAACATTGTTTTTATTTTGCCCGCACAGGAGTTCCCCTGTTGATTCTGTATAAACAGAAAGAGCACTGTTGGCCTTGATATTTACCAAACTATCTATAGAGAAAACCCTTAGACCATCCAGAGTAAACAGATTCAGGAATAAGGTCCCGGATATCCCTTTTAGTTTATCGTTTACCACTGTTATTGTTAGTATAGAATCTTTAACATCCGGTGAGATCAACACCGGGGCAAACGCCTTTTTTACACCATAGTGTGCTGCTTTCCAATTCCCAAAATAATCTACAGAGGACCAGGAGACAGTGGGCCAGACATCGTCAATCTGCCAGTACAGTGAGCCCATGGTGTATGGTCTGTTTCGGCGGTGAGCGTGAATGGCGTTTGTCAGTCCAAGGGCCTGTGTCAGCTGACTTAAATAAATAAATTCTTCAAGGTTTTCAGGTGAGGAGAAATACTTGCTGATGTAGTACTCCATCATATCAAATCCGGTGTAGTTTTTAGAGATCCACGGCATTTTTGAGCGCTGCCTAAAGTTCAGTGCTTTGGTTTCCAGTGTCCATTTTGTGATGGTTGAATCAAATTTTTGGATTGTGTTCATTTCCGGGATAGATTGAAGTCCATATTCACTGATAAATCTTCCGGCGTTTTCTTTATAACGTTTAAATGCCATTTGCCCGAACCAGACACCCCACTCATGTTGATCACCGCTTGTGGAGTTTTGAAGAATTCCACTCCCAGATGATGGAGACGAGGACCAGTAAAATTTCCCGGGGTCAAGTGAGTCTACTACATGAGGGAGCAGCGTATGGAAAATATGATCGTATGTTTCCCATACAGCAGCGGAATCTTGTCCATGCAGTGAATATGTGTCCTGCCAGTTCCACTCCCTCCACCCGGTCAGGCTCTCATTGTTTCCGCACCACAGCGCAAGAGATGGGTGATTTCTCAACCGTTTAACATTTGATTCTGCCTCCTGTTTTATATTATGGATATAATTTTTTCCACTGGGAACCATGCAGCAAGCAAACATGAAATCCTGCCAGATAAGGATTCCGTTTTTATCACACAGATTGTAAAACTCATCATTTTCATATATAGCACCGCCCCAAATACGGAGCATATTCATGTTTGCCTCACGGGCATTTTGTATGACCTCTTGATAGCGATTTGATGCCCGGGTATTGAAAAAATCTCCGGGAATGTAGTTTGCGCCCTTCATAAAAATTGGTGTATTATTTATTTGGATGTAAAAGCTTGACATAGGTGAATCTGGGTTTTGAATTACCTCGACTTTTCGCACACCAATTTTTTCATTTTTTCTGTCAAGTATCTGGTTGGACTGGGTTATAATAATTTCTATATCATACATCATTTGTTCCCCGTAACCATTGGGCCACCATAAAATGGGATTTTTTATGCTTTGGGGAATTATTAATTTGTTTTCACCTTGTTTTAAATATGTTCTATGGCTGGATATTTTATCAGCTATTCTGATGGTTAATTCAGCATCTATTTCATTAACAGATTTAAGATAGAGCTCAATGGAATAGTCAGCAGAATATTTTGAAAGTGAGTCCAGGTGATAATAAATATCATTAATTTTAGCGCCATTCCAAACTTCTAAAGTTACCGGTCTCCAAATGCCGGACGTAACCAGCCGTGGCCCCCAATCCCATCCATAATGATATTGTGCTTTCCTGGTAAAAACGGAGGTTTGTTGTCCTACAGGTTTTGCTTCATTGGATGCGGGGATGAGATGAGGGTGTATATTCAGTTTTTTCTGTCCCCACAAAACGGGAGAGTGAAAATAGACCTGCAAAACATTTTCACCCATCCTTAAATATTTTTTTACATCCACCGACCAAGGGATATACATATTATCAGTTTTAAGAATCAGAGAGTCATTTAGAACAATATCAGCATAGGTATCCAGTCCTTCAAATGTGAGATCAATGCGATCATGGTGGAGCTGTGATTGATTAATTTGAAAATGTGAAAGGTACTCCCAATCTTCATTTTCAACCCACTGTACCTCCAATTCGTTTGTTCCGATAAACGGATCAGGAATCAATCCATTTTTCATTAAATCAGTGTGAACATGTCCCGGTACCTCTGCAGGGTACCACGTTTTGGTTCCTGCCTGTCTAAACTCCCAGTTTTCAAATGAAATTAATGGTGCACGAGATTCTATATTAACACAACTGAAAAACGGTAAAATTCCTAAAAGGATAATTTGTATGAGAAAAAGCTTATTCAATTGGTTTATTTATAGAGCTATTGAAAATAGAATCATATTTCGATGCCATGATTCCCCAGTCATATTCAGCGGCGGTATTGCGAAGAGATTCCTCTCTGATTGATTGCACTTGAGATAGAGCAGACACAGTTTTTTCATATAGTTCTTTCTCATCATGATAAAGATATTCAGAGGGGAAAAACTCAGGATAAGTGAGCCTTACCGGTAGAATCGGGTGACAACCACAGTACACCGCTTCCATGATGCTTGCCCCAAAGAAATCCTGAATATTTGTTACCGGAAGAAGATCAGATTTCCAGAGCCAATAGGCATACTCCTCAAATGATTCAGCAAAACCTGAATAAACGATTCTATCACCCAGTTTTTCTATGTTTTCCTGAAATTCCTTTGGAGATTTAGAAAAATTTTCACCTAAAATAACAACCTTGAAATCATATCCATTTTCCATCAATGTGGTGAGTAGGTTAAAAAACGATTTCGGATTTTTGTCGTATTCCCAGCGGTGATTCCATAAAATGACTGGAGATTCATTTTTTTTTGATTGATGTTGGTCAAGTCGCTTCAGGTCCATCCCAAGGTAAAGAACCGAACTGTTGGATTCAATATTTTTGATAGAATCCAATTCATTATAATCTGGAAAATGTTTTAATAAATTAGGCAACTCGGACAGAAAAGAAGAACGATGATATTCGGAATTAAAATAAACTCGGTCAGCAGTTAGGGCAGAAGTAAAATTTATAAAACCGTAGTGTTTATCCCTTTTTTCTAATATATCACGGTCATCAGGAGACCAGGGATATGACAATTGATTTTCATGAAAATAAATAGCTGTGGGGACGTCGGAAGTTTGTCTTCGTGTTAATGATAAAAATGTTGTTAGATCCAACATATCTGTTGCCAAAATAAGATCAAAAGACTCCTGCAGTTTTAAAAATTCCTTGGCTAGGGTAACCGCGCCTCCATGCATTCGCCATTTCCAGAATCTTCCGGGAAGGGACAGGATGGTTATGTTATGCTTACTGTGTTTTTTATAGCCTTTAGCCCACGAACGGTGGGAACCGGTACAGTAGGGTTCCAGGAGGAGTATCTTCACAGAAAAATGACCTACCGAAATTGTATCATTTGATATTTATATGACTTATGATAAGAGATCAGATATCGAATTATAATTGAACAGACTGTTTTCTATTCATTAATTATAATGACCCCCGATTGAGCTGTCCGAACCCAATAGCTTTTACCTGGGATTAATTGGGAGACCTCAGCATATCCGTTTTCAAAACCGTAGAAGGTACCTTCTACGATGATATTATTTGGATCATAAATGTTGGTTATATCAAAGGGTTGGCATATGCCGGACATGAGATTCCAGCCCTGGGACAGTGGGATGGTCATCTCTAAAATTGCATTTCCTGATATTTCTGGTGCACTTGGAGAGGGAAACCGAAGCCAGTATCCTGTTCCCGGATTCAAAAATTCCTCCAAATTGTATCCGATTTCAAAAGAATAAAGTGTCCCCTCTATGGCACTGGGGAACAGAATTTGGTAGGATGAATTATTTACTCCCAGTGGTAATCCAACCAGATTCCATCCTGATTGAATGCTATAACTAACAGTTTCAGATGGTGGCGAGTTCTCGCAGACCTCAAAACACTCATCCATTGAATCAAAAAAAGCATTTGAGTAATCGATTCCGTCTGCCACCTCATCACAGCCTGAAATATATTCACAATTGTCACTAACCCAGCCAACACCTAATACCATATCACAGTCACCAAAATCAATTTCGGTTAAATCAATACAGCCGGTTTGGACGTTGCAATCCATCCATTCGCCATCCAGATAAAAATCCGCCCAGCAGCCCTCACAATAATTGGCAATACATTCTGCTTCAGGGAATTCAGGACAGGATTCTATGGTACAGGGATCTGCCATACACTCAGCGGGGAACTCACAGTCATCTGAAATTTCAATGGTGGTTACATCAATTGCCTCACATTCAACACACCACACCTCTGGACCTTCAAGCTCAACAAAGCGGTCAATATAAGGATCAAGCATATCAATATCTTCCAAATGTGTGATCCAGGAAAAAAATTCACCATATTCATCTTCAAGATAGTATATGGAACAGTCGTCCATACACCATGATGTTTCAGCATAGCGGATATAGCCAGTTATCGAAAAAATGGGTGGGACAGTCAGAAGAATGAAAAATAGAACTGAAATCAATCTCATTTTAACTTTTCGTTAATAATAAAGTAAACATAAAACTATGGTCAGATGGATTTGACATAATTGGCTAAATCTGTAATCAAAAAATTACAACTCCGTACACTATTTTCCAATGAGCGTAGTGAATTGAAATGTATCAAAGATTAGAAAAAATTATGAGTTTTGTATTCTACTCATAAATCTGACATACTATACCCTTTTCGCTATATCACAAAATATTTTAATTATATTAAAAGTTGGTCTTGAGTCTTTTATAGGTATTAGCACTGCTAATAGTTTATTTTACTATTTTTAATAATTATTAATTGAAATCTTATTATAACTTACTACAAGACAATGAGGTCCTATTATCCTATAATAGATATATTTATGGAAAAATTATTATTAAAAACATGCGAACATGCAATCCTGTTGACTCTCTTTCTGGTAATATTTAGAACTGAATAATAAGGTAAATATTAATAGACAGTGATATCGATATATGAGGAAAGTTATGATGAATAAGTATTCAATAAAATTTACTTTAATTTGGACAATCTTGAATATAACAATAGTATGTTCTCTATTTGGTCAAAATATGTCAGGAGAGCAGAACTATAATAAATATTGTCTTTCCTGCCATGGGCAGGATGGAAAAGGAGATGGTGAATTATCCTATCTTTTGTACCCCAAGCCCAGAGATTTGACAAGTGGTTTATTCAAGATCCGGAGTACTCCGGCGGGCAATCCTCCAACGGATAATGATTTAATTGCTTCTATTAAAAATGGGATGCCTGGGACCGCTATGCCGTCCTTTCATTTTTTAAATCCTCATGAATTGCAAGATATTGTTAGTTATGTAAAAGTTTTGGCCAATATTAACAACATCAATGCAGTTCAAATTCAAGTCCCTGATGAAATCTCCCGAACCGATGAATTATTGAAATTGGGAAAATCAATTTACACCGATATAGGGTGTAACAAATGTCATGGTGAAACAGGAAAAGGTGATGGCCCTTCATCAAAAGTATTGGTGGATTCGCGGGGCTACCCCATAATTCCAAAAGACTTCACATCTGGTGTTTATTTAGGAGGAGGCCAGCCCCAGAATCTCTATTTACGGTTTGTTGGCGGGATGGACGGCACCCCCATGCCTGCCTATGGTAATCTATCAGAATTATTGGGAAAACCCAAAAAGGATGAAAATAAACTTGCCTGGTCTCTGGTACACTATGTGAAAAGTTTAGAGACAGAGATTTCTGTGAAAACAATAAGATCTCCTGAAGACGGCAAAATATCTGCCCTACCTGTGAGCTGGTTTACTAAATCGGATAAATTATTGAATGCCTCCTCAGATCTGTGGAATAAAACGAATTCTTATTCTATACCAATCTCGCGGTTATGGCAAAGTGATAATGTAAATTACCAAATGGTGGACGTACAGGCGGTCTATAATTCAAAATACATTGCCATTAAATTAGAGTGGAAAGATATAACATCAGAGGAGAGCCTGTATCGTGTGCAGAATTTTCAAGATGGGGCAGCAATTCAATTTTCTATAGATGGGACCAAAGGGTTTCATGGGATGGGATCAGAGGAGCATCCCACAGATATATGGTTTTGGAAAGCAGAATGGCAGTTTCGGTCAAATGAAAAAACTAATTCTGATATCGAGCTAGCGTATGCCAATCGGGTGAGCGATTCTGATGTTGATAGCTATCCTGCTTTAATGAATGATATTGCCTATCTATCCGGAAGAGATGCTGGAAATATTAATTCTGAAGCTGGAAAATCATCTCCAGTGGAAAATGTGACTGCTGTGGGTCCACAAACTGTGACACCCCTGCCTCATAGTTCTCAAAAGGTAATGGGTAGCGGCGTTTGGGATGGGCAAAAGTGGAAGGTGGTGTTTGTTCGAAAGTTAAAGTCTGATTCCAAACGAAAAGTGAAAATTAAAAAAGGTGAATCCATTCCCATTGCTTTTGCCATTTGGGATGGTAGCGAAAATGATCGAAATGGACAAAAGATGGTGTCGACATGGTATGAATTAGAGCTCAAGAATTAGGAGATTTTTTGTGAAAGAAGACCATTTAAAAAACAATAATGTCAGTTCAGGGAACCAGAGACCAGGTAAAGGAATTAGCCGACGAGATTTTTTAAAGGTTGGTACGATGGGGTTAGGGGGTGCTGGCCTGCTGTGGTCTATGCCTGGCAGTACATATTTTTTGAAAGGGATACCTAATATTGACAATCCCTTGACCCACTATCCCAATCGGGGATGGGAAAAGATATATCGTAATCAATATAAGTGTGATGATAGCTTTACTTTTATCTGTTCACCAAACTGCACCCATGAATGTCGGATGAGGGGCTTTAATCGAAATGGAGTTATGATTCGGACAGAACAAAATTATGATTCTCACAAGATTAAAGATCTTTACGGAAATCAATCTACCCATGCCTGGAATCCCCGTGGTTGTTCGAACGGATTTACCTTTCACCGTCGTATTTATGGCAGTTACCGCTTGAAATATCCGCTGGTTAGAAAGGGATGGAAAGAGTGGGCAGATGATGGTTTCCCTTATCTTACCCCTGCAAACCGTGATAAATACAAATTCAATTCCCGTGGAACCGATACCTTGGTCAAAATATCCTGGAATAAGATTGAAAATTATATAGCAAATGGTCTTATTAATATTTCTGAAACCTATAGCGGTGATATAGGTAAAAAGCGCTTGTTAGAACAGGGATATCCTGAAGAAATGCTTACTCACTGGGAAGGTGCCGGAACCCGAACCATCAAACTTCGTGGTGGTATGGGACTTCTAGGTGTGATCGGAAAATATGGTGCTTATAGGTTTAGCAATACCTTGGCTTTGGTGGATCATCATGTTCGTGGTGTAAGCCGAAAAGATGCAAAAGCGGGCAGAAACTGGTCTAATTATACCTGGCACGGGGATCAAGCGCCTGGTTTTCCTTTTGTTCACGGGCTACAAGCATCTGATGTTGATATGAACGAAATGCGTTACAGCAAATTGCTGGTTTCAATTGGGAAAAACTTGGTAGAAAACAAACGAGCGGATAATCATTTTGCAGCGGAAGTAATGGAGCGTGGTGGAAAGCTTGTTAATATTTCTCCGGAATATGGAGCATCTTCTTCCAAAGCAGACTACTGGCTCACCATTCGCCCGAATACCGATACTGCATTGCTCCTTGGTATTTCAAAGATCATTATTGACAAGAGTTGGCATGATGAAAAATTTCTAAAGGAATTTACTGATTTTCCATTGTTAATAAGAAAAGACACCCTGAAACGCCTGAAGCCGGAAGATTTTATTAAAGACTATAAAAACCAGCTAGCTAAAGATGGACCAAGTTATACGATCCACGGATTAAAGAAAAAAGATTATGACAAGATTGGTGATTTTACTATTTTTGATAAGACATCTAATTCTGTTAAATCACTAACCCGGGATGATGTAGGGGACCTCTTAACAAAGAAAAAGATTGATCCTGAACTGGATTGGAATGGAACAGTGGAAGACGTTAATGGAAATGAAATTGAAGTGTGCACCCTCTTCTGGGCTTATAAATATATCCATCTAAAAGATTACGATCTGGATACAGTGGTTGCAATAACACATTCCAATAGGGAATTAATCCAGCAATTAGCTGAAGATCTTGCCACGATAAAACCAGCGACAATTCACATTGGTGAAGGATTGAACCATTGGTTTCATGCAGTAGAGAATAACCGTGCATGTTATTTGCCCATTATTTTAACTGGAAACATAGGAAAAAAAGGTGCTGGATGCCATACCTGGGCAGGAAATTATAAAGCGGGTCTATTTCAGGGATCGGATAAAGTTGGCCCCGGTTTCAAAGGTTGGGTGGCAGAAGACCCATTTGAACCAAATCTAGATCCCAAGGCCGGAGCAAAAGAATTAAAAATTAAAGGGTATGCCCGTGGAGAAGAACCATCCTATTGGAATGTAGGCGATTTCCCTTTGTTGGTGGACACGCCAAAATATGGCAATAAATCCTTTACTGGTGAAACACACATGCCCACACCGACCAAAGCCATTTGGCACAACAATGTAAATTTATTGAACAACGCTAAATACCATTATGAAATGGTGAAAAATACAAACCCCGGTGTGGAAATGATCATTAGCCAGGATATTGAAATGACAGCTACCTGCGAATATGCGGATATTGTTTTACCCGCTAACAGTTGGGCAGAACAGCAAACCTATGAGTTGACCGGTTCATGTTCCAATCCATTTTTACAAATCTGGAATGGAGGTCTAAAACCTGTTTTCGATTCAAAGGATGATGTAATGATATGGGCGAGTGTTGCAAAGAAGTTGGGAAAAATTCTAAAAGATAAACGTTTTGAGAAATACTGGAAATTTGTGTTAGAAGGAAAAACTGATGTTTATATAGATCGCTTGTTAGATGGTAGTAATACAACGCACGGATATACTACAAAGGATATCATGGATGGGAAATATGGCGAGCCAGGCTCTGCGCTTATGCTTTTCAGGACCTATCCGCGGATCCCTTTCTATGAACAGATCAAGGAGAGTACGCCCTTTTTTACTCCCACAGGTAGATTGCAGGCTTATAACGATGAACCAGAGGTTATCGAATATGGAGAAAACTTCATCGTTCATCGGGAAGGACCAGAGGCAACTCCGTATCTCCCAAATGTAATTGTTTCGAACAACCCACTTATTCAGCCTGAAGATTATGGAATCCCATTGGATGCCACATCGGCTGAAGAGCGGCAAGTCAGGAACGTGAAAATGCCATGGAAGAAGGTGAAAAAAACCAAAAACTTTTTGTGGGAAGATGGGTTTTCTTTTTACTGTTTGACGCCAAAATCTCGCCATACAACCCATTCAAGTTGGGCGACAACAGATTGGCATTTTATATGGAGCAATCCATTTGGCGACCCATATCGACAGGACAAACGTCAGCCAGGTGTGGGAGAACACACTATGTATATGAACTCTGATGCGGCCAAAGATTTAGGCATTGAAGATGGTGATTATGTCTATGTGGATGCGGACCCGCAAAACCGCCCCTATCGGAATTTTGATGTAAAAGATCCTTTTTATAAAGTAGCGAGATTGAAGGTGCGCTGTCGCTACAACCCCTCCTATCCATATCATGTTATCATGATAAAGCATGGTGCATGGATGTCTACAGAAAAATCTGTTTTGGCCCATGAAACGCGACCGGATGGTCGGGCACAATCTAAAGATACGGGATACCAGGCAAGCTATCGCTATGGATCTCATCAATCCGTGACATATGGCTGGCAGATGCCCATGATGCAGCTGGATAGTTTATTTCACAAAGCCAAAGCAAAAATGGGATTTTTATTTGGATACGAAGCGGACAACCACGCCATAAACACGGTCCCGAAAGAGACCTTGGTAAAAATTACATTTGCTGAGAAAGGTGGACTGAAAGGAAAAGGAAAATTAGATGTTGTTAAAACTGGTTTTACTCCAGCTAATGAAAATGAATTCATGGAGGATTACTTAGCTGGAAACCTGACAACAGCTGGAGGAGAGGAGTGGGACGAATGGTAAAAGACTTTGACAAAGAAGATCCATTTGAAATGAAAGTAATGGAGATCCCTGGTGGCAATATAGTTCATCAGGCACAGGTGATGTCTGAAGAATTTCGGGATATGGGCATGACTCAGGACGAGTTAATGAAAATGTTCGCCGATCCATTTTATGGAGGTCTGCACATGGCCTATATCCAATTGGGAGAAAAAAACGTCAATAAAATTATCGGCCAAGCGTATAAAAAAGTATTGGTGAGAAATGGCTAATTATATTCTTGTTCATGGCGCATGGCACACTGGCGATCTACTTGAAGATACGGCTTCATCTATTAGGTCATCAGGTCACAATGTTTTTCTTCCCACTGTTGCTGGAAATAGGCCAGGCGACTCCAAGTCTGTAGGGCTTGAAGAAGCGATTCAGTCTATTGTTGACTACATCACTGAAAAAAATATTTCAGACATTATTTTAATGGGTCACAGCTACGGGGGAATGATTATTACCGGTGTTGCCGATAATATTCCAGACAGTATTCATCGATTGATTTATTGGAACGCGTTTGTACCCAACAACGGGGAAAGTCTAAATAGTATGGTACCCCAAATGTATATAGATCTATTTACAAAATTGAAAAAACCGGATGGCTCGGTTGAACTTCCGTTTTCAATCTGGAGAGAGGCTTTCATCAATGATGCTGATGCTGAGCTCGCTAAAGTAGCCTATGACAAGCTTAACCCACACCCATACAACACATTCAAAGACCCTATTTCAATAAGCAAAAATCCTTCTGAAATAGAAATTCCAAAATCTTACATAAACTGCACTGATGATACGGCAATGCCTCAAAGCTTTCCTTGGCATCCTCGTTTATCGGAAAAATTAGGACTTTTCAGACTTGTCCAGACTACAGGAAGTCATGAATTGTGTTTCACTAACCCCTCTTTGCTTGGACAAAAAATTCTCGATGCAGGAAAGGATTAATAAAAATGAAAAAAGTATATAACTGGCAACTAAAACGAAGTATGGATTATCCGTATGAAGGCAAATATCCAGAAAAACAATTTGCCGCAGTTTTCAACATCAACCGTTGTATTGCCTGCCAAACATGTACCATGGCATGCAAAAGTACGTGGACCTTTTCCAAAGGCCAGGAACTAATGTGGTGGAATAATGTGGAAACCAAACCCTATGGCGGATATCCTCAGAACTGGGATATAAAAATATTAAACCTGCTGAAAAACGCACATGACCGGCAGGAAAAGAGTATGACCTGGAACAATGAAGATACATACGATGGAATGACCATTTTTGAGGCGGCGGAAAAAGAAAAAACGAAAAATGGACAATCCAGAGTGTTGGGATATCTGCCAGAAGATGGAGAGTGGACTAAGCCCAATATTGGTGAAGATGTTTCACCACCCAAAACAACCAAAAAAGATAAAATGGGATATATTACCGACCCCATCAAGCTACCTGAGCACAAGAGTTTCTTTTTCTATCTTCAGAGGCTTTGTAATCACTGCAGCTATCCTGCATGTGTAGCGGCCTGTCCACGAAAGGCGATATATAAACGTGATGAGGATGGTGTTGTTCTTATAGATCAGGAACGGTGTCGCGGTTATCGGAAATGCGTTGAAGCCTGTCCCTATAAAAAAGCCATGTATAATGGTCAGACAAAAATTTCAGAAAAGTGCATTGCCTGCTATCCCCGTTTGGAAGGTGAAGATAATCATATTACTCCTGATGGTGTTTCTATTGAAACACGTTGCATGTCATCCTGCGTGGGGAAAATACGGATGCAGGGACTTGTAAAAATGAATCACGATGGTATCTGGGGAAAAGATGAAGAAAATCCCTTGTATTGGATGGTCCAAAAAGAAAAAGTGGCCTTACCTCTCTATCCACAGTTTGGAACAGAACCAAATATATTTTATATCCCTCCCAGATGGGCACCAAGAGCTTATTTAACCCAAATGTTCGGTCCTGGAGTAGAGCAAGCTATCGATAGGTATAGTGCTCCTTCCCGTGAATTAATGGCCATTCTGCAATTGTTCAGAGCTCAGCGGGAGGTGATATACAAATACCAGATAAAAAAGGGGCCAAAAATCTATGAAAAGAAGGTAACCCTGTCAGATGGTTCCAAAACTGCTCTAGAGATATTCAATGATACGGTGATAGGCTATAACGAAAAAGGAAAAGAGTGTGTTCGAACAACGGTAGATGAGCCTATGTATGAACGCCCCGGTATCCACTTCAATTCGATTTAAAATGAAAATTAGTTATAGATCAAATCATATATTGGAAGCTCGTTCAACTTTGTATGGAGTAGTGTCCGCTCTATTTTCGGATCCCGAAAGCGAAAAGTTTTCTATGCTTACGGCTCCCAGATTACAGGAGTGTGTTTTGAATGAATGTTTACAATTGGAAGAGTTGGACGATCAGAAAAAATCAAATTTACTTAGATCGTTCAAAAAGTTGATTGCCAAACTAGAAAAATTAGGATTGGAAAAAATCAAAGATGAATTTGTGGGTGTATTTGGGCATACTCTTTCAAAACAAATTGCCCCCTATGCATTGGAACATTTGAAAAGTGCAGATGTGTTTTTTCGCACACAGAAACTGGCAGACTTGAATGGGTTTTATAAAGCTTTTGGCGTGGAAGTTGAATCTATTGAAAGGGCAGACCATATTTCGACACAAACTGAATTTCTATCTCTCTTACTATTAAAAGAGCTGATGGCGTCCCAAAATGAGTTATGTGATGAAAAAGAAGTATGTGAAACTGCTTTCACCAATTTTCAAAATGATCATTTTTTGGATTGGGTGGTAATGTATGCTGAAAATCTAGCTACACATATTGATGGCGAATTTTACCCATCAGCAGGAAGGTTCTTATGGGAATTTCTTAAAAAAGAAAAAATTGGATTGCAAACTTCGGAAGTATCTCAGTATACCTGATAGAGAACCTGGGTGTTTTAGATAACCCATACGAAATCATCTATTGTTTCACTAATAGATAAAGAATAAAAAATACTATAAAAATAAGGAAATGAGGCTATATGATTGAGCAATTACCAGAAGGGCACATAATTAAAACCATGGTCACAGAACATGAGCATATACTGGAGATGCTTGACGAGCTCCAGAAAATAGCTCATCAACTTTCTCGTGATGACAAGAAAAGTGGCACGATATTTATGGCTCGTGCCAATGAATTGGCTGTCAAAATTGTTGGTGCAGAGCCCCACCATCAGCGGGAAGAAAAGGTCCTCTTTACCGCAATGGAAGAAAAAGGTGTGACCGGGCCCACCCACGTTATGCGCATGGAACATGAAGTTATGCGGGAATTAAAACATGACCTGAAAAGCGAAACGGAAAATTTAGATAAAGATTGGCCTGATCAAGTAGAAAAGGTTTCCCAACTTATTTCGGAGCTGTGCACTACGCTCCGTCAGCATATTGAAAAAGAAAACAATATTTTATACCCCATGGCACTGCAGAGTATTACAGAAACTGTAGAGTGGGAAGAGATGAAAGTAAGGTGCGATGAAATCGGCTATTGTTGTTTTTGCCCATCTAATACATAGAAAAATTAATTATTGGTCCAAGACCAAGATCTTCAGCTGGTTAGGGCAACCATGTTATTTTGTGTAGAACCCTATTATCTTTGAATAGAAAATATTTATCAAAATAAGTTATTTCAACTAAACTATACTATTTTATATATTTAGATTATGTTATCGTCTAATATATTTATTACCAAAAACGGAGAAAAAAATAGTGAATAGTAAAGTAAATTATTGGCTGAAGAAAATAAAATCTAAAGCGAAAAAAATAACATCGACAGCTTGGGGGATTTGGTATATTGACCCACCTAAAGATGTATCATTGGATGGATATAGAATTGATAACGTAATTCAATATACGGATATGGTCATCACCATTTATTTCGGTATCGTAATTCTAGCGCTGATCTTTTTCATTTTCAAATATCGTTCACGACCTGGGCATACGGCTGTCTATGATAAAGGCGACACAAAAAAACATGTTTTGGCTACCATAGCAATGGGGTTGCTGGTTTTCTTTTCTATAGATACTGTTATTGAAGCTATGTCATTCAGGGATTTGAAGGAAGCATTTTGGAATTTCCCTAAAGGCGAAAATGTTGTCAAGGTTGAGGTGATGCCCCAGCAGTTTGCCTGGAATTTTCGTTATCCCGGGAGTGATGAAAAGTTCAATACTGATGATGATGTGGTTCCAGCACAAAACCAAATGCATGTTCCTGTTAATACTCCAATTATCATTCAAATTGCACCTTTTGATGTTATTCATTCTTTTTATATTCCAAATTTCCGTGTTAAACAGGATGCCACACCGGGTATGGTGAACGCTATGTGGTTTCAAGCTACCGAAACCGGAAAATTTGAAATTGCGTGTGCGGAATTGTGCGGTAATGGACACTACAGAATGAGGGGATATTTAACTGTGGAAAGCCAAGAAGATTATGAAAAATGGTTGGCCGATAATACCCCTAAAGAAGATGAAGGAGATGATTGGGATGATTGGGATGAAGAAGTAGATGAAGGTAATCGAGAAATCCCTGAAGAATGGGGCTGGACCTGGAAGGAGGTACGATAATGTCTGAACACCACGAACAAACATTTTGGACAAAATATATTTTTTCGACGGATCATAAAGTTATTGCAAAACAATTTCTATGGATGGGATTATTTTTCTTGGCCTTTGGAGGCTTTCAGGCTCTCCTGATTCGTTGGCAGTTAGCTTACCCGGACCAACCATTGCCCTGGTGGCTATTGGGTAGTTTGTTTTACGAAGGTGGGGTTATGACACCGGACCATTATAATGCGCTTTTTACTATGCATGGAACCATAATGATTTTTTGGGCCATTACACCCATGTTAATAGGTGCTTTCGGAAACTTTGTTATCCCTCTACAAATTGGTGCACCAGATATGGCATTTCCTAAATTGAATATGATTTCCTTTTGGACCATGTTTTTAGCGAGCGTTGTTTTATTAGCTTCCTACTTCCTTCCGGAAGGGACAGCTGCTGGTGGTTGGACTTCCTACCCACCCCTCAGTTCACCCGTTGGAGGTATAGCTGGAGAGGGGCAAACCCTTTGGACACTTGCTCTGACATTGGCAGGGACCTCTACTCTAATGGGCGCTGTAAATTATATTATTACTGTTGTGCGTATGAGAGCTCCCGGGATGACCTATTTTAAGATGCCTTTGTCTGTTTGGGGATTATGGCTGACATCCATCCTGAATGCAATTTTCGTACCGATTATCGCTGCTGGTTTAATTCTACTGTTGTTAGATCGCACCATTGGCACACAGTTTTTTGTTGCAGGTGGATTGGCAACAGTTGAAGGTGGAGATCCATTACTCTATCAGCATGTATTTTGGATTTTTGGACATCCTGAAGTATATATACTAATTCTGCCTGCCTGGGGAATCGTCTCTGACCTGTTATCAGTTTTTTCCCGGAAACCAGCCTTTGGAGCAAGGGTTACAGCAATTTGTATGTGTACAATCGTAGTTTTAAGCTCTATTGTGTGGGGCCACCATATGTATACCACAGGAATGAGCCCGCTACTGGGAAAGGCGTTCATGTTTCTGACACTGCTCATCAGTATCCCATCTTCAATTTTCTTTTTGAACTGGCTGGGAACGATGTGGCGCGGGAATCTGCACTTTGAAACTCCTATGTTGTTTGCTATGGGAGTGCTGTGGGTTTTTGGTTTGGGTGGTCTTACTGGACTATACAATGCTACAGTAACCTCCGATATCTATCTCCATGATACTATGTTTGTAGTAGGTCACTTTCATTATACGATGGCGGCATCCGTATTATTTGGTGGTTTAGCAGCTATTTACTTTTGGTTCCCAAAAATGTTTGGTAAAAAGATGAATCCCCTGCTGGGGAAACTGCATTTTTGGATTTCCTTTATCCCATTGAATTATGTCTTTTTTAATATGATGGTTTTGGGATATGCAGGACAACACCGTAGGCTGTATGATCCAAACGAATATGCATTTTTAGCTCCTATTAATGATTTAAATATCAGTATTACTTTTTTTGCGGTGATCTTGGGTTTTAGTCAATTGATTTTTGCATATAATTTTATCAATTCAATGATAAATGGTGAAAAGGCTGAGGCAAACCCATGGAAAGCGAATACTCTTGAGTGGACATTGGACGGACCTATCCCCCATGGGAATTTTGCCACTACACCTACGGTGTATAATGGCCCACACGAATATAGTAATCCAGCAGTAAAGGACCGGGACTGGATAGCTCAATCCGAGCCAATGCCTACTTAATTGATAAAACCATCTTAAAGATAGAAAAATGAGCACCCAGGTTTTACCAACTAAAGTTAAGACTGATGAATTTACGTCCGTTCTTGGCATGCTGGTTATATTAGGTTCAATCACAATGTTGTTTGTTGCGTTAATTGTGAGCTATTCCATTTTACGGATACAATCCAGTATGTGGATTAAACCTGGAGTGGGTTCAATAGCTTTTATATTGGGTGTTATTAATACAGTCATTTTAATGATTAGCAGTTGGACCTATCATAAAGGTCAGCACTACGGAGTAAAAGGAATCCATCGCAAAGTGAGACAATGGTTAGGCCTAACATTGGGATTGGGAGTTATATTTTTATTAGCTCAACTGAATCTCTGGCGAATTTTGATTGACTCTGGCATGACAGCTCAGTCAAACATTGTTGGCTCTGTATTTTATATGCTGACGGGTGTGCATGGTCTACATATAATTTCTGCTATAGTTGCTCTGTTTTGGGCAATCATCAGATCAACTAGAGTTGTAGCCTCAATAGAGATACGTCCCATTAAACTTGTGGGGCTACTTTGGCATTTCCTTGATTTTCTTTGGATATGTCTATTTGTTTCAATCTTTATCATATGAACAATAATGTAAAAGGAATCAAGAATATGAACGATACAATTGCAATTCGAGATCCATTTGGAAAAGCCACAACCGGTAAACTGGGGATGTGGCTGTTCATTATCATGGATGGTTTATCCTTTGGCGGTTTACTGATTGGAGGGGCGGCATTAAGAGTTGCAGCACCATCATGGCCAAATCCAGGAGAAATATTAAATATCCCTTTAACGGGTTTCAATACATTTTTGTTGATTTGTACGAGTTTCACAATGGTAATGGCTCTGAATTCTTTGGAAAAAAGAAGTCAGTCGGGGTTAAAAAAATATCTAGCTCTAACCATGGTAGGTGGAATTGTATTTTTGGGAATACAGGTCTATGAATACTATCATTTTTTTATGGATGGCTTTATACCTGAAACGAGTATTTATGCTGCTGTGTTCTATTCTACTACGTGTTTCCATGGTTTACATGTTCTTTCAGGTGTCATTTATATTGCCTGCGTTCTTTATGCTGCAAACCAAGGACGTTATACTGCTGATGATACCGACCATATAGAAATACTAGGGCTCTTCTGGCATTTTGTTGATTTAATCTGGATTTTTGTATTTACAGTTATTTATCTAATATAGGAGTAAAGAAATGGATAACGATCAAAAACGAACGTATTTGTATAATGCCATGTGGCTTACAATACTAACTATTATGGAATTAGGTATTAATCACCTAACTACGGAAAAATCAATTCAGGTTTTACTGTTGCTTGCTTTTGCGATAACAAAAATGATATTGGTGGCAACGATATACATGCACCTCCGCTATGAAACAAAAATGCTCCGTCGGATTTTATTTATACCCATACCCGCAGCAATTCTTTTTGGGTGGGCATTGATATACGATCTGCCTTTTAGATGGGCTATTTAATCTGGCCAATTTGTATCTGTTGAAAAAAGAAGAATAAATATTATGCCATCTCAAATAAGGAAGTTTCGCTGGCTGTGGATAGGTGTCTTCATTCTTTTATTTACTGTTCCTTCGGTTGCAGATGCCTGCCCCTATTGTGCTGGTCAGGATAACAAATTTACAGATATTCTCCTCCCTGTCGCTATTTTATTGGGTTCGCCTTTTATTGTGGCGGGTGTTTTTATTATCGTGGTTATAAAAAATAATAAGTCGGAAGAGGGGGACATTTGAAAAAAGAAGGAATTATTGCTTTAGTATGGGTGGTATTGGCTTTTTCTATAGGTATTTTTTTGATTGCCAGAGAAAATGGTTCAAATGTGCAATCAATTTATTATGGACGGTTACCCGATTTTCATTTAACAGATTCTCAAGGAAATGATTTTAATTATGAGGATATTTTAGGTCGTGTATGGGTTGTTCAATTTAGTAATGGGACAATAGTAGAATTACCCAATTTACCCTCCAAAGTAGAAATATTGACTGTCTTCACAAATTTGACCTTTGCTTCAATTGAAAATACTACAGGAAGAATAGTATATAGTGATCCAGCGACAATTCAACGATTAGCAACTGAAGGGTTCCATTTGACAGAAGGACTACTGAAAGAGGATGATTTAATTCCCCTTATTTTAGTAGATAAATCAGGTCAAATCAGAGGTTATTATAAACGTGAAAGAGATAAAGATATAAAAAGATTGGGTCAAGACATCAATTCATTACTGCAAAAATCTTGACAGTAATATTGTCATATATTTCGTATACTTTCCCTCTTTTTAACGCATATAAAATCCCGTTTATGACATCAATCTCTTCTAAAAACCTACGATGGTTTTCCAAAATAATTGTATTTGCTACTCTTTTATTGATATTTGCTGGTGCTCTGGTGAAAAGTTTTGAGGTTGGTCTTTCTGTTCCGGATTGGCCAACAACATATGGTTACCAAATGTTTGCATTTCCATGGGCAGATATGGTCGGTGGTATTTTTTATGAGCATGGCCATCGAATGCTGGCAACATTGGTAGGCGCTCTAACATTGATACTCGGAATTTGGTTAGGCCACAAGGAATCAAGAAATTCAGTAAAATTACTTGGATTTACTGCTTTAGTATTGGTTATTGTTCAGGGATTACTGGGAGGATTAACTGTATTATATTTTTTGCCAACACCTATTTCTTTGCTGCACGGGGTTATTGCCCAGACTTTTTTTTTAGTAGTTATCCTTATCGCATATACATTATCTAAAGAATTTTGTGAAAGGAAGCATGGTAAAGATAAAAACAGTTCACTAGTGATGGTCTTCTTAATTGCTATTTATATGCAATTAATTGTTGGTGCATGGATGCGCCATACAGATTCAGGGTTGGCCATTTATGATTTTCCAACAATGGCGGGTTCTTGGTTGCCAATATTTAATGAGTCTATGCTATCAACAATTAATAGCTGGCGTTTTGATATGGATTTGTCGAACGTTTCATTGTTTCAGGTATTAATTCACTTTATTCATCGTCTTGGAGCATTTTTTATATTATCTTTTATGGTATTAATTCACTTTAAGATGAATAAAAAATCATATCATTATTCGAACACAGTAAAAATAAATTTATATGCATTAGAAATTATAATTGGAGTGCAGATGCTCTTAGGTGCTATAACTATTTGGACTGCAAAAAGTCCATTCATCACTAGTTTCCACGTGATGAATGGTGCAGCCGTTCTAGGGGTCTGTTTTGTTTTATTCTTAAGGTTGTCAGACCTGTCTTTTTTTAGGGGAAAATGAATGTTGCTTTCGAAACAACCAGCTAAAACAGTTCTGGCAGCGTATGTTGAGCTGTTAAAACCTAATATAATGTCCCTTGTTTTAGTTACAACAGTGCTAGGTTATTATTTGGGAGGTGATGGTATTAACTCATGGTTTAATTTAGTAGTGACTCTGATAGGAACTGCATTCACAGCAGGTGGCTCTGGTGCGTTGAACCATTATCTGGAACGTGACACTGACGCTATGATGGAACGAACTAAAAACAGGCCAATTCCTGCAGGAATTATATCACCCAGTAATGCCCTAATGTTTGGAATTTTATTGGTATTGTGCGGCAGTACCTTACTTGTTTGGAAGATAAACACCTTAACCGGGTTTCTATCTATTTTGACTGCTTTCCTCTATATATTGGTTTATACACCCATGAAAAAAATAACATGGTTGAATACTTCTGTCGGCTCTATTCCAGGTGCTATCCCACCTTTAGGAGGCTGGGCTGCCGCTACAGGTCATTTGGATTTTGGTGCTTGGGTTTTATTTTTTATTTTATTTTTATGGCAGCACCCACATTTTTTTGCAATTGCATGGATGTGTCATCAGGATTATGCGAAAGCAGGTTTCAAAATGCTTCCTGTAATGGAAAGAAATGGCACAAGAACAGTTCGACAAATTTTATGGCATTTAACGCTATTAATTCCAACATCAATGTTTCTCTTTATCAATGGGGATTCTGGATGGGTTTATGCAATCGGAATATTTATTTTATCTCTCATATTTACCCTGTCTGCCGTTCCTCTGGTATTCAGAAGAACAAATAAAAATGCCCGATTAATTTTAAAAGCATCTGTATTATATTTACCTGCTTTTTTGGTTTTAATTATAATTGACAAAATGTATTTTCATATGTTTTAAATTCCCGACAATCATTTTATTAATTAAATGCTAAATTTATTTTCAGAGACCATCAAACATACCATTCAGGCCATGATTTACTTGGCATCGCATGACAATCAGAGGGTAATGGTCAGTCAAATTGCCGAGTTTTATGATATTCCAAAATTTTATTTGGCCAAATTGATGCAGACCTTAACCAAGCACCATCTCGTTAAATCTACTCGAGGGAGAACTGGTGGTGTTAAGCTAAATAAGCCGGCAAAGGATATTCGTATTATTGATATCATTCGAGCTATAGATGGACCCACTCCTGAAAAAGAAATGTGTGTTTTTGGGTTGGATATTTGTTCCGATTCTGTTCCCTGTCCTGTCCATGATACATGGAAAGAAACGAAAGAACTCATCAAAAATGAGTTATATCGTCAAGATCTTGAACATCTTTCCATTGAACTTGATAAAAAACACAAACTATTAGGCATAGATTAAGTCTTTCCTGTTACCACAGAATAACCAATAATACTCCCTCCCCCTTTTTTATAAATGCGAGGGCTATTTAATAACACTATGTTATTGATCTGAGCATAGGCTCACCAACCAAGACTTGCCCAATAATCGTTCTTTATCAATTCCGATTGTTTTTGACCCAATCCAAAATCATGTTTCATCTCTGACAATATCAATAAATGTCTTGGCCCCTCTCCGAAGGGTTCGCTCCTGGGTAGTATGATTAACTTCGAAAAGCCCAAATTTCATATCATAGCCGAATGACCATTCAAAATTATCAATAAGACTCCAATAAAAATAACCCCTGATATCAAACCCATTTTCAATAGCCTTAGAAACAGCATACAGATATCGTTTAATATATAATTCTCTTCTATTATCCTCTGAATCAGCCACACCGTTTTCGGTAATTATAATGGGCACACCTAGACTGGACACATCTTCTATGGCCCTGTATATTCCTTCACCGTAAATCGTATATGGCATATCAGTTAAAATATCTTCATCTGGATATTGCATTGTAAAGGGTTCCTCTACAGAAAACTGCATTTTTAGGTGATTGTGGGAATAATAATTCAGCCCAAAAAAATCGATTGAACCTATTGCTCCGGGATTCTCATGATAAATCCATGCCAGACCGGGAATACGTATCTTAAAAATTCCGGTACGTAAGAATTCAATGGTAGAGTCATTGAAAAAATGATTAACTGCACTTGATATGAGCCAATCCAAGAGGTGCCATCTTCGCCACGGATCAAACTGATTAATATTTTTAACCAAACCTATTTTTACCCTGGAGCCATTTTCCATTTTTTTAAGGGTATGATACACCTGTACGTGGGCTTCTAAAAAATTTTTTAACACCACGGCAGAAAGATCAGAATCTTTTTTCCCAGGGGGAAATCTCCCACTAAAATACCCCTGAGTGGCCACCACCGCTGGTTCATTTATGGTACACCAGTAATCTACCTTGCCAGAATATTCTTCAAACACCCGCTCACAGAAAGAAATAAAAATATTGATGTTCTCTTCTTTTTCAAAAGCACCCAACCTGTCAAACCAGATAGGATGGGTAAAGTGTTGAAGAGTTAGTACAGGTGTGATATTATTCTCGATAAGTGTATCAATCATTTTCGAGTAATGGTCGAGAACATCTACATCAAAGGTTTCTTGCTTCGGCTGTATCTTGCTCCATTCCACGGAAAAACGGTAATGGGTCACCCCCAGCTCCCTAATGAGTTTTATATCTTCTGGATAGCGGTTCCAGTGATCGCAGGCAATGCCCGACTGTTGATTATCCTTAATATTGGGTTGGCCACCATCTTTTGTGCCTTTTTCAAACTCAGACCAGTTGTTTGTACAGTTACCCTCCACCTGATGGGCCGCCGTAGCAGTGCCCCAAATGAACGATTGCGGAAATGAAATTTTATCGGTTGAAATGTTATCCCAATTCCAGCGCATTTCAGGATATTTAAAATGAAAATATGAAATTGCAATTACATATAGTCCTATAACAATATAAAAAATTCCAATTGTCAATTTATTCTCCCCTATTTTCTTTCGGAAATGTCCAGAACATCAATAAAATTAAACAGCCGCAAATAAACCAGAAGGCATTGGCAATATTAAAGGCTATGTTCCGCCCAAGATAAAAGATTAAAATATTCCCGATGATAAATGGTCCGAACCCCCTGCCCAAGTCATCAGCAAAATTATATAAGGAAAATACCGTTCCTCGGCTGAATGGGCTATTCACATTCATTAGGATGGCTTTCATATTGGGAGCCGTCATGGCAATGAGAAGCCCCGTACAGGCGGCATAGACAATTAGCATGGTTTCATTCTGATTGGTATGCATGGGAGCATTGATTAAAAAGGCTGTAGGGACAACACCCAGTATGGTTGACATGCCGCAGAAAAGGGGTAGGTACTTTGGGTTTTTCTTATAGAGTTTATTACCAACAAAACCGCCAATAAGTGAACTTATAAGTGCCATCCCACCGACAAGAGTGATTACCAGTGTGGCGGTGGGCCTTAAATAGCCTTTATCTACCACAAAATAATCAATTATAAATATGGAAAATACCCCCCATGGGATAGTGCCAAATATCCCCTGCAAAAACACCAACAGGTTGGTCTTGATCTTAAATAAAGATAAAAAATCCTTGAAGTCTGAAATCCTGAAACTTTTAACATTTTGGTCCATCTGCCCCCGCTTGGGTTCTTTTACTGTTAATAAAAATACAGTCCCCAGGAAAAAATTTGGGACTGCAAATAAGATGAAGGGGATTCTCCAGCCAAAGCTGTCACCCATCATACCCGCAGCCAGCTGACCGATTGCAATACCCATGCCGGAAGCCAAACCAACAAGTGTAACCACTTTTATTCGTTCATTGGCAGAGTAGAGATCCCCTAGAAGGGAATAGGTCAGGGGAATAATCCCGCCAATGCCAATACCAGTTAATACTCGCATGATAAAAAACTCAGTATAGGTATCTGCAAAACCGGATAATAAGCAGGGGATTTCACCAATAAATACAATGAGGGCGAAGAGATATTTCCGGGACATAAGATCGGTACAATAGCCAATAAGTAGCGCAACACTCCCCCCAAGTATCCAGAAGACTAGTGGAATAAGGCCCCCCAGATACTGATCCTTTACATCTGTTATGTCAAAATCCTCTGCAATTAATGTGAGGTTGGGACCCATGAGATTCTGGTCCGCAAACATAAAAAAGGAAATGAGCCCAATCTGGAGTGTTATGAAAAATCGTTTATTCATATTTTGGTGGGCTATCTTACTTTATTAATTCAAACGACCCTACCTTAAATCGCCCCTCAGCAATTTCACCTTGCACTCGTGCAGTGCGGACTGTACTGCAGAGTCCATTATCCGCATGTGCATCACCGTGGTAATCAATATTGGTATTATCAACAAAATATGATTTTCCATTCATTCGCACAGCTAAATCACAGCCTGATTTTTCTGTCATGTTAAACTGACACTGCCCACATGCGGCATCTACTATTTGGATTTTAGTCTCCTTTGTACATGAAGGTAGAAGCACCATTAATACGACAAGGCAATAAAACTTATTCACAGGAGCAACCTACTTCAACAGCACCATCTTCTTAGTCTGCACAAACTCTCCAGCCTGTATCTGGTAGAGGTAGACTCCTGCACTCACAGGTCTGCCCATAGAGTCTGTGGCATCCCACTGGATTGATTTGAATCCTGGTTGTTGAGTAGTGTTCATCAATTGGGCTATTTCCCTGCCAAGCATATCAAAGACTGTAAGAACGACTAAGGCATCTGATGGTAGGTCATACCTTAAAGTCGTAATAGGATTGAAGGGATTGGGGAAGTTCTGATGGAGTGTAAAGGTAGCAGGTACTATTGCCATAAGTTCTAATGTAAATTTTTCCGCCGATGGGACTACGAGTTCACCTGAGCCTTCTAAAATGTACTCTTCACTGTTTGTAGCAGTTAGCACCCAGTTGTGATACTCTCCAGTATTGAGTGTGATTTTATATGCAATAGTGAGGGTCTCAGTTGTAGGCATTACTTCAACTTCTCCATAGTCTTTAACAAGTCTCCAGCCATCCTTGAACCGCACATCAAAGGCTCCTTCGGGAGGTTTAGGAGGCAGGCTGTAGCTTAGTTTTTCACTGTCTGACAGCTCTAATCCAAAATATAACTTGGAACCGTTTATACTTAGGGTGTTAGCTTTACCATGGAGGCTGAAGTTGTGCGGAGTACTCCTTGGCAATACATCACTGGTCAAGGTGATCTCTCCTTCTTGAAACGTCCTCATCCAATACCCTTCCCCAGGCATTATTATTTCTGATTCTGAATAGGCATCAGAAAACCCGAATAGTGTGCTGGGCACCATAATGCTATCCGGATCAAGTATAGAATAGACGGAAACAGGCTCTGAAATGCCTGAAATTAAATTCCAGTCACTGGCTAGGGAGAGGGTCAGTTCATTTATGGGAGAACCAGAAAGCGTAGTGTTTCCGCTGTTGGGAAATAGTAGCCAGTAGCCTTCTCCCGGCGTAAGCTCGGATTGGGACATATATCCTCCGTTATATGAGTACAGCGTTTCTCCAACTGATTCAGGAAACATGATATCACAGGAAGCGTCCTCTACGGCAAGAGGCAATCCAACCAAATTCCATCCATCAACATAAGATACTATTGTTCCTGAGATAAGGCTGTGTCTGATTATAACTCGTGTAAATGAAGGAGAGAAACTATAGCTGTCTATTTCATTCATATTAATAGAAAAATATTCTCCATCAAAGGGATCGGATAATATAAAGATTCCTTCAGCCAGTTCATCTGTATCCCATGACAGTGTAATTGAATCGGTTTCGTTTTCCGGCTGGAAGTCCACTGCCCATTCTGTAACCTCTCCAATAGCAGGCACAGGGCGCATATCTATAAAAAATCTGTCATTTATAATTGGATTATAAATCGCAGCATCCCACGTGGGTGGTGGCGGCGGAGGTGGGGCATATCGGTCTATCCAGTGGTCATATCCATCAGTTGCCTCTGGGAACATACCAATCTTTAAATATACTGGCCACGAAGCGGAAGCAGTCAGTGTGATGAACGGAGGCATGGTAAACGGTGCAGTTGATTCAATTCTTTCAGGTGTTCCGTTTAATTGGCCATTGTTATTTCCGGATGTTGCATCAAAGACTGTTTCCCCCTCATCCTCGTCAAACCTCCAATAGCTTACCAACCCTTCTGAATCAGGGTCAATTCCATCAAACATATCTGCCTGAATCTCCGCAACATCTCGGGCGTTATCCCATACCCTCACTTCGTCAAACACTCCATTAAAATAAATGTTGTTGTGCAAAGAAGCACCCAGTAATAAAATTGCGTCACCTATTTCTACCATCGTACTTCCGCATGTTTGATCAATATACACATTACCATCCAGATATGCTGATACATCTCCGGAGGAGAATGTCACAGCAATGTGGTGCCAATCTCCCGGTTGTATTTCTCCTTCACCAAGGACCAGCACATTGTTTCCACAGGGGTTTTCCAGATAAACCTCAACATTCCCATCGGATCTTATATTGATAGAAAAATTTCCGTTTCCAGAATCTTCAACATGTGAAACAATTACATCATATTCGGAATCCATACCTGAAGCATCAGGATAGACCCAAACAGAAAATGTAAATGCACTAGATCCTTCATCAAAAACACCACCCAGATCATCCTCAATAATTTCTATGTAATCATCCTCACCATCAAAGTCTATAGCATAACCAGGACCATAAAAAATATAGGTACAGCTTCCGTCTTCAAAAATATTATCAGAATCATAATTGTCTGCCTCTAAATCGGTGCAGCCCGTACAAATTGAATTATCTCCCTCACAGACTCCACACTCATCAAACCCTCCGCTCTCAGCATTGGGATTGTCCGACCCTACACCTATATATCCTTCACAGGCAGAAGGACCCGCATATCCCTCATAATCTTCTTCGGTACAGATTGGAGTCCACTCCCCGCATTGACCGTTGCAGTCAAGATATATATTTGAACCGTCACAAACACCACAATCATCAGCAGGGGCAGAGCAGGCTTCAATGACCACTTCTGCCACAAACGGATCACTCACAAGGCCGGCACTGCTGGTGACCACCAGACTTACCTGATAGGTTCCAGGTGATGAATAATAATAGCTTGGGGAAGGTTCATCTGAGGTATTACCATCTCCGAAATCCCATGACCAATCGGCCAGATCAACAAAATAGCCAACCATAGAAAGATCACTAAAAAAGACTGTATAATTATCAATTTCAAAATCAAAAAGTGCTGTTGGTTCTTCAAAAAGTGCCGTTGTTATCAATAGCGCAGAACTATCTTCCAACTCAGATGCAGCAGGAGCATAGTCGTTATTGAAAGTATACTCAAGGCCATCGTTGCTCATATGGTTTTCTATTCCAATGGTGCTGTATCCACCATGGATGGGCGTACCTCCAATGTAATTACCATAAGAGGTATTGTTAAATATCTTATATTGAATCTTAATATTTCCATCACCATATGGTGGTACTTGAGAGTCGTACAGAATCACCTGGAATGACTCCACCGAATTCATATTTTGGGTGCGCATATCCGACCACTCAATGATCACATAATGACTATCAGGATCAAAATATTGAATTACATCACCGCCATAGGCTGTCTTCAAATCATCCCAAAAAGCAGCGATCATGGGTGAAGGACCACCGGCTCCGGGAATAGGATAATTTCGAAACGATTCCATGTCTGAGTCACCCATGGCGATCCAGCCATTAGAGTTGACAGTGATACGTCCGTAATCAATACCATAAAACCGAAAAGTGAAAGGAAGATCAACTATCTCTGATGAATTAGAGAAAATTCCATTTCCGCTATCGGATATATTCAGATCTGTACCATCTCCTCCATATACAGGATCGATCTCTATCCAATCGTATTCCAAAGCGATATCATACTCCGTATCGGTCATATCATAGATATAATATCCATAGGTATCCGGACCCATGGGGTCAGACTCAGATACTTCACCCACCTGCAGAGTAAGGGTTTGCCGGTTATCATAGCCGTCATCATTGTAAAAGCGCACTGAAAGAGGGATCAAGGTCCCGTTAACCAGATCATTTCCAGCAGAAACAGTAAAACAGTCAAAACACACCAAAGTCTCATTGGGTTCAATAGTCCCCCATGACCCCTCACCATCTGTTACCTCAAGCAAGTCCCCTTCATAGTTCAATTCAGCCATAACATTTTCTACAGAGATAGAACCAGCATTCTGAACTGACACAGGGATCTCCGCTGTCTGGTTCTTTTCTATAAAACCAATGGATCTAATCTGCAAATAACCACTTTTTGCCTGTAGGGGAACAGCACCGATCCACTCCTCTCCTGTATCATCCGTAATATGAATTCTTAGTTCCAAGTCTTCCTCGTCAATGGAAGACGGATCAAGAAGCAGTGTGAAACCACCGCCAAATGAGGACTGCCCAGACCAAATGGTGCCGTAATAGGAAATATTGTCAACCAGGGTAACAGAAGGAGATGTGGACTCAAGAACTGCCTGGACATCTGTAACATCCACCATACCAAAATTCTTTAAGGGGATATGAAGTTCTATTGTCTCTCCCGGATTCAATATCCCATTGCCTCCATCACCATCATCAACACTCAATGACTGGGAAGGATCAATGTTGATCAATTTTCCATCTGTTGAGATCTCGAACGTACCGGTATAAGGAATTACGTTTCGTTTCGTGATAGTAATATCCACTTCACCTCCGTAACTGTAATCAAGGTCAAACGTTACGTTTCCGTTCTCATCTGTAAAACCATTGAGAAATATTTCATCATTATCTTTTAAAAGGGTGACCATGGCCCCTTCAACATAGGTGCCGTTAGGACCGTTCACAGTGACATCAAAGAAATTGGTGCCAAAAGGTATTTCTGTTTCAAATTGTGCATCGATATTATCAGGAGTATCTGTCCACAGATGTGTTGCAGGATCACCCATTAAGTTATTCCATTGAGTGAACGAATTAACCCAGTTGTAGGGATTGGTGGGATAGGCATTGAAAAGAGTCAACTTCCCATGGGTAAGGGCTCCCCCTACAGTTTCAATATTCTTTGCAAATATCCCATCATAAATTCCCATATTAATAATGTTATTGAATAAGGTATGTGTGTTCCATGTTGCAGTACCTATTCCTGCTATTCCGCCCTTGGGATTTGAGACTGTACCGGCTCGTAAGAACTTTTCGGACATACTAGTGTGATCCTGTGAAAAAGATCCTGTTCCGCATGTTATTATAGTAGCTAAGGGGAGTCTGTAACCATTATTAGCGGCATCAATATTCCCATTATCAAATCCGCTTACACCAGCAATACCACGATAATTAAAATAAAGGACCCCCTCATTCAACTGGCTCTGCATCCAGCTTGACCAACCTCCTCCTGATATTTTAAGTCGAACATCTTCAAAGTCATATATATTTAATATTTCAGCAATATACTCGTTTGTGATCACGGTTGAATAGCCGGACGACGTACTTGGGTCACCGGTTAGAGCTGCTTTTTCAAAGTATGAAAGCATAGAGGATGCATAGGTTCCCTTCTCATAGTTCAATACCTTATTGACAACAATAGCCAGGTCAGTTGTGGAACGTATAGAGATTCTCCCTATTATTATCTCAGGAAACAGGTCGTTTCCATTCAGTTGAGTGTAAGGATGATCACCTTCACACTGACCTCCATAGTCATTGTGACCCCAACACTCATAAAAAGTAGGAACACTGTAGGAGCCACCTACATCACCCACAAAAGCAACATACTCTGGTGGAGGATCAAAATTGTTGTAAGCATTCTGGATATAATTTTTAATAGAGCTGGAAGAGCTGCCCGTCTCACTCAAATTAGCTGTGTACACAACATATCCCCGCTGATGCCTCCACTCTACCAACTGCTGAAAACTGGAGTTGTTCTCTGAACTCCCACCGCATATA
>Ga0187833_10000565_pt1 | contig 43037 bp, 36 predicted proteins | sample ETNtaG_37_FD_167968 | JGI IMG/M metagenome (GOLD analysis project Ga0187833, IMG submission 167968) | Marine microbial and viral communities from oxygen minimum zone, Eastern Pacific Ocean - ETNP2014_SV_400_PacBio MetaG (Illumina Assembly) | ecosystem: Environmental > Aquatic > Marine > Hypoxic...
CCCACCAGCTTTTTTCCAGCGACAGGGAAGAATGGGAAAAGAATCAATTCTGGTTTCAGGACAAGATTCATGCTCCGGAAGCGATGCCGCCGCTGGATCACATCTTCCAGGAAGCATGGCAGATTTCTCTATCACAGTACACCACCCGGGTGTTCTGCATCCCCCCCGCCCAGGGCATCGCCCAGCGGATGGTGGGATGTTACCTTTACATCTGTGCAATCGCCCCGCCCCCAGACGAAGTTCAGGGAGCAAAAGCTGAGCGTTTCGGGGCGCGGGTATTTCCCGTATTTAAGGACTATGATAACCTGTGGGAAAAGTGGCTGGTGAAATTCAAGGCGCTTGGCAAAGAGATGGACGAACTACAGTTCCCCCAGGAGATGCCTGAGTTCATTCCTGAGGACGAAGTGCTTCCAGCCCCCAAGGGCTACTATGTCTCGTACGACGTAATGGAGGGTTTTGACAAACTCGTCAACATGATGTTCAAGGGGTGGCAGTATCATTTTGAAATGCTGAACCTGTCCTACCTGGCCTATCTGATGTTCGTCGATGTGGCAAGGGGCCTTTTCCCGGGAATAAGCGAAAGTTCGATCGGGAAAATGGTGGCTGGAGCCAACGTTGCCATGTTCCGACCAGAAGAGGAACTCTGCAAACTAGCAAGGCTGGCGCATTCCCAGAACGGCGTGGCGGATATCCTGAAAGGGAATGGCTCTGCCAATGAGAAAATAGAACAGCTAGGTGACCTAGCTGAGGGCAAAAGCTGGCTAGAACAATTACATAATGCCAAGGACCCGTGGTTTTATGTCTCCTGCGGCAGTGGCTGGTATCACCATGAAGGAAGCTGGATCACAAACATGGAAATTCCCCTTGGCTACATCAAGAGTTACCTGGAACAGCTTGACAATGGTGAGACCATTGAGCGTTCCCTTGAGAAAATCGAAAAGGAACGCGATGATATCGTAGCCGAATACCGCGGTCTGATCAAAACGGATGAAGACAAGAAAACCTTTGACGACACCTACAACAATATCCGGTCTATTTACCGTTACGCGGAAGACCATCTGTTCTGGGTGGAGCACTGGTTTCATACCATCTGGTACGCCAAGGTAAGGCAACTCGGCCAACTACTAGTGAACTCCGGCATGCTGGATGAGGTTGATGACCTCTTCATGTTCAACCGCTACGAGATTCCGCAACTGCTTACCGAGTTATCAACCGGCTGGGCATTGGGTGTGGATATTCCTGTGAGAAGTGAGCGCTACAAGGCAACGGTTGCAAAGCGCAAAAAAATTCTCGAGGCGGCCAAACAGTGGAATCCCCTGCCAGCATTGGGTGTTCCCCCAGAGGAGGTGGCTGAGCCTTTCACAGTCATGTTGTGGGGCATTACCACAGACAAAGTTAAAGGTTGGCTCAAAGGCGCTGATGCAGAATCTGATGCAGATCTGTCAGAGATCACTGGTTTTGCTTCTTCAGCCGGTGTTGTTGAAGGTAAAGCCAGAGTATTGAAGCTCCTGAAAGAGATTGTAGATATTGAGCCAGGAGAAATCCTAGTCTGTGCATCTACGAACCCCTCATGGGCTCCCATATTCACCAGGATAAGCGCAGCTGTTACCGATATTGGTGGATTAACCAGCCATGCAGCCATTGTCTGCCGGGAATACGGGATTCCCTCCGTAACCGGTACCGGAATTGCTACGACGGCCATCAAGACTGGAGATGTTCTCAAAGTCGATGGTGGTACTGGCGAAGTGACTGTTCTAGAACGCGCATAGACCGTTCCTTTCTCGAGAAATGAGAGGATTTGCGGGAAGAGATATTCTATCTCTTCCCCAATCCTTTTCTGTGGCTGTTGCTTATATTTAAGTGAGCTCTTTGCGAGTAGGGGCAACATGTAATGGATAAGTCTGGTATCCAGTATTATGTTAGCGGTCTTATTGGATAAACAAATAGGGGAGATCAAGGATGGACTATATCCTCGATTTTGAGAAGATAGATAAAAGTTCACTTCCATCAGTCGGCGGCAAGAATGCCAGCCTGGGAGAAATGATCAAAGCAGGAATCCGCGTCCCGCCTGGCTTTGCCGTCACCACGGACAGCTATCTCGACTTCATAACTGAAACCGGAATAAAAGATAAAATATTTACAATCATCTCAGGCGTGGATCCAGATGATGTGGAATCTCTGGACAAGAAGAGCAAGAAGATCCGCTCGTTGATCGTTGGATCATCGATCTCAATCCACACTCAGGAAGCGATCGAAGAAGGATACGAAGAGTTGAATACAAAATGCGGTCTTCAGAACCTTCCGGTGGCAGTCCGATCGAGTGCAACAGCTGAAGATTTGCCAACAGCCAGCTTTGCAGGACAACAGGATACCTATCTTTGGACTATCGGCATAGCCCAGGTAATGGCCAATGTAAAACAATGTTGGGCAAGCCTTTTCACTTCTCGAGCCATCAGTTACAGGATTAAGAACGATTTTCCTCACCAGGATGTATTGATCAGCGTGGGCATACAAAAGATGGTCAGCGCAAAAACTTCAGGCGTCATGTTTACTCTTGATCCCACAAATGGCGACCCATCCAAGGTCGTGATTGAAGGTAGTTGGGGGTTTGGGGAAACTGTTGTTGGTGGCTATGTAAATCCCGATAAATTCGTGGTGGATAAAATTACAAAGGAAATCAATGAGAGGAAAATTTCTCAGAAACATATTGAATGCGTGTATGATCCAGAAAAGGATGAAGTGGTACATATGGATGTTGATGAAGAAATGCAGCTAGAGCGGTGTCTGATGGATGATGAAATTCAGGAACTAGTTAGAATTGCAAGAATAATAGAAAACCATTACGGCAGTCCACAGGACATTGAATGGTCTATTGATAAAGATATCCCTTTTCCAGAAAATTTATTCATTGTCCAGAGCCGTTCTGAAACGGTGTGGAGTCAGGAGCAACAAACCCCGGTTATGGGCGGAAAAAGTGGTTATGAGATCATGTTGGAGAGAGGCCACAAAAAAGTAAAACTGAAATAGGCAAAGGAGATTATTCTATGAAGGATATGAGAGATTTTATTTCACAAGGTGAAGAACTTGGATTGGTTAAGCGCATTACTGCTGAAGTTGATCCATATTTGGAACTTTCTCATATTGCAAAGTTGAATGAAGAAGAGCGGGGCCCGGCCCTCCTATTTGAAAACATCAAGGGATATAGTTCGCCGGTCATTACCAGTGTATGTACTACGGAAGAGCGCCTTGCATTCATTATGGGGCAACCATTGGATTCGAGCCTTTTTGATCTTTATGATTCATGGGCCAAACGAGGCGAAAACCTTATTCCCCCTAATTGGGTCGATACTGCGCCCTGCAAAGAAAACATCCTCCTGGGGGATGACATGGATCTTTACAAATTCCCAATTCCCCACTATTATCCTCTGGACGGTGGCCCGTTCTACGGAACCGCACACTTCATCATTACGAAAGATCCGGATTCAGACTGGATCAACCTGGGAACGTACAGAAGCCAACTCTTTGAAAAAGATAAAATTGGTACTCAGTTCATCAAGGGAAAACATGCCGATATCATGCTCAAGAAATACCAGGCCTTGGGCGAAAAAATGCCGGTGGCCTCTGTTTCCGGCTGTGATCCCCTGCTGTTCATCCTGGGTGCATCACGGGTTTCAGCATTTGTTTCTGAATACGAAGTAGCCGGCGCCCTCCGTGATCGGCCGATAGATGTAATCAAGGGTGAAACGGTCGATCTACCTATCCCCGCCGTGGCCGAAATGGTGGTTGAAGGGTTCGTGGATCCGGAAGCGTTTTATGAAGAAGGGCCATTTGGAGAGTACACCGGCTATTACTCCGGCGTAGGAACCGATCCCAGGAACTTTATCCAGGTCACCTGTATCACCCATCGTAATAATCCTATCCATCATGGCACAACTGTGGGCCGCGCTGTTACAGATACTCATATGACCATGGCCCTTTCCTACGGTGCAACCCTGTGGCAGCAATTGAATACCATGAAAATTCCGGGGCTGAAGTCTTGTTATTGTCCTCCAGAAGGTTCAGGAAGATTCCTAGCCATCATTTCTATGACGCAGATGTATCCCGGCCATGTGGACCAGGTACTGACGGCGGCCATATCAACGGAGATGGGGGCCTATGGTCTTAAAACAGTTATCGTTGTTGATGAAGACGTGGATCCGTGGGATATCCCCAGAGTTATGTATGCCTTAAGTTTCCGTTTTCAGCCAAATCGAAGCCAGGTGATCAAGCGGGGCCGATCCACGCCCCTGGATCCATCTCTACCTATCAGTGCCCGTGAAATCACGGGCAGGCTGCTGCTGGATGCAACCATCCCCTACGAATGGAAAGATAAACCGATTCCAATCGAACTGGATCCTGATATTGTGAAGAAAGTAAAAGCCAAGTGGTCCGACCTCGGTTTGTAAACTTTCGATATTGAAAAAGACAATCCTGATCATCGCTAACCTCGATACGAGGGGAGCTGAATTCAAGTTCGTAAAGGAGTTAATTGAATCCCGCGGGCACGACGCTTGCCTGTTAGACTTCAGCATGGAGCAAGAGCCGTTCTTTGAGGGAGATATCACTTGTGAAGAAGTTGCAAAGGCGGGTGGTATCACTGATATCAACAAAGTGCGCCAGCTCTACAAGTCGGAGCGCCAGAAAGCAACAAACAACCAGATAACAGGCGCAACGAAAATCGTAAAGAAATTGCTCCAGGATGGAAAAGTGCATGGTGTCTTGGGCGTCGGCGGAGGTACCTCTTCCCTTGTCTCCACCACCATCATGAAATCACTACCTTTTGGAATGCCGAAACTGATGGCTTCCAGCATGGCAGGGCACCCGAAGTATGTTGGTAAATATGTGGGTACCAAAGACATCACTATGCTGAATACAGTGGTGGACGTGGTGGAACTAAACCCCATTCTCAAAACACAACTCATTAACGCTGTGGGAGCAATCTGCGGGATGGTGGAACTGTCGCCCGGCTGGGAAGTGGAGTTTGATCAGCCGGTAATCGCCATTACATCATTTGGGTTTGCTGAGAGGGCCGTTGAGCCGTCAATCCACTACTTGCGTGAGAAAGGGTACATCCCTGTTCCGTGCCATGCGCAGGGGCGTGGTGACAGGGCTATGGACGAGTTGATCCGGGAAGGGTGGTTTCAGGGGGTTATCGATTTTGTCACCCGTGGAATTGGCGAACAGCTTCTAGGCGGAAACTGCGCTGCAGGTGACGATCGGGTGCTGGCGGCCAGCGAGAGCGGTATCCCTCAGGTGGTAGCACCCTCTGGACTTGATATGTTGAGTGTCGGCGGAAACCAGGAACTACTACAGCGCTACAGTGACCGACCTCAGGCTGTCATAGACAATTTGCGCATAGAAGTCCGTACCGCTGTGGAAGAGTTGGAGGAAATGGCGGCCATTATGGCTGATAGACTGAACGCATCTCAAGCACCCTGCGCGGTACTTAATCCTCTCAAAGGGTGGAGTTCTCTGGATGAAAAAGGCCGGGATCTCTATGACCCCGTTGCTGATTCAGCTTTCATGGAAAAACTCAAATCACTCCTCAAGCCTGAAATACCGGTTAAGGATGTGGATATTCACCTGAACAGTCCGAAATTTGGAGAAGAAGCCGTGACACTCTTTCATCAGTTATATGCCGAGTGGCTGACAGCCAAAAAAAGTGGCCCCTGAGCCGACACAGTTTACCGTCCGCACCGATGAAGGATCGTATGATCTGGAAGCAAATATTCAACTGATAGGACAAGACATTTTAATCGCAGTTTGGGGAGGCGACAGACCTCACATCGGAGCTGTTTCAGGGGCGCAGACACAACCGAGTATAGTCAATCCCACCAAAACGAGCGCCACTGCGTCGGTACTCTGTTTTCCAGGACATAAAGAGGATCAGCTGGTAAAACCTATGGCTGAAAAAATAGCGCGTTTAACGGATAGACACGTTGTGGTAACGGCTGGAGCGCACTGGGATAAGATTGATGGTGAAGGTATAGAACAGGCATTGCGAAACAGTGATATTTTGGCGGACATGATCCTGGAGAAACTGGGCACCTCTTCAGATAATGGAGATGAAGAAAAATAGCAGGAGTATAGAGTTATGCCGAAGCGAATCGTAATTGGAATTTCCGGCGCCAGTGGCGTTATCTATGGCGTAAGAATAGTGGATCTGCTCAAGAAGATGGATCTTGAAACACATCTTATTATCTCTGAGTCGGGCAAAAAGAATATTGCTATCGAGACCGACTATCAGGTGGAAGAAGTGCAAAAGATGGCATCCTCCGTTTATCAGAACATTGAAGTGGGTGCAAAAATTGCCAGCGGTTCATTCTTGACGGATGGAATGGTGGTGGCTCCCTGTACAATCAAGACTCTGTCTGGAATTGCCAATTCCTACTCAGAAAATCTCATAGTCAGGGCTGCCGATGTTACTCTCAAAGAAAAACGGAAGCTGGTACTGATGGTGAGAGAAACACCACTCCACAAAGGGCATCTCGACCTGATGCGCAGGGCGGCGGATATGGGAGCCCATATTGTACCTCCAATTCCCTCATTCTACCATATGCCACAGACGATTGATGATATTATCAATCAGAGTGTCGGCAAAGTGCTGGATTATCTGGACATCGACCATGATCTGTTCAAGAGGTGGGAAGGCGCATGAATTGCCTAACCGTGTTAACGGCATTATATGACTGACGGTCCGGTTTACTGGAATCCTGTTCTTGAGACGTATCCCCTTGAGAAAATCCGGGTTCTCCAGCTAAAGAAGTTTAATAAGATCTTCCAATGGGCCTACGACAACTCCAAGTTTCACAGAAAATTGTACCATGAGGCAGGTGTCGGACCTGATGACATTCGAACGCTGGAAGATATACAAACCATCCCGAAGGTGGATAAGTCTGCCATGCAAGATATCCAACGCAAGGACCCATTCCCTTATGGTGATGCTCTCTGTGTGCCACTGGAAGAAGTAACGGAATACCGCCAGACCAGCGGGACTACGGGCCAACCCGTGTATCAGCCCGACACCTGGCAAGATTGGGAATGGTGGTCAGAAAGCTGGGCCTATCTTCTGTGGGCGCAGGGGTATCGGCCTCACGATCGCGTTTTTATCCCCTTCGGTTATAACGTGTTTGTCGCATTCTGGGCTGGACATTACGGTGCTGAAAAGATAGGGTGTGAGGTGGTACCCGGCGGGGTGCTGGATACCCGGGCAAGAATCCTCAAAATACAAGAATTGAACGCAACAGCCATGATGGGTACCCCAACCTACATCCTAGGCATGGCCGATACAGCCGTCAATGAAATGAATCTTGACCCTTCGCAATTGACCATAAGTAAGATTACCTGTGCAGGCGAACCAGGTGCCAGCATCCCCAGCACCAAGAGACGGATCGAAGAAGCGTGGGGTGCCAAGGTTTATGACCATGCCGGAGCAACAGAAATCGGGGCCTGGTCCTATGAATGTCTGGAACAGCCTGGAGGAATGCACGTCAACGAAGCACTCTTTCTGGTGGAAATCGAGGATATTGAAACAGGAGAAATTATCGAAAAACCCGGACGGAGAGGCAAAATGATAATTACCGCTTTTGACCGTCAGGCTCAGCCGTGCATTAGGTTCGATTCGAAAGATATTATTGAGTGGGACGCGAACTCTTGTTCCTGCGGCAGAACCTTCAGGCTCATTAAAGATGGCGTCGTGGGGCGGGCGGATGATATCACAAAAGTTAAGGGGGTCCTTTTCGCACCTTCAGCAGTTGAAGATGTTGTCAGGGGATTAGATGGCCTCGGCAATGAGTATGAGCTTCAGATTGACACAGTTGACAATCGTGAACAGATAACATTGCAGGTGGAACTGATGCCGGAATCTGAGACCAGAAGGGAAACGATCGAGGCTGAACTGGGTGATCAGTTGCGCCTGAAGACAAATCTCCGTTACGATCTGAAGTTCCGCAAATATGGCGAACTGCCGCGGTATCAAGTGAAGGCGAATCGATTCAAGGACAATCGGAACAACCTGTAGTTGTGTTAATCAAGGAGTGAGAACAAGTGTCAGATAGCCAGTTCAATCTGGAGGAGATCGATCGTCTGATTCAATCCATGAAAAAAGCAGCTAAAACAGCTGCTGAACAAGCTGAATCTTTCCCCGCTGTGAAGAAGAATGTTGATCGAATACTGGCCAGCATAAAAATGCTGGAAATCAACATTTCTGATATTATTACTTTAGATGATGAATAGGAGTCACTCCGGCACTGAAAAAGAGTGACCTGTTAATCATCTGCACGAGAACATTTCTTTATAAGTGATGCCGTTTGAAGCAGTACTGTTCGATTTCGAGGGGACGCTGGTCGATTTCCAGTGGCAACTGAAGCAGGCTGTAAACGAGGTACTAAAGACACTGGCAGACGCTGGTTTCGCCACAGATTCTTACGGCTCAACTCCAAATTATGCAGAAATCTATAATCAGTCAGCACAATTAGCGGCAACTGAAGGCATCAGTTCAGACGGATTAAAAATGATGGAAATTATCGATTCAATCTATGACTCCTATGATGCCGATGCCCTGTCCAGATGGCAACTCTACCCCGGTACAGTTGAAGCTTTACAACAACTCGAGAGTGACGGCTATAGATCGGGGTTGGTCAGCAATGTGGGAAGTCGCTCTCTCAATAAAGCTTTGAATAGTCTTGGTTTGATGGAAAGGTTTCAGGTTGTGATCTCCCGCAACGACGTTGCTCAGCTAAAACCACATCCTAAAGGGCTTTTAAAGGCGGCCAATGCCCTGCAGATAAAATCGGACAACACTATCTTTGTCGGAGATTCAATAAATGATCTGAGGGCTGCACGTGCTGCAGGCATGTCATCTTGCTACCTTTTTGGCGGTGAGCATCCTTCCATAGAAGGTGTAAATTTCAATGCTGATTTTAAGATCAAATCTATAGGTCAAATTCCGCTACTATTAAAAAAGATGGTTCAATAAATATTATATTAAATAACGGATGTAAAACCTCATGAGTTACAGTTATAAAGAGCTTTCTGTCTCGAAATTATCTATCATCGGTGCTGGACAGATAGGTCCAGATATTTGTCTGCACTTTTCTAAGGTTTTCTCTAAACACCACGTTGAATTGGTATTAGTGGATATTGCTGAAGATGCACTTGCTAATGCAAAGGCCAAAATAGAAAAGAAAATACAGAAAGGCGTTGAAACCGGTGCGTTTCAATCAACTATGGCTGAAACAATGAGAAACAGCATTACTTATACTACAGAGTATCAAAATATTGCTGGATCGGAAATAATGTTGGAAGCCGCCACAGAAGATGAAAAAATAAAAAATATAATCTTCAACCAGGTAGAAAAGATTTGTGATGACCAATGTCTTTTGTTATCAAACTCTTCCCATATGCGACCGGAAATTATTTTCCAAAATATTGATAATAAGAAACGTTGTCTTGTCACCCATTATTTTTTCCCAGCTGAACGAAATCCGGTCGTAGAAATAATCCCGGGAAAAGAAACCAGCAAGAACATCACTAATACACTCGTGGGGTTCTATGAAGCAATTGGCAAAGTTCCCGTAAAAGTAAAAAGTTCTTACGGTTATGCGGTAGACCCTGTTTTCGAAGGTCTTTGCCAAACAGCCATTTATTGTCTTGAAAAAGGATACGGAACCGTCAAAGAAATTGATGCCGCTGCCAAGAAATCACTCGGGTTAGGTGTGGGACCATTTACAGCTCTTACACTGACCGGTGGGAATCCCATCACAAACCATGGGTTAAATGAAATGAACCGTGAACTTATGCCTTGGTTCAGGTCGCCGAAAGTATTGCAAGATGCTGTAGAAAATAACACCCCCTGGGGAATAGCAAAACCGGGTGAAAAAGTGGCAATTTCCCCTGAGAAAGAAGCTATTTTAGGAAAACAATTTCAAGGGGCTTATTTTGCCTTGTCATCCTATGTAATCGATATTGGAATTTGCCATGTCCACGATTTGAATATGGCCTGCGAGATTGCACTGGTCATGAAAGCTCCCTTCGACCTAATGAACAAGATTGGCCTCGATAATGTTTATCAAATTGTAGAAGATTTTTGCTCAGAACACTCTGAATTTCCAATTCCCGAATCCCTTAAGGAAGCAAAAGCTGCAGGAAAATGGGGGATCTCAAATATTGTTAAAACTGTAAGGGATCAAGTTGCTATCTGTACTATACGTCGCCCAAAAGTTTTGAATGCATTGAATCTGAACGTGGTTGCAGATTTGGAAGTTGCGCTGTTAGAGGCGGAAACTGACGATTCCATTCTCGGCTCGGTAATCACCGGTTTTGGCGTAAAAGCCTTTGTCTCCGGTGCGGATATCAACATGCTCGCCTCACTGAATACACCGGAAGAGGCTTATGAAAATGCTCACCATTTCCACAAGGTTTTCAACAGCATTCAGAAACTGAAAAAACCGGTTATATGTGCCATTAATGGTTTTGCTTTTGGTGGTGGAAATGAACTGGCCATGTCTTGCACTATGAGGATCTGTAAAAAAGGATTACCCATATTAGCCTGCCAACCAGAGGTGAATCTCGGTTTTATTCCCGGCGCAGGTGGTACACAACGGTTACCTCGATTGGTAGGGCTTGATACCGCATCCGAAATATTACGTACCGGCCGACCGGTTTCTTCTACAGAAGCAGTAGAAATTGGATTGGTTAACAGAGAAGTGGAAGGTGACTTAATCGAAGAAGGGATTTCTCTTGTAAAGAAAATTTCTGAAGGTTCTTTAAATGTTTTGCCAATAGTGGAAACCCCCATTAATGATGGGTGTGGTGTCCCGGATGTAGAGCTTGGGCACTTAAGCAAAGCTATTGACTCTATTCTTATCAAAACTATTTATGAAGGCGCCACAATGACCTTGGAAGATGGCCTTGAATTTGAAGCACGGCAGTTTGGAGAATGCATGAAAACAGAGGATATGAAAATCGGACTGAAAAACTTTTTAGCCAATGGACCCAAAGTAAAAGCTCAGTTCGTTCATAAATAAGATGGTGATGGAATAAGAAAACTGTATTAGGACTAGGGGAAAAAGATACTATTAATCAATAATCAATCAATGATTCAATGAAATACAAACTTGGTGTTGACATTGGCGGAACCTTTACGGATTTTTTCCTGGTGTCCAATGATGGTGAAGCTGTTATGCACAAAACACTGTCCACTCCGGAAGATTCCTCCATCGGTTTCATCACTGGAATTAAAGAATTGGCTGAAAAGCTCTCTATTGACGAAGACAAATTCATCCAAAGCATTGAAACAATAGTCCATGGAACGACCGTGGCAACTAATACACTGCTTACGTTGCAAGGTGCAAAAACGGCATTAATCACTACAAAAGGGATGCGTGATGCTCTGGAAATGCGGCGGGGAATTCGTGAAGAACAGTATAACAATCATTACCAAAATGTAACCCCTTTAGTTCCTCGCTATTTGCGTTTAACCATAGATGAGCGAATTGATGCCGATGGAAATGTGGAAACGCCTGTGAATGAATCAGAACTTGAAGACATCATTGAGAAGTTAAAGTCTGAACGTGTGGAATCTGTGGCTGTTTGCTTGATGAATTCCTATCTGAACGATACGCACGAAAAACAGGTCACAGAATATTTTCGAAGTCAATTAACAGACGTTTACATTACTGCATCCTGCGAAGTGCTACCCTCCATCCGATTTTATGAACGGGTAAGCACTACTGTTGTGAATGCCTATATCGGTGTGGTGGTGGACAAATATATCGCCTCATTACTGGAAAAATTGGATGCACACAACTTTAAAGGCGGTTTTTCCATTATGCAGTCCAATGGCGGTGTTGTTTCACCTGAAGTTGTTCGAAAAATTCCTGCCGTAACTGTCTTATCCGGTCCAGCTGCCGCACCCATCGCCGGTGCCTTTTATGCTGATTTACTCGGATTTGACAACTGCATCACCATGGATATGGGCGGAACCAGTTTTGATACCAGTATGGTGGTGAATGGACAATGCGTCACCAGCACAGATGGCGATATAAACCGTTATAGAATTGCCCTCCCTTCATTGGATATTATTACCATAGGTGCTGGCGGTGGGAGCATCGGTTGGGTGGACAACGGTGGTTTACTCCAAATGGGGCCTCAAAGCGCCGGATCATTACCGGGTCCCGTTTGTTATGACCGCGAAGGGGAAGAACCAGCCTGTACAGATGCAGACCTGTTATTAGGTTATCTCGATGCCGATTTTTTTGCCGGGGGTAAGTACAAACTCAACAAAAATAAAGCATCAAAAGAATTGGAGAAAAAGCTGACGATTCCTCTTGATCTTTCAATAATTGAAACAGCCGCCGGAATGTACCGCGTAATCAATATGAATATGGCCCAGGGAGTTCGTCAGGTATCGGTAGAAAGGGGTTACGATCCGAGAGAATTTCTGATGATTGTGGCCGGCGGTGCAGGACCAATACACGCCGGAGAAATTTGTCGCGAATTGGAGATTCCAATGTTTGTTGTCCCTAATGTGGCATCCATTTTCTGTGCAACAGGCATGCTTCTGGGAGACTTGAAACACGATTATGTCCGGTCCTACATCACACGATTTTCTCATATTGACAAAACGTTTTTCCTTAACCTCTACGATGAAATGAAACAGGAAAGTTTGGATACGCTTGCACAGGAAGGAATTAGCGATAATCAGACAGAATTTCTCCCTACACTGGATTTACGTTATGTGGGCCAGTACCATGAAGTCCCGCTTCAGGTAAACATGGATGATATTTTTTCATTCAATCTTGATAAGATAAAAAAGGAATTTCATAGAGAACACAATCGCCAGTTTGGATATTCACTGGAAGAAGAAGGTACAGAATTGGAGATCATCAATGTTCGATTACGTGCAATTGGTGTGACAGAGAAGCCTAATTCATTTGCCAAAATGGACGAGTCTGATCCGGTAAAAAATCCTGATTTTGCACTGAAAAGCAAACGGGAAGCCTATGTCCCTGAGCTAGACGAACTAAAAGAAATTCACGTTTATGATGGAGATAAATTAACCGGGAAATACACCATTGAAGGTCCCGCAATTATTGAGCAGATTAATACCACTATTTTCCTAGGGGAAACATATGATTGTGACACAGGTATTGGTGGGTCTTTCATTGTTTATAACCGGGAGAAGTACCCGGATGGGTTTGATATTGCAATGCAAAATTGATTGAATGAGTAAATGATTAAAATAGACAAAATTCTACTTTCAATATTCCAACGTGCTTTTAAATCCATAACAGATGAAATGAGCATTTCGTTAACCAAAACAACCCGGTCACCAATCCTCTGTGAAGCAAAAGATTTTGTAACAGGGTTATATGATGCCAAGGGTCAGATGCTTGAGCAGACGGAAAATTTACCGATACTATCTTTCTCTCTTGGACCTGTCTGCCGGGTTATTCTTGATCAATACGGAGACAATATTCATCCCGGCGATGTAATTATTCACAATGATGTGTTTTCCATGGGCAACCAGAACAATGACGTAGCCATTTTTAAACCCATTTTTCACGAGGACACCCTCATTGGTTGGGCGGCGGCAAAAGGGCACCAGGCAGATATAGGTGGCTCTGTACAGGGCGGTTACAATCCTAATGCGACGGAAGTGTGGCAGGAGGCGGTTCGAATCCCGGCAGTTAAGCTGTACGAAAAAGGTGAATTACGGGAAGACGTTTGGAACCTCATATTCGCCAACATTCGCCTGACAATGGTACAGGAAGATATTAAAGCCCAAATTGGCGCGTGTACCTTGGGTGAAAGGAGGCTGAAGGTACTGGTGGAGAAATACGGCATTGAGTGCTACGAGGCACACAAAAAGGAGTTGTTCCTCTCTACAGAAAAGATGATGAAAAGTGAGATCGCATCCATTCCCAATGGTGTTTATGAGGGCGACAGCATGGTCTTCTATGACGGCAAGCATAAGGGGACTGAATTTACTGTGCGCGTGAGCATCACGGTTGAGGATGATGCTATCACCTTTGATTATTCTGATTCATCACCGCAGACGAAAGGGTTTGTGAATGGTACATATACGTCCACATGTTCAGCCATTACGCTGACATTTCTGCAAATGATCAATCCCAATATCCCGCACAACGAGGGTATGATCAAACCACTGCGGTATATTGTACCTGAAGGCACCATTCTGAATGCTTCTTATCCCGCCGCCACCACGTTCGGGAATCATCTCTGCCCGCAGGTAGCCGACGCTATCTTCAAGGCACTGAGTGAAGCCATCCCGGATCGCATCACAGCTGGATGGAATCACCTTTTATGCTCACTTTTCACTGGCGTTCACCCCGAGACAGATGAGAAGTATGTGGATATCTGTTTCCTCGGTATGAAGGGTGGTTCTGGAGCACTTGATCAATCAGACGGCTATGACCATATCGGCATGATAGATGCGTCCGGCGGTGTTCTTGATCAGGATTATGAAATGTTCGAACAGCAGACTCCGCACAAATTGATGCAACATGAGTATCTGACAGATTCTGCCGGAGCGGGAAAGTGGCGAGGTGGCCTGGGTGTTATAACAGCGATTGAACTGGGAGCTGACGATACCACCATGGTAATTTTTGGGGATGGGGATGTAAAACCACCCTACGGACTTTTCGGAGGCAAAGACAGCATCCTAAATAAAATTTCCATCATCTATCCCGACGGCAAGGAAGTTGTTCCCATGAGTAAAGACATGATTGAAGGAATCCCGGTTGGAACCCTCTATCATCAGGTCGCCAGCGGTGGCGGTGGATATGGGTATCCAGAAGAAAGGGACCGGGAGAAAGTGTTGAAAGATGTGCGGAATGGAGTTGTCTCTCCGGAACAAGCCCAAGAAATATATAAGATTAAACTTGATGAGGATTAAAAGCCTATGAGTTATACGTTGGAACAAAAGTTCAAGGCACTTTGCCAGATCAGTAGGGCTTCTTTTTTTGAATGGCGAGAAACTTTCAAGAAAATGTATCCTGAAAGATCTCCGTTAGATGCTGTATTGCAGTACTGGGAAATAGTTGGGCACGATACAGCAAAAGCCTATCTGCGGAAAGCGGAGAAAGACAAACCTGTTGCTCCCCAGATTGCCCAGATGATAGTAGACAGCTCCTTGTCCATGGGTGAGAGCGCACGTGTAGTACAGGATGAAAATGATGAGGTTCGTGTCATCCACGATATCTGCCCATGGTATGACTGGCACAAAAAGTATGATGCCGTGGAAGAAGATCAGCCCGGTTGCGACTGCTGGTTCAAGACAGTTGTAGCTGATTTCAACCATGAACTGGGTACCAGCATTGAGGTAGAAACTGTCAGTTCACTGCCCAATGGCGATGAGCGCTGCGAAAGAATTTTCAGGAAAAAAAGTTGATGGATTTTGAACTGAACAGTGACCAGGAATTGATCCAGAAAACCTTCCGTGATTTCGTGGATAAGGAAGTCAAACCACAAGCTGACAAAATTGATGAAAGAAAAGAATTCCCCATGGAGCTTTTCCGAAAGGTGGCCGACCTCGGTTTTTTTGGCATGCGCTATCCCGAAGACGGGGGTGGCAGTGGCACAGACGCTATTTCCTATTGTTTAGCTGTTATCGAACTTGCCAGGGGATCACTATCGCTGGCGGCCGCCTGTACCATGCAATCACTGATGGCTACCTATTTTCTCTATCGCTTCGGTGGTGATGAGTTAAGAAAATATTTTGTCCAAGCATTGAAAGGTGAAAAAATTGGCGGTATTTGCATGACTGAGCCGGATGCCGGAAGCGACTTGAACAGTATGCGCACAAAAGCCAACGTGTTTGATGATCATTTTGTTCTTAACGGCCAGAAGACCTGGGTAACGTCGGCACCAGTAGCAGATTTCTTCACGGTCTTCGCCAAAACGGATAACCATGAACAACTTTCCATTTTCTTCGTCCCGACTAATCTGGAAGGGGTTGTTATCGGGAAGAGCATCGATAAACTGGGTGTTCGCGGCTCTGTCACCAGTGAAGTCTCTTTCGATGACGTTAAACTTCCCCAAAACTACCTGCTTGGCGAGATCGGCGAAGGGACCACCTGCCTGAGAGAGGTTCTGGCAGAGATCAGGATTATGACAGCTGCTCTTTCTGTAGGTGTGGCGACAGCCGCCTTTGAAGATGCCGTTGAATATGCCAAGACGCGCGTCCAGTTTGGAAGACCCATAGGAAAATTCCAGGCGATCAGACTGAAATGTTCTGATATGGCAGTTCAGCTTGAGACAGCACGCCATTATCTCTTCTACGCTGCATCCCTCATTGACCGTGATTTGCCAAGGCAGAAGGAATCAATGATTGCCAAGCTATACGCCTCCGAATGTGCCAATTCCATTTGCGACACAGCATCCAGGGTTTTTGCCTCTTACGGCTATGCCACGGAGTATCCGCTGCAGAGATATTTACGCGATGCTCGATTTACGCTTATTGGCGGCGGAACGTCTGAAATTCTAAGCATTAACATCGGCAAAGAGCTTGGCTTATGAGCCAGTTGGTTTCTTACAATGCACCTGTTAACAACGATGGTGAACTGAGATTTGAGTGTGCAGTGCCACAAGGAGAATATCATGCGCTTCAGTAACACACACATCCCTTACGGCTGCTATTGGAGCACTCCGTTCTGTAAATGGCAAGGGAGTTATGCAAATCTGCATCCGCTGAAGTTCGCGGCGCAAGTGGCACAGAGTGCGCTGTCTGCGCGCCACATTTCCCCGGACATTTTCGATGCTTTGCATTTGGGCACAACAGTACCTTCTAAATCGAGCTTCTACGGTGCGCCGTGGGTAGCAGCCATGATTGGGGCGGAAGGTATTACCGGTCCAACGATCGGGCAGGCGTGTGCCACTTCAGCACGAGTGATTGCCGGAGCCGCTTTCGAAACCGAAATCGGCAATGACGCCGATCCTGCGATTTTATGTATCACCACCGATCGCACTTCTAATGGCCCGCACATTGTGTATCCGAATCCGCATGGACCTGGTGGCAAGGGCGATGCTGAAGACTGGGTGTGGGATAATTTCAACAGTGACCCATTCGCGCGCAACAGCATGCTACAAACCGCCGAAAACGTGGCAAATGAAGCTGGCATTAGCACCGAAGAACAGCACGAAGTGGCGCTGCTACGTTATCAACAGTACCAGGATGCCCTGGCCGACGACGCGGCTTTTCAACAACGCTACATGGTTTCGCCATTGGAAATTAATCCAACTGGACACAAGGTCATTGGAACGGTGGGATCTGATGAAGGTATCTTCCCCACCACTGCCGCAGGGCTGAAAAAACTGAAACCGTTGATGCCTGATGGAACGGTCACTTTCGGCGGACAGACATTCCCCGCTGACGGCAACGCTGGCATGATCGTCACCACGGCAGGTCGGGCGAAGGACTGTAGTACAAATCCTGATATTAAAGTGAAGTTGCTCAGTTTCGCGCAAGGTCGCGCCAAGAAAAGCTTTATGCCCGCAGCTAACGTACCAGCTTCCACCAGAGCGCTGAAACTGGCGGACATCAGTATCACAGACGTGAAAGCTATCAAGACACACAATCCGTTTGCGGTGAACGATGTCTACTTTGCCCGTGAGATGGGAATAAAGAAAGAAGCGATGAATAATTACGGTTCATCGTTGATCTGGGGGCATCCGCAAGGGCCTACCGGAATGCGTCTGATCATAGAATTGATCGAAGAACTTACACTACTTGGCGGCGGCTATGGGTTGTTCACCGGTTGCGCTGCTGGCGATACGGCGGCAGCAATTGTAGTTGAGGTTGATTCATAAGGTTAAACCACGTTTTAAAGGCAAGGAATAGCTGCTCAGATGAAAAATGATATATGAATTTGGTAGAACGGAAGATGGGGAAAGTGGTCCAGGTTCTTGCAGGAAATGTTTCCGATTCACTAGAGAAATGGCCAGTTGATTCGTGTCAGATAACCTACGAGGGATTTACCGGCGATATTCACGCCGGGTTAACAATGAAATCCGGCGGCCGTCAACCTTATTATCCAAAAGGTACCCAGATCCGCAATTATCGGCAGGTTTCCATCGTTTCATCAGAAGAGTTACAATCCATTGCTGACAGTATGGGCATTGATGAAATTCAGCCAGGGTGGATAGGAGCAAATCTGGCCGTTGAGGAGATACCACATTTGACTCTGTTACCACCGTCAACAAGAATGGAGTTTGCTGGTGGCGCTGTACTGGTAGTGGATGGCGAAAATCTGCCGTGTATTCACCCCGGAAAAATTATTCAACAGAATTTCCCTGAGCTTAATGGGCTGGCTGAAGCATTCCCTAAACATTCTCTCGGTAGACGAGGGGTAGTGGCATGGGTGGAGCGTCCCGGTACGATTAAAACTGGAAATGAAATCACTCTGCATGTTTCCCATCAGGAAAAGTGGCCATTGAGCAATTGAAAATTCTATTGTCAAAACCTGGTCTTGATGGCCATGATGTGGGTGTAAAAGTGTTAGCATATGCACTCAAGGACGCGGGTTTTGATGTCTTTTACACAGGCTTGAGAAAATCTATTGAAGAAATTATACAACAAGCAGAAGATGTCAATGCCGATATGATAGGGCTCTCCATACTTTCAGGAACACATCTTATCCTCTGCCAGCGTATGCAGGAAATCATGGATGAAAAAAGTGCCCCCATTCCGTGGCTTGTTGGCGGCAATATCCCGCACGGAGATACGGAAGCAATCGAAGGTTATGGTGCTTTGGCTGCTTTTCCTACAGGAACAAAAGTTGCTGAAGTAATCACTTTTCTTAAAGAGTATCCAGCTGCATGAGCGATCAAGATAAAAAGAAAGGTGGTGATGAATCCTCCAATACCACAGCTGAAGATGTGAAGAAAGTTCTTCTGGAATCGGGTATCGAAGTGAAACCTCTTTACTCTAGAGAGGATGTGAATGATTCGGAGGTTGACCAGAGCCTTCCCGGCGTGTATCCTTTTACACGCGGCATTCATCCTCTGATGTATCGAAAACGTCCCTTTACTATCAGGCAGTATGCCGGTTTCGCATCACCGGAAGAAACCAACAGGCGGTTCAAGTTTCTCATCGAAAATGGCCAGACAGGTTTGAATGTTGCCTTCGATCTGCCGACTCAGTGCGGGCTTGATTCCGACGATCCAAAGACGCTCGGTGAAGTGGGTCGCGTCGGCATGACGATAGATACTCTGGACGATTTCGAGATCGCATTTGACGGCATCGACCTCGACAAGATAACCGTTTCCCTAACCATTAACGGCGCTGCCATTGTTCTCATGGCCATGTACTTCGCCCTGGCTGAGAAAAAGGGATATGATCTCCATACTTTAAGGGGAACGGCTCAAAATGACATTCTGAAGGAATTCATCGGCAGGGGGACGTGGATTTTCCCGGTAGACAGTTCCGTAAAACTGGTGGTGGATACGGTAGAGTACTGTGCAAAAAATATTCCTAAGTACAGCCCCGTGAGTGTCTGCGGCTACCATATTCGGGAATCTGGTGCCAATCCCATCCAGGAAATGGCATATGCCTTCTGCATCGCCAAGGCATATACAGACGAAACTTTGAAACGGGGCGTGGATATTGATGAATTTGCTTCCCGGCTTTCATTTAATTTTGATATCTATGGCAATCTGTTCGAACAGATTGCCAAGTTTCGTGGCGGTCGCCGCCTGTGGGCGAAAATCATCCGTGAAGAATATAACGCAAAAAATGACAGATCATCCTGGATGCGTATGATTGCAGGTGGTGGTGGCGGCGGACTGACTAAAGACCAGCCGGAAAACAATATTATTCGAAGTTCATATTATGCCTTGATCAGTGCTCTTTCCGGCACCCAGACCATGGCACTTTGTTCTTATGATGAAGCTTATACAATCCCTACAGAAAAAGCCGCTGAACTCTCTTTACGAACCATGCAAATATTAATTCATGAAATGGGCATCTGTGATACCGTAGATCCTCTGGGTGGATCATATTACGTTGAAGCACTCACTGACCGGTTTGAAACAGAGATTAAAGAAGAAATGAAGATGGTAGAAGAGATGGGCGGTATCGTTGACTCTATTAGTTCTGGAAAGATCCAGGAAAAAATTTCACACCAGGCCTATGAACGGGAAAAAGGCATTCAAGATGGAGAGATTCCGAAAGTGGGTGTAAATATGTTCCAAAAAGATGAAGAACCTAAACCTGTGGAATTTCATCAATACAATGCAGATGCAGCTGACTTTCAAATAAAAAAGCTGCGAAAAATAAAAGAACGCCGCAATGACGAAAGGGCCCAAACTTGTCTTGAAAAACTAAGAGAAGATTCTTTGCAAAATGTGAACTTAATGCCGTCGGTGATTGAAGCCGTTAAAGCCTATGCCACGGTGGGTGAAATCATCCAGGTAATGAAGGATGTTTACGGCGAATACGAAGAACCCATTTTCTTTTAATAATGAGCATACAAAAAACAATTCTTTGCCTTGAGCAGGCTTTAACCCTCCCTTATGCTACCCAACGTTTTGTTCAATTGGGTTGGCGAGTAATTCGTATAGAGTCACCAGGCAAACCGGGACAGAAAAACCCGGGAGACCCAAATCGTTACATTGGAGAAGATACCGGGAAAAAAGATTTACATGCCTATTACATTGCACCCAATGTAGGTAAAGAAGCCATCACCATTAATCTTCAACAACCAGAAGGTCAGGCCTTGTTAAAACAAATCATTCAAAAATTGAATGTAGATGTGTTTTTATGCAATACACTTCCAAAAAGATATGAACAACTTGGTATTGATTATGACATTTTAAAGAAAGCAAATCCTGATCTTATTTGGTGCGGCATTTCTGCCTTTGGTCCCGACTATCCCGGTCGGGCAGGATATGACCCGGCCCTGCAGGCGATGTTTGGTTACATGTATCTTACTGGAGAACCCCATCGTGATCCAATGTTATGTGGTTTACCCATCATTGATTTAAAAGCTGGCGATGAAGCTTTTTCTCAGATTCTACTGGCTCTGATGGAAAAACAGGAAACAGGTAACGGAAAACGAATTGATATTTCCATGGCTCAGTGTGCCGCATCGTGGTTAATAACTGCTCTGCCCCAGTTGGAGTTTGTAGAAGATGAAGCAGATCTATTTACTCGGAGCGGAAATGAGCATCGCAGTTTTGTCCCCTCCAACTGTTACCCCACAAAAGACGGGCATGTATACCTGGCCATTGGCAGTGATGTACAATGGGAAAAACTGACACAAATAGACGGGTTCGGCCACCTCGTATCTGATAATAGGGTTACCAACAGTGGTCGGAAAGCCGACAAAGAGAATGTCTATACAGATATCAGGAAAGGGTTAAAAAATTATACATCAGAGACGTTCATCGAAGTTTGCCTAAATAAAAACCTGGCAGTGGCTCCTGTCTATTCTGTCAAGGAAGTAGCTACTCTCGATTTCATCAGGAAAGAGATGATAAAAACTCAATTGCCCGATGGAAAGGAAGTGGACCTTTTCCCTTCCCCTGTCAGTACCGATTATCTTGCACAAAATGATAATCGATTATCCTGTGCGCCGCAGCACGGCCAGCACAATGAGTCCATTTTTAGGGAGACAGGTCTGAGCAGTGATGAGATCCAGAACCTTGTAGAAAATAAAATTATTTGAGAACGGCCAAGAATCAGGACCTTCAAGCACAGATAGATGCGCCGTCAAACAGCGCCTTTATTCTGCAAGGTAACGCCGCCTTTTCTCTGGGCGTGATCCATGCGGGCTATCATGCAGCAACCGGTTACGCCGGAACTCCCAGCACCGAAGTAATCGACAAAACTCTGGCCCATGTTAAAGACAGAATGAAAGTTGGGTGGTCAGTGAATGAGGCGGTGGCTGTTTCAACGGCATTGGGTCACACTATGGCGGGGTACGACGCTCTCGTAACAATGAAAATCCCCGGTGTATTCCAGGCGGCCGATGCTATTACAACGTCAGCATTTTTCAAAGGGAAGGCAGGTGCGCTGGTCATCTTCGCCGCTACCGACTATGTGCCGTCCAGCACGCAGCATGTAATCGATGCACGTTATCTTTTTGCTTCTTCACGGCTCCCTGTGCTGGAACCACGCAATCACCAGGATATGTATGACGTTGCCTGGACGGCCGCTGATATCAGTAAAAAGTTCAACACTCCTGTTATCATTCTTGCTTCAGGAATGCTCTCCCATTCCGAGGCTTTGGTCCGTACCAAGAAATCGCGAACCGTTGATCCGCTGGAACTTCATGATAATCTTCACAACTGGATGCTCCTGCCGAATATTGCCAGGACCAATTACAACTTTGCCACCCAAGAAAGAATCCCTGCCATCAGGGCCTGGTGTGAATCGAGCAATCTGGTGGAAGAAAGTTCTGGCAGCGATGACTGGGGAATTATCATCGGTGGAGCCAGTGAAATTGTTGTCAAAGAAGCACTGAATGTTATCAAGGCTGACCCATCGATTCTCTCTCTTGGCATAACTAATCCCTTGCCGGAAAAGAGTGTACAGGATTTTGCGCAAAAGGTTAATGGAAAGCTTTTTGTTATCGAAGACGGACACCGGTTCCTGGAAGAAAGGGTGCGCCTCCTGGGTATTAACGCGACAGGTAAGGATGATGAGAGCACCATTACACTTTGGACACCGGAACTGGTGCTTGAATTCTTATCTCAGCATATGGATATCGATTACAATCCCAGTCATAAAACTGATGATTTAACGCCTCTTGCCCGGCCGCCGGCTATTTGTCCAGGCTGCCCTTACAAGCCATTTGCCCTTGCTGTGGCCAGGCTCAAGCGAAAGCGGAAATTGTATGCTTCATTCGGAGATATAGGGTGTTCCACTCTTCTCTATTTCTATGATGCACTGGATACGGTATCCTGCATGGGTGCTTCCGATTCCATGCGCCAGGGATTTGTCATTTCAAGACCGGATATGGCCCATAAGGTGATTAGTGTTATTGGAGACTCAACGGAATGCCATTCCGGTATGGCTTCCACCCGGAATGCCGTATTCCGGAATGTTCCCGGGGTAAAAGTCATCCTGGATAATTATTCCACCGCCATGACGGGTGGGCAACCGGCACCCAGCTCCGAAGTCAACCTGGAAGGCCAGCGGCACAAATTCAATTTAAGAAAGGCGATCGAAGCGGAAGGCGGACGAACCGTTGCCGTGGACGCATTTGATATGAAAGCCGTGGAAAAAGAGTTGAAGACATCCCTGGACTTGGCCAAGGATGGTGTTTATTCAACTCTTATCCTTGAAGGGGACTGCATTCTAGACGTAGATAAGCAGAAATTGGTAAGAAACATTGAATTTGATTATGATAATTGTAAAAACTGCGATTTATGCAGCATCTGTCCGGGGATAGAAACTGATGATGAGAAAACCCCCCACTATACAAGCCTTTGCACCAACTGTGCCGCCAACAATCCGGTCTGTCAGCAATGCTGTCCCTTTGACGCCATTGTTCCCATAGATCAAAAAGGAACGAACGGCATGCCACAACTGCCCATACCGGAACCGGTTGATTTGGTAACAATTGACAAAGAAAGCCTTCCTGATGCTCTTCGGGTTGCCATCCGAGGCATCGGCGGTCAGGGCAATCTATTTTTTGGTAAAGTCCTCTCCGAAGTTGCCTTAAGGACACCATATGCCGATAGCCACATTGTGAAAGGGGACACGCTGGGGATGGCTCAATTGGGTGGGCCTGTTATTTCTACCTTCAGTTGTGGGAACGTCACTTCACCTGTATTGGTGCCGAATTCAGCAGATGTTTTGGTTGTCATGGAAATGAGCGAGGTCCTAAGGCCGGGATTTTTGGAACTGCTGAAACCCAATGGAACAATCATACTGAATAACTTCACCGCAATACCGGTGACGGCTGAAAAGGAAGATTATCCACCTGAAAATGAGATCATCCAAGCATTGGGTGATTATAAAGTAATTCAAATTGACGCCAACGAGCTAGCGGAGGAATTGGGAGATGAAGTTGGCAGGACGGCGAATGTGGTTGTACTGGGACTGCTATCGGCTATAGAACCATTCAGTCAGATCCCGGACGAGATCTGGCAAAATACCATTCTCTCTTTGTCACCCAGCGACCATTGGAAAGCAATGAATATTGCCGCATACAATAAAGGCAGGGATTTTGTAAGCACCTTATGAGAAACAATCTCTGCACCATATCCTTTACCGTCAATGGCCAACTTTGTGAAAGGACAATCCCAGCCTCTCTCTTGCTTATCGATCTGATCAGGGACGAATTAAAACTGAAGGGCACCAAACCGGGATGCCTGGAAGGAGAATGCGGTTCCTGTTCCGTACTGGTGGATGGTATCACGGTTAACTCATGCCTGTACTTGGCCCTGAACGTTGACGGTAAATCAGTGACCACCATTGAAGGGCTTTCCGGCGGTGAAAAATCCCTGGATGCGATCCAGCAATCCATGGTGGATCACGGTGCAGTGCAGTGCGGCTACTGTACCTCCGGTATGGTAATGGCAATCAAAATGTTCCAAGATCAATGCCATAAGGAAAATCACAAACCTGACCGGGAAGAAGTCAAAAAAGGCCTGGAAGGTAATATCTGCCGCTGCACAGGTTACGTAAAAATAATTGATGCCGTAGAGTCACTGTTTTGAATACGAAAAAGAATATGAACATTATTGGTAAACGAATCCCTAAGCTTGACGCAGGCGAGAGAGTTACCGGTAAATCAATTTACGGCACTGACATTGAACTGCCAGGCATGCTTCATGGAGCCATTCTCCGCTCAAAATTTCCTTCTGCAATCATAGAATCTATTGACGTATCTAAAGCAAGAGCTCTGCCCGGAGTCGAATGTGTAATCACTGCCGATGATGTGGACGTAACCAACTTGAGCTATCGCAAGGATCATCCCGTATTGAAAAAAGGTGAAGTGAATTGCATTCGCGATGAAATAGCGGCAGTTGCAGCGGTGTCGAAAGACGTTGCGGAAAAAGCATTGGAATTAATAGAGGTAAACTATATTGAAAAAGAAGGCATTTTTGATCCCATAGAGGCATTAAAAAATGACGCTCCCCGGATTAACAAATTCAGCAAAGGGGAAAACGGCAAAAAAAACATTTCGGAATCTTTTCATTATGAACATGGCGATCTTGAAGCGGAAAAAAAGAAAAGCGCCTGCATTGTTTCCAGGCAATATGTTTTGCCTAAAGTTGCCCATGCCTGCATGGCTTCAAGCAACGTTACGGCAGACTACTCTCCCGTAGATGGCCAGCTAACGCTGTACAGCTCGACCCAGGTGCCCTTTCTTTACCAGAGAGAAATGTCCCAGGTTCTCAAAATGGATCCTTCGAAAATACGGGTTGTCCAGCCCATCATTGGCGGCGGGTTTGGAAGTAAACTTGATCTCCATCCTTTCGAACCCATCTGTGCGCTTCTCTCCATTAAAACCGGGAAACCGGTCCAGATCCTATATAGCAGAGAAGAAGAATTTTTATACTCCGCCATTCGGCAATCCATGGCCATTAATTTGACCACCGGCGCGGATAAAAATGGAAAATTCACCTTTCGGGAAGTGCAAATCATAAAAGACAATGGGGCATATACTTCCTGGGGAGCACGGTCGTCCTTTGTGATGATGCAGACCTTTTCATCCCTGTATCAGACGCCTGCCTGCGTGTATGATGCCGATGCGGTGTATACTAATAACGTTTTTGCCGGATCATTCAGGGGTTTTGGAAATCCCCAGGCCACCTTTGCGTTAGAGCGGAACATAGACCTGATGGCCCATAAGCTGGGCATGGATAGATCCGAGATCCGTTTGCTAAATGCCAATTTCCCCGGAGAAGTCACCGGACAGGGCCTGGAATATCATTCATGCGGTCACAAACAGGCTTTGGAAGCTGTTGTAAAAAACAGCGGCTACCCTGAAAATAAAAATGGTGAGAGATATAAACGGGGTTTCGGTTTCGCTTCCATGCTGCATGTAGGCGGCGGCGCAAAAATCTATCCTTCAGACGGCTGCGGCACGACGCTTAAAATGGATCCCTACGGTTTTTTGACCATCATCACCGGGTCCAGTGAGATAGGGCAAGGGTCGGAGACAGTCTTGGCCATGATGGCGGCGGAAGAACTGGGCATTGGCTTAGATAGAATAAAGGTCATCAATACGGATACGAGTGTAAAACCCTGGGATGTAGGCGTCCATGCTTCCAGAACCAGCTTTGTTGCCGGCAATTCTCTTTTAGGAGCGCTGGAGATATTAAAGGAAAAACTGTCCACCAAAGCGGCTCAGCTACTCAATACAACCCCGGACGACTTGGTGTTTCAAGAAGGCGAGATCAGGTCCGGAAAAACCGGAGATGCTTTCAAAATTGATAAAATAGTTCGGGAATTGCATTTTAAACCGCCACATGAGTTGTGCGAAGTTTCTTATTTTTATGAACCATCCAGTGAATTTCAGGATAAGAATTATAAAGGAAACGTCTCCGGGTGTTATGCTTTTGCAGCCCAGGCCGTGGAAGTTGAAGTGGACACATTAACCGGCAAAGTGGATGTGTTGAACGTGCATGTGGGCCAGGATGTGGGCAAAGTGTTGAATCCGTTAGGGCTTGAAGGACAGATAGAAGGCGGTGTCGTTATGGGCATGGGTTACGCCTTGAGTGAAGAAATGATCTTTGAGGATGGATATTTACGCAATCCAACGTTTCATGATTATAAGGTGCCCACTGCAAGGGACATCCCAGAAATCAGCTTTTATCCTGTGGAGACCAACGAGGAAACGGGTCCTTTCGGCGCCAAAGGCGTGGCGGAAGCTCCCTTGGTGCCCACCCCCGCCGCCATTGCCAACGCAGTTTCAAATATTTTGGATGTGGAAATAAACTCTCTTCCGGTCACCCCGGAGAAAGTGTTGAAAGCCATTTGCGATAAAGAAAAGGACAGGGATTAAGTCATGGATTTTTATACGGTCAGCCCGCAAACGGCAACAGAGCTTTTGGAGGCAATCAAACAGAACCAGGAAAACCATTTCCGATTCGGTGCCGGGTACACGGATCTGATCCCGGAATTGCAAATGCAAAAACAGGATGATTTAACCGTCATTAACCTGGCAAAGCTTAAAGATAAAGATTTCACGTCAATCAGTGATTCAAAAGAAGGTAGCAGGATAGGCGCACTGGCCACGATGACGGATGTGTTGTTCAATGAATCTCTCCAGAAGTTCCCCGCGTTGATTGAAGCGGTAGAAAGCCTAGCATCTGTGCAGATCAGGTCGGTGGCAACTGTGGGCGGAAACATATGCACCGCCTCGCCGGCAGGCGACGTGTCTTGTGCATTGGTTGCGCTGGACGCTGATTGTGAAATCCTGAATACGGGAGGAAAAATCAGAACCGTACCCATTGCCGAATTTTTTACCGGTATAAAAACGTCAGTTCTGAAGAAAAATGAAATATTAAGAAACGTGTTGATTCCTAGTTTTACGTCCTCAGAAAGAACCGTGTCCGGATTCATCAAAATCGGCAACCGAAATTCCATGGAAATTGCCCTGGCCTCCTTTGCTTATCATATCACGGCCGATCAAGATGGGGTGATTGCTTCTGCAAGTGCAGCAATAGGTTCCGTGGCAGAAACGATTCGCTATACAGCATCCGCCAGTGAATTTTTATTGGGAAAGAATGTAGATCAGCTAACAAAAGCCGACAGTGAAAAATTCGCAAATCTCGTTTTGGAATACGCCAATCCCATAACGGATATCAGGGCTTCAGCCTGGTACCGCCGCAAGGTATTGTGGAATATCAGTAAAAGTATTTTTTAGTCTATACCTGAAAAACAGTTATTTATAATTTACCGGTTTAGCGATTGCCCCCAGTATCGGTTTACTTGACGATGTTGTTAGTGCAAAGATTAAAACTGGGCTTCTTCAGTAGAGCCGCTCAATGCGCCAACCGAACTTTTTCCGCCTGAAACACAGCTGACCACACGATCAAAATAACCGGCCCCAACAAATTTCTGATGGGTTGTTGCCATATATCCCCCTGTGCGTTCATGTTCAAATTCCAGCTCCTGAAACTTTGAATAGGCCAACATCCCATCTTTTTTATAGCTTTTTGCCAAGTCAAACATCCCCAGGTTTAATGCATGAAAACCTGCAAGTGTAACAAACTGAAAATTGTAACCCATCGCTGCAAGTTCCCGCTGGAATTTTGCAATGGTTGCATCATCCAAATGGTGTTTCCAATTAAAGGATGGCGAACAATTATAACTTAACAGTTTATCAGGATATACTTTTTTTATTCCTTCAGCAAACTGTTTAGCTTCATCCAAATTAGGGCGGGAGGTTTCGCACCATATCATATCTGCATGTGGAGCATAGGCAAGGCCTCTGGCAATTGCCATATCGATGCCGCCTATTATGCGATAAAATCCTTCCGAAGTACGGGGCTCATCTGTGATAAAAGGATGGTCTCTTTCATCAATATTGCTGGTAATCAGTTTTGCAGCGTCGGCGTCAGTACGGGCAATAAGTATTGTAGGTACACCTGCAATATCCGCCGCCAACCGAGCCGCAATAAGCTTGGTAATAAATTCACTGGTGGGGACCAACACTTTCCCCCCCATATGACCACATTTTTTTGCAGAAGCAAGCTGGTCTTCAAAATGAACACCGGCAGCTCCAGCTTCAATCATGCCCTTCATCAGCTCAAAGGCATTCAAGGGTCCGCCGAACCCTGCTTCAGCATCAGCTACAATGGGAGCGAACCAATAGGGTCCATTATGGCGACCGTCCAAAACTTGTATTTGATCTGCCCTGCGGAGAGCATTATTAATCTTTTTCACTACCGCCGGCACGCTGTTGCTGGGATAAAGGCTTTGATCGGGATACATTTCTCCAGCGAGATTAGCATCGGCAGCGACCTGCCAACCGCTGAGATAAATAGCCTGTAATCCGGCTTCCACCTGCTGAACCGCCTGATTGCCCGTCATGGCCCCAAGAGCAATAATATAATCTTCTGTTTGCAAAAGATGCCATAACCGTTCTGCTCCCGCTTGTGCAAATGTATGCCAAATCTTTAAGGTTCCTCGTAGGTTGAGCATTTCTTCGGGTGAATAGGGTCTGGTAATACCAGACCATCGGGGATCATTTCCCCATAGATTTTCCAGATGTTTTACGTCTTCATTATCGACCATATGACTTAAAATGTTTTTTTCTCTTTCAAGGGCTCTTTCTTCAACAAATAAAGATGTCATTTTTTCTTCAACAGTATTCATGTTTAAGTATCCTTCTGGTTTTTTGTTAATTCAAATGATGGTAAGCAGGTAAAGTGAGAAATTCATCGAACTCTTCTTTCAATACCATTTCTTTGAAGAGGTTAGCAGCAAGTTCCAATTTTTCATTGTTAGGGTTCTTCAATTGGTTTAATTCTTCCATGAGCATTTCATTAAACAAATCCGCTGTTATTGTTGTACCACTATTCATTTTGGCACTGTGTTTTACCCACTGCCAAAGTTGTGAGCGGCAAATTTCTGCTGTGGCCGCGTCTTCCATAAGATGATATAATGGAACACACCCATTATCACTAAGCCATGCCGCCAGGTATTGAATTCCCACACGGATATTGTGACGAAATCCTTCTTCAGTAATTTCACCCGTTGGCACTTTCAGCAAATCATCAGCTGTTACGTTTACCTCTTCGCGCTTAATGTCAAATTGATTGGCTTGCGGCATTACGGCATCGAACGCTTCCAGGGCGATGTCAGCAAGCCCAGGATGGGCGATCCAGGTGCCATCGTGGCCTGCCAAGACTTCCCGTTCTTTATCTTCCCGCACTTTACTTAAAGCCTTATTATTTGCTCCCGGATCATTTTTAATAGGGATCTGGGCTGCCATCCCCCCCATTGCATGAACATCACGCTTGTGACAGGTCTGCACCAAAAGATTGACGTAGGATCGTAGAAAATGCCGGTCCATAGTTACTACAGATCGATCCGGAAGCACAAAATCCTTCTGGTTCCGGAATTTTTTTATAAAGCTGAAAATATAATCCCATCTGCCGCAGTTCAGTCCGGCAGAATGTTCCTTTAGTTCATATAATATCTCATCCATCTCAAAAGCGGCCATAATGGTTTCCAAGAGGACGGTGGCTTTGATTGTGCCTCGAGCGATCCCCAACTCATCTTGTGCGGTGTTGAAAATGTCATTCCACAAACGGGCTTCCAGATGACTTTCAAGTTTTGGTAGATAGAAATATGGCCCCGTCCCATTGGCAATGAGCGTACTTGCATTATGGTAGAAAAAAAGTGCGAAGTCAAAAATGCTGGCTGAAAAGGGATCGCCGTTTACCAGCACGTGTTTTTCATTGAGATGCCAGCCCCTGGGACGAACCATTAGAGTTGCTGTATCATCCTTCAATGCATAATGTTTTCCATTGGCATTTGTAAAAGCTATTGTTCTCCTGACAGCATCTATTAAATTAATCTGCCCATTGATGGTGTTTTTCCAGGATGGAGAATTTGAATCTTCAAAATCTGCCATGAAGACTTTTACACCGCTGTTCAAGGCATTGATAATCATTTTCCGTTCCACGGGGCCTGTGATTTCAACACGCCTGTCCATTAAATCATGGGGGATTGGTCCAACTTTCCAATCTCCCAACCTGATATGCTCCGTGTCCGGTAAAAAATCCGGAAGAAGGCCATCGTCTATCTCTTTTTGACGACTGCTTCGTTTCGATAAGAGTTCCAATCGCCGCGGATTAAATTTCATATGCAGGTGAGCTGCAAAATCCAATGCGTCACTGGTGAGGACCTCATCAAATCTTTCCAGCATAGATGCCAGAACTTCAATACGGCAACATGTTTCTGTCTCAGTGTGAACCAAGATACATTCCTTTGTTAAGACGGTGATAGAATTAAAACGCTAAAAACAATACTACAATTATATCTGATGTAGATGGTCTTTGTACCTATAAATATATAGGAAAATCAAAACCTGTCAAGGAAATAATAGTCGCTGATGATCAGTAATTATATTTTAGGCAATCCCTCCAGCGCTTTTAAGCTTTCAGACACTTCATCATCGGTCAATGCATGATCTTCCAGCGTACCACTTAAGAATTGGGTATAGGCTGCCATATCAAAGTAACCGTGTCCTGAAAGGTTAAAGAGTATAACCTTTTCCTCGCCGGCCTCCCTGGCTTCATTTGCATGTTTCACTGCCCCATGAACAGCATGGCTTGATTCCGGCGCAGGAATGATCCCCTCTGTTTTCGCAAACGTAATTGCAGATTCAAAGCAATCTACCTGGCCATACGCTTCTGCTTCCATAAGACCATCTTTAACCAACTGCGATAATTGGGGTGCGTCGCCGTGGTACCTCAGTCCACCGGCGTGGATGGGCGCAGGTACGAATTGATGTCCAAGTGTAAACATGGGCGACAGCGGTGTTAACTGACCAGTATCACCAAAATCGTAGCGAAACTCACCTTTTGTCAATGTGGGGCATGATGCAGGCTCCGTGGCAATAAAACGGATATCCTTGCCGTTGATCTTGTCCCTCATAAATGGGAATGCTAAGCCGGCATAATTGGATCCGCCGCCACAACAGCCAATGATAATATCCGGCGAATCACCGGCGATCTCCATCTGTTTTATGGCTTCCTGCCCAACGACAGTCTGGTGGAGCAGAACATGGTTTAGGACTGAACCAAGTGAATAACGGGTATCGTCCCTGGTGGCTGCGTCTTCCACCGCTTCAGAGATAGCAATGCCAAGGCTTCCTGGTGTATCAGGAGTCTTTTCAAGGATTGTCCTTCCGGCATTGGTATCCGTGGAGGGACTGGCAACAATTTCCGCGCCAAATGTTTCCATAAAGGCTTTCCTGTATGGTTTCTGATCAAAACTGATGCGAACCATGTAAACCTTACATTCAAGGCCGAACATCTGGGCGGCATAAGCAAGCGAGCTGCCCCATTGGCCGGCTCCGGTCTCCGTCGACAGCCGTTTTACCCCTTCTTCCTTATTGTAAAACGCTTGAGCAACAGCAGTGTTTGGCTTATGACTTCCCGGTGGACTTACACCTTCATATTTATAATAGATTTTTGCCGGCGTATTAAGCGCTTTTTCCAAACCGGTTGCCCGAATCAAGGGCGAAGGCCTCCAAATCTGTAAAGCTTCCAATACTGGTTCAGGGATATCAACGAATCTGTCCTGGCAGACTTCTTGCATAATCAATCCCATTGGAAAAAGGGGAGCTAAATCATCAGGCCCAATAGGCTGGCCTGTTCCGGGATGCAGAATGGGCGGCGGTTGGTTTGGCATATCGGCAGCAATATTGTACCATTGTTTTGGAATGTCCTGTTCAGATAATGTAATTTTCTTTTGATTCATTTGATCTCCTTTCAATAGAAATTGAGATGGTTTTCCACAGAACAAATAGCGAAAAAACCCCACAATGCGAGCAATAAAATCGCCCACCTATGTTAAATAGAATATCAGGACATGGAGGTACAATAATCAAGCTTTTTCTTTATTAACCTTTATCAATATGCTTTATATTTTCGAGTTTCAATTCTGGTAATTCAGGCTACGCTCAAAAGAACTATTAATACCTAAAAGAACCCTAAACCTAAATGACTAAGAATAATATTGAACCTGTAAGATTAATGGCTAATGAAAACCCCTTTGGCCCTTCACCCAAGGCTTTGGCGGCAATCAATGAACAAAGTCAAAATGTTCATTGTTATCCAGACTGGGTACCACAAACATTAAAAGAAAAACTCGCTGCAAAAAATCAAGTTCCTCCAAAAAATATTATAGTTTCCGCCGGCTCATATGAACTTATAAATCTTATTTCACGGTTCTTGGTGAATCGGGATGAAGAGATACTCACCTTTGATAATACATTTATCGCCTACAGTCTTAGTGCAAAACGTAATGGCAGAAAATGCGTAATTGCGCATATGTCAGGCCTTGATTGCAATCTGGAGAATTTAATTTCTCTATGTACAAATAAAACCAAGGTGATATTCTTTGCCAACCCGAATAACCCAACTGGTACCATTGTCACTCATGATTCATTAAAAAATCTTTTGGAAACTGTACCAGATAATGTATTAGTAGTTGTAGATGAAGCATACTGCGAATATGTTACCGATGAATCGTATCCCGATTCCCGGCAACTACAAAAAGATTTCTCTAACCTAATTATTCTCCGCACCTTTTCTAAAATATATGGTTTGGCGGGTCTCCGGATTGGGTATGGAATTGCGGGTGAGAAACTCGTTAAAATACTCGCAAAAAATCAAATCCTGCGCTCTATTAACTTATTGGGTGAAAAAGCAGCTGAAGCTGCGTTAGATGATGTTGAATATATTAACCATTCTGCAAGTTATAATTCCAAGGAAAGAGCTTATTTATTTAATGAATTAAAGCAGCTTGGATTTGTTGTGAATGAGTCTCAAGCCAATTTCCAATATTTGCTTTTCCAGGATAATGAGCAGAAAAATAATGTATATGAGACTTTAGAAAAAGATGGGTTAATGGTTTGTGATTTGGAAATATTTGGCCAAGAAAAATCCCTCCGTATCACTATTGGTCAAAGTGAGACAAACCAACGTATCATTGACTGTCTTAGTCAAATAAAGTAAATAAACTCTCTTATTTTCTTCTCCCTTTATTCCCAAAATCATATAGTTCGTTTGCAAATAGTTTGCATCTGAACTATATTTGGGTGGCTGTGATGTAAAATAACGGCAAGAGCAGTCTAGGAGCGTATTATGGCAGAAAATCATGCCTTAACGGAAATTGAAAAAAGGACTGGATTCCTAGTCTATAGAACCGCTCGTGGCATGAAAAAAATGCTCGATTTTGAACTGAATAAATATAGTGTGTCGTCATCCCAATACACTGTCCTCAACACCCTCATGGAGGATGATGGATTATCACTGAGCGAAATTGGAAAAAGGGTCTTCATCGATAAACCGGCCGTTACCGGCATTGCTGACCGTATGGAGAAAGATGGTCTGGTGGAAAGGCGGCGGACGTCTCAGGACAGAAGAGTCATTCAACTGTTTATGACGAAGAAAGGGAGAGCGCTGGCAGAAAAGACAGAAGGGATTGCAACTCAGATTGATCAGAAGCTTGTAAATGTTTTAACGCCTGCTGAAGTGTCCCAGTTTCGCCACATGTTGAATCGCATTTGGAAAAGTGCGAGTGGTCTCTGAAAAGCACTCAGCACCCGGATTGATAATCGAAGGATAGAATATATGACTGTAAAGACAATGGAGGAATGGGCTGGGAAACCACTGGATGAGATCCTGTGGCTTTGCCAGGAGACGGTTGAAGATCCGGAAATGCCGACGGTGAGCCGATGGCGCGATGCCGGTGGAAAGGTTGCGGGACATTTTCAGGTCTATTTTCCTGAAGAGATCGCTCACGCCGCAAAGATGTTACCGTTGAAGATGTTTGGTGCACCTGTGGAGCCTCAGCATGCCGCCAGTCGTTTTGGTTCTTACCTATGTTCCATTCTAAAGACCTCTCTCGAACAGGTGCTTTCCGGGCGGGTAGAGTTGGACATGTTCGTCACCCATCCCATCTGTGATGCCGCCAGGAACCTGGCACCCATCTGGGGACGAAACTTTGATTATCCCTGTCAAATCCTATACTTACCGCAGAACCCTAATTCCAGCTACTCCATTCAATATTTGACTGATGAGTATAAACGATTGCAAGGGGTCATCGAGGAGGTGGCACAATACCAAATCAGCGACGACGATTTATGCCAATCTATTCAAGTATTTAACGAAAACAGGGAACTGTTGAGGCGTCTGTATGAATTGAAGCGAAACGAGCCGTGGCTGGTTTCCATGAATGAAGCTTATGTCCTTACTGCCCTGGGCGGCATGATCCCGCGGGAAGAGCACAACGAGCTACTACAAGCAGTTCTGCCACTTCTTGAAAAACGCGAGGCTCGCAAGCAAGATCGTATCCGGGTTGTGTTTGAGGGCGGATTCTGTGAACAGCCGCCCCTCGATATGCTGCGTACTGTAGGACGATCGTGCTACGTTGTGGACGATGATCTTCTCATCGGTCTGCGGTGGATTCTGGAAGACGTAAAAACCGGAGACGATCCGTTAGGTGCTTTGGCGGAGGCCTATATTGAAAAATCATCTTACAGTCCCGTGCAGCACGATCTACGCAAACCAAAAGAAAAGATGTTGTTGCAAAGGATGGAAGACAGCAATGCCGAGGCCGCTATCATAACAGCTGCCAAGATGTGTGAACCGGGATTGGAAGAACAAGTGACCTATACTCTCGCCTTGGACGAAAAGGATATCCCCTACTTTGTGAGCGAGTTTGAGGAAAATATGACCAGCTTTGACCATCTGGAGATCCAGCTGGAGACCTTTGTTGAAAACATATTGTTTGATTGAGGTGACGAATGAAAACAACAGAAAGTAACGGTATTGTAGGACGTGGCACGCGGGAAGGGGCTTCGCTGTTCAGAGATTGGTTCCAGGACCTTTCGCAGAAGGCTGAGGCGGGTAATTCGGCGGCTTACGTCTTTGTTATGGGGAGCATTGCTGAAATCCTGCGGGTTTTTGATCTGCCGATGGTATTTCCGGAAATCCACTCTTTGCAGACCGCTGTACGTCATGTATCTGATGACTTCCTTAACGAAGCTGAGGATTATGGCTACTCGCCAGACATCTGCGGCTACGTCAAAGCAGATATTGCAATACAGCTGCGAGGTGGTGATCATCCCATGGGTCGCATTCCAAAGCCGGGCATAGCGGTCCTTACCAATGCCTGCAACACATACCTGAAGTGGGGCGAGGTATGGGAACGGATGTATGATATTCCCATGTTTTCCATCGATGTGCCGGCGACACGGGAAGCAGGCACGCGCAGCTGGCCGGGTGATGAACAATTTGAACGAGAGAAGAAATACGTAAAAGTTCAACTGCAGGAACTCATCGAAATTTGTGAAAAAATGACCGGGAAAAAATTTGATATTGACCGCCTGCGGGAAGTGTTGGGGCATGTCAATACCATGAGCAGCGGATGGAAACGGGTGCTTGAATTGAATCAGAGTAGACCTTCCCTTTTTAATGCACTGACTGACGGGACAGTTTATTTAGGGATGTCCAATGTATTCAGGGGAACACCCGAGGGAGCCTTGTTTTTCGACAGACTTGTAGAAGAAATGGAATACATGTCTGCAAATAGTATAGGAACACTTACAGATGAGAAATACCGTTTGAGTTTCATCGGAGTCCCTTGCTATCCCATTTTTCGAAGATTCAATGAAATGTTTACGGAATGGGGTGGTTCTTTTGTGATGTCCACCTACCTGTGGTTTGCTGCCGGTGGCACAAATCTGGGAGTGCAATACGATCTTGACAATCCCATGGATTCTCTGGCTGAAGGTGTCCTCATTAGCGTTCGTGATGCAATGGATTCCATGTTCCACCCCGAACTGACAGTTCTTGAGCAGACAAATGAGTTTAGTATTGATGGTGTGGTGTATCATCCAATCAAGAGCTGTAGAACAACCTCAGCCGGCATGGCAGATAACAGACGTTCATTAATGGAAAACAGCGATTTGCCGAGTCTATTTATTGAATCAGATATGATGGACTCAAGAGTCGTATCCGAAGCGCAGATGAAAAATCGTATTGACGCCTTTTTTGAGGGATTAGCATCCCGTAAGGCAAGAGCTGTAGTAGGAGCATAAAATGGCATTAGCAGCAGGAGTTGATGTAGGATCCACACAGACAAAATCTGTCATCATCAATGAAGATCTGAAGATTGTTGGTAGATCATTGATTGATACAGGGGCCAACGTTGTAAAAGCAGCCGAGCAAGCATACCTTGAAGCTCTGACTGATAGCAAACGGCGGGAAGAGGAAGTTGCCTATGTCATCGGTACAGGCTATGGTCGGTATAAAGTGACCTTTGGCAATACTCAAGTGACAGAGATTAGCTGTCACGGCCGAGGTGCGGTACACATGTTCCCTAAAACGAAAACTGTTCTCGATATGGGTGGTCAGGATACGAAAGCCATCAGCGTGAGCGAAACAGGGGAAATTGTCGATTTCTGCATGAATGACAAATGTGCTGCCGGCACTGGCCGTTTTCTTGGAGCCGCCTCCCTAGCACTGGACATTCCCATAGATGACTTAGGCCCCACAGCGCTGGAATCTGAAAAGCCGGTCCGTATCAGTACCACCTGTACCGTTTTTGCCGAGACGGAAGTTCTATCGTGGCTGGGCAAAGGAAAGAAAATTGAAGATATCCTCATGGGCGTCCATCAATCCATCTCCTCCCGCTCTATTGCACTATTGCGGAGGGTGGGGATCGAGAATGAAGTAACCTTCACCGGCGGGGTGGCAAAAAATAGCGGCATGATAGAAGTTCTTAATCAAAACATGGACATGGAAGTCAACGTGAGTGAAGATTCTCACTACATGGGCGCTCTTGGTGCAGCCCTCTTCGCCATGGACCACATTATGACCAGCAGGATACCTGCAGGAGCTGAAGCATGAGTTACGTTGCTGGAATTGACGTCGGTTCCACCTATACCAAAGCAATCGTCATGTCACCGGACAATGAAATTGTAGGTCGAGCCATGGATTCAACCGGGTTCAAGCTGGATAAAGCAGCTGAACGGGTATATGATGAGGTTTTGGAGAAGAATAGCTTGACCAGAGATCAGGTCGACTATGTTATAGCAACTGGCTATGGTCGCCATCGTGTCCCCTTCTGTGATCTTACCATTACAGACCTTACTGCCACAGCACGAGGGTCAAACTTCTTCTTTCCTGACACCCGTACGGTGCTCGATATCGGCGGGCAGACCATGAAAGCAAGTCGCCTTGACGATAAGGTGAAAGTAAAGTCTTTCAGACTCAATGATAAATGTGCTGCCGGTACAGGAGCATTCCTGGAAAAGACCGCTCACTACATGGGCTATTCAACCGAAGAAATTGGCCCCCTGGTTCATACTTCACACGACGGTGTCTCAATCTCAGGTGTTTGCGCCGTATTTGCTGAATCTGAAGTTATTAACCAGCTCTCCATCGGCTCAGCACCGGCGGACATTATGCGGGGCGCTATGTTCTCTCTGGTTAAGCGGTGCGTCCAGTTGATGAAACGGGTCCGGATGGAACCGCAGTTCACGCTGGCTGGGGGCATTATTCGCTTTCCTACTATGGTGAAAATGCTCATTGAATCTCTTGAGGGAGAAGTCAATGTTGCAAAAGATGACATGCCGCAATATGCCACGGCCTTAGGGGCCGCTGTTCTGGCACGGCAACGACTAACAAAAGTGATAGCAGAGTCATGAGTGAACTGTGTGGTGTAGCTGAAACACCTAGAGATGTGGCGTTCGAGACCGATGGGTGGGAAAAACAGTTCACCTGCGGTGAACCGCGCCTCTCGGAAATGGTTGAACTTTTTTCTTCCATGGGGAGGGAAATCCATCTCGAACCTATGGCGTCCGAAGATCGTCCCTTAGGGGCAGATTGTGAAGCGTGCTTCACTAGTTGCGGAGATAAGATGCAAACAATCTGGACCAGAAAAAAAATATGAGATCAAATCAGGTTATTTCATTAGTAAGATGTTTGCATTGGATGGATCTGTTGCATAGCGTTGGATTTATAAACCAGGAGTAACAGAATGGTGCGCCTTCAGACCACATTTGACATCTTTGGCTGGTACGATAAGGTAAAGAACAGCGGTAAACCGATAGCATGGTGTTCAGCATTTGCACCTGCAGAAATCTTGATGGCCATGGATATTATTCCAGTCTATCCGGAAAATCACGCTGCTATTCTGGGTGCCCTGTCAAAAGATCGCAATCCTGATCATCCTTACAGTTGGGAAGCGATTGATCTCTCCAAGAAGAGAGAATTACAGCCTCCGAAATTTTGTACTTATTCTTTGAGTGACATGGGGATACTGTTGGGTGATGCTGAATCTCCTATCAATGGCCTCCCTGACCCTGATATGTTTTATGCCTGTGACAGTCAGTGTTCTGTTGTAGAGAGATGGGGCGATGAGGTCCAGGAGATCTTTGCTGAGCGAGGTAAGGATGTGCCGCATTACGTGTTGCATGCTCCTCCTTTGACTAAGGCTGAGGGGCACACCTCAGAGGAGCTGAACGACTTCACCAGCGAGATACAAAAACATATCGCTGAAATTCATAGCCGCTTTGGTTTGAGTTTTGATGAGGAACGTCTTGCTGAAATTGTGGCTGAATCGGACAGGGCCAATAAATTGTGGCAGCAATGTCTTGAAACGGCGCGCAAGCGTCCCACCCCGTGGACGAACATTGATGCATTTACTGCCATGGCGCCTATTGTAATTGCCCGCGGTGATAAGAAATGTACGGACTACTATGAATCTCTTTTGAAAGAATTGGAAGAAAGAATTACCAACGGAGTAGAGGCTGTTCCTGATGAGAAAGTCCGCTTGGTGTGGGATGCCATTCCCATCTGGCCGCGAAAAAACTGGCTAGCCAAGTTTTGCGAAGAACGTCAAACCGCCTTTGTTGCCAGTACGTACACTCACAGCTGGTGGTTCGATTTCGACAGTTCGGCGGCCATGGAATCACTGGTTAAGCGCTATGCCTGGAACACCATGAACCGGTCAAAACAGTGGATCCTAGACTGGACAGTAGACATGGTGAAAGACTACCAGGCCGATGGTATTGTTGCCCATTGGAATAACAGTTGCGGCAGATGGAACAGCTATGTGAAACGGCGCCTGTCAGGACTTGAGAAAGCGGGAATCCCTACGCTTGTGATTGAGGCGGATATGGTGGATGCCCGATTCTTTGATGAAGAAAAGATCAGCTCCCAACTCGATTCTTTTATTCGCTCTCTCGCTCAGCAACAGACACCAAATAGGGAAAGCCAATAAGCAACACCATTTCCTTCACAGCTACTGTTAGATACCGGCATAAATATATATATCCCGGCTCATTTATCCTGTTAAGTGAGAATGTAAATGACTGCAAGTCACGTATATAAGAGCAAAGTTTCACTTCCAGACTATCCTCAAAATTTGGCGTTGATGCTGAGCGATAATGCAGAAAGATTCGCCAGTCGCCCTATGTATCAGGAAGTCCAAAATGGCAAATATGTTCCCTTGACATGGGACCGATTTCTCCGAGACGTCACATCAATCCAGAACTATCTTATTTCCCGAGGATTCGAAAGTGGCGATCGATTGGCTATCCTCTCCCCCAACCGCCAAGAAATGCTTGAATTAGAATTGGCAGTGATGGCCATGGGTGGTACAACAGTTCCTATTTTCGCCGGATATCCTTCTGAACGAGCAAATGCACTCGTTGACTTCTGTGAACCCAAGTTTGTTGCCGTGGCAGACCAGGCACAATACGATAAACTGGTGAAGCCTGAACGCTTCCAGGAATCAATCATTTTTGATGCAGTCTCGACGCTTGAGAAAAAATGTACCCGCTTTTGGGAGATGCTATCTTCAGAAGGAACATCCGAGATAAGCGGAAAGGATATTTCAGGAGATACGGTGTGTCTCATGATGTACACATCCGGCACCATGGGAAAGCCCAAATGTGTTCAATTGACCCACAGTAACATTCTCTCTCAGCAGGCGGCCATGCGGCTTCTCTGGAGCCTTACTCAAGAGGATCGTTTCTTATCTTATCTGCCGTGGCACCACAGTTTTGGCGGTATTTTCGAAAAGTTCGCAGCAATTGTAAATAGTGCAGTGCTATCGTTGGAACATGGATACGGAAAAAATATTGACCTACTTCTGGAAAACTGGGGTCAGGTACTCCCAACTGTTTTTTTCAGTGTACCGCGAATCTATCAAGAAATGGCAACTCGGATTATGCAAGATCCCAAAATTGAAGAAATGATATTCCATGACAACTTGCGATTTGTTTTTACAGCTGCTGCTCCTCTACCAAAAAATATTGCCGACCTTTTTGACGATCACGGCATTCCGGTGGTAGAAGGGTGGGGACTGACCGAGACATCTCCATGCTGCACTATCACTGATCCGACAATAGCCCGTGAGCCTGGTGTCGTGGGACAGCCTATTCCCGGTGTTTCCCTGCAACTGGCGGAAGATGGTGAAATCCTGGTGCGGGGGCCAAATGTCATGACCGGGTATTTCAAAAATGAAGACGCCACAAAGAAAGTACTTACAAAAGACGGCTGGTTCCACACAGGTGATGTGGGAGAAGTTGAAGATTCAGGCCTTCTTCTTATCTCTCGCAAGGATCGCATCTTCAAACTCTCTAATGCCGAGAAAGTCATTCCCACGGAAATTGAAAACATCATTGCCAAAGATTGTGCTTATCTTTCCCACGCTTATGTATCAGGGAACGGTAAAAACTATCCCGTTATTCTCCTCTTTCCTAACAAGGCCATGTTTCTTCAGGAGCCAGATCAGTCACAGCTGATGGAGGGATGTAAATGCCCTAAGAATCTGGATCAATATTTCAACTGTTTAAGCAACTGTCTGAAACATTGGAATGCTTCAATTGAGGCAAAGTATGCTCGGCCGAAGAAAGCAATGCTCATTAACCATGAACTGTCCATGGAAAATGAGGAATTAACCCCTTCCCTGAAGCTGGCGCCCAATGTTGTGAGGAAAGTTTTCAAAGCCCAGATCGAGAGTCTTTATGATGAGGACAAACCCATATCTGAGGAAACATATGTTATCGCAATGGAATAGCCCCATTCTGTTTATTAAGGTTATACGAACTTTCGGGAGTTCTTTTCATGAATGAAAAAAACGGATCTGGAACTGTTCGTATTGGCGTCGTAGGAATGGGCCCTGTTGGTTCAATTCTTTCAGCTCACCTGTTAGAGTCCGGCGCTTACGTCGTCTCTTGCGACATAAGTCAAACCAGAATAGAAAGCATTAAAACGAGAGGTATTTGCCTCACGAACACTATTGAAAAAGCAGTTCCGATCATGGATACCTGTCTTTCAGCGACGGAACTCCGGGAATATGATTTGGACCTTGTTGCAGTTTCAGTAAAAACTCCTTATTTCAAATCTGTGTTGGCTGAACTTGAAGAAACTCTTACAGAAAAAACATTTGTCATGAGCAGCCAAAATGGCCTTGATAATGAAGCTGAAATAGCCAAAATTTTTGGGGTTGATCGGACGCTACGCATGGTTATTAACTATGCCGGGAACTTGAATAATGATGGTTCTGTTCAAGTCACCTTTTTCAATCCGCCCAACTACGTTGCCGCTTTAGGACCCAAAGGGGTAGAAACGGGAAATCAGTTCGCTGAATTGCTCAACGCCGTAAGTTTGCAAACTATCGTTTTAGACGATATCCGGCCTCACAGCTGGGAAAAAACTATTTTGAATGCTGCCCTCTCCCCTGTCTCTGCCCTCTCCCGGCGAACGATGAAAGGTATTATGGAAACTGACTGGGGAGTGACTTTGGTAGAAAATATAGTGAATGAATCCATCGCCGTAGCGGAAGCTGAAGGGATTGATCTCGGAGAGGGCTTTACACAGCACTGCATTCAATACCTGAAGGGCGGCGGTCGCCATAAACCGTCCATGCTGATCGATATCGAAAAAAATCTGCCCACCGAAATTGACTACCTTAACGGCAGGATAGTAGAATATGGGAAGAAACACTCTGTGCCGACACCCGTCAACCGTACTATCACGACTTTGATTAACCTCCTGGAACGCAAACCGGAATGACAAGAAAAGGGTAATATGGATTCAATTCAGGCGTGGCAGATGATTGCTAAAGATCAACCTTTTGAGTTGATAGATATTTCCGCCCCCAAGTTGGGAGACGACGAAGCCATTGTGGAGGTGGCCGGCTGCGGTGTTTGCCACACGGATCTGAGTTTCTGGCATTACGGTGTTCCAACTAGGCATGAACTCCCTCTGGTTCTGGGCCATGAAATCAGCGGTACCGTGGTAGATGGACCAGAAAA
>Ga0187833_10000568_pt1 | contig 42902 bp, 38 predicted proteins | sample ETNtaG_37_FD_167968 | JGI IMG/M metagenome (GOLD analysis project Ga0187833, IMG submission 167968) | Marine microbial and viral communities from oxygen minimum zone, Eastern Pacific Ocean - ETNP2014_SV_400_PacBio MetaG (Illumina Assembly) | ecosystem: Environmental > Aquatic > Marine > Hypoxic...
GATATTTCAGTTGGGATGGCTGTGAGTGGCTCCGCCGAGGCAGTCGTTTTAGATGGTATTGCATATCCGATCGTTGTCGATGAATTTACTCCCGATGAATAACTTCACTTTGTTAGAATCACTGATGGAATTTTTCACCGATCATAGTGATCGGGCTGACAGATTAAAAATCGATCGCCTGATCGAGGGAGTAGTGACACGTTTGATCAGAGTCTCATAAACGACGGGCTTACGGTCAGCCTCGTTGGCATGGGTGCAGTTTTCGTGGTTTTGATATTGTTGGCTTTGTCGATCAAGGTAATAACATTGTTTGATCGTGAGAATTTTGTGCATAGCTTGTACCTTTCGACCAAAGCGCGTTTCGAAAATTGGATCCCCACACGCATCTATATTGCTCCAGTTGAATCACAGGCCATTCCAGATTCTGTTGATCTTGATTCGGATTCACGGAACTCAGATTCGATTACTGGCCAACAGGTTGCTGCTATGGCTGTCGCTATTGCATTATCAGATTCTGGCTCCGTGCCCACGCAACCTTTGATCCCTGTCAGTAGAGCGTCATCTCCTGACGCCTGGTTGCAGAGCGGCCGGACTCGCGCTATGAGTTCTTCAAGATTTGCTGCACGGGATAGGCGCATTTAGTGGCTAGCAAAAACTACAAGATCAATATAGCTGGTAAAACTTACGATGTTGAAGTAGGTGATATTTCCAAATCTCCAGTACAGGTTTCTGTCGATGGCACGCTTTACCAGGTTGAAATTCCTGAATCTGCTGGCGATCGTATTTCGGGCGTTCAAGATACTTTTGCACCCAAGCCAGTAGCTCCTCCTCCTCCTCCTGCGGTTAGCCGTCCTTCAATTCCGGATTCGCTTGATGATGGAGTAGTTCGGTCTCCGATGCCAGGTCGTATTCTTAGTGTGAATGTATCGGTTGGTGACATGGTCAAGAAGGGGCAGCCAATATTTATACTCGAGTCAATGAAGATGGAAAACACCATAGCTTCTTCGATTGATGGGACAGTTACATCGTTGCATGTCGCGGTTAGCGATTCGGTTCAACATGGCCAAACCTTGGCCGAGATTGCAAAGGGTTAGTTCCAAATGGATAACGAGCTAAGCACTTTGTGGGCGGGTATAACAGCTTTAGTGGACGAGCCGCGACTGGTCTTGATGTGGTTAATTGCCGGGGCTTTACTATACGTTGGGGTGGCCAGGAAAAAAGAACCACTATTACTTGTTCCGATCTCCATGGGAATTCTCTTCGCTAATCTTCCGCTGGGAGAATTGATTCGTGAAGGTGGTGGTGGTGAACCGGCCGGAATATTGAAAACGTTCCAGACCGTTGGGATGGGCACTGACATATTTCCACTGTTGATATTTTTAGGGGTTGGAGCAGCAACTGACTTTAATCCCATGCTGTCCAACCCCAAGACCTTGTTGCTAGGTGCCGGGGCTCAAGCGGGCGTATTTGTCGCACTTTTTGGTGCTTTGCTCTTGGGTATGACTGATTATTTCGAGTTTGGGCTTCTAGAGGCGTCTTCGATTGGGATCATCGGTGGGGCAGATGGTCCAACAACTATTTTTATTGCCACTCGGATGTTGGAACTCGGGGAATCACTAGCTCACGTGGAAGTTCGGGACATAGTCGGTGCTACCGCGGTTGCGGCATACTCTTACATGGCTCTTGTTCCGATAATTCAACCACCTATAATCAAGCTGTTCACCACTAAAAAAGAACGTTTGATTCGAATGGAATACCCATCCAAACCTGTATCAAAGCGTACACAAGTGTTGTTCCCGGTATTGACCATTATCATCATCGGTGTACTCGTGCCTTCCTCTTCTCCACTGATAGGCATGCTGATGTTGGGCAATTTAATTAAAGTTTCAGGTGTAGTGCCAAGACTGGCTGATGTCTCAGAAAACGCTTTGATGAACGTGGTGATCATAATGTTGGGTTTGGCTGTTGGCGCCACCATGCCAGCCCACATTTTCTTGCAACCTGAAACCATTGGGATATTTTTCCTAGGCTTGTTCGCATTTATGACTGCGACAGTTGCGGGCATTCTGCTGGCAAAACTCATGAATATATTCTCCAAGAGGAAGATAAATCCTATGATTGGAGCGGCAGGAGTTTCTGCGGTGCCAATGGCGGCGCGAGTTGTACAAGACATGGGTCAAAAAGAAGATCCAGACAACTTTTTACTTATGCATGCCATGGGACCCAACGTGGCAGGTGTCATCGGTACGGCGACAGTCGCGGGTGTACTGCTAACCGTCGTCAAAACTTTACTTTGATCTTGACCTAATACCTACCAACACAAAAAAAGCCTTGATAACAGGAGGAACCTAGACATGCCTGATCGTTCGATGCGGGGTGTATATCCAATTCTTTCGGCGCCTATCAATGAAAAAGGTCATTTGGTATTGGAAGATCTTGAGCGACAAGTTGAATGGATGATTGCAAAAGGAGTGGATGGCCTCGGGATTGCTGTTGCAACAGAGATTTACAAATTTAATGAAAGAGAACGTGACGAAATACTCAGTACGGTCGTAAAGATTAATAACGGCCGCGTGAGAATCGTCATGAATACAGGTGGGGAAAGTACCGATGTCGCAATTTTCTTGTCTAAGAGAGCCGAAGAGCTCGGTGCAGATGCGTTGATGATTCGTCCTACATCTTTTATTCCTGTGCCGGCTTCCGAAAATATCGAGTATTTCGGCCGAATTGCTGAATCTGTATCTCTTCCCATATTTCTGCAAGACCAAGGGACAGCGCAGGTTCCACCGGCTATGGCAGTACAGTGTGCGAAGAGGCACGAGAATCTTTGTTATATCAAAGTTGAGACCCCGCCGACTCTTCCGAGAATGGGTGAAACTCACGACCTGGCTAAAGGTACCGGGCTCATCTTGTTTGGTGGATCTGGTGGTGCATTTGCCGTGGAAGAGTTTAAGCGCGGTTCGGTCGGCACGATGCCTGGATCAACATTGCCAGATATGTTCGTAAGGGTATGGAATCATTTCCAGGCGGGTGATGAAGATGCAGCTAATTTAGAAATGCGCCGTCATGCCTCGTTAATACAGATGTTGGCCCAAGGGCAGGGATTTGCTGGTTGGATATACAAGCACATCATGGTCAGGCGAGGGATTTTCTCTCCAGGTTCGGATTTTGCAAGGCATCCTGCACTCAAACCGGATCCAGATCATTTCAAAGAAATTGATGGTTTATTAGAGAGCTTGGATTTGGTGGGTAAATAGTCAAACATGGCAAAAGTGATCAGGGTTGGTTTCAAAAAGGATAATCCCAAGCTCAAAAAATGTTGGGCGAGAATAGAATTTGTCCTTGTGTAAAAATGTCAGCAGGGAAAGTACGTTGCTTGGAACATCTATCCAGGCTTACGCTTGTACAGCAATTTGTTTGAAATCGAATAAATTATTGCCGTATCGAGACAATACCTGCGCAGCATTGGTACGGTGAGGTAGATGGAACCTGTCACTGAGTTAGCGTTATTTGGTTCTGACCTAACAACGGTTCAACTTATCGGCCTAGCCGTTATGTCTCTCTTGGTTGGAATCGTAGGCGGGATCGTGGGAATAGCGCTTGGCGTTGTACGTCTGCCGGTGATGACCGCGGTTGGCTTAGATCCGCTTATGGCAGCAAGTACAAACCTTTTTGTCAGCGTTCTTGGCTCCGTGGCCGGTTCTTGGCCTGCCATTCTTCAGAACCGTATCGTGTTTCGTGTAGTGATTGTTATCGGTATTCCGGCTATAGCCGGTTCTTTTGTAGGTGGTCTCTACGCGGACTTGGTTTCAAGAATGATTCTATTGTTGATCGTCGCTGTGTTACTGGTCTGGTCATCGCTAATGATGATCGTGCGGGCTGTTGCAGAACTGCGTAACCGCTTGTCGTCTGATGAAGACGGCGATCCTCGCTCTGGGCGTGGAGATCTTAATTCGAAGACGGTGGTGCGAGAAAGTGTTCTGGGTTTCGTCATTGGCCTAATGGGTGGTGCTGTTGGTTTGGCGCTGGGGGTTTTGCGAATGCCAGCCCTTGTTCATGTTTTAAAGATGAAGCCTTCACTGGCAGCTGGCACTAATCTAGCGCTTACCATTCTTGTCGGAACTTCAGGATTCACTGGTCACCTGATCAGCGGACGAGTTGACTGGTTGCTGGTTTCAGTAATTGGTATTCCAGCGATGATTGGAATGTTCGCTGGATCCCGTATGACCGGAACGGTTGATGCTGCTAAGTTGCGCTTGGTTTTGGGGATTGTGTTGCTTTCGGTATCGCCACTTGTATTTTCGGACGCCATATTGAGTTAATTTGTCTGTGGTAGCGTCACGAGTGCTCTGCTGTACATATAATTTGGCATCATGAGCACCACTCCAGGCAAAAATCTAAGGAAAGCGATCCAAACGGAGTCGCCGCTTCAGGTTGTAGGCGTGACGAATCCTTACCACGGCGTGATGGCGAAATCTGCTGGATTTATGGCTCTTTACCTATCAGGCTCTGGAGTTGCAACTGCTTCATACGGCCTACCTGATCTTGGTATGACAACTCTCGATAATGTTCTCGAAGATGTGCGGCGAGTCGCTACAGCGGTGGACTTGCCCCTGCTTGTCGATATAGATACAGGTTGGGGCGGTGCGTTTATGATTGCCCGAGCAATGAAAGAAATGGCTCGTGCAGGTGCTGCAGGAGTACATATCGAAGACCAGGTACAAGATAAACGGTGTGGTCATCGACCTGGTAAACAGATCGTTTCAACCGCAGAAATGCAGGATAGGCTAAAAGCTGCTGCTGATGCGAAGGAATATAAAGATTTTATTTTGATGGCTCGTACAGACGCTATTGCTAGCGAAGGTATTGATGTTGCAGTGGAACGAGCGGTTGCTTATGTTGAATCAGGGGCAGATATGGTGTTCGCTGAGGCCGTTACTGAACTCATCGATTACAAGAAGTTTCGGGAGGCGACTGGGGTCCCGGTGCTGGCGAATTTAACCGAGTTTGGACAAACTCCGGCATTCACGCTCGATGAACTCGCGAGCGTTGGTGTTGACATCGCTTTGTATCCTTTGACGGCATTCCGTGCTGCGAACAAAGCCGCAGAAAATGCTTTGAGAATCCTTAGGACCAAAGGCACGCAATCCGAAATCATTGGTGAATTGCAAACTCGTGATGAGCTTTACGATTACATTGATTATCAAGCGTATGAGAGCAAATTAGATGAACTTTTCAAGAGTGATAGTGACTTATAGATCTTTTAATTAACTGACAGGATTCATTAATATGGTTAGCTCTGGTCTTAATGGTGTTACAGCAGGTTCATCGGGGGTGTCGACGGTTGGTAAGGCTGGCGTGGGTCTTACATATCGTGGCTACTCGATCACCGACCTTGCGGCCGAGTCAACTTTCGAAGAAGTTGCCTATCTCTTGATCTACGGGAAGCTTCCGAGCCATGCTCAACTTGATGCTTATAAAAACAAGCTTGCTGGTTTGCGTTCGCTTCCAGATCAGTTAAAGACTCTTTTGGAGCATATGCCCCAATCTGCCCATCCGATGGATGTACTGCGGACCGGCACCTCGTTACTAGGAACGCTTGAGCCTGAAGGAGAGGATGGTAGAACAGCAGCTTCAGTCGGGGATAGGCTGACCGCTAGTTTCGGTTCGATGTTGGCCTACTGGTACCGCTTTCATTCTCGAAATGAACGTATCGAAACAGATTCTGATGAAGATACCGTGGCAGGTCATTTTTTGAGCTTGATGTCCGGTATGCCTTCCGATCCACTAAAGCGTGATGTGTTGGATAAAACCTTGATTTTATATGCGGAGCATGAATTTAATGCGTCAACTTTTAGCGCTCGAGTTATCACCTCGACATTGGCAGACACTTATTCGGCCGTGACGGGAGCAATTGGTGCTCTGCGGGGACCACTCCATGGAGGTGCCAACGAGGCTGCGATGGAGTTGGTCTCGTCATTCGACTCTCCTCAGGATGCTGAGAAATCTGTGATGCATATGTTGAAAGCCAGGCGACTTATCATGGGCTTTGGGCACCGTGTCTACAAGAACGGCGATCCTCGTTCACCTATCGTAAAAGATTTGGCCCGGCAGTTATCGGAGGCAGCGAAAAATACCTCCTTCTACGATATTTCTGACAGGATCGAGGCCGTCATGCTTCGTGAGAAAGGGATGTTTCCGAATTTAGATTTTTATGCTGCTACTGCTTATCACTTATGCGGAATTCCAACGGCGATGTTCACTCCTGTGTTTGTTATCGCACGCACGTCTGGCTGGATTGCTCATGTCATTGAGCAACGCGGTGATAATGCGCTAATTCGCCCTCTATCTGATTACACGGGGCCCGATCCTAGGGGCTACGTTGCGATAGACGATCGCGGCTGAACGTTACCATGCCAGGAACAGATAACGTTATAGCGAGAATTGCCGACTACGCGGTTAATTATCAGCCTGATTCTGAATTAGCCTTGGATACAGCCCGATTGTGCCTGATGGACTCACTTGGTTGCGCGTTGTTGGCGATGGACTATCCGGCGTGTACCAAGCTGTTAGGACCAGACGTGGAAGGCATGATCGTGCCGAACGGTGCCAGGGTCCCGGGGACTCGTCATCAATTGGATCCGGTCAAGGCGGCCTTCGACATAGGGGCAGCGATTCGATGGTTGGATTTCAATGACACATGGCTCGCTGCTGAGTGGGGCCATCCGTCTGATAATTTCGGCGCTATTATTCCTATAGCCGACTTCATTAGCCGTAGCGATGTATCGGGATCTTCACGATCGATCAATGTCACAGAAGTATTGGAAATGGCGGTGAAAGCGTACGAAATTCAAGGAGTTCTCGCCCTCGATAATTCTTTTAATAACGTCGGGATTGATCACGTGATCTTGGTGAAAGTTGCATCGACTGCGGTTGTTACAGCGATGTTGGGAGGTGATGTTGAGCAGGTCGAGAACGCCGTTTCGAACGCATGGCTAGATGCTTCTCTGCGTACTTATAGGCATGCACCGAATACCGGGTCACGAAAATCTTGGGCAGCAGGAGATGCGGTGAGCCGAGCCGTTAGGTTTAGCCTGAACTCCATGTCTGGTGAAATGGGTTATCCCTCGGCATTGACAGCCTCGGGCTGGGGATTCCAGGATGTCTGGTTCAGAGGGGAGGAGATCACTCTTCAACGAGAGCTAGGCTCTTACGTTATGGAAAACATCCTGTTTAAGGTTTCCTTCCCTGCAGAGTTCCACGCTCAGACCGCTGTCGAGGCTGCTTTGGAACTTCATCCACAAGTTGTATCACGACTTGACCAGATCGATGAAGTCATAATCACTTCACAGGAATCGGCATTGCGTATCATCGATAAAACCGGCCCATTGAACAATCCTGCAGATCGAGATCATTGTATTCAGTACATGACGGCAATTGCTCTATTAAGAGGTATGCTCACAGCCGGGGACTACGAGGATGAGGTGGCGATGGATCCCCGCGTTGATCAACTTCGAGACAAGATGACCATGCAGCACGATCGAAGATTCACGGAAGATTACATTGATCCCGATAAACGTTCGATTGCTAATGCCGTGCAGGTGCGATTCAAAGACGGTTCATCGACTGAAAATATAACGGTAGAGTACCCGATTGGGCATCGGAGACGCCGTCAAGCCGCCAAGCCGTTACTGGTCGATAAATTCAGAGCGAATTTAAGTACGCAACTTGATGAGGTGAGGGTTGGAGGCCTGGTTAATTTGTTCTCCGATCAATCAACTCTAGGCCTTATGGCTGTTGATGAGTTGATAGATATGTTGGTTCTAACAGTCGACTAGCCAATCGCAAATAAGCCACCTTGCGCTTCTATCATTCCAAATGAGAACGTTACAGTGCTAATCTTTTCAACTGTTTGGTTTCGACGGATTCAAATTGTGATCGCGTTGATTAAATTCCAAGTAACTGTTTGAAGATTGGGCCAAGACATTGAGAAATTTTGAAAATTATGGCTAAGACTACCGGTAGTGATCTTTTAATTCGTGCCCTTCGATCCGAAGGTGTTGATACCGTCTTCGGGATCGCTGGTGACCATATCCTGCACATGCTCGACACGATGTTCGATGCTCCCCTGCGGATGGTTGACTTTCGACATGAGTCGGGTGCCGTACATGCAGCCGATTCATATTCGAGAATTCTTAAAAAGGGAGCGGTGATGCTATCAACGACTCCCGGTCATGCGAATGCACTGCCTGCACTGGCTAATGCCATTCATTCGGAAGCCCCGGTGATTAATATTGCCGGTTCGGCTGAATCTCCGAACCTAGGTCGGGGCGCGATGCAGGAATTCGATCAGATTAATGCTGCCAAACCAATCACGAAAGGGGCGTGGGAAGTTCCGTCACCTGCACGAATTCCTGAGTATGTTGCCCTGGCGTTTAGGACGGCGCTGAGCGGACGGCAAGGACCGGTTCACTTGACGATACCCCATGATTTCCAGATGGCGGAGATTGAAGACGCGGAAGCAACTCGATACGCCCCTAGCGAATATGTAACCCCTTTGCAAGTACTCGGTGATACCGCCCAGGTCGAAAAAGCTGTTGACTTGTTGAATTCGGCACAAAGGCCCATGATTTTTGCAGGGTCTTCTGCGGGTGCGACTGCGATTCCGTCAGAGGTGAGGCGGCTCGTAGAGACGATGCGTATTCCCTTCTTTTCTGAGGATTCAGCAAGAGCATTGATCCCTGATTCTCACGAATACTCTATGGGCCTAGGGTACCAGCCACTTAATTTGACGGTTCGTAACGTTGGAGATGCTGACGTTGTTCTGATGCTTGGAAAGAAGCTCGACTATACCAATGGTTTCGGCGGAAACCCTCCTTTTGCTGATGACGTGAAATTCCTAGTTGTCGATCCTTCTCCAACTCAAGTTGCTCGGGCTCGTACAGCTGCAGTTGGAATCGTCGGTGATCTTGGTCCTGTCATTACCCAGTTAGCCGACGGCGCTGCCAAACGTAAATGGGTCGAGCGAACCGAATGGGTTGAACGCTTGCGGTCAGCATTTAACGAATGGCATGAAGGCTTGACTCGGCTGGGGAAAATGGAAAGTCCCATGCATCCTATGCATGTTTCGAATACTTTAAAAAAATTCATAGATGACGATACTCACGTGACTTTTGATGGTGGAGATTACTGTCACTTCCTGCGGGCTTCGATCGAGCGTGATAAGCCGTACCGTTTTCACAACGTTTCGAGCTTTGGGATGATTGGTGTTGGCCTGCCATACGCCCTGGGGGCTCAAGTTGCGCTACCAGGTAAAAAGGTGGTTGTCGCCACAGGCGATGGTTCGCTTGGTTTCAACGGTATGGAAATCGATACGATGGTTCGTCACGATTTGCCCGTGAAGATCATGGTTGGCAACAACTCCATATGGGGTATCGATTGGCAGATCCAAAAAGGTTTGTACGGACGTCCGGTATGGACCGATCTTCTGCCCACTCGTTACGACGTGATGGCCCAGGGGCTAGGTGCTTATGGTGAGCATGTTACGAAGGCAGAGGATCTTGAAAGCGCTATGAAAAGGGCGTTCGATCACCACGGGCCAGCGCTATTAAATATCGATATAGAGCAGGTGATTAGCCCGGTAGCAGAGGCTGCTATCAGCCGTAAAACCGGTTCGCATGGGTAAGGGTTTCATGCTTCCAGAAAAATATTTCTACAGCGAGAACGATGTCAACAGGCGAGAACTTCTTCCGGGGGTTTATGCCCGGTTGATGTGGGGTGAGAAGATCATGATGGGTATCATCGATATCGATCCTGACACAGAGGTCCCACTGCATTCACATCCCCATGAGCAATGTGGACGCGTGCTCGAGGGAGCAGCCATGTTTTATGTTGGTGATGATGAGCGGCTATTGATTGCGGGAGATCATTACGTGATTCCGGGGGATGTACCTCATAGAGTTGTTGCGACTGAAAACGGTTGTACTGCACTCGATATCTGGTCCCCCATACGTGAGGAATACATTTCGGAAGACGTGGCTTTTTTCCGTTAGAACGTGTTTGTGCCTAGGGTGTTTCGATGCCGCATGGTGGACAGATCGACTTTGTCATGTAACTTCGTGCGGTATTAAGGGGCAGGCAGATCTATTTGGTATTTTCCTGTTTTAGTTGTGGATGTATTGAGACCTGAATTGAAAATTTATCTCATATAATCATCTGCTGATTTGATTCCTGATTTATGATTGTTTTGCCATAGTTCCTATCACGATAACCATGACCCATGCACCTTCTATCATCTACACCTGGACCGACGAAGCACCCGCGCTTGCAACGCATGCTTTTTTACGAGCTGTTCGTTCCTTCGTAGCAACAGTTGGGGTAGAGATCGAGACACGTGATATTTCACTTGCAGGGCGAATACTTGCACAGTTTCCGGATGTCCTGGGCGATCGGTCTGTTGAGGATGATCTAGCTGAGCTTGGACGGTTGGTAGAGCTTCCGGAAGCCAATATCATCAAGCTCCCGAATATCAGTGCCTCGACTCCCCAACTAAAGGCGTGTATTGCCGAGCTTCAAGCGTTGGGTTACTCGATTCCTGATTACCCGGATGACCCCGGAACCGATGCAGAACGAGACGCTAAAACGCGTTATGGCAAGGCTATGGGCAGCGCCGTTAACCCGGTGCTCCGACAAGGCAATTCAGATCGACGTGCCCCCAAGGCAGTAAAGGACTTTGCCCGGGCTAATCCCACTGCCCCAGGTGAATGGCCAGCAGATTCTAGAACCCATGTCTCGACCATGTCTGGGGGAGATTTCTTTCACAACGAGAAGTCGATTACCCTGCCATCAGGCACCATGGCGAAAATCGAGCACGTATCGAAAAACGGTGATGTGAAAGTTCTGATGGAATCACTGCCACTCTTGGCAGGCGAGATACTCGATTCCACGTTCATGAGCAGGAATGTCCTGGTGGATTTTTTCAAAGACCAGGTACGCGATGCCAAAGAGAAGGATCTACTTTATTCGTTGCATTTGAAAGCGACGATGATGAAGGTTTCAGACCCGATTATTTTTGGTCATGGAGTGCGCACGTATTTTTCAAATTTATTTTCAAATCATGAACCCGAGATCAACGAACTTGGTGCGGACCCTAATAACGGGCTCGGGGATGTGCTCACGAAGCTTTCGGGATTAATGCGGGATCCAAGCGGGACAATAGCTACTGACCTGGAAAAAGACTTTGCAATCGGCCCTGGAATAGCGATGGTCGATTCTCGAAAAGGCATTACGAATTTGCACGTCCCTAGCGATGTCATCATCGACGCTTCGATGCCTCCAATGATTCGAGATTCGGGTCGAATGTGGAACGCTGATAATGAACTCCAGGACGTGAAGGCGGTGATCCCTGATTCGACGTATGCAGGGATTTATGACGTGACGATCAAGGACTGCCAGGTAAATGGGAAATTGGATCCTGCCGTCATGGGAACCGTTCCAAACGTGGGGCTAATGGCCCAGGCAGCAGAAGAGTATGGTTCTCATAACAAGACTTTTGAAATCGAGTCGGCTGGTGCTGTTCGGATCGTCGATAGCTCGGGCGTGGTATTGCTTTCGCATGATGTCGAGCAAGGCGATATCTGGCGAGCGTGCCAGACCAAAGATATTCCCATCAAGGACTGGGTAAAGCTTGCTGTTAGACGATCTAGAGCCGACGGAGCTCCAGCCATTTTTTGGCTGGATAGTGAGCGGGCACACGATTACGAGGTTATTCGAAAGGTGGAGGTTTATCTTCGAGATGAAGATACCGACGGTTTGGATATACGGATTCTTCCTCCGAAAGATGCTATGCAATTGTCCCTGGATCGCATCCGTAAAAGCCAGGACACGATATCGGTTACCGGTAACGTGCTTCGTGATTACCTGACTGACTTGTTTCCGATACTAGAGATCGGCACTAGTGCCCGCATGCTTTCTATTGTTCCATTGCTTAATGGTGGTGGTTTGTTCGAGACCGGTGCAGGTGGTTCTGCCCCGAAGCATGTACAACAGTTCCAAGAAGAGGGTCATCTTCGTTGGGATTCACTTGGTGAATACATGGCCTTGGCCGCATCTTTACAACACTTGGGAGAACAATTTGACAGTGAGGGAGCTGCGGCCCTTGGTGACGCGCTTGATTCGGCTACAGGGCAGTACTTGCAAAACGGGCGTTTGCCTTCAAGAAAAGTAGGCGAATTGGATAATCGCGGGGCAACTTTTTACCTGACCATGTACTGGGCGCATGCCCTGGCTGCACAGGATGCGGACCCAGTTATAGCTGAACGTTTCGGAGTTGTTGCTGATCAACTCGTTGCAAATGAGCAGCGGATTATTGATGAAATGAATGCCTCGCAGGGTTCTGCGCAGGATCTGGGCGGTTATTACAAGGCTGATCTCGATCTACTCACCGATGCAATGTGTCCAAGCAAAACGTTTAATGAGATTCTCGAGAACATTTAACCCGCCTGCGACCTCGCCTGGCCTGCGATCGTTAACGAAAAGCTTCGACTATTAGCAGGAATGTAAGTTCGACTACTGTGCGTAATGTGCAACAATGCGCCTCAACAAAGGCTGTAGAAAATCTTATGCCTCAGTTAAGTTTCATGTACTTGGAAATGGAGAATCTACCTATATGAACGCCGTTAAAGATTTGTTGAAGTCTGGGCAGACTGTTGTCGGGACGGCTGGTTCGATCTATGGGGACATGACCATATTGGGTGATTCCGGATTCGATTTCTTGATGTTCGATACACAGCACACCCCTGTGGAAATCAAGCAGTTGAATCCTGCCATTCAGAGTATGCGTGGTGTGAAGGCAGCACCCATCGTAAGAGTAAGTTCGAACCGGGACGATCTTATTTGTTTTGCCTTGGATGCTGGAGCTAGAGGCATTGTTGCGCCCATGATCAATACCAAGGAAGAAGCAGATGCCTTGGTTCGTGCCTGTAAATACGCTCCGGATGGCGATCGCAGCAACTCGGGTGTGCGCGGTGAGTGGGGCGAGATGGACAATTACCGTGATTACCTCGATACAGTGAACGAGGAACTTCTAATCATTCCTATGATCGAGACGCAAAGAGCTATAGACAACATCGAAGATATTCTTAGTGTTCCAGGGATAGATGTGCTCCTGGTAGGTCCATCGGATCTTTCTATTGAGCTCGGGGTTCCCCTGGATTATTCATGTGATACGTATCAGCGTGGACTGGACAAGATCGCTGCTGCCTGCAAGAAGCATGGTGTTGTTCCAGGCATGTACTTTATTCCCCCTGACATTGACCCGAACTTTTTCGTAGAAAAGGGATTTAAGTTCTTTACGATACCTTGGGCTAAATGGGCAACAGAAGGCATCCGAAATGGCCTTTCTGGCATCACCCGGTAATGGCGAAAAGTGATGTAACGGGTAAAGCTCTCACGGTACTCGGCCCTGTTGACCCCAGCGACCTGGGGGTGGTTATCACCCACGAGCACTTGCTGATTGATCTCGGCATAGTATTCGTTGAGCCAGATACCCAAGAAGGCCTAGACCTGGCCGAAGAACCGGTTGGTATAGATAACCTCGGGTGGCTTCGGGTTAATTGGTCTTCAAACAGGGATAACCTCGTTCAGAAGGATATCTCCCTCGCAACTAGCGAAGCTGCTCGCTACAAGGCAGCAGGTGGGGGTACGTTGGTTGATGTTACGAGCATCGGTATCGATCGTAATCCCATAGCCTTGTCAAAGATTAGTAGTGCTACCCGGCTTCATGTCGTGATGGGCGCAGGATACTATGTTGACCCTTCGCTTCCACCGGATTTTTCTGAAAAGCCACTCGACACCATAACCGAGGAGATTGTTCAAGATGTCGAGATAGGTGTTGATAATACCGGTATTCGGAGTGGCATTATCGGGGAGATTGGATGCTCGTGGCCGTGGACTGATAACGAGAAAAAATCAGTTGCAGCTTCAGTTGCAGCGCAGTCCGAGACCGGCGCTCCTTTGTTGATACACCCTGGACGGGATCAGAAGGCACCTATTGAAATTGTGAAATTCATTCAAGACGAAGGTGGAGACCTAAACCGCACGGTTATGGCTCACGTGGATATCCGGATTTACGACCATGAAATTCTTCGTGAGTTAGCCGCCACCGGTGTTTATATTGAATACGACACGTTCGGCCTTGAATCCCCGTTTCCACCGCACGCCCCCGATACTTACATGCCTTCCGACTACCAGCGTATCGAGCAATTGATCAGGTTGATTGATGAAGGCCACTTGGAACGGCTTGTCCTCGCACACGATAATTGCACCAAGCACCGGCTACGGGCATTCGGGGGACATGGCTTTGATCATATTCCGACGACGATTACAGCATGGATGAAGCGCCAAGGAATGTCCCAGCATCAAATAGACACGTTGTTAATCGAAAATCCTCGCCGGGTTTTGACTTTCGCTTGATCTTTTTGTTGCATCGGCAAGTGGCTGTTCGATGATTCTTACATGCAATTCTTGATCGATTGCCAGGTAAATAGTTTCGCTTGTTGTTACCTGTAGGCATCGAGGGCACGTTCTGCAGCACTCCTGAGTAATTGATACTCGGTTTCCCTGGTTGGCCCGAATAACTGGATGCCGCGCTCTTTTTGTCGCTCGTATTCTGTTTTGTTGGAAGGGAACTCTGCAGGCTCGACCGCAACACCGTTAGCCAGGGCAATTTCTATAACGCTTTCCATGGCGGAAAGTACCTCTGGATGTTGCCACCCGCCATGGAATCCCATGCTCGCTGCCAGGTCTCCGGGCCCGAATATCACTCCATCTACGTGTTCATTGGCAATTAACTGTTCGGCGTTTTCAACACCTTTTCGGGATTCAATTTTTAGTACTAGCATGGTTGCTTGGTTGGCTTCTCGACAGTATTGCTCTGCATCGGCATTTTGGTAATCGACGTTTGCTCCCATGAATAGCGCTCGTTCGCCGATGGGTGGGTACTTCATCCATCGCACCATGTCGTCGACCTGATCCGGTGTTTCGGCATGGCAAAGGTTGATTCCGAGTGCTCCTGCATCGAGGAGGCGCGACACCAGCATTCGATCGGTGGTCGGGACGGTAATTATTGGACTCAGCCCGTTGTCGCGGGCGCTGATTATGAAGTTTGTAAGCGTGTATTCATCGTGTAGAACGTGCTCGGTTTCTATCATGAGCATGTCGTACCCGGTTTGCTTCACGATTTTAATAACTGATGGCCGTAACGCCTCGAACACGTTGAACACCAAGACAGGCTTCCTGGATTTGAGTAGGTTCTTGGCGGGATTATTGATGGTTGTTGAAGGATCGCTCATCGTTTATCTCCGGTTCAGGATTAATTGTGAAGTCTCATCTGGTCTAGATAAGTTGGCTTTTTGAATAGTTGCCAACTACTAACTCGAGCGGTGTTTCTAATGTGTTTTATATCATCTAAGGGAGTGAGGTTTGTTATTGAGGTTACATAACCATGAACATAAGAAATTGATATATGTAATGATGGCCTTCTCAGTCCAGTTCATAGGTTCGAATGTAGTTAAATAACGAAGATTGAAACCCATTGACAATTCGAAACAAGAAACCGTGGTCTCGTGCGGTGCCTGATTTAGTTCTGTGCATTGCAAAGTCATGGCAAATTCGACCATATCCTGCTCAACTCAGCACCCGAGTTTTTCTTATTGCTAGTGAATTGTCTTCAGGGCATCGAGCGGGAGTAGGGGATAGCAACATGACAAGGAGCTTCCGTATTGCTTACGAAAGCTCCTTGTCATTTGAAATAATTGAACCTGCCTGACTTTTGTAGGCAAGTTATTTACTTTTTGCTGTCTGTAAACGCTTGGCCGATTTCTTCAAGAGCGGCTTTGAATTCAACTGCCTTTGCCATGTCTACATGCTGTTTCACGTGTGACCCGAGCTTGCAGGCTTCCCATACCTTGGTATGGAGGTTAGGGTTTGCAGCCAGGTGCTCTGGCTTGAAGTAATCGGTCCAGATAACGAGGATGTCATCCTTGGCCTTGGTAGCGTGCTCTTCCTTGGCCGCAACGTAGCGAGCAAAGGAATTGTGCTCTGCGACGCTGGATGGAGCACCCATCTCTTCGATTAACTCGGTCATTCGGATTACAGTTTGTGCTGCCTGGATGGCGTCACGGGGGTCGTAAATACCGCATGGGATGTCACAATGGGCATCTGCGATTCCGATAGGGAGTACCCGGTCGGTAATTCTTGAAATTGTTCGGAACATGATTATTTATCCTCGAAAAATGAGGGCTCGCATTACACTTGCAAGCCTCTTGCTGTCGATTGGCCAGACAAATCTAACACGTAGAAACGCGATTCTCAGTTGAATTTACTAGTTAACTTGCTAATTGAGTTGTTATCGGTCCAGCTTGTCAAGGTTAGAGGCAAGAGCATGGAACCTTCGATTATCGAAGGGTCGTGGGTGATTTCGTTCAGGTTGGGGTTTAGGCGGAGGGCTCCTGACAGGTTCGACGTTGTACGCCTTGAAGATCCCGGAGAGGCTGGGCACTGGATCTTGAAGCGCATCGTTGGATTGCCTGGTGAGGAAGTCGTGTTGAGAGCCGGAGAATTATTTGTCGACGGGCGGGCAGTTGTTGATGCCTACGCCCATTATGTACAAGCTTCATCCGATAAATTTGAATGGTGGCCCAGGAACGACGAGTACGTCGTTCTCGGTGACAACCGGTTGTTTTCAACTGATAGTCGAAAGTTTGGACCGGTAAAGCGTTCGGCGATTCATGGACGCGTGAAAATAAGTTAGGGCTCCAAGCTTTTCGGTATTGAAATGACTTGGAGAGATTCTATTGTTTGTTAAATCAACCTTTAGCTAGGACCTTGGCAGCCTCTATCGCACTGTACGTAATGATTAGATCCGCACCCGCGCGCTTGATGGAAGTTAGAATCTCCATCATCGATCGCTCTTGGTTTAACCACCCGGCTTGCCCGGCGGCAGCAATCATCGAATATTCACCGCTGACGTTGTAAGCTGCTATCGGCGTGTCGAAATGCAGTGACGCTTCCTTGATAACGTCTAGGTACGCGAGCGCTGGTTTTACCATTACGAGGTCCGCACCTTCTTCGATATCGGCCGCAATTTCCCGCATTGCTTCTCGACCTTGTGTCGGCGCCATTTGGTAGCTGTTCCTATCGCCGAATCTAGGTGTGGACCCTGCTGCGATGCGGAATGGACCGTAGAATGTAGAGGCGTACTTGGCGGAATATCCCATGATTGGAATATCTGAGAAATTATTTTCGTCTAGAGCTGATCGAATGGCAGCGACCTGTCCATCCATCATCGCTGACGGGGCTACCATATCCGCCCCAGCTTGGGCGTGAGAAATGGCAGTTTTTTCAAGTAGCGGGAGCGTGGCCTTGTTATCAACGTCCTGTCCATCGAGGACACCGCAGTGACCGTGATCGGTGTACTCGCACAGGCAAACATCTGTGATCACGTAAGTGTCTGGTGATGCCTTCTTTATGGCAGAGACCGCTTGTTGTACGGCTTCAGCCGGTGAACTAGAACCAGAGCCCGTTGAGTCCTTGTTTTTCGGTATTCCGAATAGCAAGACCGATTTCACTCCGGCCTCTTTTGCTTTCAACGTCTCTTCCACCGTGATGTCCACCGACATCTGGTTGATGCCGGGCATGGGTTCTATAGGAGTTTTCACACCTGTTCCGTTGACGACGAACATCGGGTATATGAATTCCGAAGCTGAAAGGCGGTTTTCCTTGAGCATCTCGCGCAACGTCGGGTTGCGACGTAATCGTCTGAGGTTAGCGTACTGATCGTTTGTCATATGGATTTCAGTTTTGTTCGAGATGCGCGGTGATTGCTTTCACTATACCGTCGGTTGACTGTTCCTCGGCTTGCATATCGACATTTACGCCTAGCTCCCTGGCCGTTTCGGCGGTGATGGGACCAATTATGACCGTTTTGCTAGTGTTAATGAGGCTAGGATTACCATCCATTAGATCAACGAGGTTTTTGACTGTTGAGGAACTGGTGAACGTGGTGAAATCTACGCCTTCTTCGTAGGCTTTCGTGGCGAGATCGCTGGTATCGGCGGGTGATTCCGTTGAATACGCGGTTATTTCGTCTACCATTGAGCCGATGTCGCGAAGGCCTTTTGCCAGGGTTTCCCGCCCGATTTCTGATCGTGGGAACAGTACCTTTTTGGGTATCGTGCCTTCTTTTTTCAGTGAGTCCATCATCTCGCTAGCGAGGTATTTGGAGGGCATTAAATCAGCCGTGATACCTAGTTCTGAAAGCGCTTTCGCAGTGGAAGGTCCGTTTACCGCGAACTTCACATGTGCAAATACCCGTGAATCTATGCCGAGAGAAAGCATCCGGTTGGCAACGCCTCGAACAGCGTTCGAACTCGTGAACATCATCCAGTCATATTTTGCAATATTTTCTAAGGCATGGTCTAAGGGCTTGGTATCTCGCAGAGGAACGATCTTGATACTTGGGTATTCAAGCACGTCTGCACCAAGAGCCTCCAATTTTTTTACTAGCTTGCTTGCTTGTGAGCGGGCCCTGGTAACAAGAATTCTTTTACCGAATAGAAGTTTCGTGTCGAACCATGCCATCGCATCACGCAAGCCAGTGACTTCACCTATTACAAGAACAACTGGGGGGCCTATGCCGACCTTGGCGCCCATGCTGGCAATCTTGCTTATGGGCCCGGTGACGACGCGTTGCTTGGTAGTAGTGCCCCACTGGATTAGGGCTGCGGGGCGTTTATCGGGAACTCCTCTTGAAGTGAGCGCCGCGACGATATCGTTTATGTTATTCCACCCCATTACGAAAACGAGTGTCCCCGGCATGGCGGCCAACGCGTCCCAGTTGATTGTTGAATCCGGTTTGCCGGGTTCTTCGCTGCCCGTGACGATAGTTAGCGAGGTTGCTAGTCCGCGTTGAGTGACTGGAATGCCGGCGTAGGCGGGCACTGCGATGGTCGAAGAAATTCCAGGAACCACTTCCCATTGGATACCCGCGGCAGCTAGATCCAATACTTCCTCACCGCCGCGTCCAAATACGAAGGGATCGCCACCCTTGAGTCGGCAAACGGTCTTTCCGCTCAAGCCGAGACCAACCAGTAATTGGTTTATCTCAGTCTGTGTCATCCGGTGATTACTAGGGCTTTTTCCAACGTCGTACAACTCGGCATCTGTCCTGGCTTCTGCGAGGAGGCGTCGGGAAGCAAGGCGGTCAAAAACGATAGCGTCCGCAGTGCGAAGGCTTTCGAGGCCTTTCACGGTGATGAGCGCGGGGTCACCCGGGCCAGCACCTACTAAATACACTTTGCCTTTATTGTTTGGCATCGACTAAACGGGGTCTTCTGATAAAAGCTGTCGTACACCTTGTGAGATAAACGATTGGCCAAGGTTGAACCCGATATTGGCTGCATCCGCAGCCAATCCCGTAACCCGTTCACGTAGGAAAGTCGATGCATCGGGCGTGGAAGCGAACGCGGATACCTCGATCTGCAGTGCCGTGATCTTTGCGTGCGCCGAAACCGAGGAGGAGCAGCCTCCGCCGATAACTTGGAGGAAGGCACGTTCGGCCGTGATCGCTTGGTGCGTTTCCAGGTCGTTGATTTTTGCAGCCAGCGCGGTTGTGAAATTATCATCTGCCCGGGTTTCAACCGCTAGTGCCCCCTGTCCGACCGCCGCGACGAACTCCATACAAGGTAGGTGCTGGCTGATCTGGTCTTGTAGTTCGAGTCGATTTAGGCCCGCGGTCGCCAAGATCACGCCGTCTGGGCCATCGTCCCGGTGGAGTTTTTCGAGGCGGGTTTCGACATTGCCTCGCATAGGCTCAATGGTGAGATCGGGGCGCATGCTTTTTACCAGGGCTTGCCGGCGAATACTACCCGTGGCTATTCTCGAACCTGCTGGAAGATCTTCGAGCAAGATTCCTGTGCGGCTTACAAAGGCGTCACGTGGATCCTCGCGCTCTGGTACAGCGGCGATAACTAGCTCGGGAACAAGTGATGATGGCATGTCCTTCAGGCTGTGGACGGCTATGTCGATGCGATTGTCGAGAAGGGCAGCCTCTAACTCTCGAACGAACACGCCCACGTTGAGAGGCTTATTTTTTTGCCATTGGCCTTTATCCCCAGTTGTCTTGATCGTGACTATTTCGAAGTCAGTGTCCGGGTTGGCCTGACTAAGAGCTTGGATCACGTGACCGGTTTGTGTCAGTGCGAGGTTACTGCCACGGGTCCCAACTTTGATTGGTCGGTCGTTTAGATTGGTCATTTAATACCTGGGAGAGTGTCTGATTATAAAACCTTAGATTTTGCCGGCTGCATCGTGTGCTTCCAATGCATTAATTAGCATAGATCGAGCCTTGTCGGATTCGCCATTTTCGAAAACCTCGAGAACCTGGTCGGTTATTGACTGAGCCCATTCATTCGGGGTGACCTTCAGGTGACGGGCGCGTTGTTCGATTCGAACCTCGGTTAAGAGTGGTCCCATTTCGGCCCAGCGAAGGCACTGGCAATTACCTACGTCACTCATGCGCTCCCTCAGCCGACGAGCCAATGCAGGGCTGGTCCCAGCGGTTGATATTGCTACGGTTACATCGTTTCTTTGAACTAGTGCAGGGGCGATCCATGTGCACAGGGGCGTGATATCCATAACGTTTAACAGGATGTTCCGCTCTTTTGCTTCCTTTGAAATGGCATTGTTGGTTTCTTGGGAGGAGGTGTCGGCAACTATTACGACCCATGCTCCTGCCAAATCCCCGTGTTCGTATTTCCGATTGATCCACTCTATTTCACCTGTGCTTGCCATTTTGCGCAGCGTGGGCGAGATTTCATTGTCTGGGCTGAACAGCTTTACTATTGCACCACATTCGAGAAGATACTTTACTTTACGTTCACCTTCATGCTGATTGCCGCCAAAGACTACCCCTAGTCGTTCCTTTACATCCAGATATATACCGTAATAACGCGGCACAGAGCCCTCCGTTGCAGTAATCGGCAGTTCGATCGATCGGCCGAGTTGAGAAGCCGGAAAAATGTATTGTCCGACACCGTTCGTCTGTTGTGTGCATTTGTGATAGTGGACAACCTGGGTGTGGATTGTATCCGAGGGGCACCCGAACCTGTGATTGGAATTAGGTGAATTCGCTACTTAGCGAACTCTCATTTCGCCAGGATTCCCTTGTGCTTTTATATGTCATAGTCACCTAATAAAAAAGGTTCGTTATGCCTATATGGCTATCAGGCGTTGATCAGATCTTGAGCTACGCAATCAGCCGCAAGATTACCGCTTCGGACGGCAGATTCCATTGTTGATGGCCATCCTGTATCGGTCCAATCACCTGCTAGATAAAAGCCGGGCAATGGAGTCCGTTGTGGTAATCGCGATTCTAGTGAGCCTTTAGACACTCGGAATGTAGCTTCTAGCATTTTCACCACTGTAAAACGTGTAATGGTAGCAGTTCTTGCCGCTGGGAATATACGGGACATTTCGGTGGTGAAAATTTCTCTTAATTCCTCCTTGGATCGATCCTGCCATTCCCATGCTCCGCTCAATGAAATGACCACATGTTGTCCGCCACAGTCGTTTCTGGATTTCAACCTAGTATCGTTGAAAATCCATTGAAGAGGGCTGTCGAGTACTGCGGTATATTTCTCGCTTAGTATCGGGCGGTCGTACCAGATATGGATGGCAACTATCGGTGCTGTTTGGACGGACTCTGCTGGTTTGAAAAAATCGTGTTGAACGTTCATGGAGTTGTTTAATAAGGAGGTCATTTCCGCTGCTGGCAATGCAGATATAACTGCATTGCCTTCAACTAATTCACCATCTTGAGTTCGAACGCCTATTATTTGACCTGATTCCATGTGAAGACTTCCTACGCTGAAACCAAGCCTGATTACTCCTCCTTCTCCTTCGATAAAATTTCGAGCGCTTTCTCCGACAAGGGACGAAAGTCCTATCAACGGGAAACCCATCGCCGCGTTTTGGCTTGGCCCTAAAAGAGCTACTTTGAACAATGAAATGCCGGTGTAGGCACTGACGGAATTAATATTGTCATTGAGCGACGGGAGAATGATCAGGTTCCAGAAATTTTCGATGGTTTCTTTGTTTTGATGATGAACTTTTAGCCAATCATAGAAAGTTACTTGATCATGTTTGATGTCTAGGCTAGTTCGCTTAATGCTGAATAATCCCCAGAGAATTCGGATCTTGTCAGATATCCCGATATGCCGGTAACCGAGAAGCATTGATAAGTTCGAGAGTATCGCTGGTAGCTTGCGGGCTCGTATCCAACTAATTTGCTCTCGTTTAATTACAGGGAAGGCGAGTCGCTCATCTAACGTCACCTGATCATCTACGCCTATATCGGTAATGTACTTTTGGAACTGCTTGCACGCTCCTACGAACACGTGTTGACCGTTGTCGATCTCGATTCCAGTTTCTTGGTCTTTAAATGAATAAGCTCGCCCGCCCAGGAAAGGTCGTTTTTCTAAAACGATCGGTTTAAGACCATGCTGTATGAGCCGTACAGCCGAGGCCAGTCCGGCTATCCCGCCGCCAACCACGATTACGGTTCTTGTTCGCATTTACTAAACGAACCTGATGCCGCGGCTGCGGAGCCAGACCCCTGATATAAGTAACAGTTTTTGGAATCTCGAGAGTCCGGTTCGATGATTTAGGACGTCGTATTTGTTTTTCTCTATTTTGCTAAGAAGAAGTTCGTAAACATTTGTCATTATTTCTGGACATGATCGAGATTGTTTATCTAGTAGAGGAAACAAACGCACACCTGACTGGAGATATTTACGTGCTCGCTCGACTTGGAATTGCATGAACCTAGTAAATTCGGGAGTCACCCTTTTTCTTCGAAGGTCTTCGATAGAAACGCCATATTCTGCAAGCTCATTGGCCGGCAGGTAGACTCTCCCGATTTCAAGATCTTCAGTGATGTCTCGAAGAATATTGGTTAGTTGCAACGCGATCCCAAGGTCTACGGCATAATCTACTGCGCGATTGTCGTTATAACCAAACACTTCGATGAGGGCTAAGCCGGTGGCGCTTGCAACTCTTTTGCAATATTTCTTCAGATCCTCAAATGTCTCGTAGGTTGCGCCATCGAGATCCATTCGGCACCCATCCACTACATCAAGAAGATGTTGTAGGTTGATCGGATACTTATTCAGTGTGTGGCCCAAGGCAAGCCACATATCTCCGACGCCTTTTCCGGCATATGCTTCAGTCAATTTTGTCTTTAGCGAATCCAGTGCCTCGCCTGCTCGGTCACCGAGTTCACCGTTATCAACGATGTCGTCCGCCATTCGGCAGAAGGAGTATCCAGCGTAAACTGCTTTTCTTTTATCTGGTGGCAGAGTGATAAATGCATAGTAAAAATTAGATGAAGCGGCTTTAGTTGATGTGGCTACGACTTTGTATGCTCTTGAAACCTGTTCAGGGGTCGCGGTAATTGTTGGCATGTTACTTAGTATGCCTTGCTACAGACTTGAAGGCACTCGTTGGTACTAGGTTAATGCCAAGTTTGGAGCGAATCCAAGTCGACGCTAGAATTTTCCCTTTTTCATACATGGGTACTGTTGGACGTGAACTTAATACGTCAAAATCTTGACGCTCGATCTGTTGTAGGACTGACAACCCGCCGCGTGTGAAAAGAGCGAAATCAGAACGTATTGAAGGATCAAGAAATTGAGTTAACCTGTACCCCTCTATAAAAAGCTGTCGTGTTCTATCTATTTCAAATCGCATCAACGCCCTGAAGTTGTCATCCACCTCACCGAGCGATACCTGGTGTTCTGATATGCTGAACCGTTCCATATCCTCCATTGGAATATATATGCGTCCGATTTCTAGGTCTCGATTAACGTCCTGCCAGAAATTTGCAAGCTGTAGACCGGTACATGTCAGATCTGCCAGCCTTTGTAGTTTTTTATCCTTGATACCAAATAGATAAAGTACTAGGTGCCCAACAGGGTTTGCCGAGTATGTGCAGTATTCCAGAAGGTCGCTAAACGTTTCTGTGCGTGATATTTTTTGATCCCTGCGATTAGCTTCTATTAACCTTTTGAATGGATCAGAGGGAATGTTGAATAACCGTATCGTCTGATTTAACGCTATGAAATACGGGTGGGTGGGTTCCTTTGGGTCTGTGGATCCAGGGTAACAAGCATCTAGCTCTTTTTCCCATAGATCCAGTAGCGCCAGTCTGTCACCTTCTGCCACATCGCCCAGATCGTCTACGCCACGAGAGAACGCGTAAATAGAGTAGAAGTGTGGGCGCAGTTTTTTTGGGACCATCCTCGATCCGACCACGAAATTTTCGTAGTGCTCTTTGGCCAGTTGTTCACACGCGACGAATGTGGCCTCTAAGTAGCCCGGGGCACTAGGTTCGATTTCGATACTGGGGGTCGGAAGTACACTAACTAATTTAGCTGACCGGTTCATGTCGGCAGAATTGTAACGCCTTGTTCAAACTGTTTGGCGAGTTACAGTCCCATTATCTGCACTGCAACTTGGCGAGGTTTTGGTTCGTCTAGTTCAACCAAGAATATGCGCTGGAATTCGCCCAGCGTAAGGTTTCCAGCGATGATGGGTAGGATTTCGGATGTGCCTAGAATCATGTGCTGGCAATGTGCGTGACCGTTCGGACATTCATTTGGTCGCATGCTCACTGTCCGCAACTCAAAATCATTGTGACCGTAGTATGCATCTTTAGGGGCGCATCGCTCGAGGAAGTGTTCGATATCCTTAAGTAAGAGCGGTTCGTTTTCATTGATCATCACCGAGAACGTTGTGTGTGTACTGAAGATGGTGATTTGTCCGTTATTAACGCCGGACTCAGCTACCAGTTGTCGAGCGGTATCAGTGAAATCGATTAATTCTGGAGCATCGGTTGATTCAACCTCAACAATCTTGCTGAAAACCTTGTAGGTGGCACCGATCGATAATTCGTTGGGAAACGAGCCGTTCAACACGCTAACTCGACCGGCTTCGGTAGCCGACATCTGACGTGTTTTATCCGAATTCAAACTTACTCCCCCTGAGAATCTAGAACGCAGCGGAGCAACTTGTTAAGAGATCCACTGCGGACGTGTGCTCCACCGGCGTGGATATCTCACCAGCAGGTGACGGCGATACATATGTTACTTCAAAATCCACTGTTGGGCGTTTATTTGAGTGGCAATTTAGTTTCATATTTACCGTACAGGCTTGATCCAATTATTAGAAGGCGTTTCAATTTGTAAATATAGAGGATTTTCTCGTCGAATATGTTATGACGACTGTCATCTATATTTCAACGGTGCCAACTATTTGCGGAGGCGTGGGGGTGCCATCGGCTTTTCCTAATGAGATCACTTTAACCATCGGATCAGATTGGTGCATGTACCGTTTATTTGTTACTGATTACTAAGGCGAGGGCGATGAATCTATGACTTTAAGATCTGAGCATGCTTTTATGAATACTGGCATGAACGTTGTGAGTGAGGCTTTGGCCCGGTTTGATGCAAGTTTAAGCCGTCTCAATGACGGAAGGTCTTTTGGGGAATGTAATAAATGTTTGACGTACGTATCTAGCCCTCGTTGTTTCGGCCCTGCATCAACTCGGTCAATGATTTTTGGTACGTTAACGTCCAGATCATCAAGTACGGCAGACACTGAAATCCAAGGGACATGTTTCTCGGTAGATACGATTGCGATGGCATGCGACTTGGTATCAAAAGCAGTCGCTCCTACTACGTCTCCTAGCCATCGTTTTGTACCGGATGTGGTTGCTAACGCTGAGATTGTGACCATAGGCCCCAGATGATAATCAAGCCCCGCAATTTCGACTGCGGTGTGTGCTGCAAGCATTAATGATCTATTGGACCCGATTGAATCGGTTGCAAGCGGTATTGACCATTCGAAAGGGCTGCCGGCAAGATTAATCACGTTGGTGGCGATGATAAGATCGCCAGATCGCTGTTGCTTTTTGGTAGCCCCGCAAAACCCCACGGAGACGATAGCTTCAGGGCTGAATTTATCTATTGCCCAAGTTGTGGCGCGCGATGCGCGTTCTGAGCCAGAGCCACTTAGCACGATCACTGGATTTTGTTTGGATCTAGAACTGTAGACAGCGAAATCTTCTGGACCGTCGTCTCCGTTGTAATCGAGTAAATGGATGATTCCAGATGCTTCTCTTTGCGACCCTCCCATTATGACGATCATGAAATCGGTGAGGCGGGTGTGTAATTCGCTGAATTCATCGTACTAAGATTCTCTGATGAGGAGGAATTCACCGAGTTCAGTAAATTCTTTTGCTGTTTGTCCAGATAGATTTAGCGACTTTATCATTTGCTTGCAATCCATCCATCTTTCGGCCGCTATTGATTGGCAGTAATCCTGTGTTTTAAGACTTTCCATGATCTCTAGAACTTCATGGATTTCTTTCTCGTTCAAATCATCTTGGGTTTGGAAAATATCTCCGATTCGTGAGGCGCTAGCTCCACGAGCCATATTGAGTGCGTGAATAGCGGGCAGCGCCTTTTTTTTCCGTTTAATATCTGCGCCGACGGGCTTTCCTGTTTCTTTGCCGCCCCATATCCCTAGAACATCGTCTCGAATTTGGAATATTCTGCCGAGTTCATGACCTATCGCTTTTAGTGCAATAGCTTTTTGACGATCCGGCCCGGTTCTTGGTCCAACAAGTCCACCTAGGTAAATCGACGCCTCGATTAACGCTCCGGTTTTTCTTTCGATCATATCCAGATACTGGAGGACACTTACCGATTTCTCGGTTTCAAACGAAATGTCCAGATACTGACCTTCCATCATCTTCAAATACTGCTGAGTAAGTTCGGCCTCAGCTTCAAGCGCAATTGAATCTTCCACGCCTATTGAGCGAAGTTTCCACACGGCCTGATCTGCAATTTTTAACATCGCATTCCCGGAGATGATTGCAGCAGGTTTCCCCCAGACAGCCCATACAGTCGGTCGGTGATGGCGCAGGCGATCCATATCCTCAAGATCATCATGGATTAGGGAGAAATTATGAACATATTCGAGCGCTACAGCTATTGGAGTTGCTCTTTCGAGGTCCCCACCGACCGCGTCTGCAGCCAACATCGCCAGGGTTGGACGCATGCGCTTTCCAACGGTGGCGCTGGAATCTGTACCGTCAATCTCTTGCCAGCCCATGTAATACCTGTGGATGTTGTATATGTCAGGATTTAGGCCCGACAGTTCTGTTCGCAAAGCCTCGTCAATTCGAGATTCATAGCGAGAAAAGAACTCTGGGAGTGATGGAGCCAGTTCGACTTTTGTCAATTTGAAGATTTGGGGTCCGATGAGATGAGTTCAGGATCTACTGTTATGGAAGATTTTACGATATCGCTTCACAATTGGCCTTGGTAAAGCTTTCCAAATATTCGAGTTAGACAGAATCTTATTGAAACATATGGTCTCTAAACATATTTCTACACAACACGAATAGCCTTACAATTATCGGCATGAAATCTAATAAGCAAGTTATAAGATAATATTTAGTTTAATGAATCAGATATGATATGATTCCAATCCTGTGCGGATTATTTGTTCTAACTTATGGTTTGCGTGATCGGCATCAAGAGCGTTAATCGCTTTATGGCTCAAAACTATTACGACATACTTGGCATCAGTAAAAATGCTTCCGATAAGGATATTAAATCGGCTTATCGTAGGATGGCACGTAAGTTGCATCCTGATGTGAATCCTAATGATTCAAGTGCGCAAAAGCAGTTCAAAAAAGTTAATGAGGCTTATGAGGTAGTGGGAGATCCGTCCCGGCGTAAGGATTACGATCATTTCGGTGACAACTGGAAGCATGCTGATCAGATTCGTAATGTGAATGCAGGACACTCCTCCAGTGGTGGTATTGGTTTCAACCTTGGGGACTTGTTCGGGACTGAGCGCCGTGCGGGTGGTGGTCATAGGTTTGGCGATATGTTTGGAGGGCCAAGTGCCCATATGCGTGGTCCAGTGCGACACGAAGGAACTATAGAAGTTTCATTGGATGAGGTTTATGCAGGCGTAACTCGGCGAATCTCTATAGAGTCCGGAGGCTCGAGTCATCGAAATCTTGAAGTTCAGGTTCCTAGAGGTGTATTGCATGGCCGGAAAATACGGTTGCGGCCAGGCGACGACACCGAAGTAATCTTGACGGTTAATGTTCGATCAGATAGGCGATTCAGTCGAAAAGGAGCAAACCTTTCAATTGATGTTGCAGTGAATTTGCTGGATGCAATATTGGGAGGTGAAGTTGAAGTCCCGACCATGACGGGCCGTGTTGTTTTACAGATACCGACCGGTACTCAGAATGGTCGGTCGTTCAAGATAAAAGGCAAAGGACTTCCGAAGGTAGATTCTGAGCAGTTTGGTGATCTTTACGTAACGATAAATGTGCGTTTGCCTGAATCTCTTTCTGACGAAGAACAGCTGCTTTATACGCAGTTAAGAGATATTCGTACCACTGCGTCTGGTGATCGGTTCGCGCGGGCAGATGAAGTTAATATAGATGAGGTCGGAAGAGATAGTTTCTCATGAATATGGGGCACAATGATCCGGTCTTCGCTATAGGAATCGTCGCCCAAATGTGCGGAGTGCACCAGCAGACTTTGCGGAATTATGAACGGTGGGAGTTAGTGGTGCCACAGCGTTCACGAGGGGGCACACGTCTTTATTCGAATCGGGATGTTGAGGTGATTCAAAATATATTGCGATGGAAAGAAGAATTTGGCTTGAATCTTGCAGGCATAGAAGTGATGTCGAAACTTTTGAATCGAATAAACAGGCTTGAAGATCATGTAGGGAATTTGACTGTTGAGATCGTGAAACTACGAGAAGGTCAGATGAGGTTAACAAGTTGATGCACTCTCTAATTCGTTGCCGGATTATTGAGGTTGGAAATCGACTTTCGTAGGATATAAGAGGAAAGAAATGGTACTTAAACAAGACGATTTCACCGAGCAGGCACAAGAGGCGCTGAGCGTTTCTCAACAGCTTGTGGTTCAAATGCGCCACAGTCAGTGGGATGCTGAGCACTTGCTGTCTGGGCTTTTACAAATTGATAATTCCTTATCTGCAAAGATTCTTGAAGTACTTGGTGTTGATGTTGCCGATTTATTACAGGAACTCGAATCCCGGCTGGAGGAATCACCGAAAGTTGGCGGGGCATCAGGTCAAAGTCAGATCTATCCGACGCCTCGGGTGCAAAAAGCGATTGAGATCGCCAAAGGAGAGGCTGATCGCTTAAAGGATGAATTGGTTGGTGCAGACCATTTATTGGTTGCATTGGCAAAGGAATCTAACGGTGACATAGCCGAGATGTTTACCAGTCGGAATATCACCGAGGAGCGCCTTTACCAAGCATTGCTCGAAGTCAGGGGGTCAGCGCGTGTGACTGACCCGCGAGCTGAAAGCAAGTATCAAGCATTGTTGAAATACAGCGTAGATCTTACTGATCTTGCTCGGGAAGGGCGCCTAGACCCAGTGGTTGGCCGGGATATTGAAATTCGCCGAGTTATGCAGACTCTCACGCGACGTACAAAAAATAATCCAGTACTGATCGGCGATGCAGGTGTTGGCAAGACCGCGGTGGCTGAGGGCTTGGCACAGAGGATCGTTGTTGGTGACGTTCCAGAGAGCTTACGGGGACGGCGCGTGATTGCGCTTGAGATGGGATCATTGGTTGCCGGAGCGAAATTTCGAGGGGAATTTGAAGAGCGACTCAAAGCCGTAATGGACGAGATCCGCCAAGCTTCAGGTGAAATAGTTTTATTTATTGACGAGATTCACACGGTTGTTGGTGCTGGTGCTGGCGACGGCGCTCTTGATGCTTCGAATATGATGAAACCTGCACTTGCTCGTGGTGAACTTCAGACAATCGGTGCAACTACTCCAAACGAATACCGCCGGTATATTGAAGCTGACTCTGCCCTAGAACGTCGTTTTTCACCGGTCTGGGTGGAAGAGCCAGATATCGATACGGCAATAGAAATGCTCGAGACTTTGAGGCCGCGGTACGAGCAGCATCATGGATTCACCATTGAGCAGTCTGCACTTCAGGCGGCAGTTCAGCTATCGGCACGGTACATATCTGATCGATTATTACCAGATAAAGCAGTTGATCTGATTGATGAAGCTGCTGCGAAAAAACGTATCGAGAATGAGATGTTGCCAACTGAGTTGAATGATATGCAGTTGGAATTACAGAAACTAGATGAAGAGGAAGAGTCTGCTTCGGCCCGCGGTGATTATGAAAAGGCAGCGAATGTCAAGGCAGAGAAGTTACGTTCGATGGAAGATTACGAGCTGGCAAAACGAGAGTGGGACGCGACTCACGAAGTTACTGAGGTTGTAAAAGATGAGGATATCGCTGTGCTTATCGCGGAACGCACCGGTATCCCAGTAACTCAATTGGTTGAGGGTGAAAGTGAGCGTTTACTTAATCTTGAAAAACGATTGCACACCCGGGTGATTGGGCAAGATCAAGCAGTTGAAGTGCTTGCGGACGCGGTTCGTCGAGCAAGAGCGGGGCTTAAAGACCCAAAAAGACCGATAGGAAGTTTTATCTTTCTGGGTCCTACAGGTGTAGGTAAGACGGAGTTGGCGCGAGCACTGGCTGAGTTTATGTTTGATGACGAGGACAACATGGTCCGAGTGGACATGTCAGAATTCCAAGAGCGTCATACCGTATCGAAACTCATTGGAGCGCCTCCTGGATACGTTGGCTATGATGACGCTGGTCATTTGACCGAAGCCGTTCGCCGTCGCCCGTTTTCCGTTGTTTTATTTGACGAAATCGAAAAGGCCCATCCGGACGTTTTCAATACAATGTTGCAGGTTCTTGACGATGGTCGCCTTACCGATAGCCATGGCCGGACAGTGGATTTCCGAAACACGATTATCATAATGACGAGCAATCTTGGCTCGGAAGGTATTGCACAGCAAGCTTTTGGATTTCAAAAGCAGAGCCGTGATGATACGGAAAGTGCTCGACTGCGCACTAATGTGGAAGACTCTTTAAAACAGAAATTTCGCCCTGAGTTCTTGAATCGTCTAGATGAATTCATAGTTTTCGATTCATTGACGCAGGATGACATTAAGTTGATCGTTGATAAGTTCATGGTTGAAGTTTCTGAACGAGTAAGTGACTTGAAGGTTTCACTATCTTTGAGTGAGGAAGCGAAGGTGTGGCTTGCGAAGACCGGGTTTGATCGTATGTACGGTGCACGACCATTAAAGCGGGCAATTCAACGTTATATTGAAAGCCCGTTGTCTAAGCGACTGTTGGCTGGAGAATTTCCTGAAGGCTCGGCGATCTTAGTCCAGGTAACGGACGGGGAAGTTGCCTTCGAAATTGACCGATCTGGAACCGCGCCCACTTCTGAAATGCATGTTGCGGGTCAGGAGTTACCGGATAAGAAAAAGGTTTTCCAATAAGTGACTTATGCGTCTGAGGGCTGTTGAAATTTAAACTCAATTCCGGTTTAGATTATTTCCACGTTGGTCACAATTACTTGAATGCTGAACTAATATTTGAAAAAGACATTTACGACTTGTTCTGAAAAATTCATCTAGCGCGGAATATAGCTTGCTGTAGTCTCAAGATGACTGAACCTATCAAACCTGAAATACCGGACGCCTTAATTGTGGTGCAGCCAGATCGCGAAATGGTCGATCCTGAAAATGGTTTATCGAGTTTTCAAATTTGGCTTTCTAATCGTGGGGATTTATTTTTCCGACTTGGTCTTATTTCGTTTGTGATCGCGTTTGTTATTTTCGGGACAGTACTTTGGATCACGGGCAATTTGAATGTGGAAAATGTCAGCTATGGTGGTCTTTGGATTGTAAGTTTCATAGCCGCAGGATCGATAATACTTCCACTGCCTGGACCTGTGGCCGTCTGTATAGCGGCTGCGCCTGATCTGAGCCTGAATCCGTTGGTGATTGGAGTCGTCTCCGCCTCGGCAGAGGCACTTGGGGAGATGACGGGATATATCGCAGGAATCTCAGGCCGCTCACTTTTGAAGCGGAACAAATATTATCCTAAAGTGCATTCACTGTTGTTGCGGCGGGGTGGTTTAATTTTGATGGCGGGAGCGATAATCCCCAATCCACTTTTTGATGTGATTGGCATCGCTGCGGGAGGGGTTGGATATCCCATCAGAAAATTTATCGCAATTGTTTTTATTGCCAAGGCAATTAAATCTGTAGCGATTGCATACGCTTGCTTTTGGGGTATCGATTGGATCCAAGGATGGCTTGCATGAGCAATCCGTCGAATCGTCTGGGCGTTATCGTTGTGGCGGCGGGTCGAAGCTCACGTATGGGTGGAGTTGATAAGCAACTCTTGCGGTTGGGTGGTATCCCCGTAATTTTGCATTCCCTCAGAGTTTTTGAATCATTTTCCGGCACAGGTTCTATCGTCCTGGTTATGTCGGAGGATAATCTTGAGGCAGGGCGAAACGTTGTTGGTGAAAGTGGCTTATCTAAGATCATTGATGTTGTAGCTGGCGGAGAACGCAGGCAAGATTCGGTAAAGGTCGGGCTAAGCGTTCTTACCTCTCACTCAAACGGGATCCCCGAATTTGTCGCTGTGCATGATGGCGCAAGACCGTTTATCGATCACGAGCTGATAGAGCATGGGATGTCTACCGCCAGAACGATTGGAGCAGGAATTGCAGCAGTTCCGGTTAAGGACACTATTAAAATCGCACCTCATAAGATAATTACTGACACGCTTGATAGATCCGAACTGTGGTCTATTCAAACACCACAAATATTCAGGTATGACGTCCTTAGCACGGCTCATGACATGGTAAGCGATGATGTGACAGACGATGCATCAATGGTCGAATCGCTTGGTGGGATAGTTGCCATCTTCAATGGCTCCGATGACAACATAAAAATCACGACACCTGAAGATCTATATTTGGCCAGACTGATTTATGAGCGTCGAGCCGGACAGGGAATTTTCTCAGGTTCGGGTCCTCCAGCATCTGCATTCGGAATTGGTTTTGATGGTCATCGTTTGGTGAGTGGAGGTCCCCTGCGACTTGGGGGCATCGACATTGAATTTAACTATCACCTTGATGGTCATTCTGATGGCGATGTTCTTCTCCACTCCATTGCTAGTGCCATTCTTGGAGCAGCCAATCTTGGCGATTTGGGGGGACAATTTCCTTCTTCAGATGAGCGATATGTTAATTTTGATTCTGCGGAATTTGTTGCTGAGTCTGCACGCGTGGCACTCTTAGCTGGTTGGCTGGTCAATCATGTTGATGCTACGATCATTGCCCAGAAACCTAGACTTGCTACTGAGGCGTTAAGCATGGCTGCAACGATAGGTGAAATAACTGGACTAGAAAATTCCAGCATAAACATAAAAATCACCTCGACTGATTCAGTAGGTGCGATAGGTGATGGCGAGGGTATCGCTGCACAAGCCGTCGCAACTCTGATTCCTGTAAAAGAATGATCCAGTTTTACAATTCTCTTACCCGCACGAAAGAAGAATTCTCCCCTCTGGGCGAAGAAGTTAAGATTTATGTTTGTGGTGTTACTGTCTATGATGATTCGCATCTTGGCCATGCCCTGAGCAGCATCGTTTTCGATGTGCTTAGTCGATATCTTGAATACCGCGGGTTTAAAGTCCGTAAAGTTCAAAACTTTACGGATGTTGATGACAAGGTTATTAACCGTGCCAGGACAGATGGAATATCAACGGAGGAGGTTACGGAGAAATACATTCAGTCGTTTTTCCGATCTATCGACGGGCTTAATGTGCAACGGGCGACTGTTCATCCTAGGGCGACTGAAGATATGCCTGAAATCATAGAATTGATTAATCGTTTGGTTGATGGCGGGTCGGCATACGCTTCAAATGGCTCTGTCTACTATCGAGTTCGAGATAAAGCTGATTATGGGAAATTGAGTGGCCAGAATATCGATGAAATGCTCGAGGGCTCTAGGCACGAGCTAGAGGATGGCAAAAAAGATCCGGCTGATTTCGCTCTCTGGAAAGCTGTCAAACCGGACGAACCGCAGTGGAAGAGTCCGTGGGGCCCGGGACGACCTGGTTGGCATATTGAATGCTCAGCAATGGCGTTTAAACACTTAGGTGAGCAAATTGATATCCATGGTGGTGGGTTAGACCTGATTTTCCCACATCATGAGAACGAGATCGCCCAGAGCGAGTCAGCCTCAGGTGCGATTCCTTTCTCAAAGATTTGGATGCATAACGGTTTGCTTCGAACGTCTGGTGCGACAATGAGCAAGTCACTTGGAAATGCTTTCAACGTTAATGCTGCTCTTGAAGAATACAGCTCAGACGCAATTCGACTTTGGATACTACAGAGTCACTATCGTACGAATCCGCTTCTTGATAAAAAACTTATTGCGACGGCGGAACGATCTATGCGACGAATTCGCCAAACCGTTGATATTGAGCCTAACGACTCGGAGCATTCCGTAGATTTCAGATCTTACGATAGGCGGTTTATTGAAGCGATGGACGATGACTTGAACACACCCAAAGCTCTTGCTGCTGTGTTTGACCTGTGTCGCGAAATAAACCGTGGGCGCGACAATAAAATGGATGTTTCGGGTGCAGTTGAAATGGTTCGCAGACTTACTGGTGTCTTGGGGTTACGTTTGGAAGTGCCTCCTAAAAAAGCTGGCTTGAATGATCAAGAGATTGAGGCGTTGGTGCAAGCGCGAAAAGATGCTAGAGACGACAAGCGCTGGGATGAGGCAGATACTCTGCGAGATCAACTGGCCGCAGCCGGGATCTCCATATCGGATACTGGTGAAGATACTGTTTGGTCTCGAGATTAGGTATTTTCCGAGTAACTCATCAATTAGATGCGAGGCGGCAGATCTAGGTAATTGGGTTCAGAGTGATGATTCCATTAGATCCATCAACTTTCACAATTTGACCGTCCGTAATTGCCTTTGTTGCTTCCTTGGATTGAATAACGCAAGGTATGCCGTACTCTCTGCAAATCAGTGAGGCATGTTGAAAGTTGTCTCCTCCATCTAGTACCAGAGCACCTACCAGGGGGAAGATTGGCACCCAGTCAGGCCCCGTGTTGTCGGTGACTAATATGTCTCCTTTTTTTACGTCGGGTGGCTTAGATGTCCTGGTAATAACTACCCGCGCTCTGCCGGTAAATGAACCAGTTGATGAAGGCTCACCACGAAGTATTTGACCGTCACTACTTAGCCCACGGGACCCTTTTTCAGAGTATTCATCATCATCTTTTTTATCTGGTTTGACGCCCAGGAATTCTGGTGGCGATAACTTTAAATTTTTCTTAAATGTCTCTTTAGCTCGGACGACAATCGATTTTAGGCACGAGTAATCTTGGGAATTTACGGCTGTCTCTAATTGGGTGAGTCTTAAGTAGAAAACATCGTCGACGGTATCTATCCATTTGTTGCGCATTAACGCTCTGCCGGTTCGATTGATCGATTCGCGGTATTCGCCGAATGTCCTTTGTTCTATTAGGTAGTTGTGATCTTCCATCATTCTTACGTAATTGGTTGCCTTGAACAGTTCGAATCTGAATTTTTCCTGTAGCGCTTTGTTCCTGCCCATCTTGGTGCGAATTGATTTGATTGCCCTCTTTCGCTTGCGCTTTAGATTCAGAAGTAACCTGATCTGGTCTTTGAGGTCCTGCCGTGCGAATGAGCCGATAGCATCAAGTGGAATCTCAGGCTTCATGTTCCATGTAGGATCTGTAGGTTTCCACGCTGTGCCGTAACCTATGCCGTTGCGGCATCCCCAAATTTTCATCATCGATCGGAATCTGACTCGAAACCTAGTTACTTTTGGTCGAGTACCGTTTCCGCGAAGGAATAATGTGTCGTAGTCACGATTTTCAAATATCTCGGTCAACCATGTATTTGACTTAACGAGTTCAGCCAAGCTCATGAGTCTACGAACAAGTCGCGCCGTCATATGGTTAGTTGCTATTGTCAGGGATGATGCATCGAGTGCAGGGCGACCAGTTATTTCTGTGAATAACTTCTCAAGACCGCCTTTTTCTCTGAATCCTCCCCAACTTTGCCAATGGAGATTTGACTGATGCTCAGCTGCAGCCAAGGTAGTGGTTTTAAGATTAGAGATATGGTCCTCAAGGGGGGCACGATTGTTGGGACGTATCCGATCTAGGTTTTCGAGGTTTATCAATAACTGGGGCTCCACCTCTGCGTAGTAAAGCGTTGTGCCTTTTTTCAGAAACTTATTGCCTTTGTTGTGGTGCCTTTGCAGGCGTGATTTTAATTCCTCGGCGTCATAATCTGGTTCGGCGGTGAATATGTATCCGTTGACAACTTTTTTTAGATTTCGTCTACCCATGTACTGTCCGACTGTTGCAACGGAACGTTTTTCTGCCTCCGCTGAAGCAAGGACATAATCGACGTGTAGCGGTAGCGCGGGTTGAGTTCCTTGCGCTATCCAGTGACGCTTTCGCTCGTCCGAATTTGCCCATCTGACAGGGAAGTGTGTTGGTTTATCTTCTCCTACCGTTATAGGACGAGACTGTAGTATGTGGACAGTGTCGTTTTTTATAGCGAACTCGATATCTTTGTCGCTTCCTGTGGTAATTTTGATTTCCATCGCAGCGTTGGCCAATGCTGTCAGCGTGGAGTCAGCAACAGCCGGGGTACTTCGTTTTTCTCTTGGAACCCGTACCCGGTTAAGAGTTCCAGCGGTGCGTGACACGAACATCCATTCCTTCTCGATTACGTTTCGTTTCGTGATTTCCAATGAACTTGGATCAAGAATGAAAGAATCTGCTTCAGCTTCACCCGTCACCACACCCTCGCCAAGACCTAACGCTACATTGATGAGAATATGCTTGGTTCCATCCCTTGGATCGCGTGTGAACATTACTCCTGCAGCTTCAGCGTCAATCAACTCCATTACGAGTACAGCCATCGAACCATTTTGGTGAGGAATTCCTTGTTGATGGCGATATGAAATAGCTCGTCCTGTGTAATACGAGTTCCATACATCTCGGATCCGTCTGAGAACTGATTCCTCTGTCGAAGCGTCGAGAAATGTGTCGTATATACCAGCAAACGAGGCGTCTTTTAAGTCCTCTGCTGTCGCAGAAGAACGCACCGCCATTACACTTTCCGTCGACATTAAACGGGACTTGACACTTTCCGTTAGTCCGACAGGTAATCTTTGCGGTGCTAGGATCTCGAAAATAGATTCGGCTGCCTCGAAGGCTGAAGATACGCTGGTTGTTTCGACCTTTGTGAGAATGCTTGTGATTTCATCTGCTATCGGCCTTATGAATTCCTGAAAAGCACTGGTCTTAATAGTGAAGCATGAGGGAATTTTTATCTCATGTTTCACTAGTTCTGCAATTGAGGCTGCCTTGCCACCGACCACTGACGGGTCGAGTGATTCTGCAGCGTCGATTTCCACTATGAATTTTGAGATGTCGTCTGAGTGCATAGTGTGGGATGTCACATCAGGGATTAAATTAACCGGGTTGCGTCGATCGTGAAAAGGACTAAATCTGAAAGTATTGGCTTGATTAGGTTTAAGTTCAGTCTGATTTAGCTGAATCTTACATTGGCGATCGCGACACCGACGAAGATCACTGCGAGCACAATGGTCATCCGGAATAAAAGCTGCTCCACACCGCGACGCGAGCGGAACGTGCTGGACGCTTCCCCGAATAGAGAGGAGCCAGAACCGCGCGCCTGCAGGAGAAGTACAACGATAAGAGCGATCGCAATGATCATCAGTATTAGGCTAAAAACGGTTTCCATAAAATTTCCTACGCGCCTTAGTAAGTCACTAAATCACCTAGATGTGATGTATGGCTAAATGCAACAACTAACCATATTAAGGCCACACCATCGATCCCGCCACAGTTCGGTGGACATCAATGAGGGAATCATGATCTTAGTGGTTGTATATATTTGCTTGTATCACCGAACTATTTCTCAGCTAATATTTTTTTGATCATCTCAGTTGCCTGGACTGCGTCAGCCTGACCGCGCGTTGCTTTCATAACTTGGCCAATCAAGAACTTCAGAGATGCCTCTGTCCCACCGAGGTAGTCATTTACTGCTTTTTCATTGTTGGAGATGACTTCATTGATAACCGGGCCGAGCGAGTCCGCGCCGGACACCATTCCGAGGCCAAGTAGTTCGATCACTTCTTCGGGTGCTGCACCTTTGATGTACATGGCTTCAAAAACTTGTTTTGCAGCGTTGTTGTTTAACTCTCGCTTGCGGAATTTCTCTACAAGTGTCGCCAGCGATTCTGGTGTTACCTTGGTGTCCCGCATATTGGTGATTTCATCGTTGTTCATTAGGCGCGCCATTTCCCCGTTCAACCAGTTTGAGGCTTCTTTGGCAAACGCGTGTTTCACTTTGTCTGGAGATCCAGAGACGCTTTTACAAACTGATTCGAAATAGTCGGCTGTCGAGCGGAGGACGGTCAGTAGATTGGCGTCGTATTCGCTAAGACCCCATTCGGAGATAAACCTGTTTTTCCTTGGTATAGGTAGCTCGGGCATCTTGGCTTGGGTATTTGATATCCATTCCTCGTCTATGACCAATGGAGGGATGTCTGGTTCGGGGAAGTAGCGGTAGTCGTTAGCCTCTTCTTTACTGCGTTGAGAAACGGTTATCTCTTTACCGTCATCCCAGCCTCGGGTTTCCTGGATAATGCGCTCCCCAGATTCTACCGCTGCTATCTGGCGTTCGATCTCATACTCAACTGCGCGCACAACTGCCCGTACGCGATTCATGTTTTTTACTTCGACCTTGGTTGTGAGATGTGTTGATCCGGCAGGCCGAACACTGATATTGGCATCACACCTGAAAGACCCTTCTTCCATATTGGCAGTGCCCACCCCCAAATATCGGATGATGTGCTGAAGGCTGTTGATATATGACTCGACCTCTTCTGCAGTGTGCATATCCGGTTCGGTCACTACTTCCATTAATGGTGTTCCGGCACGATTTATGTCTAGTAGGGAGTGAAGCGTGCCTCCAGTTGGACCTTCTACGTGAATGAGTCTTGCAACGTCTTCTTCCATGTGAACTCGGTTGATCCGAACTCTAACTGGAGGGTCGATTGGCAGGTCGATATAGCCTTCGTAACATATTGGCTCGTCCATTTGGGTTATCTGGTACCCCTTCATAAGATCTGGGTAGGTGTAGTTCTTACGGTCGAACTTGGTTATTCTGGCTATGTTGCAATTGATAGCCATACCGATCATCATGGCGTATTCAACCGCTGTTTGGTTTACGACTGGTAGCGTCCCAGGCAATGCCATACTCACTTCATCAACCACCGTATTTGGTTCTGCAGCTTGGTAATCAGCGCTCGAGGTGCCGAACATCTTGCTACGTGTCTTCAGTTGAACATGAGTTTCCAGACCAATTACGGCTTCGTACTTCACAATTGTCCTTTTCGTTTAAAAGATTACTTTTCACTACCTGATACCTGAATATAGCATCGAGCTTATAGCGGTTCATTGGCATTAAGCGTTTTGAGTGCAGATTATTAGATTAGGATTCAGCTTCTTTCCACCTGAAATCATCGCCGATGAGCTGACGTGGGTGTGATGATAATTCGTTGCAGACAAAGGCATAACTTTTTGCAACTGCACCAGTTTTGTTTCTTAGTTACGAAATTCGTTGACGCCGTGATCAAGGGGATTTAAAATAAAACCTGACTCTTTCGGTATGGAATGGAAATTATCATCCATTTACTTGACGCAGCAGAGATTTACTGCTGTGCGATCTGTCTGACGTTTCTCAGTGGAGTAGCTTATTGACGAACCAGCAAACGATCTCACGCGAGTCAGACCTGTCGGGTCAGGAATATCAGTGGGGATTTGTAACTGATGTGGAAACGGATCTGGCTCCTAAGGGGCTGAGTGAAGATATCGTTCGGCTGATCTCATCTAAGAAGGATGAGCCAACTTGGTTACTTGAGTGGCGTTTGAAGGCATACCGCCACTGGGTTCAACTGAGTGAGAGCGAAGGTGAACCGGACTGGGCTATGATCGACTATCCAAGTATCGATTATCAAGATATCTACTATTACGCTGCCCCAAAATCTGCTACTGAAGCTCCTAAAAGCCTTGATGACGTTGATCCGGAGATGCTGGCCACGTTTGAGAAGTTGGGTATCCCTTTGCAGGAGCGAGCCAAACTAGCTGGCGTTGCTGTGGACGCTGTGTTTGACTCTGTGTCGGTTGCGACCACGATGGAAAAACAGCTGAGTGAGCTGGGAATTATTTTTTGTTCATTTAGTGAGGCTGTGAAGAAACATCCGGAACTCGTGAAGAAATACCTGGGATCGGTGGTGCCTTACACAGATAACTTCTTTGCAACTCTCAATGCTGCTGTGTTTAGTGACGGATCCTTCGCGTACATACCGCCTGGGGTGAAGTGTCCTATCGAATTGATGACGTACTTCCGGATAAACACTGAGGGCTCAGGTCAATTTGAGCGCACGCTGATCGTTGCCGACAAGGGTGCATACGTGTCGTATTTGGAAGGTTGTACGGCGCCATTCCGCAAAACACACCAACTTCATGCTGCGACCGTAGAGCTAGTCGCTCTGGATGATGCTGAAATTAAGTATTCGACCATACAGAATTGGTTTCCCGGTACTCCTGAGGGTGAGGGCGGAGTTTATAACTTTGTTACAAAACGGGGCCGTGCAGACAAGAATGCCAAGATTTCTTGGACGCAAGTCGAAACCGGATCGGCAATCACATGGAAGTACCCTAGCGTCATATTACGAGGTGATAACTCAGTAGGCGAATTTTTCTCAGTTGCATTGGCGAACAATTATCAACAGGCCGACACCGGCACCAAGATGATTCACATAGGGAAGAATACCAAGTCAACGATCGTATCGAAGGGGATATCTGCCGGGCATGGCAACAACACCTATCGGGGTCAGGTGCAGATTATGCCTGGCGCTGAGAATGCCGTGAATCACACCCAGTGTGACTCTCTCCTCGTTGGGGATCAGTGCGGTGCTCATACGGTTCCTTATATTGAAGTCCGAAATCCCACGGCTCGTCTTGAGCATGAGGCGTCAACCTCAAAGGTCAGTGACGATCAGCTTTTTTACCTGATGGCACGTGGGCTTTCAGAAGAGGAAGCTCACCACATGATTATTACTGGCTGGAGTCGGGACGTGATTCGGGAACTTCCGTTCGAATTCGCTCTTGAGGCAGGACAACTCTTGAAAGTGTCACTTGAAGGCGCTGTTGGTTAATCCTCTGTGCTGATCTCTCGAAAATACAATCCACTGATCACCTGAAATACTAGATAAATGCTTGAAATAAAAAACCTTCACGCGTCTGTGCTGGATATCGAAAACTCTGAAATTCTTAAAGGGGTAGACCTAAAAGTAAATACGGGAGAGGTTCACGCGATTATGGGCCCCAATGGATCTGGTAAAAGCACCCTTGCGAACGTATTAATGGGTCGCCCAGATTACAAAGTCACAGATGGTGACATCCTTGTCGAAGGAGAGTCGATAGCTGAACTTCGTCCTGATCAGAGAGCTCATTTGGGATTGTTTTTGGCTTTTCAGTACCCCGCTGAAATTCCTGGAGTACGGCCGTGGCAATTTCTAAAGGCAGCTCATGATGCGAAGGCAGAAGCGCTTGGTGAAGAAAAGATGTCAGTTCGTAATTTTACAAAGCTTTTTGACGAAAAAGTTCAGGCTGTCGGTATCAATCCTGATCTGGTGAAGCGCTCCCTGAACGAGGGATTCTCTGGGGGAGAGAAAAAGCGCAACGAAATGCTTCAACTCGAGGTGCTTCAACCCAGTATGGCCATTTTGGACGAGACAGATTCGGGTTTGGACGTCGACGCGTTACGAATAGTTGCTGAGGGGGTTAACTCGATGCGGTCCCCTGAACGATCTTTTATCGTGGTCACCCATTACCAGAGACTCCTCAACTACATTACTCCAGACATCGTTCACATTTTGGTGGATGGAAAGATTGTGCAAACTGGAGGACCTGAATTGGCCCTTGTGGTGGAGAAAGACGGGTACAGGGAATATTTGCCAGCGGCAGGAGCAAATGCCTGATCATGACACTTGCTACTTCGCCTGCGGCAGTCGAAAATTTTTCATCAGCTTACGAAAATGCTGACCACGCAAAGTCACCAGGGTGGTTGTCCGGTACCCGTCAGGATGCATGGTCCATTTTTAGCGAACTGGGTATCCCTGTTAAGCGACGCGGAAACGAGTTGTGGAAATACACGAACCTTGCTCCAGTTGCTGAATACGATTTTGAGTACGACGTGTCCGGATCGGTTTCAATCGACCAGATCCGATTGACTTCCCCATGGGATGACACCTGGAACATTGCTGTGGTCGTCGACGGTAAATTCAATGCTGATCTTTCTGCTTTACATGAAGATACCGGTCTCAGGGTTGAGAGCCTTTCGGACGCGTTCTCTTCTGGCAGCGGCGATGTCGAGTCTCAATTTGCCAGTTTGGCAGGTCGGGAAAAATACGCATTCACAGCTTTGAACACTGCGTTCGCTAGTGATGGAGCTTACGTGGCGGTTGTTCCCGGAGTAAAGGTAGTAAATCCGATCCAAGTTATATTCGTTTCGTCAGATTCTGTAAAAAGCAGGGCGTCGTATCCTAGACTTTTGGTTGATGTTGGTTCTGACAGTTCTATTACGTTGATTGAGACTTATGTCAATTTGTCTGATTCAACACAATTATCTGTTCCTGTCACTGAGGTTTTCGCTGCCAGCAGCGCGATGATTCGTCACTATCGGATACAGATGGAAAATGAAAATTCTTT
>Ga0187833_10000570_pt1 | contig 42854 bp, 53 predicted proteins | sample ETNtaG_37_FD_167968 | JGI IMG/M metagenome (GOLD analysis project Ga0187833, IMG submission 167968) | Marine microbial and viral communities from oxygen minimum zone, Eastern Pacific Ocean - ETNP2014_SV_400_PacBio MetaG (Illumina Assembly) | ecosystem: Environmental > Aquatic > Marine > Hypoxic...
TGACACTCAACGGCACCAGCTTTCCGGTCGCCGGATTATCGCCGGTCGGGACATTGGCGATGGTCATCTCGAACGCCACGGTGTCGGCATCGACCTTGATGGTGTGGGTATTGCGGGTCACCCCCGGGTCGGCCCAAACCTCATATTGAGTCTTGTCCGGGCCGATCCCGGCAAGGCCCAAGGCCACGGCGACATTGACATTGGCCGGGAATTTGGTTGCCGCCTCGGAAACCGGGCCCTGAAAAAGTTTCATCGGCTCGCTGAGGCCATCGAGATCAATCCCCTGTTCGATGACGAAGGGCGCCTTCTTCAAACCCTTAGGCGGCTTGCGGGTGATCATGGTGACGGAATGGATGGTGCCCAGGGCGGCGGCCCGCAACGCATCAAGACCCAGCAGCGCCCCCGTCGGTACAATAATGCGCGCCCCCGTCAGCCGCGCCTCCTCGATCAGGTCCATACGATCCAGCAATGAGGTGACGCTGATGGGCATGAATACGCGCCCGGCCTTGATCGCCGGTTCGGCGATTTCCTGAAATTTGTCGGGCGGCGCGCATTCGACGATGACGTCACAACGGTCCGCCAATTCTGCAAGATCGACCACCGGGACGGGGGTATTGAAGGCGGCAACATTTTCACGGGCGCGCTCCTGGTTTCCCGACGCCACCGCCGCCAGAACCATCCCCGCTTCCGGCGCGACGTTGCCGCTGCCGTCCAGCCATCGCGCCACCGGCAAACCGACCGTGCCGAGGCCACCGATCCCGACCCTTAAAACGGTTTTATCCGGTGCGGCCATCAATTTGGTACTCCTAAGAGGCGGTTTTTTTCTGTTTTTCCGACAGCAATGAAGAACACTGGGCATCGATACGGTTTATTTCCGACAAGGTTTCGGCAATATCCACCTGTTGACGTTCCAGGATCGCCTTGCGTTCATGAATTTTGTCAATGAAGTGCCGAAGTTGCGCCACCTCGGTCGGGTCGACATCGTACAGGTCGATCATTTCGCGGATCTCTTCCAACGAAAATCCCAGCCGCTTGCCGCGCATGATCAATCGCAACCGCACCCGGTCCCGAGAGGTGTAGACCCGGCGCTGCCCCTTGCGGGCCGGCGACAGCAATCCCTTGTCTTCGTAAAATCGAATGGTCCGGGTGGTGACGTCGAATTCCCCGGCCAATTCGGCAATGCCAAAAGTATCCGTCATCATCGTAGGTTAACTTACGTTGACGTAAACGTAAAGCCGCGCCCCACGCAATCATAGAACCGGGTTTCAGAACAAAAACAGCGCCGCTAACCCCAAGAACACGAAAAACCCGACGACATCGGTGATGGTGGTCAGGAAAACGCTCGACGCCACCGCCGGATCGATCCCCATCCGGTCCAGGGCCAAGGGAATGGTGGTCCCGGCCAGCCCGGCGACGAACATGTTGACGATCATCGCCAGTCCGATCACCACCCCCAGCCCAAGACTTCCGAACCACAACCAGGCGACAACGCCGATCAAACCGGCAAACAGCACGCCGTTGAACACCCCGACCAAGGCTTCCTTGCCGATCACCCGGATCGCGTTGGTCGGCGTCAGCTCCTTCATCGCCAGCGCCCGGACCGCCACGGTCAGGGTCTGGGTGCCGGCATTGCCGCCCATGGAGGCGACAATCGGCATCAGCACCGCCAAGGCGACCATTTGTTCCAGCGTGGCATCGAAAAGACCGATGACGACGGAGGCCAGGATCGCCGTGCCCAGATTGATCAACAGCCACATGAAACGGGCCCGCGTGGTATCCAGGGTGGCGTCATAGAGGTCGTCTTCCGAAACGCCGCCCAGAAGCATGATGTCTTCTTCGTGCTCTTCATCGATAACATCGACCACGTCATCGATGGTAATGGCGCCGACCAAGCGTCCGCCATCATCGACCACCGGCGCCGATACCAGGTTGCGCTGACGGAACACGAAGGCGACATCTTCCTGGTCGGTGGTGACCGGCAGCAATTTCATTTCGGTTTCCAGGATGTCGGTCACGGGCACATGGCGCCCGGCCCGCAGGATACGGCTCAGCGGGATGGTGCCGACCGGCTTGTGTGTCGGATCAACGACGAACAGGTCATAGAACTGCGTCGGCAACTCGTTTTCGCCGCCATCGGCCTGTCCATCATCCTGATCGGCGCTTTTGCGGAGGAAGTCGATGGTTTGCCCGACGTTCCAGAACGTCGGAATCGTCACCACTTCGCGCTGCATCAGCCGTCCGGCACTGTCCTCCGGATAGGACAGCCCTTCTTCGATCAGCGTCCTGTCGCCGAGGGGAATGGCCTCCAGCACCTGTTGTTGTTCATCTTCGTCCAGTTCCTCGACGACTTCCAACGCATCATCGGAGTCCAGTTCCTGCAGCGCCGCCGCCACTTCCTCGACGCCGAGGCGTTCGATGACGTGATCACGGACCGTTTCATCCAGTTCGGTCAGAATTTCGGGGTCAAAATCGTCGCGCAGGATATCGACCACCTGGTCCCGGTCATCGGCGCCCAGGCGTTCCAGCAGGTCGGCGATATCGGCATGGTGAAGGGGCTGGATCAGATCGGCCAAGCGGCCATGCTCGTCGGCGGCCAGGGCCTCGACGACTTCCTCTTCGATCCCGGCCTCCAGGTCATGGACCTGGTCTTCGGATGGAATATTTTCGTTATCCATACCCACTACCGCCTGAAGCGTCCTTCCCTTATGATGACGAACCCCACAAAAAAAGGCCCGTCGCGGTTGCGGCGGGCCTTGGAATTTGGTGCGGTCGAGAAGACTCGAACTTCCACGGGATTGCTCCCACAGCGACCTCAACGCTGCGCGTCTACCAGTTCCGCCACGACCGCAAATTCCTTTACAATTGTACTCAGTGGGGGATACCAAATGCGGGCCGCGCAATCAAGCACGGCAAGGGAATGCCATGACCGCGGAAATAAAGAACAAAACCGCCAACGCCGTCGATTGGCTGATCAGCGACACCCCGGTCGCCTATGCCGACGCGATTTCCTTTATGGAAAGCCGCGTCGAGGACATTCATGCCGGCCGCGCGCCGGAAATTGTCTGGCTTTTGGAACATCCGCCGCTCTATACCGCCGGCACCAGCGCCGAGGATGCGGAGCTTCTGGACCCCGACCGGTTTCCCATTTACCGCACCGGGCGCGGCGGCCGCTACACCTATCACGGCCCCGGTCAGCGGGTCGCCTATGTGATGATGGACCTTAAAGGCCGCGGCAACGACGTCCGCGGCTTCGTTCATGACCTGGAAGACTGGGTCATCCGGGCGCTGGCGCAATTCAATATTATCGGTGAAACCTTTGACGACCGGGTCGGCATCTGGGTGCGCCGGGGCGCGCCAAACAACCCGGCGACGCGCGAAGATAAAATCGCCGCCATCGGCGTCCGGGTCCGCCACTGGATCACCTATCACGGCATCGCCGTCAACCTGGAGCCGGACCTTGAGCACTTCTCCGGCATCGTACCGTGCGGGATCACTGACCATGGCGTCACCTCGCTATGGGACTTAGGGCTAACCACCTCGATGCCGGAATTGGACAGTGCCCTGATGGCAGCCTTTGAAGACGTCTTTCAAATCCCGCTTCGGCCCGTTCAGGGCAAGGGGTAGCCGTGCTGTTTGAAAGCGTCCCCCCGTATTTGTTCGCCTTGATGGCGGCATTTCTTTTTGCCTTCGGCGGACAGTTGCAATACATCGGTTTAATCACCGTCGATTCACGCAGCGGCACGATGGTTTCTATCACCGCATCCGCCGTGATCTATTGGTTGCTGTCGCCTTTTCTTCTCGATGGATCCCATTGGACCCAACCGGCCGTCTTGATTTTTGCCCTCGCCGGATTGTTTCGGCCGTCGGTTTCCGCCAACCTGTCGGTGGCCGGCATTCGCTATCTGGGGCCGACCCTGTCGAGCACGTTGAGCGCCACCAGCCCCATCTTCGGCACCACCCTGGGCGTTCTTGTGCTCGGCGAGATCCTGACCTGGCCCATCGCCATCGGTACCGGCGGCGTTATCCTGGCAATCATTCTGTTGTCCCAAAAAGATACCCGCGCCCCGACGACGTGGCCTTTGTGGGCGTTAACGCTTCCCATCGGCGCGGCGGCGGTACGGTCCTTGGCCCATGTGCTGTCAAAGGTTGGGATGGAAGATATCCCGGATCCTTATTTCGTTGGACTGGTCGGGTTTACCGTATCGGCCATCATTACCATTCTCGATCAGTCCATGCGCAAGAAATCGGTCGCCGTTCAATGGCGAAATAAGGGCTTGATTTGGTTTATCGCCTCAGGCTTTTGCTTCAGCACCGCGGTCATTTGTCTGAACACCGGCCTTTTGCGGGGCCAACTCGTCACCATCGTGCCGATCGTTGCGGCGGCGCCGATATTTTCGATGTTGCTGAGTATTTTCGTCTTCCGCAGGGAAAAACTGACGGTCCGGACCGTGGTCGCCATATTCATGGTGGTTCCCTCGGTCGCCTATATCGCAATCAGCAAGTAACAGCCTAGTCCGTATGCAAATGGCGAAAGCCATCTTCCTCCGGGGCTTCGGCGGGATACTGGGTCAGGCTTTCCACCCTCGCCGCCGGCGGCCCCCGCCGGCAGGCCAAAACGATCGCATCGACATCGGCGTCGGCGCCCGCGAATACCGCTTCCACCGAACCGTCGAGCCGGTTTCGTATCCAGCCGCGGATGTTCAGCCGGGCCGCTTCCTGGGCCGCCCAGCCCCGAAACCAGACACCCTGGACCCGGCCTTCGATCACCACCCGTGTCGCTTTTTCGCTCACCTGATGCGGCCTTATTCGAATTCGAGGATAACCTGATCCACCGCCAGCGTTTCGCCGGGCTCCGCCTTGACGGCGGCAACGACCCTGTCCTCTTCGGCACGCAGAACATTTTCCATCTTCATCGCCTCGACGATGGCCAGTTCCTCGCCGGCCTTGACCCCCTGGCCGGTGGTGACGGACAGCGAAACCAGCAATCCCGGCATCGGTGATAATAGGAACTTGGACGTATCCGGGGGCTCCTTCACCGGCATCAACGCCTGCAACACGGCGGCCCGGGGGTTCATCACCAGGACGTCGGTTTCCGCCCCCGCGTGGGTCAGGCGGTAGGCGATACCGGACCGTTCGACCTGGATGCAAAACCCCTTCCCTTCCATTTCGCCTTTAAATAACGGCTCCCCCATCTTCCATTCGGTCTCGATAGACAGCGGCCCGGATTTCAGGGACAGGTCATAGCCGCCGTCCCTGAGGGCGACGGAGACGTTGTATTTTTCGCCTTGCAGCACCACCACCCAATCATCGGAAACGATGCGTTGGCGGCCTTGAATTTGGCCGGAAATCATCGAGGCGCGTTCCTGATAGGCGAGATGGATACAGGCGGCGACTGAGATCAGCAGTTTCGGATCATCCGGGGTTAAGTCCTGGGCACGGAACCCATCCGGGTATTCCTCGGCGATAAAATTGGTGCTCAGGCGGCCCTCTTTGAACCGGGGATGGCCCATCAACGCCGCCAGAAAGCCGATATTATGCCCGACGCCCTGAATGTGGAATTCGTCCAGGGCGGCGGACATGCGGGCCCGGGCCGCATCGCGGGTGTCGCCATAGGAAATAACCTTGGCGATCATCGGATCGTAATGAATGGAAATTTCGCCGCCTTCGGAAACCCCGGTATCGACGCGAAAGCTTTCATCTTCCAAGGGCGGGCGGTACGCCGTCAGCCGTCCCGTTGACGGCATGAAATTGCGCAACGGATTCTCGGCATAGACCCGGGCTTCCATGGCCCAGCCCCTCAATTGAACGTCATCCTGGCCGAAGGACAAGGGTTCGCCGGCGGCAATGCGGATCATCCACTCAACCAGATCAAGCCCGGTGACTTTTTCGGTGACCGGATGTTCGACTTGAAGACGTGTGTTCATCTCAAGGAAATAAAAGTTTTTTTCCTGATCAACGATAAATTCGACGGTGCCGGCGGACGCATACCCGACCGCTTCGGCCAGGGCTACGGCCTGGGTTCCCATGGCCTGGCGGGTACCCTCATCCAGGAACGGCGACGGCGCTTCCTCGATGACTTTCTGGTGGCGGCGCTGGATCGAACATTCACGTTCTCCCAGGTAAACCGTGTTGCCGGCCGTATCGGCCAATATTTGAATTTCAATATGGCGGGGATTTTCGATGTATTTTTCGACAAACACGCGGCCGTCGCCGAACGCGGTTTCGGCCTCGCTGCTGGCGCGTTTCAAGCCGTCGCGGCATTCTTCGTCATTGCGCGCGATCCGCATGCCCTTGCCGCCGCCGCCGGCGGATGCCTTCAACATCACCGGATAGCCAATTTTTTGCGCCGTCTTGACCGCTTCGGCGCCACTTTTCACCGCCCCGCCGTCCCCCGGAACCGTATTAACGCCGGCCTTGAGGGCCACCTTTTTGGACTCGATCTTATCGCCCATGACGGTAATCGCCTCAGGCCCCGGGCCGATGAAGGCGACGCCTGCTTTTTTTAAAGCGCCGGCGAAGGCGGCATTTTCCGAAAGAAAGCCGTATCCGGGGTGAACGGCGTCGGCGCCGGTATCGTCGATCGCTTTCATAATCTTGGCAACGTTCAGATAGCTTTCGGCGGCCGCCGGCGGGCCGATCAAAACGGTTTCGTCGGCCATTTCCACATGCAAGGCCCGGGTATCGGCCTCGGAGCAAACGGCAACCGTTTTAATCCCCATTTCCTTGGCGGTGCGCATCACCCGGCAGGCGATCTCCCCCCGGTTGGCGATGAGAATTTTCTTAAACATGCGCCCTCATGTCCCCTAGTCGGGTTGGCCGAGAAGCCCCCGGAATAATCCCATCACAAAAGCCGCGTGCAGCCCCAGCACCGCCCCCCAGCCGATCATCGGCAAAAGGAATAATGGGTTTTCCGGAAGAAAATATAAATTCAACGGCACCGCCAATATCATCACCCCAAAATAAACGGCCAAATGAACTCCAAAGCCCTTCAATCGGCGGCCCGCCTTTTCCGCCCCCGCCTTATCCTCCCCGGTGTTGGTCACGACGTTTTGGAATCTCCGTTTTCGTCGTCGGGGACATCGGGAATAATGGCCTTCAATTGGCTTTCCTTATCGGACCGCTTAAAAATCGGGGACATGGCAAAGCGGGCATGAATGGCCAATACCCCGACCCAGCCGCCAAGGGCGACCAGGAAAAATTCATTTTCCAAATCCTCATAAATAGAAAATTTAAGGGCGATGGCGGTGGCAACGCCAATGACAAAAAGGATGAAGTGATTGGCGAACCAAAACATCCGCTTGCGCCCGGACGAAACTTTTTCAACCACTTCATTTTGGAATTCCATCGCCAACTCGGGATTGACCCTGGCCTTGGGAATCCCCCGGGGCCCCGAACGTTTCGTTGATGAACCGGCCTCCTCAGCCGCCCGGCTCGGCGAAACTTCGTCTGCGCTCAACGGCGCAAAACTTCGATTGATGTCGTTTTCTTCTGCCATGGCTTTTTGTTAACGCGCCTTGCGGCCCCTTTCAACAGTCAATACCCTTGATACCCAAATTCATTATACCGTGCCGGGACGGATAAGTAGAAAGGCATTATTACGTTGGCAAGAATAATAAAAATCGGCGCCGCCCAATCCGGTCCCGTCCAAAAGGATCAAGACCGTCATGCCGCCGTCGCCAGGCTGCTGGAGATGATGAAAGAAGCCCACGCCGAAGGCTGTGACATGGTGGTGTTCACCGAATTGGCGTTGACCACTTTTTTCCCGCGTTATTTCGCCGAAGACCGCGCCGAGATGGATTCCTGGTTTGAGACCGAAATGCCCGGCGCCGCCACCCACCCGCTTTTCGAATTCGCCAAGGACAACGGCATCGGGTTTACGCTTGGGTATGGCGAATTGACGCCGGATGGGCACCACTTCAACACCCAGGTCCTGGTCGACAAACAGGGGGAAATCCAGGGCAAATACCGCAAGATTCACCTGCCGGGGCATGCCGAATTGGAACCCGAACGCAGCTTCCAGCATCTTGAAAAACGCTATTTCGAACCCGGTGATCTCGGCTTTCCGGTATGGCGGACCATGGGCGGCGTCATCGGCATGTGCATCTGCAATGACCGCCGTTGGCCGGAAACGTTCCGGGTGATGGGGCTTCAGGGTGTCGAACTGGTGGCGCTGGGCTACAACACCCCCAGCAGCAATTCGCTGAAGGCGTCCGAAACCCCGGAAACCCGCAAATACCACAGCCGCCTGTGCATGCAGGCCGGTGCCTATCAGAACGCCACCTGGGTGGTCGGCGTCGCCAAGGCCGGTGACGAGGATGGCCATCACCTTTTCGGCGACACCATGATCATCAACCCGTACGGCGAAGCCGTCGCCGAGGCCAAAACCGAAGACGATGAACTGGTCATGTTCGATTGCGACCTGGATGAATGCCGCTTTCTTAAGGAAACCACATTCAACTTCGCCGCCCACCGGCGGGTAGAACATTACGGCTTGATCACGGAACAGACCGGGGCCAACCCCCCGGAAGAATAACGGCGTAACAAATTGTCTCAACAACGCATCGGGATTTCGGCCTGGGTGTACCTGGTGATTGCCGGGCTGGCCTTGATTGACGCTTTCATACACCTGCCCCAATTGGTGCCGGTGACGGCGGGGTTGATCGTTGTTTTCATCCTGCTTCAGTTCAGGGAAATCCCGCTGCCGCAAAAAATCGCCGGCATCCTGTTAACCCTGATCGGTCTCATCGGCGCGGCGGGGTCCGAGAATTGGGCCGGGGTGGTGATCGACGGCATTGCCCGGTCGCGGATATTCCTGTTGTTGTTCTTCGCCGTTTCCTGGCTGCAATATCCGGTCAACCAGAGCCCTTCCATGCAGGCGGCGCAAAGAACCATCGTCAGCCAGCCGCCGGGGCGGCGTTTTCTTTTCATGTCCTTCGGCGTTCATATTCTGGGCGCCGTGCTCAATCTTGCCGGGCTTGGCTTGCTGTCGACCATGGTCGAAAAGCAAAAGAACCCTCACCTGCGCCGCCGCATGGCCATGGCCCTGATAAACGGATTCGGCAGCGCGTCCTGCTGGTCGCCGTTCTTCATCGGCATGATCGTCGTTCTGGTCGCCCTGCCCTCACTGTCGTGGCGCGACATCGGGCCGTTGGGAATGCTGCTGGCGCTCACCATCATGACCATGGGCTGGCTCTATGACCGGTTGGTTCTCCGCGCCTCGATGCCGTCCGAGGCGGTGTCCGGCCCGGTCGCCATCTCAAGGCAGCATTTTTGGCGAACGGCGGGCCTGTTGGGCTCGCTGGTCGGTCTCGCCATTGCGATTGTCGAATTTACCGGCACCTCCATTCCCGTCACCCTGGGCCTGATGGGGCCGCCGTTCGCGGTGATTTGGTATATGTCCATCGGCGCCAAGGGTACCCGGTTTCCGCATCGCGCCAACAGCCTGGCCCATGACGTCATGAAAGGGTTGCCGACGCTGCGCAACGAGGTCCTGGTCTTCGTCGCCGCCAACATCCTCGGCGTCGGCATTTCCAGCGCCATTCCGACCCAGGATATGGCCGCGGTGGTGAATGCGGTGTTGCCGTGGACCGACGCTAAAATCATCGCCCTGATCCTTTTTTTCCTGTTCACCAGCGCCATCGGCCTGCACCCGGTCATCGTCGTCATTGTGCTCAGTTCCATTCTCCCGCCCGACGCGCTCGGCATGCGGGATTGGGTGATGGGCCTGACCTTTGTCGGGGTGTGGGGGTTGAGCACCATGGTCTCGCCATTTTCCGGGACCACCCTGTTCATGTCGCGGGTCACCGGCGTTCCCGCCCATATCATCGGCTGGCGCTGGATGCTGCCGACGTCGTTGCTCAACGGCACGATGATCGCGCTGATGATTATCGCCATCCGGCATGTGATTTAAGGAATGGTGGCGGCGATGCCCGATTTCGGGGGGTAAGTGGACGGTGATCAATCCCGCGCCCCCTCCTCGAGCGGAGGCAATGGTTGCCCCTCCGGTGAATTCTGCATAGATTTCTTCATTCGAACGAAATTACAGCGGGATCGGCTATACCAATGAGTAAACCCGTCGTCGGTATCATCACCAACCAGTTCATGGTGGATGATCAGTATCCGGTACAACTTACCGGCAATGCGTATATCGAGGCGATTGCAGAGGTTGCCGGTGCGGCGCCGGTGATTATTCCGTCCTTGCCCGATTGCGTCGATATTGACGAGATCATGGGCTTTTGCGACGGGTTTCTGTTGACCGGCGGCAGACCCAACGTCCATCCGGAAGAATACGGCCACGAACCCACGGACGCCCATGGCGCCTTCGACCGCGGCAGAGACCGGGTCGCGCTGCCGCTGATCCGCAACTGCGTTGAAATTGGCCAACCGGTACTTGGCGTGTGCCGGGGCTTTCAGGAATTTAACGTGGCGATGGGCGGCACCTTGCATCCTGAAATCCGGGACATTCCCGGGCGCATCAACCACCGATTGCCGCCGGATGGGGCACTCGAAGACAAGTACGCCAACCGCCACCCCGTAAAATTGTCCTCGGGCAGCCCTTTTGCCCGGATCTTCGGCGCCGACGAAGTGCTGGTGAATTCGCTGCACGGTCAGGGTATTGAGGAATCGGGGCCGCGGATCATTGTCGATGGCTACGCACCCGACGGTACCGCCGAAGCCATCTCGATCGAAAACGCCCCCGGATTTGCCTTGGCCGTCCAATGGCATCCCGAATACAACGCCGCCAACGACCCCGTCTCCAAGCCTCTTCTTGAGGCATTCGGTAAGGCCCTCATAGCCTGGAAGCACAAATCCGCCCGGGCCGCCGAGTAACCGGTCATCAAATCCACCTCACTCTTTAGGTTAAGGAGGACAGTTGCCGGCGATGTCCGCTTTCGGGGGCAAAGCGGACATGATTCAAGGTGTGGCTAAATGCCCGCTAATAGCCAATAGCGGACATTAGTGACAACCGTGGAAGGCCTTGACGGGGCATTCATAGCCAGGATAGAATTTCATATATATGAAAAATTATTCAACATTTCGAATATTTTAATCACCCGGTTAGAATCATGGATTCCAACGTCAAGACCGCAGTCCGCACGCTTGAAGTATTCGAGGCTTTCGGACTGAGTCAAAAGCCCTTGACGCTCAGCGAACTGGCGCGCGCCATCGGCGTCCCCCTCAGCAGTTGTCACGGCCTAGTCGCTACGCTCAGGAACCGAGGATACGTTTATTCCGTAGGCAACAACCGCCGAGTCTATCCAACCCGACGAATCCTGGACGTCGCGGAAACCATTGTACGGAATGACCCTCTTCTTGAGTCTGCGGTACCGGTGCTGACACGTCTTCGCGACGATACCGGCGAAACCGTGATCCTGGGCACGATGGAGGGCGACGCCGTGGTCTATCTGGAAATCATCGAGGGCCTGCACACCATTCGCTATTCGGCCAAGCCGGGCGAGATCAAGCCACTGCATTCCAGCGCCATCGGCAAGGCCATGCTGGCTTCCCTCGATGAGGCGGGTTTGGCGAAAACCCTTTCCCGTATCGCGTTGGAGCAAATCACAGGCGTCACCCTCACCGACGAGAATTCGCTCAGGCGCGATCTGGAAGATGGCCGCAAATGCAGGGTCTTCGTCACCCGGGGTGAAAACGTCGCCGACGTGATGGGCATGGCCTCGCCGACGACCCCAGGGGGTCAACCTCTAGCGGTCGCCTTGGCCGGCCCTATAGGTCGCATGGATGAGTCTTTTGACACCCATGCCGAAAGGCTGCTCTTGGCGGCGCGGGAACTGAGCGGACTCGGAGTGAACTGATGGCGATCCTTGAGACAGACAGTCAACACGGCGTCATCACCGTTACCATCAACCGGCCCGAAAAACGCAACGCCCTCAGCTGCAAGGTCCTGGCCGAACTGGCCGAAACGTTCACCGCCGCCGCCCAAGACGATGGCCTGAAGGCCGCCGTTGTCACCGGCGCCGGTGACAAGAGCTTCGCTGCTGGAGGCGATCTCAAGGATCTTGAAGGCATCAGGACCCTGGACGACGCTCAGGCCATGGCCGACGGAGCCAAGCAGGCGTTCGAAACAATTCGCCGCTTTCCGGTGCCTGTGATCGCGGCGCTTAACGGCGATGCGCTGGGCGGCGGCGCCGAGCTCGCGGTCGCCTGCGATTTCCGGATCTTCGCCGATCATGCCCACATCGGTTTCGTGCAGGGGCGGCTCAACATCTCCACCGCCTGGGGTGGCGGCGTTGACCTCATGCGCCTTGTCGGTCCCGCGGTCGGACTTCGGCTGCTGAGTCGAGTAGAGTTGATCACCGGACCGGACGCCGTCGCCATCGGCCTCGGCGACGCCACCGCAAACCCGGACCAGCCGTTGGCGGACCTGGTTGCCGATTTCCTGGAGCCGATCAAGGCGCAGGTGCCGCAGGCGCTCCGTGCCTTCAAGGCGATGGCGACAGCGGCCCGCTTCGGCGAGTCCCGCGCGGATATGTTGAGGCTGGAAACCGAGACCTTTAGCGAAACATGGGTCCACGACGACCACTGGTCGGCGGTCGAGACGTTCCTCAGCGGACGCAAGTAGGACAGCAGGGAGGATACCATGACCGACCCGGCCTTGAGCGCCAAACCAAAGAATGCGGAAGCCGGCCCCGGACCACTGTCAACGGCGACGCCGTCGGGCATTGAGGTGCCCGAGGTAGTCAGTGCCGACATTGCCGGCCGCCCGGACCCAGAAGGACCGGGCCAATACCCCTTCACCCGGGGCATCTTCACCAACGGTTATCGCGGACGGCTCTGGACCTTCCGCCAGTATTCGGGTTTCGGCTCGGCCGAAGAAACCAATGAACGCTACCGTTTTCTGCTCGATCGTGGTCAAACGGGCCTTTCCGTTGCCCTCGACCTGCCGACCCAGTGCGGTTACGACCCCGACGATGCGATGGCCCGGGCCGAGGTCGGCAAGGTGGGGGTGTCGCTTTCGAACCTGGCTGAGATGGAGATCTTGTTCGACGGCATCGATCTTGGAGAGATTTCGACGTCGTTCACCATTAACGGCACGGCCGCCATCATCTACGCCATGTATCTGGCCGCCGCCGACAAAAAAGGCGTGGCGCGGGACAAGCTCACCGGCACCATCCAGAACGACATCCTCAAGGAGTATGTCGCCCGCGGCACGTGGATATTTCCGGTCCGGCCGTCCATGCGCCTGATCGCCGATTCGGTGCTCTATTCCAACGATGAAACGCCGCGCTTCAACCCCATCAGCATCGCCGGTGCCCACGTTCGCGACGCCGGCGTCACCGCGGCGGATGAAATCGCCTATACGCTGGCCAACGGGCTGGCCTACGTCGACGAACTGGTGCGGCGTGGCGGCGACGTCAACCGGTTCGCCCGAAGGCTCAGCTTTTTCTTTTACGTCCACATGGACCTTTTCGAAGAGGTCTGCAAGTTCCGCGCCGCCCGGCGCATCTGGGCGAAGCTCCTGAAAGAGCGCTACGGCGTTACCGACGAGAAGGCATTGATGTTCCGCTTCGGGGTCGTCTGCGGCGGTTCGTCGCTGACCGCGGCCCAACCCTACAACAACATCGTCCGCGTCGGCATCGAGAACATAGCCGCCGTCTTCGGCGGCGCGCAATCCATCTTCACCTGCGCCTATGACGAGGCATTTCAGATTCCGACCGAGACATCGGCCGAGATCGCGCTCCGCACCCAGCAGATCGTCGCCCACGAAAGCGGCATCGCGCGCACCGTCGATCCCCTCGGCGGCAGCTACTACGTTGAGTGGCTGACCGACCGCATGGAAGAAGAGATCATGCGCACCATAGGTGAGATCGAGGACATGGGTGGGGCCGTCCAGGCCATCGAGGAAGGGCGCATCCAGCAAATGACGGCCGAGGCCGCGCATCGCCGCAAGCAGGCCCAGGACCGGGGCGAGACCGTTGTCGTCGGCGTCAACGCCTTCCGCAACACCGGAGAAGACCAGGACTTCGGCGAGGTCTTTCGCCTCGACCCGGCGCTTAGCCACAGGGTGATGGAAAAGTTGGAGGCGGTAAAGGATCGGCGCGACGGAAAGGCGGTGAAAAGGTGCCTCGACCGGCTTGAAAAGGCGGCAGCCAAGGATGACGAAAACCTTTTGCCCTATTTTGTCGAGTGCTGCAATGCTTATGCCACCGTCGGCGAAATGGTGGCGACGCTGAAAGGGCAATGGGGCGAGTTCAAGGAGCCGATCCGGTTGTGATATTATGAGTCTCAAAGGGAAACGCATCCTGATCGCCAAACCGGGGCTCGACGGTCACGACGTCGGTGCCAAGGTCATTGCCATGGCGCTTCGCGACGCCGGCGCGGAAATCATTTACACCGGATTACGCAAGGCGCCCGAGGCGATCGCCCGCGTCGCCGTCGAAGAAGACATGGATGCGGTCGGCCTTAGCATTCTTACCGGCAGCCACAAGGAGCTGGCCAGCGATACGATCCGGTGCCTGGCCGATCTGGGCGCCGACGATATGCCGGTTTTCGTCGGCGGCACGATCCCCGCGCAGGATGTGCAGGACCTTAAACAGGCCGGCGTCAGGGATGTGTTTACCGCCGCCGTGACGATGGACGAGGTGGTCGCCGCCATCGACCGGGCGATCGGCAACCCGGAAAGCGGTCAATAATGGGCGGTGCAGGAAAAGGCCCCTTGGACGGCATTCGGGTGTTGGAACTCACCCACATGCTGGCCGGACCCTATTGCGGCATGCTGCTGGCCGACCTGGGCGCCGAGGTGATCAAGATCGAGCCGCCGACCGGCGATATCGCCAGAAAAATCAGCCCCCATTCCATCGGCCCCCATAACGCCTATTTCGCCAGTCTCAATCGCAACAAGAAGAGCGTCGTCCTGGACCTCGCCGACGACGGCGACAAAGTTCGCTTTCACACACTGGTAAAAAGCGCCCAGGGCCTGATTACCAACATGCGGCCCTCCGCGATCCTGAAGCTCGGGCTCACCTACGGCCAGCTCAGGGACATCAACGAGCGCATCGTCTGCGTCGCGCTGACCGGCTACGGGCTTAAAGGCGACTTCGCCGACAAGCCGGCCTACGACTACATCATCCAGGCGCTTGTCGGGATCATGGCGATGAGCGGCGAACCCGGCGGGCCGCCGGTGAAAACCGGCTATTCGGCGGTCGACAATTCGGCCGGGATCATGGGCGCACTGGGCCTGGTAGCCAATATACTCGGGGGCCGGGGCGGCCAAATAGACGTGTCGCTGTTCGACGTCATGGTATCGCAGCTCAACTACGTTGCCGGCGCGTATATGAACGCCGGCGAGGAACCGCGTCGTATGGCCGGCGGCGCGCACCCCTACATCGTGCCGGCGCAAGTGTTTGTGACCCGGGACGGGTACCTGGCGCTGTTCATCACCCATGACGGTTTCTGGCGAAAGTTCGCCGAAGAAACCGGAAAACCCGAGTGGCTGACCGACGAGCGTTATTCCACCATGGCGGCGCGCACCGCCAACCGTGAAGCTGTCGTCGGCGCCATCGGCGATCTGTTGAAGACCGCCGACACCGCGGATTGGGTGGCGCGCCTCGATCCGCTCGGGATCGTCACCGCCGGGGTTGAAACGCTTCCGCAGGCGCTGGCGGGTGACATTGTTCGCGAACGTGGGTTGGTACAGGAGATTCCCGTCGCCGACGCCACCCTCCGGGTCGTTGCCAGCCCCTTCAAGTTCTCGGACTTCGAAACGAGCTACCGTCCGCCACCGCTCCTCGGTGAGCACACAGACACCGTCTTCGGGCAGGCCGTCGTCACCGACTGACCAACGGTATTTCGCTACGCAATAGCATTTATGAAGAGTCACCAAAGCAGTTGGACGCGTTGTACCCCGCAATTCAACGCATATCCGCTTTGGGTCATAAGCAGACCTTTTTCGTGCCTGCCCAAAATGTCCGCTTTCGGGGTGTAAGCGGACATTGAACAGCCAAGAAATACACGATGCCCCCTCCTTGACACACCCCCCAGGCGTGACTATGTACCCATTATGTTCTTTTAGTGTCTTTGCTCTTTGACATGGTGAATAGGAAAAAGGAAAAGCGCCCGGCTGGTTAATACCGGCGGCGGAGGCGGCGGTTTGCCGTGGCCTGAACGGACGAAAAACCAAAGACTACAAATGTAGACATATGCGTACTTTTGCTGACAATTATTCCGGACCCGCCGGCGACCGAATGGATGATTTTAGCTTAAAATTCAAATAGCTAACCGTGTCGCATTCCGAAACCGCCGGTCACATCGCCCCATCACAACGGCATATTGCCGTGCTTCTTCCACGGGTTGTCGAGTTTCTTGTTCCGCAGCATGCGCAGGCTCTTGGCGATCCGCACCCTGGTGTTGTGCGGCATGATGACGTCGTCGATATAACCGCGGTGGCCGGCGATAAACGGGTTGGCGAAGCGTTGCCGGTATTCCTCGGTGCGCTCGGCGATCTTATCGGCGTCGCCGATGTCGGCGCGGAAGATGATCTCGACCGCGCCCTTCGGCCCCATCACTGCGATTTCCGCCGACGGCCAGGCGAAATTAACGTCGCCGCGCAGGTGTTTTGAGCTCATCACGTCATAGGCGCCGCCATAGGCCTTCCGCGTGATCACCGTGACCTTGGCCACCGTCGCCTCGGCATAGGCGAACAACAGCTTCGCCCCATGCTTGATGATGCCGCCGTATTCCTGGACGGTGCCGGGCAGGAACCCCGGCACATCGACGAAGGTGACGATGGGAATGTTGAAGCAATCGCAGAAACGGACGAACCGGGCCGCCTTGGTCGAGGATGAAATATCCAGGCAACCGGCCAGCACCATCGGCTGATTGGCGACGATGCCGACGCTGCTGCCTTCCATGCGGCCGAAGCCGACGATGATGTTGGCGGCATAACCGGGTTGGAGTTCGAAAAAATCGCCTTCATCGACCACCTTGATGATCAGTTCCTTCATGTCGTAGGGCTTGGCCGGATCGTCGGGGATCAGGGTGTCGAGACTGATTTCGACCCGGTCGCCGAGATCCGGCGTCGGCCGGCTTGGCGGTTGTTCGCGGTTATTGGCGGGCAGAAAATCGATGAACCGGCGCAGCATCAACAGCGCCTCGGCGTCATCGTCGAAGGCCTTGTCGGCGACGCCGGATTTGGTCGTATGGGTGCCGGCGCCACCCAGTTCATCTTGCGTCACTTCCTCATGGGTGACGGTCTTGACCACCTCCGGGCCGGTCACGAACATATAAGACGTGCCGTCGACCATGAAGATGAAGTCGGTCATCGCCGGGGAATAGACAGCGCCGCCGGCGCACGGCCCCATGATGATGGAAATTTGCGGAATGACGCCCGACGCCAGGACGTTGCGTTGGAACACCTCGGCGTAGCCTGCCAGCGACGCCACCCCTTCCTGGATGCGGGCGCCGCCGGAATCGTTGATGCCGATCACCGGCGCCCCGACCTTCATCGCCTGGTCCATGATCTTGCAGATCTTTTCGGCGTGGGCCTCCGAAAGCGAGCCGCCGAAGACGGTGAAGTCCTGGGAGTAGACGAAGATCAAGCGGCCGTTGACGGTGCCGAACCCGGTGACGACGCCGTCACTGGGAATGCTGTTTTTGTCCATGCCGAAATCGGTGCTGCGGTGTTCGACGAACATGTCCCATTCTTCGAAGGAATCGGGATCGAGCAACAATTCAATACGCTCTCGCGCCGTCAGCTTGCCCTTGGCGTGCTGGGCATCGATCCGCTTCTTACCGCCGCCGAGACGGGCGCGCCGGCGTTTTTCTTCCAATTGACGAATGATGTCCTGCATGAGCCCTCCGCAGCTTACGTCAGCCCCAACCTTACGTTAGCCCCAACCTTACGTCAGCCTAAGACCCTTAGTCGTTTCGAACAAGTTCCAGGAAATCGATGGCCGCCTGGATTTCATCCTTGAGTGCGTCGCGGCGCACCCTATCGGTTTCGTCTTCACCCCATTTTTGCGCTTGCCAGCGTTCGTCCAGTTGCGAGGCCAACATCGCTTGCTCAGGGCCAAGATGGCCGTTGATGACGGCCAAGCCGACGATCAAGGAACCGCACGATTGGGTCAGCACCGCCAACGCCGCCAGCGACCGGTCATCCAAGGCCTCCACCGCGTTTCGCAGATGCGACAATGCCTCGGCCGGTTGGGCCACGGGGCTGATCCCTTCGGTAACCGCCAAGCGGGCCTTGAACGTGGCCGCCGCCCAATCCAGCAGCGGCTGCCAGGTTTTTTGCTGATGCGCCCGCAACTCGGCCGGTTGCTCGGCCCGATAACACAAAAGATCGGTGCCGGCGAATTTCAGGACAAAGTCGACAATGGACGACCGGTCTTCACTGACTTGTGCGGCGGCTTTATGGATAGGCGTCGAATTCGGCATTAGTTCCCGAACAACCCTTTGATCGCGCCGCCGATGCTCTTGCCGATCTCATCGACTTTTTTGTCGACCTTATCGACGGCGGACGTGGGTTGTTGTTGTTCCGCCGGCGGCGGCGCCGAGGACGATGAGGTTGACGAGGTTGACGCCGGGGCCGGTTTCGCCGCAGAGCGCACGACGGCGCCACCGCCGAGGGCCATTTTGCAGTAATCCGTATCGTCGACACTGGTGCCGCTCTTTTCGCCGCCACCGCCGCCGACCAGATTGCCGATCGCCGAAAGCCCGCCAGCGGCAATATCCGTGGCCGTAGACACCGCCCCGGTCACGACGCCAATCGCCGCGCCGGCAACATCGGGCAGGACCGAAGGCGACGCCAGGGTACCGCCGACATTAACCGGCACCATGGCCACCTTAAGCAAGCTGACCTTTTTTGCGCGGGGGTCGATGTTAAGGGCGAGGGTTTCATCGGCGAGATTGATGCCGCCGACGCCGATCATGCTAAAGCCGCCGGTCTCGAAAACCAGCGCCTTGGCCTTGGCCTGGCCTTTGCGGATATCGAAATCGACGACGCCGCAGCGGATATCCTTATCGCCCTTGCTGTCGACGAAAGGTAAGGCCGCGACAATGTCCGACGACACCACATTCAACACGCCGCTGTCGATTTTGCCGCCTTCGGTGACGATCCGGGTGCGGCCATTGAGCCCGGCCATGATGGCGGCGACGGAAGCACCCTGGCCCTTGATATTGATTTTGGCATCGACCTTACCGGTGGCGATATCCGTCAGTTTCAATTGCGTGAGAAGCGCGCCGTAATCGATTTTCTGCGCATCCAGATTAACGTTCAGCGCCAGGGGCGATTTGGACCCGTCAACTACGATACTGCCCTGGACCTTGCCGGTGCTGATCACGGCAGCGAACGGTTTGATTTGCAAGCGGCCGCCGCCAAGCGCCAATTTGAGGTTCAGGTCTGTGACCGCGATCCCACCGGTAAGGAGGCGTTTGATCTTTAGGCCAATTTTTGCATCGGCGGCCTTGAGGCCGTCGACCGGCAAAGGATCGGACGGGAACACGCGCTTGTTGTCTTTTTCGGCGGGGGCTGTAGCCGCGCCGGATTTCTTCGGCAGCAGGGAATCCAGATCAAGCAACGATGACGACAAGTCCGCATTCAGAGACGGTCTGGCGCCGGCCAGGTTGACCGCCACCCGGCCCGACAGATCATTGCCGCCGATTTTGGCATCCAGGCCGTCAAGCTGATAACCGCCTTGCGGGTCGGTTAGAACCGCGGAGAATGTAACCGGCGGGATATTCTCCAGGACGACACCGGCGGCCTTGGCCGTGGCCGCGAGATCCTTGCCGTCCACCGATAATTTCAGCTTCAACCCTCGTCCCTTGCGGGGCTCGGCGATGGAGCCGGCAACATCCAGGGCAACACCGGGCGCCGTTAGGTTGAGGGAAATCGGATAAGGCGTTCCTCCCTTGAGCAGGATATCAAGGGCGCCGAGTTCCCCGTTAGCCTGAACGGCATTGCCGTTGACATTACCGGAAAGTCCAACGGTCATCGGCGCGCCGGGACCATCGGTTTGAAGGTCCATGGAATCCAGATGCAGCGTGGTTTTTTTGCCGTTGCCGCCATCCTTATAGGTGACGGTTAAATTTTCGATGCGCACCTTTTGCACCACCGGCAAGGGGGCGGAGGAAGCCGACGCGGGCTCTGCGGTTTGGGCTTTCTTCTCCGCCGGCCCCAATTCCCAGTTGCCGCGTCCCTTGGCATCGGTTTCGGCCCACAGGTCGAGGCCCACCAGCACCAGCCTCTTGACCCGGACATCACCGCTGAGCAACGGCAACAACTCAACCTCGGCGGCGAATTTCTTTAAGGTCGCCATATCCTTGCGGGACCCCCAGTCCGCATTGGCGAAGGTCACGCCCTCAACCGCCACCGCCGGGTTCAGCGATAGTTCCAGATTCAATTCGCCGTTGATGGTCAAATCACGGCCGGTCGCGGCTTTCACCTGCTCTGCGATCAGGCCACGGTATTCGTTGAAATCCAGGGATTGGAGAATTGCTACCCCGGCAACGACAACCGCCACCGCCAAGACAAAGATAGCAGAGAGAACTTTTATCCATTTTTTCATGACGGCGCTCCTCCCAGACTTTTTAGTTCGCCGGGAAGCGCCGCGAAATCGTCGATGACGACATGCGCCCCGGCTTTATGAAGATGTTCTTCAGGATGATACCCCCAGGATACACCGACAGCCAGAGTTCCGGCGGCCACGGCCATTTCCATGTCGAAGGTGGTGTCGCCGATCATTACCGTGCCCTTGGGATCGGCCCCTGTTTCCCCCATGGCATTCAACAACATACCGGGATTGGGCTTGCCGGGGGCGGTGTCGGAGGTTTGCAGGGTTTGGAAACGCTCGACAAGGTCATGGGTCTCAAGCGTTGCCAAAAGGCCGCGGCGGCCCTTTCCGGTGGCAATGCCGAGGATCCAGCCGGCGTCTTCAAGAACGGTAAGGATATCCAGCACACCGGGGTACAGAGGATCGGCGACTTCCCCCTTCTCGCGCAAACTATGAAAGGCTTCGATATAGCTGCTTGCCAATTTCTTCGGTACATCGGCTTCGGCATCCGGAAGCAACCGCCCCATGGCAACGTGAAGCGGCAGCCCCACCACCATGCGCACGGCTTCGGCATCCGGCTTGGGATAGGCATGAGCCTCAAAGGCGGCGTTCATGGAGGCGACGATCGAATGTTGCGAGTCGACCAGGGTTCCGTCGCAATCGAAAATAGCCAAGCGTAAGGGTTCGGACACAGTCATGAGTATAAGTAAGGGTTTGAGAAACGCATATCAGCGCCGCGGGATATCAAGACGAGGTTTTTTGAGTCGTCAGAGATTCTTCTTCCGACAAAAGATAGCCGACGCCGCGAAGGGTATGGACGATAATGTTAGCGCCGGCGCCGGACAACCGCTTGCGCAGCCTTGAAACATGGACCTCCACCGAATTAGAGGAAACCTCTTTACCGAAACCGTAAATTTTATCTTCCAGCACGTCCTTAGGCACGACACGGCCGTTGCGGCGCATCAGGTGCTCAAGCACGCCCATTTCGCGCCTTGGAATGGAAATCGTCTTTTCATTGATCCGCACCTCACGCGCCGTGGTGTCGAAAGACACATTTCCGGCGGTGATCACCAAACCCAGGACTCCGCCCGGGCGCCGCAAAAGAGCCCGGATACGAGCGATCAGTTCTTCCATGGCAAAGGGCTTGAGCAGATAGTCATCGCCACCGCTGTTAAGGCCCTTGACCCTTTCGTCGATGCCGTCCCTGGCCGTGAGGATCAAAACCGGGGTTTTACTTCCGTCTTCGCGCCATGACCGCAAAAGGTCGAGGCCGTCCTGGTCGGGAAGACCCAGGTCGAGGATGATGGAATCATATTGAACCGTAGCCTGCGCCGCTTCTCCCGTTGCGGCGGTATTGACACAATCAACGGTGAAGCCCTCTTTTTCCAGGCCGTCCTTTACGAAATTGGCAAACCGTTGATGGTCTTCGATCAATAAAAGCCGCATATCCTATCCCAAAATAAATTCAATTATTAACAACGGCAAAAGACCACACTCATTCACATGGAACCTACGCATGGGCGTAATTCCAATTGTCGAAAACATTTTTGACCTCAAAAGACAGCCGCCGCACGCCCTGATATTTTTATTTTAATTTCAGGAGTCTCCCAAGCACGGCAAGGATTAACCCCATTCTAGTCTGAATGGCCTAATTGTGAAGTGAATCTTATGGAAAGCCATGTATAACCCGGCTCAGACTCCTTAATCATCCTACAAATCATTGACTTTAATAAACATTTCTTGTTTCTGCCGGTCATCAAATCCAAGTGTTTGAAACGTTTCCCGCATGTGTTTCGGTGGCGGCGCGACAATCTCAAGAATGCCTCCCTTGGGATGAGGAAATTGAAGGGCACGGGCATGAAGATGAAGCCGCCCGGCAATATCCTCGCCATCGAGGAAGGCCTCCCTGCCGCCGTATTTACCATCACCCAGAATAGGGGTGCCCAAGGCCAGGGCGTGAACCCGCAATTGGTGGGTGCGTCCGGTCAAGGGCTCAAATGCCAGCCATGCAGCCTTGCCACCGGCCTGATCTATCAACCGGTAATGGGTGAGCGCCTTCTTGCCTGCCGGTGCGCCCGGAACAACCCGTTCCCCTTGGCGGCCTGGTGATTTTGACAGCGCCAAATCGACGACTCCTTCAGACGGCTCCGGCACCCCGACGACAACCGCCCAGTAGAGTTTACGGATTTTCTTGGTCCGAAAGGCATTGGTCAGGGCCCTGGCCACGGCGGCGTTGCGAGCCAAAAGCAAAACGCCACTGGTATCTTTATCCAAACGATGAACCAGGCGCGGTTTATCCTCTGCCTCGAACCGAAGCGCATCCAACATGGCATCGAGATGACGGCTGAGACCGCTTCCGCCCTGAACTGCCAATCCTGATGGCTTGTTGATGACAAGGACATCTTCATCCCGGTGCAGGACGCTATCCTTCAAATCCTTGGCATCGTTTTTGGAAATCAACGGTTTTGCCTTATCAGACTTCGGCGGGCTGGGATCCATCGGCGGAATCCGGATTTTCTGACCCTGATCAAGGCGGGTTCCGGATTTGACGCGGCGACCTTCGACCCGGACCTGACCGGTGCGCAGGAGCTTTTGCAGGCGGCCATGGCCTAGTTGTGGAAAACGCTGCTTGAACCAACGGTCTACCCGCATCCCGGCTTCATCACTATTTACCTGGAGGGTCTGAACGCCGGTCATCGCTTTAGGTCTCGCCCCCTTCGCTTTCTTTAACGGCGTCCCGGGCATCATGGATTTCGACCGGCGCCACCTGAAGAACCCTGTCGCCGGTCAAAGAAATCGCCCAGGCGCCCAAGGGGGCAGTCAAAACGATGCTCAGCACCGCGACCGCCAGGATGATCTCGCCGGCCTCTGTTCCCATTCCAGCCAACACCATCGCCGCCAGGGGGGCGCCGCCGATAGCAGCCTGTACGGTGGCTTTCGGAAGATAGGCGATAACAACAAACCAGCGCTCCGCACCGTTCAGCTCACTTCCCAACAGGCACCCATAGGTACCGATGCTGCGGGCAATGAGGCCCAAACCGATAATCAAGGCCCCGGCCAACCCAGCCTCTAGGGCGACCTCAATATTGACCTGAGCGCCGACCATGGTGAACAGAACGATTTCGGCAAATACCCAGATCTTGCCCAGTTTGGCCGAAATTTCATGAGCCATGTGTTCGTCTTTTTCGAGGATGATGAACCCCATGGCCATCACCGCCAAAAGGGCCGCAAACGGGACCCAGGATTGCATCATTTGTTCGGCCCGTACCAAAAGAACCGAAAGCCCCAGCATCACCAGAACTCGTTTTGTGGCGCGTGGATTAAATTTCCGAAAAACCTTAAATAACACGAGGCCGATGACCAATCCGACAATGATCGCCAAAATGATCGATAGAGGAATGCCGGCCAGTTGCCAGGCGATATTGACGGATGCTCCCGTGTAGATACCGATCAACACGCTGTAAACGACAATCACGAACACGTCGTCCAAGGATGACGCCGCTAGAACCATCGTCGGGATTCCCTTTTCAGCACCCTTGCCCTGCTCCATGAACCGGATCATCAACGGCACCACCACCGCCGGTGACACCGCCGCTATCACCGATCCCAAGATCGCCGATTCCATCAGGCTGAGGCCCAACAACGATGGTCCCAAGGCCATGATGGCGGCGCCTTCGACCACCGCCGGAATGACGGCCAGGACAAGCACCCTGCCGCCGACCCGATTTAAGGTATCCTTACTGAGCTCGAACCCGGCGCGCAGAAGAATGACGATCAGGGCGATCAAGCGATAATCACCGGACACCGCCAGCAGTTCCGGATTGACCAAACCCAGCGCATAGGGGCCAAAAAGGACGCCCAAAAACAACATCCCGACCAGGCCGGGAACCGTCAGCTTTCGAAATGCCCAATCAACGATGAGGCCGAGAATGAGAAGTTCGGCGAGGCTGACGATCATGTTCGGCTATTCCTTATCACGGCGAAGTTTGTCCCAGTATTCGAGCCGTTTAGCGATCTCCCGCTCGAAGCCCCGTTCCGCCGGTTGATAAAACTGATGCCGATCCATACCTTCAGGGAAATAATTTTGACCGGAGAAACCTTCTTCGGTGTTGTGATCGTATTCATATCCGTCGCCGTAGCCTAGGTCCTTCATCAAGGATGTCGGTGCATTGAGGATGTGTTTTGGGGGATCCAGGGAACCGTTTTCCTTGGCCGCCTTGGCCGCCGCCTTTTCCGCCTTATAGGCAGCGTTAGATTTGGGTGCCGTGCCCAGATAAATTACGCATTGCGCGATGGCCAATTCCCCTTCCGGTGAGCCCAGGCGTTCATATGCCTCCCAAGCTGCAATGGCCTGCACCAAAGCCTGCGGGTCGGCCAGCCCAATGTCCTCGGAGGCAAAACGAAGCAAACGGCGGGCGATGTAACGTGGATCTTCGCCACCGGTTAACATCCGAGCAAGCCAATAGAGCGCCGCATTCGTATCCGAACCGCGCAGCGACTTATGCAATGCGCTGATCAGGTTATAATGACCTTCCTGGGATTTATCATATAACGGCACCCGGCGCTGCACGACCTCGGCCAGTTGGGCGGTATCGATCAATGGTTCAGCAGGAAGCGCCAGCACCGCTTCGGCCATATTCAACAAATACCGGCCATCGCCGTCGGCCATGGCGCGAAGGGCGGCGCGGGCGTCGGCAATCAACGGCAGGGTTCGGGCTTCCTCCGCTTCGGCCCGAACCAACAGTTCTTCAAGCGCGCCATCGTCGAGACGGTTCAACACCAAGACCTGGGTCCTGGACAGCAAAGGCGCATTAAGCTCAAACGACGGGTTTTCGGTCGTCGCGCCAACCAGGATCACGGTTCCATCTTCCACATAGGGCAGGAAGCTGTCTTGTTGCGCCCGGTTGAAACGGTGAATCTCATCAATAAACAAAAGCGTCCCCTGCCCCATTTCGCGTTTGCTCTTGGCAGTCTCGAAAACCTTACGTAAATCGGCAACACCCGAAAACACCGCCGACAGGGGTTCGAAATACAATTTGGTTTGATCGGCCAAAAGCCGCGCGATCGTGGTTTTGCCCGTTCCTGGCGGACCCCAAAGGATGATCGAGGTCAAATTGCCCGATGCCGTCACCCGGGCGATGGGTCCATCGCCTTGAAGCAAATGGTCCTGACCGACGACATCAGCCAGCTTTTTAGGCCTCAACCGGTCCGCCAGAGGGTGGGGAGCGGCGGATTCAAAGAGCGTACTCATATCCTCCACGGCCTACGGTATAAGGGGTGAAGGGTGCGTTTCGGGAGGCTCAGCCCAAATGCACCCGAAAATGGTCTAGGGTTCGTTCGCCGGCGGCATCTGCCGATGCTTGGTCATAATGCTCGCCACCGGCACGAGCAAATGCATGGCCCTGGCCTTCGTAGACATAAATCACAACCTTATCGTTGCCGGCCAGTCCGGCTTGCAATTCGTCCTGCTGCTCCTTGGGCATGAAATCGTCCTCAGTCGCCACATGCAAGACCAACGGCGCGTTGATCGTTTCATTGAGGTGTTCCGTCAACATGACGCCGTAATACCCGACTGCGGCATCGGCATTTGTCCGTGTCGCCGTCAAATAGGCGAGCCGGCCACCTAAGCAGAATCCGACTGTACCGACTTTGTCGGAACACCCCTCAAGGCCACGAAGAGTTTCAATGGTGGAGTCCAAATCCTGGACCCCCTTATCCAGGTCAAAACCGTTAAATAATTCGAACGCCCGCGCCCATTCTTCTTCCGATTGGTCGGTTAACTGGATTCCCGGTTCCTGGCGCCAAAACAGATCGGGGCAAAGAGCCATGTAACCCGCCTTGGCATAACTGTCGGTGATCTCCCGCATGACGTCATTGACACCGAAAATTTCCTGAATAACGACTACACCGGGGCCGCTATCGGTTTCCGGCGTCGCCAGATAGCCCATAAATTCGCCGCCATCAGCAGCTTTGATTGTTATTTCCTTGCCGGTCATCGTTACATCCTCCTCATAAAGTCGGATATGGAAACCTGACAAAGATTATCGCATTATCAGGGCCAGAGCCAACCCACACAAAAACCGTGATCACCCCTTGATTACCAGGTTCAGTACTTTTCCACCCCGTTCAAAAATTATTTCCCATTTCCCAGACTTCGTGGACAACAAGGACTGTAATTGGGTGACATTGGCGACCTTCTTTCCGTTGACGCCACGCACCAAATCGCCAATACGAAACCTCAGGCGATTGGCGGGCGAACCCCGTTTTAAATCGACGATCATCACCCCCCTGGCAAAAGGATCCAGGCCGATCTCAATGGCGAAACCCGGCGACATATTGGCGACCCTTGCGCCGGACAACGGTTGCTCGCCATCCAGGACGGTAACATTCCGGAGCGGCGTCTCCGGAGGCGGCGCCAGGGAAAGGCTTAATTCAAGGATTTTTTTTCGACGCCATACCCGTAGCGGCGCCGTACTTCCCACCGGCAGTGTCGCAATACGGTAGCGCAGTGCCTGTTGATTATTTACTTCATGCCCATCGAGAGCCAAAACCACATCACCGACCCGAACCCCGGCGACTGCAGCGGCGGCGCCCTTATAGACCTTACTGATTAGAACCCCGGAAGGACGGGACAAGCCTAGAGATGTGGCAATGTCCTGGTTTACCGGTTGACCGGCGGCCCCCAGCCAAGGGCGCACCAACCGTCCATCTTTAGTGATGCCATTAATCACGGCGCGTACCATGTTCGCCGGTATAGCGAAACCGATCCCCAACGAACCACCGGATTTTGAAAATATAGCGGTGTTCACGCCGACCAGTTTTCCGCCAAGGGACACCAACGCACCGCCCGAATTTCCTGGGTTAATGGCGGCGTCGGTTTGGATGAAGAAATTTAAATCCGACGATGTAACCTGGGTGCGCGCCAATGCCGAAACAATACCGCTGGTCACCGTCTGGCCGACACCGAACGGATTGCCGATAGCAAGAACCAGATCCCCAACTTCAAGATCATCCGAATCGCTTAGCTCAAGCATGGGCAACAATTTACCCTCGGTATCCACTTGCAAAACCGCAAGGTCCGTACTTGCATCGGTCATTACCAGGGTAGCGGAAAATTGCCGACGATCAGCCAGAACCACGTTAATTTGATCGGCGCCTTCGATGACATGTTTGTTGGTGACAATAAGGCCATCTGAACGAACGATGACGCCGGACCCCAGGGAATTCTGAATCCGTTTCCGGGGTTGGCCGAAACCAAACTCCCGGCCAAAAAACCGCCGAAAGAAAGGGTCGTCGAACAAGGGCGTATGACTGCGTTGGCGGACAACCTTGCGGGCGTAAATATTAACCACCGCCGGCGCCGTACTTTTGACTAACGGCGCAAATGACAATTGCACTTCGGCTTTCGAAGAAGGCACCTGTTTTTCAGCCGCCCCGGCGCCTGGGCCAGCCATCATCAACGCCGCCAGCGCTATCGCGATAAGGGGTTTCATTTTAAAGATTACGATCTTCATAATCATCTCAAAGCCACTTTTGGTCCGGTCAATTTAACACCCTGTAAAAGAAAAAGGCAGCCACGAAGGCCGCCCTTTAAGAACCGATAAAAACAAGCGATCGTTTTTAGGCCTCTTCTGCCGCCGGCGCATCTTCCATCTCAAGAGCATGACGAGCCTTGTCTTCGGCTCCCTTGGCGTCAACATCACGGTCGACCAGTTCGATTACCGCCACCGGCGCGTTATCGCCATACCGGAAGCCTGCCTTCAACACCCGGGTGTACCCCCCGCTCCGGTCCTTATATCGTTCGGCCAAGGCCCCAAATAACTTTGAAAGAGCGGCATCGTCGCGAAGATAGGAAAAGGCCTGACGACGGGTATGCAAAGTCCCGCGTTTCCCCAACGTAATCATTTTATCGGCGATACGACGGAGTTCTTTGGCCTTCGGCAGGGTCGTCTTGATCTGTTCGTGAATCAGCAAAGACACGACCATGTTTGAAAACATCGCCTTTCGGTGACTGCTGGTCCGATTAAGTTTACGAGCCCCGTTACGGTGGCGCATGGTTCAGGCTCCTTTATGTTTCCGTGCGCGTGCCATTTTACACGCACGCATTTTCGTTCTTACTTTTGTGGGCCGGTTATCGTCCGCTTAAAACGGATCGTCTAGCCTCTTTGCCAAATCTTCAATGTTTTCGGGCGGCCAATTGGGAATTTCCATACCCAAATGAAGGCTCATTTGACCCAACACTTCTTTAATTTCATTCAGCGATTTACGTCCAAAATTCGGGGTTCGCAGCATGTCCGTTTCGCTTTTTTGAACCAGATCACCGATATAGATAATGTTGTCGTTCTTCAAGCAATTGGCCGAACGCACTGAAAGTTCCAGTTCATCCACTTTGCGGAGCAGGTTCTTGTTGAACGGCAGTTCTTCTTCCCGATCTTCGGCAAGAGCGGCTTGCGGTTCATCGAAGTTGATAAACAAACTCAGCTGGTCTTGCAAAATACGCGCGGCCAAGGCGACAGCATCCTCAGGCGTAACAACGCCACTGGTTGTCACTTCCAGGCTAAGCTTGTCGTGGTCGGTGACTTGGCCGACACGGGAGTTATCAACCTTGTAGGTCACCTTACGCACCGGCGAAAACACTGCGTCAACAGGGATCAGACCGATGGGGCTTTCCTCCGGCCGGTTTTGGACCGCCGGCACATACCCTTTGCCATTCTCCACGGTCAGTTCCATATTCAGCTTGGCGCCCTTATCCAGATGACAAATAACAAGATCCGGATTCATGATTTCGATATCAGCGCCGGTTTCGATTTGCGACGCTTTGATCTCACCGGGGCCGGATGCCTTAAGCGTTAAGCGCTTCGAACCTTCCGCCGACAACCTAATATCGAGGGACTTAATGTTGAGCACAATGTCCGTGACGTCTTCGCGGACGCCCGGAATCGCGGAAAATTCATGAAGAACGCCATCGATCTGCACCGAGGTTACCGCGGCCCCTTGCAAAGACGACAACAAGACCCGCCTCAGCGCATTGCCGAGGGTCAGGCCGAAGCCTCTTTCAAGCGGTCCGGCAACAATGGTCGCCGTACGCGCCGCATCGGCACCCGGCTGCACATCGAGTTTTGACGGTTTGATAAGTTCTTTCCAGTTTTTTTGAAACACTTGTGTGACCTCACGCTCACGACGTTAATAGAAGGCTCTTGGGAAAGAGCCTTCCCTAATTACTAATCACCAGATCCATTTCGGACCGGCTATTTTTGGGATGAAACCTTTCATCCCGCCGCACTGAATGCGGCATATACAATCCGTCTTAAACCCGACGGCGTTTCCGGGGCCGGCAACCATTATGGGGTATCGGTGTCACGTCACGAATAGCGGTAATCGTGAAACCGACGGCCTGCAAAGCACGCAAAGCCGATTCACGGCCCGACCCGGGGCCTTTTACCTGAACTTCGAGGGTTTTCATGCCATGTTCCATGGCTTTCTTCCCAGCGTCCTCGCCCGCGACTTGGGCAGCATAGGGGGTGGATTTTCTTGAGCCCTTAAACCCCTGAGATCCTGCCGACGACCAGGCAATGGCGTTACCCTGGGCATCGGAAATCGTAATCATCGTGTTATTGAAGGTGGCATTAACATGGGCAACGCCCGACACGATGTTTTTACGTTCACGGCGTCGCGGCCGCTGGGTTGTTGATTTTGCCATATTGATCCTCTAGCTGAGCCTAAACGGTCTTTTTCTTGCCCGCGATGGTTTTTGCTGGCCCCTTACGGGTGCGCGCATTGGTATGGGTTCTCTGCCCGCGGACAGGAAGCCCTCGACGATGGCGCAAACCCCGGTAACAACCAAGGTCCATCAACCGTTTGATGTTCATCGCAACTTCGCGACGAAGATCACCTTCGACCTGGAAATCCTGGTCGATGGTTTCACGAATCCGGCCCAGTTCATCATCGGTAAGGTCATTCACCCGACGCTCGGACGGGATTCCAATGTCCGCGCATATTTTTCGCGAGGACGTATGACCGATACCATGGATATAAGTGAGTGCAACAACGACTCGCTTACCGGTAGGAATATTAACGCCAGCAATACGCGCCAAGGCTCGTTCTCCTTAAAGCTTGGGAATAAACAATATTTTGCGTCCGTCGGGTGCCCGGAAGAGGCGCGATTATAGGGGTTGACAGCTTCAAGTCAACACGAACCACGACACTTTTATGCGCCTTTTGACTAGCCCAAAATGGCATTCAACTGCTCCGTCACGTCATCAATGGCGGCCATTCCGTCAACGGCCTCCATTACGCCTTTTTCTTTGTAATAACCCAGGATCGGTGCCGTTTGATCATGGTAAGCCTGAAGCCTGGATCGCACGGTTTCTGCGTTATCATCGTCGCGTCGGGTGAATTCCTCACCTTCGCATTGATCGCAAACGCCTTCCTTTTCGGGCTTTTGGAACTCATCGTGATAGCCAGCGCCACATGCAGCGCAGGTATAACGACCGGTGATCCGCTTGACCATCGCGTCATCATCAACCTTTATTTCAATCACATGGTCGATTTTGAGCTCTTTTTCCCTAAGCATCTGATCCAAGGCCTCGGCCTGGGGCGTGGTCCGCGGAAATCCGTCCAATATGAACCCATTTTTGCAATCATCCTGATCAATACGGGACGAAATCATGGCGATAATCATGTCGTCGGACACCAAGGCACCGGAATCCATCACTTCCTTGAACTGCTTACCCAGTTCGCTGCCGGAAGCCACTTCCTCGCGAAGCATATCTCCTGTGGACAGCTGGATAATGGAATGGGTTTCCTGCAAGCGCTGGGCTTGAGTTCCTTTACCTGCCCCGGGGGGGCCAACCAAAATCAAATTCATTAGCGGCGACCTCTAAGTTTAGATTTTTTAATCAGGCCTTCGTATTGATGGGCCAGTAAATGAGATTGCACTTGAGCGACCGTGTCCATGGTAACGGTCACGACGATCAGCAAACTGGTGCCGCCGAAGTAAAACGGCACCGAATAGCGAGAAATCAAAAGTTCCGGCAAAAGGCAAATCGCCGCCAAATAAGCGGCGCCGACAACGGTCAACCGGGTCAGAACCCAATCTAGATATTCCGTGGTGTTTTTTCCGGGTCGTATGCCGGGGATGAACCCGCCGTATTTCTTAAGATTGTCGGCCGTATCAGCAGGATTGAACACCACCGCCGTATAGAAAAAGGCAAAAAACACAACCATGGAAATATAAAGAATCAAATATACGGGCTGACCGCGCCCCAAATAGGCCGCCGCCTGGGTCAACCACTCAGGCCCCGTACCGGCGGAAAAGCCAATCACCGTAATCGGCATCAACAACAGAGACGATGCAAAAATCGGCGGGATAACCCCAGCCGTATTGATCTTCAACGGCAAATGAGAACTTTCGCCGCCGGACATTTTATTGCCCCGCTGGCGTTTCGGATATTGGATAAGAATCCGGCGCTGAGCGCGTTCGACGAAAACAATAAAGAAAATAACGCCGACGGACATCAACAAGAGCAAAATGATAAACCCGGTAGACAATGCCCCCGTCCGCCCAAGCTCCAAGGTACCGGCAAGGGCGCTGGGAAGATTGGCGACGATTCCGGAGAAAATAATCAGGGAAATTCCGTTACCAACACCCCTGGCCGTGATCTGTTCACCCAACCACATCAGGAAAATAGTTCCGCCGACCAGCGTCACAACCACTTGAAAGCGGAAGAAGATACCAGGTTCCGCAACTGCTGGGCCGGCGCTGGAACTCATTCCTTCGATACCGGCGGAAATTCCATAGGCCTGTAGCGCCGCAATCAGGACGGTGCCGTAGCGGGTGTACTGATTGATTTTTTTGCGGCCGGTTTCGCCTTCCTTCTTTAATGCCTCCAACTGAGGAGACACCGCTGTCATCAACTGCATGATGATGGAGGCCGAAATGTACGGCATGATGTTAAGGGCGAAAATGGTCATCCGGCTCAACGCGCCGCCAGCGAACATATCGAACATTCCCAGGACACCGCCCTGGTTTTGCTTAAAGATATCCTGCAACACCGCCGGATTGATTCCAGGCAGCGGAATATACGTCCCCAAGCGATAGATGATCAAAGCGCCAAGAGTGAACCAAATACGCTTCTTCAGTTCAGTGGCTTTGGCGAAGGCCCCGAAATTTAAATTTGACGCAAATTGTTCGGCCGCTGATGCCATGAGTTCTCTTTAGCTTTCGTCTTGGCCGTTCTCGCTGGCCCCGCCGTCCTTGGCTTTTTCGCCACTATCGGCTTTGTCCTCGGCTTTATTCTCAGCCGGTTCTTTGGTCTGCTCAGGGGCCTCGGGTTTGGCTTTTTTCTTATCCTTAACGTCCGCGCCTTCCTTGAATTTGCGGTGACGCGCCCTGCCCTTACCTTCGACTCTCGGTGCCGGCGGGCTAACGGTAATGCTGCCACCGGCTTTTTCAACGGCGGCAATGGCGCCCTTCGTCGCACCCGTCACTTCAATGGATAATTTGGTCTTCAATTCACCCGTTGCAAGTAACCGTACCCCGTCGCGGCTTTTCTTGACCACGCCGCCGGCAAGTAAGGCTTCTTCGGTTACTGGTTTCTTGGCATCCACTCTTCCCTTGGACACCGCATTCTCAAGATCGCCGAGTGTAAGCTCGGCATAGTCCTTCGAAAACGGATTCTTGAACCCGCGTTTCGGAAGCCGCCGGTAAAGTGGCATCTGCCCGCCTTCGAAACCGAGAAGAGAGACACCGCTTCGGGACTTCTGGCCATTATGGCCTCTACCGGAGGTCTTTCCGGTACCTGAACCCATACCCCGACCGACCCTTTTACGAGCCTTGCGCGCGCCTTGGCGGTCTTTTAATTCATTAAGTCGCATGCCTTAAACTTCCTTATCTCAGCCTTCGTCCACACGGACCAGATGGCGAACCTTGTCAATCATGCCCTGGACCGCTGGGGTATTCTCAAGCTCACGCGTTTTATTCATTTTATTGAGACCCAGCCCGATCAAGGTGGCGCGTTGATCCCTCGGTCGTCCAATTGGACTGCGGGTTTGAGTGACTTTAACGGTCCCTGCTTTCTTATTATCAGCCATGGCGTTATTCCTTAGCCTGGGCTTCCGCCGGGGCACCGCCGCGGCGGGACACGATATCGGCGACCTTTTTACCGCGCCGGGTAGCAACGCTTCTGGGTGAGGAACATGTCTGAAGAGCCTGGAACGTGGCCTTGACCATGTTATGAGGATTAGCGGTACCGATGGATTTAGCGACTACATCCTGAACGCCCATGGTCTCGAATACGGCGCGCATGGGGCCACCGGCAATGATGCCCGTCCCCGGAGGCGCCGACCTGAGAACCACGCGTCCGGCACCATAACGGCCCTGAACGTCATGATGCAGGGTCCGACCCTCCCGCAGGGGAATTTGGACCATCTTACGCTTGGCCTGATCGGTCGCTTTGCGAATGGCTTCGGGAACCTCCCGCGCCTTACCGGTTCCAAAACCAACACGGCCTCGCCCGTCACCTACGACGACCAAAGCGCCAAACGAGAACCGGCGGCCACCCTTGACCACCTTGGCGACACGATTGATGTGCACCAGTTTATCGAGAAGGTCGTCGCCTTCTTCGCGTTGATTATCCCGACCTCTTCCACCGCGGGAACCACCCCTGCCACCGCCAGGACGGCCCCTGCCGGGTCCGCCTCCGGGGCCGCCACGGTTTTGCGGTGAGGGGGTTTTTTCTTCCGCCATTCGTATTCTCCTAGAAACTCAGTCCGCCCTCGCGGGCGGCATCGGCCAAGGCTTTGACCCGACCATGGAACTTGTACCCGCCACGGTCGAAGACAACATCCTTGACCCCTTTGGCAATAGCCCTCTCGGCGATGGATTTACCAACCTGGCCAGCGGCGTCGACATCGGCGCCGCTTTTTAATTTGCTCCGCAAATCTTTATCAAGGGACGAAGCCGCCGCCAGTGTTACTTGTTGACGGTCATCAATCACCTGAGCATAGATGTGTTTGCCGGACCGGAAAACGGACAACCTGGGCCGTTGTTCAGATTTGCGCCGAACTTTCTTGCGCGTGCGCCCCTTGCGTCGATTGAATAGTTGCTTTGAATTGGCCATTACTTCTTTTTGCCTTCCTTACGGAAAACATACTCACCTTCGTATCTGATGCCCTTGCCTTTATATGGCTCCGGTGGGCGGAATTTCCTGATTTCGGCAGCCGTTTGGCCGACCCGTGCCTTGTCGTTTCCGGAAACGGAAATATGGGTCTGATCGGAGCATTGAATCTTAATGCCTTCGGGAACAGGGAACCGGATTTCGTGACTGAATCCCAACTGAAGAACTAATTCTTTTCCTTGGACTTGGGCCCGGTAACCAACACCCTGGATTTCCAAATTACGAGAGTACCCCTCGTTTACGCCGGTCACCAAATTATTGAGAAGACTTTGGGATGTTCCCCACATCTTACGGGCCTGGGAACTGTCATTCCGTGGTTTCAGGGACAGAGAATTTCCCTCTTGTCCAATTTCCACGTCATCGGTCAGGGTTGCACTGAGCTCACCCAGCTTTCCCTTCACGGTAACCATTTGACCGGCAATATCGACGCTAACGCCGTCCGGGATTTCAACAGGGGTTTTACCAATTCGCGACATAGGTATCTTCCACTCGTTCCGCTACAGACCTTAAAAAACCTGACAAAGTATTTCGCCACCGACGTTTTGATCGCGTGCTTCAGAATCGGAAAGCACACCTCGTGGCGTTGACAGGATCGAAATACCAAGACCGTCATAAATTCGGGGCAAGTCCTTAATGCCCGAATAAACTCGCCGGCCAGGTGTTGAAACACGGCTAATTTCACGTATCACGGGGTCTCCCTCGTGATATTTTAGCTCTATTTCAATCTCCATGATCCCGGAACGAACTTCGTTCTGGGTGAAGTTGCGGATGAACCCTTCCCGCTTGAGAACCTCGAGAACATTGGCGCGCAATTTTGACGCCGGGGACGTAACCCTGGTTTTTTTTGCCCGCTGTCCATTACGGATGCGGGTCAGCATATCGGCCAAAGGATCGGTCATAGACATTAAGCGTCTCTCCTTACCAGCTGGATTTGACCATGCCGGGAATCTGCCCGGACAAGGCCAATTTGCGTAACGCTACGCGGCTGATTTTGAATTTGCGGTAATTTCCACGCGGCCGCCCAGATAGCTCGCAACGCAGTCTCTGGCGCACCACCGCCGAATTACGCGGCAATTGAGCCAGCTTGATATTAGCGGCAAAACGGTCTTCCGGCGAAAGCGACTTATCCTTGGCGTCAGCCTTAAGGACTGCGCGCTTGGCCGCGTATTTCTCAGCCATGCGAGTCCGTTTCTTGTTTCTTTCGATCGAGCTTTTTTTAGCCATTGGAGTCATCTCCCTTTGAGTCGCCGCTACCCGAGGCTTTGGGGGTATCGGCCTTCGCCTTACCGGCGGGCATATCATCGGTATTGTCGCCTTCGCCTGAGGCGTCCGGATTTTCAGCTTCCTCGACTTCTTTCAGAGCATCACGGGCGGCTTGTTTCACTGCTTCCTGCTCGGCCCGACGGGCGGCTTCCTCTTCCTTCTCTTTTTCAAGGTCCCTGCCGCTGAACGGCATGTCGAACCCCTTAAGCAGCGCCCTTGCCTCATCATCGGTTTTGGCTGTAGTGCAAATCACCACATTCAACCCCCTGATTTGAGCAACCTGGTCATAATCGATTTCCGGGAAAACGATTTGTTCTTTCAAACCCAGGGCGAAGTTTCCGGAACCATCAAAACTGGTAGAAGGAATACCGCGGAAATCTCGAACCCTGGGCAGGGCAATGGTGATCAGACGGTCAAGAAATTCATACATGCGATGACGCCTGAGCGTGACTTTGCAGCCGACCGTCATGCCGTCACGCAACTTGAAGGCGGCGATAGATTTTTTAGCCTTGGTAATGACCGCCTTTTGACCGGCGATTAGGGCCAATTCCTCAGCCGCAGCAACGACCTTTTTCTTGTCCAAAGCGCCTTCGCCGACACCCATGTTGATGACAATTTTGTCCAACCGCGGTGTCTGCATGGGGTTTTTATATCCGAATTCCTTTATCAGGTCCGGTTTGACCGTGCTTTTGTAATGTTCTTGCAAGCGTGTCATGCTTTTTTAATCCGTTTACGTGTCGATGACTTCGCCAGAACGTTTGGCGAAGCGAACTTTACGGCCACCTTCAAGTACCTTGAAACCGACGCGGGTGGCCTTTTGGTCCTTGGGGTCGATATGGGCCAGATTGGAAATATCGATAGCGGCCTCTTTTTCGACGATGCCGCCTTGCACGGTTTGGCTAGCCCGTTGGTGGCGTTTGATCATGTTGACGCCTTGAACGATGGCGCGGTTCTTCACCGGCGCGACTTTCAGGACTTCGCCGGTTTTACCCTTGTCCCTGCCGGAAATCACAATTACCCGGTCGCCTTTCTTGATTTTTAATTTTGCAGCCATCACAACACCTCGGGCGCCAGAGAAATAATTTTCATGTATTTTTTAGCGCGCAACTCACGGGTAACAGGGCCGAAGATGCGGGTGCCAATGGGTTCGCCCTGCGGATTGATCAGCACCGCAGCGTTGGAATCAAACCGGATCGCGGAACCATCCGGACGACGGATGTCCTTGGCCGTTCTGACGACGACGGCTTTAGCAATTTCGCCTTTTTTGACACGACCGCGCGGAATGGCCTCTTTAATGGTAACGACGATGACGTCGCCAACAGAGGCATACCGGCGCTTGGAGCCGCCCAGCACTTTAATGCACTGAATCCGGCGAGCGCCCGAATTGTCGGCAACCTCAAGATTTGTCTCAACTTGAATCATCGTCTCTTGTCCTTACTCCGTTCCTTGAAGGTCACCCTTAGGCGCCTTCGTTAAGAACTTCCCATTTCTTGCGCTTCGATATCGGCTTGCATTCACGAATGCTGACCATATCGCCAACCTTGCAGGCATTGGCCTCATCGTGCGCAGCATATTTCTTAGACCGGCGAATGAACTTCTTGTACAGCGGATGCATGATCCGCCGCTCAACCTTTACGGTCACCGTTTTGTCCATCTTGTCGCTGACAACGACACCCTGCATAACGCGTTTAGGCATTGTCTTCGTACTCCTTAGGACGCCTTGACCGCAGCGCGGCGGCGTTCATTTATAATCGTCTTGACCTGCCCAATTGTGCGGCGCACATCGCGGACCCGGGCGGTGTTCTCCAACTGTCCACTAACACTTTGAAAACGCAGGTTGAAGGCTTCCTTACGAAGGTCCAACAACTGATCTTTCAGTTCATCATCCGATTTGGCGCGCACATCTTCGGCTTTCATGGTGTTAAACCTCTTCACCCAATCGGGTTACGAATTTGGTTTTCAACGGCAACTTGGCGGCGGCAAGTTCGAACGCCCGTTTGGCGACATCGGCAGACACCCCGTCAACTTCAAACATGATCCGGCCCGGCTTGACCCTACAGACCCAAAATTCAACTGACCCCTTACCTTTACCCTGGCGGACTTCGGCTGGTTTCTTTGAAACCGGCACATCCGGGAATACCCTAATCCAAACGCGGCCGGCGCGTTTCATATGGCGGGTCATGGCCCGCCGGGCGGCCTCGATCTGACGCGCCGTAACGCGTTCCGGCTGCAACGCCTTAAGGCCGAAAGAGCCAAAATTGAGCTTACTGCCGCCCTTGGCTTTGCCGTGGATACGCCCCTTGTGGGCCTTACGGTATTTTAAATTTTTCGGACTTAGCATTAATCTCTATCCTATTATTCTCTCACAAACTCAGCCTTTAACGCTGAGGCTGCTGTTCCTGAGCTTGCTTGTCCAAAGCCATTGGATCGTGGGCCATAATTTCACCCTTGTAGATCCAAACCTTGACGCCACAGGTGCCATATGTGGTATGGGCTGTGGCTTCACCGTAATCGATATTGGCGCGCAGCGTATGCAACGGCACCCGGCCTTCGCGGTACCATTGGGTGCGGGCAATTTCAGCACCGCCCAAACGTCCGGCACAATTAATCCGGATACCCTCAGCGCCAAGCCTCATGGCGGCCTGCACGACGCGCTTCATGGCGCGGCGAATGGAAACCCGGCGTTCCATCTGCTGGGCAACGTTTTCCGCAACCAACTGGGCCTCGATTTCGGGTTTACGGATTTCGACGATGTTCAAATGGGCTTCCGAGCCGGTCATTTTGGAAATCTCGCGGCGTAGATTTTCGATATCGACGCCTTTCTTGCCAATGACAACGCCGGGCCGAGCCGTATGGATGGTGACACGAGCCTTTTTGGCGGGCCTTTCGATAAGTATCTTTGAAACACCGGCCTGAGAAAGGCGACCAATAAGGAATTCTCGAATATTCAGGTCCTCATGCAAAAGCTCTGCGTAATTTCCATCCGCGAACCAACGAGAATCCCAGGTGCGGTTGATCCCTAAACGCAGGCCGATGGGGTTAACTTTTTGTCCCATTAAGCTGTCTCCTCACGCTCGCGTACAATCAAGCGCATATTGCTGAACGGCTTCTGGATGCGGCCGACCCGGCCACGGGCACGGGCGCGCCAACGTTTCATAACGATGCCCTTGCCGACCGTAGCTTCCGCCACGAATAGTTTGTCGACATCCAATTGGTGGTTATTTTCTGCATTGGCGATGGCACTTTCCAAAAGCTTTTTGACCTCACCGGAAATCCGCCGTCTGGAGAATTCCAATTCGGCCAACGCCGACTCACAACTCTTGCCCCTGATGGTTTCAGCCACCAAGTTCAATTTTTGCGGGCTGACACGAATGTTCTTGGCGAAAGCCAAGGCTTCGTTATCGGCTAGGCCGCGTCCGAATGATTTCTTACCCATGACCTATTCTCTCCGCGCTTTCTTGTCCGCCGTATGGCCGTAGTACATACGGGTCGGTGAAAACTCGCCAAATTTGTGACCGATCATGTCCTCGGTCACCAATACCGGAATAAATTTGTGGCCGTTATAGACGCCGAAGGTCAAACCAACGAACTGCGGCAGCACCGTAGAACGCCGGGACCAGGTCTTAATGACATCGTTACGCCCAGCCGCACGGATTGCTTCCGCTTTTTTCAGCAGATAACCGTCGACAAAAGGTCCTTTCCAAATGGAACGGGGCACGGCGGGCGTCCTCCTATTTCTTTGCGTGACGGCGGCGCATAATCAGGCGATCCGTCTTTTTGTTGGAACGTGTTCTCTTACCCTTGGTGGGCTTGCCCCAAGGCGTGACCGGATGACGGCCGCCGCTGGTGCGGCCTTCGCCACCACCGTGGGGATGATCGATGGGGTTCATGGCTACGCCACGTACCTGCGGCCGTTTGCCAAGCCAGCGCTTTCGCCCGGCTTTGCCAAGCTTGATGTTCTGCTGGTCCGGGTTGGAAACGGCGCCAATGGTCGCCATGCATTCAGCTCGGACCATACGCAACTCGCCGGAGCTGAGCCTCAATTGAGCGTAACCTTGGTCCTTACCAATAATCTGGGCATAGGTGCCAGCAGACCTGGCAACTTGGCCGCCCTTGCCGACCTTCATTTCAATATTGTGAATGATGGTACCGACGGGAATGCTTTGCATGGGCATGGCGTTGCCGGGTTTGATATCGACCGCCTTGCCCGAAATCACCTTGTCCCCTGCCCGCAACCGCTGCGGTGCAAGAATGTAACTCAGGTCGCCATCGCTGTACTTGACCAACGCGATGAACGCGGTCCGATTGGGATCGTATTCCAGCCTTTCGACCGTCGCCTCCATATCGTACTTCAAACGCTTGAAATCGATGATTCGATAGCGGCGTTTATGCCCTCCGCCACGGCGGCGCGCGGTAATCCTGCCGTTGTTATTGCGGCCGCCCATGCTCTTCAGGCCTTCGGTCAGGGACCTTTCCGGTTTTCCCTTCCAAAGCCCGGAACGGTCAACAAGCACAAGGCCGCGGCGTCCCGGTGTGGTCGGATTGAATGATTTCAATGCCATGGTCGTCTCAAGTCCCGTCTAAATGCCAGTCATAACGTCAATGGACTGGCCTTCGGCCAGCGTGACGACAGCTTTTTTCGTTTCAACCTGCTTTCCGATATAACCCCGAAAGCGTTTAACCTTGCCCTTTTTACGAAGCGTATTGACCGCCGTCACCTTGACTTTGAACAAGTCTTCAACCGCCGCTTTAATCTCAAATTTATTAGCGTCCAAAGGCACCCGGAAGGTGACTTGGTTATATTCGGATATAAGAGTCGCTTTTTCCGTCACCACAGGAGACCTGATCAACTCGTAAATTCTGCCCTTGCTGGGTTTGACGTCGCGGCCAGTGTATTTCTTCATTTTAACCGCTCCATCAGTTTTTCGGCGCCGTCACGTGTCAGCACCAAGGTATCCCGGAGCAGGATGTCATAAACATTGGCACCGGCGCTGGGTAGAACGTCGATGCTGTGGATGTTACCAGTAGCGCGGGCAAAGTTGACGTCGACCTCGGCACCATCGATAACCAGGGCCCTGCCCCAGCTCAGCTTATCCAGCTGCTTTAACAGATCCTTAGTCTTGGCCTGCTTCATCTTGGCTTCGTCGATAACCACCAGCTTGCCTTCGGCCTGCTTGGCGCTCAGCGCCGATTTCAGGGCCAACAGGCGAATTTTTTTCGGCAATTTGTGGGCGTGTGAGCGAACCTGGGGTCCAAAAGCCACGCCGCCACCACGCATCTGCGGCGCCACGGTTGTGCCCTGACGCGCCCGGCCACCACCTTTTTGAGCGAAAGGCTTCGACTTGGAGGCCTTGACCTCGCTGCGGCCCTTGGTCTTTGCGGTGCCGGCACGGCGCTTGGCCAATTGCCAATTAACGGCGCGGGCCATGATGTCGCGGCGAACATCGGTCCCGAAAACGGCATCATCGAGTTCGATGGTGCCTGTCTTCTTGTTGGCAAGTGTTATGACGTCGCACTGCATGACCGACTAGTCCTCTATTCCTTCGGCTTCATCTTTATCGGCCCCATCGTCGGCCGGCGCTTCTTCGGTTTCTTGTTTCGGCGCGTCTTCATCGGCTACTTCTTTTTCAGGGGCAGCGTCTTGCTCGACCACCTCTTCAACCGCCTCGACAGTCTCTTCCTCTTCAACCGCAGCCGCCGCTTCTTCGCCTTTCACCATGCAGGGAAAGGGTGCGCCTTCGGGAAGTTGTTTTTTGACCGCATCGGAAATCCGCACGTATCCGCCCTGGGAACCAGGGACCGCGCCTTTGACCAGAATGAGGCCGCGTTCGGTATCGGTGCCGACGACCTTGAGGTTTTGCGCGGTGACACGAACATTACCCATTTGACCGGCCATCTTTTTTCCCTTGAACACCTTGCCGGGGTCCTGGCACTGGCCGGTTGAACCAAGAGCGCGATGCGAAACTGAAACACCATGAGAGGCGCGCAAGCCGCTAAACCCATGCCGTTTCATACCGCCGGCGAAGCCCTTTCCGATGGAGGTTCCGGTAACATCAACGAATTGGCCGGTAACAAAATGGGCTGCCGATAATTCAGTGCCGACGTCGACCAGGGCGTCCTCAGACACCCGGAATTCAACAAGCTTCTGTTTTGGCTCGACCTTGGCCTTGGCAAAATGGCCACGCATGGCCTTGCCGACGTTCTTTACCTTCGCCTTACCCAGACCCAATTGCAGAGCACTATAACCGTCCCGATCCTGGACCTTCTGTGCAACAACCTGACAGTCGCCGGCGTCAAGAACGGTAACAGGCACGTGGGTGCCGTCATCGCCGAACATTCGCGACATTCCAAGCTTGCGAGCTATTAAACCAGTACGCATGACGTCTCTATTCCCGAACCCGATCCCTAGTAACCGTTACAGCTTGATTTCAACATTGACCCCGGCGGCGAGGTCGAGTTTCATCAATGCATCAACGGTTTGCTGGGTCGGTTCTACAATGTCCAGAACCCGTTTATGGGTTCTGATTTCAAACTGTTCCCGCGACTTTTTGTCGATATGCGGTGAACGCAGCACAGTAAATTTTTCAATCCGCGTAGGCAAAGGAATGGGACCCCGAACTTGGGCGCCTGTTCTCTGGGCGGTGTTGACGATCTCTTTCGCCGACTGATCAAGAACTCTGTGATCGTACGCCTTTAGACGAATTCGGATGCTTTGTTGATCCATTGACTTTAAGTCCCATAAAAAACCACCGGCCCCAAATGGGACCGGTAAATTGTTCCTCTACTCTATAACCTTGGCGACGACGCCGGCGCCGACGGTGCGGCCGCCTTCACGAATAGCGAAGCGCAGGCCTTCATCCATGGCGATCGGCGCAATCATTTCAACATCCATCGTGACGTTGTCGCC
>Ga0187833_10000571_pt1 | contig 42797 bp, 38 predicted proteins | sample ETNtaG_37_FD_167968 | JGI IMG/M metagenome (GOLD analysis project Ga0187833, IMG submission 167968) | Marine microbial and viral communities from oxygen minimum zone, Eastern Pacific Ocean - ETNP2014_SV_400_PacBio MetaG (Illumina Assembly) | ecosystem: Environmental > Aquatic > Marine > Hypoxic...
ATCAGATTGTTATGCTTTCCAATATTGAGGCACCGATCGGACTGGAGCAGATCTCTTCCAGTTCGAATCCCCAGATTGTGATGCATGAGGATAATACAGCACTGCACAAGATTAAGATCGACTCACAAGAGCCATTCTATGTCCTTACCCATCAAGCATATAATCCTAACTGGAGTGGTTATATTATTGACCGCGAAGTGGAACACTACAGCGTTCCACTCCAGATGTACTGGGCAAATATCTATTATGTGGACTCACCTGGACAAAACACGCTTGAAATTTTATATACCCCTCAACAAAGGAGGAATAACATTATCGCTATTTGGGTAGCAGCTTGGCTGGCTTCTATCATCGGCTTAGCCTATTTCTCTAACCCAAATAAACAGATGAAGACGAAGAATACTGAAGAAGATCGAAAGGGGGGGACGTCGATGTTTAACCCTAACCGTTTGGGATACAATAATATCAATACACATCATGTGAATTATAGTCCCCACGGAGAACATGTGAAGATTCTGAAGTATGTTCCCAAAAATAGTAGGGTACTCGATGTAGGGTGTAGCTCAGGGTATCTTTCTAAAGAGTTTAAGGATAGACATTGCCACGTTGTCGGAATTGAGATATCTGAGGCGTTAGCTCAATCTGCAAAGCGACATTGCGATCAGGTGCTTGTTGGAGACGTCGAAAAAATGAATTTTCCTTTTTCCTCGAATTCCTTTGATGTTGTAGTGATAGCAGATGTCTTAGAACATCTTAAGAGACCCGACCTAATTCTTGCGAAATTAGGACGTTTTCTAAGTCCATCAGGTATAGTTATAGCATCTATCCCCAATGTAGCACAAGTAAGGATACGGTTGAAGCTTCTTGCGGGCAGATTCGAATATAAGGATTGTGGGATTTTGGACTTGACTCATCTCCGATTCTTTACTCTAGATTCAATTAAACAGCTCTTTGCTGAATCGGGGTATGAAATAATCAAGATAGATTATACTGGATGGGCGTCGATACTAAAAGTTCTTCCGAAGTGGTTAGCTCTCCAATTCATAATAGTGGCACAACCTAAGATTGATTTTAAAGATACAGCTTGAATCCATTTATAGATAGTTGATTTGAAAACGGCCAAATTGCCAGAAACTGAAATCCATTCTCTTCTACCAGTATCTATTATAATCTTAAACTATAATGGTAAGAAGCATCTCGAAACTTGCCTAGACTCTGTTTTCAAGTCATCTTACTCGAATTTTGAGGTGATACTGGTTGATAACTGCTCAAACGATGATAGTGTTGACTTCATCAAAGAAAAATACGGTGACAAATTTAATCTAAAGATTGTGGTAAACTCTGAAAATCTAGGCTTTGCAGAAGGCAATAACGTAGGTGCAAAACATGCAAAAAACGATCTGCTGGTGTTTTTGAATAATGATACAGAGGTGCATCCTGATTGGCTAAAAGAATTAGTAAAAACCGCTGTATCTAATCCCTCACTTGGTATTTGTCTTTGCAGAGTAGTTACTGAAGGGTTGCGGCAGGATTTAATAGGAAATGTAGATAGATATGGCCGCGCGGTTTTGATGCGTCAAGAGAATTTCAAGATGAATGGTGGTGAAGTTATAGCATCTGGACCAGTATTTCTGATTAGAAGAGACACCTTCAATAGAATTGATGGATTTGATTCTAGGTACTTTATCTACTTCGAAGATATAGATTTGGCGTGGCGTGCCAAGCTTCTCGGTTACAAGATTTTATTACAACAAAACTCAATAGTCTTCCATAAAGTCGCTGGAACTACAAAGCGGTATGGTCTATCTCGCAGAAGATATTTTCTATATAGAAATACCTTGAGAACCTTAATTAAAAATTACTCCTTTTCAACTTTTTGGCGGTTATTTCCCATTTCCTTAATGTTGATAATTATAGAATCTGTAGCGATACTTTTAACAGTTAGAGATCCATATTTACCTATGGCTGTAATTAGAGCAATTCTCTGGAATATAACGAATCTTAATGATACGTTGATTCTTCGCAAACAAATTCAGAACACTCGTGTAATCGATGATAAGGAGATACTGAGAATAATGGCTCCATTCAATTTTCTCCACAGAATCGTTTAGTTAATGATAAAATACACAGTGGGAATCTCAATTAATAGCTTTTTTAACGATTCTCATGGATTTAAGGGATGAGACCCCACGAACAAATATAAGAACTTCGATATCTAACCGAGATGTACTATAACTCTGTCTGAATATGTAAATTATTTGAAAAGGAAATAGAAAATGTCTTACAACTATAAAATTAATTCATATTTGTTGATCAAACGAGTGTTAACACAATTCCTAAATATTGTAATGCCAAGGTATTTTGTAAAAAGACTTCCACCGGACAGCTGGATTAGCGCCATAGTCAGCTTTCGCAGCATAGATAGCCATGAGAGATTCGTAAAGATTACCAAATTGCTCAAGCAGACGAATAGTCACAGAATTTTAGATGTTGGTTCAGGATCAACATCTCCATTAAGAGAAAGAGGGTTCCAAGTTCTATCAATCGATATTAGGCATGAAAGAGGGCTCGATATCATCGCCAGTGCAACACATCTTCCATTTCGAAATCAAACCTTTGATTGCGTAACGGCAGTAGACACCATAGAACATATTAAATACAATGAAAGAGAAAAAGCACTGGCCGATATGAAACGTTGCGGAGAGAAGGTTATAATTCACACTCCGCTACAAGATGGAAAGACCTTTCTTGGAAGAGTTGGTGACCTTGCTATGCTTGACTTCTGCAGGAAACTCTCATCTACAGTTGAACAGAATACCTATGAACATGTGATCAACGGTGAGCCTTCTCCTGCATACTTAGAAACCCGACAATTTATGTTAATGGAACCCGACTGGAACCTCAGTCTATGGTTAGCATTCATGAAACCCACCTTTGTTTTATTTAACCTTGCCTCTCCGGTCATCTCAATACTCTACCTTCTTGTACTGCGTAAAATCAAGCATCCTCCATATTGGGGAGGTTATTTCAAATACGAACAAACTGATCAAAAATATTGAAGCGTATCGAAATATGCTGTTAAATCCATGGCTACGTTATAAAAAACTTGATAAATTGGTGCTGATTCATCTATGAAGCTGCTTTGCATCTCTCCATTCAATTCTGATGATTCTACAGTAATAAACCGAACTCTCCCTCTCCTTCAAAAGCTTACTGAAAATGGATATGAAGTGGATGTAGTCTTTCCATCTCAGGGAACTGATGGTTTCTACAAGCGGTTCGACAGGCTCAATCACATCTTTCTGAATTCTCCCGGCAAGAACAGATCATCCCATTTTTTTGACTCGGTTAGAATATCTTTCAGATTTCTAGCCCACCCCTCAGTTGGGAGGATCTTCTATCCCCTCGGTGGTATCGACGATCTCGCATTGACCTTCAGTTCAGTGAAAAAGATCCCTGATCGAGGATACGATGGTATCTACATCTCAAAGCCTTGGCTAAGGACGACGGGACTCGGCACCCGTCTCGCGAAAAGGTGGAGGATTCCATTAATACTTGATCTGGATGATTACGATATATGGGAAGGCAGTTTTCTTTTAAAGAACTTCCAAGGGATAGTCGTCGCCTCTCGTGAACTAGAAAATCTCTTCAAAAACTTCAATTCGATATATATTCCTAATTCCACAAATCTGACTGTCTTCAATCCAAGTAACTATCCACCTAGAAATGATAGGCGTTGTGTAATTGTTTGGTCTGGAATCATGTACGAATCTTTGAGACTAGAAATGTTGTTGGACGCATTTAAGATTATGCGAGAGGAGGCCAACTTTATGTTTCTAGGTAAAGGGGGAAGTAGACAAAAGTTGATTTCATATTCGAAGACGCTGGGGTTGGAGGAAAGATTAATGTTTCAGCAATGGGGTGACAAGGAGGCTGTGCCTAGATATTTATCTAAAGCAAACATAGGTGTCATTCATGTTTCAGATAACTTGTATGAAAGGTGTAAGTGTCCTGGGAAACTTTTTGAATACATGGCGATGGAGCTGCCTATCGTGGCTTCAAACATCGGAGAACCTGCTCATGTCGTGTCAAGGGCTAAATGCGGCATATTGGTCTCTCCAGATAATCCATCGGCAATGGCTGGTGCGCTAGATTTCCTAGCTCAGAACCCAGAAGAAAGACATCGGATGGGTAAGAACGGAAGGGAATACCTCCTTAAAAATCAGAACTTTAATATTCTAGGTAGTAAGCTTTTGGGTTTTGTCGACTCTCTGCTGAATAATCAAGGTGAGATGGCAACGGCACAGAAATCCGTGTCATAGATTTGTGTCTGAAGGCTAAATGATGCAAAAAATTTACCTATATCAAACAAATATATTACATAAAATTGATCAGATTTGACCTTGGACACCAAAACAATCACAACGCCGCCCTTAATTTCGATTATAATTCCTACCAGAAATTCAGAAAGAACAATCAAAATATGCTTGGAAAGTATAAAACGACAGATCTATTCCCGTATAGAGATTATAATAGTAGATCAACAGAGTAAAGATAACACCATTCAAATCTGCAAAAGGTACGATACCCAGATAATCATAACCTCCCCGACAAAGTTTTACATACCTCCAAGCAGATCAAGAAATATCGGCACAAAAAATGCTAATGGGAAGTACTTGCTACATTTAGATTCTGACATGGAGTTAACAGCGAGTCTGGTCGAAGAATGTGTCAACCGATTTGAGAGTGGAGGTTTCGGTGCAATAGTAATTCATGAAACGGATATTACAGAAGGATTTTGGGGCCTATGCAAGGCATTAGAAAGAAAATGCATTGTTGGAGATCCTATCCTTGAAGGAGCACGGTTTGTAAAAACTGAGATATTCCACAAAGCGGGTGGCTATGACGAAAACTTGAGTTCCGGAGAAGATTGGGACATTCACCAAAGGTATAATGAAATTAGTGAAATAGGAGTCGCTAATGCGGTTATAAGACACCATATTGGATGTATCAGTTTGACTGACCAAATATTAAAGAAATATCATTACGGGAAGACTATGTGGAGTTACATCGATAAGTACCCTCAGACATCTAAGAGGCAACTCTTCCTCAGGTCAGCTTATCTAAAGAATTGGAAGTATCTAATGAGCGATCCTATTCATGCTATTGGTTTCTTTTTCCTAAAGTCCTGTGAATACTTCGCAGCATTGATGGGTCTCATCACATCGACAACCCCAAGTTCTTGTTATGGTGATACCGAGACAATTAGTCACAGACATAATTCTTCTAAGAATATATCAGGCACGTAAGGTTTTCGAGATATGAGTAAGACAAAACCGCGTATCGCGGTCTTCTGGGATAGAATGGGTGGTATAACTGAAGCTAAGATAGCCGGAGAAGAGGTAAAGCAGCTTAATAATGTTGGTATCAATACTGATCTTCTATTAATCGAACGATGCCCACCAAGTAAATACGAACATTTCCTATCTGGTATAGCAATAGAAAATTTACAAGATCAAGCTCCTGCTATCTTCAGAAAAAACTTCAAGATCCCTGGTTTCTCATTTCTCTCTTCCTCACATATATTCAGTCCTCTGTTTTCTTCATTCACTTTAACAAAGAAGTACGACATACTCATCACTCATCAAACATTTACTTGTTTTACAGCTTACAGCCTACAAAAATACAGGAATATACCCTATCTTGCTCTTATCTGGGACCCTATTACATACATTCTTCAGAAAGTCTATGTTGATGCCTCGTTATCGTTTTTCTTACCCATCTTAAAAATCATGGGATATAATCTGGATAAAATTATATCAAGCGCTGCCAAGGTCGTGATTCTTCCTTCAAGATATCACCTTAATCTAATGAAACGTATTACTGACAAGCCCATTGAAATAGTTTATCCGGGAACAGATCCTGCGATAAAGATTCCTGATGAACGTGGAAAATATCTCCTTGCTGTTGCTCGGTGGGAGAGGGGGAAAAAACCCTTCTTCGTCTTAGACGTTTTGGAAGGATTAAAAAAGAAAGGAGTTACCCCAACGCTATCGATGGTTGGTCGCTGGAGAACACAGAAACTCCGTGAGAATTTCTTGAAAGATGCAAAGCGTCGTGGTGTTGAAAAACAAATAAATTTATTTGGTCATGTTAATGAAATAATGCTGAAAAAACTTTACTTTGGAACTAGAGTACTTCTTCATCCAATAAATGAATCTTTTGGAATGATAGGTCTTGAGGCCACCGCGCATGGTGCGCCCATAATCATACCTAGAAATTCAGGAGTAACTGATTTGTTCAAGGACGGAGTTCATGGTTATTTTCCAATGGAGGGAGATGTGAACGGTTATGTTGAAAACATAGAGCGGTTATTGACCAATGAGCGTCTAGCATGGAAAATGGGGCACAAAGCTTGGAAAGTATCCAAGCAATATACTTGGAAAAATCATGCAAATGAACTCAAAAAAGTAATCCAAAGATTCATATGAGATAATACTCGGAAATATCATGAGGCTTATGGTTGAATGTATAATGTTATGCTGAACACTACTTACAATAGTAAATATGGTGTGTCTCTAATCTCACTAGAGACATAAATGAAAGTGATTTCCACAGTGATAAAAAATTATGCACTGTTAAATCATGCGGAGAAAAGTTATAATACTTCATAAAATGGCTACAGGTAAGTTGAGGAGAAAGTTATGAATGTTTTAGTTACTGGTGGAACTGGATTCATTGGGTCTCAGTTGATTCCTAAACTTGTAGAATCAGGACATGATGTTTACTCTTTGGAACGATATGTTACTGGTCGATATGTTCTAGGCCGCAAACATAAGGTTAAAACCGTTTTTGGGGATTTACGTGATCATTTCGTAATACGAAAGATTGTTCGTGAAGTCCAACCAGAAGTTGTAATTCACTTAGCTGCAATAAGTCCAGTATCATACTCATACGATCATCCAATGGAGGTTGTTGACGCAAACTTTCTTGGCACTATGAATTTAGCGGAATCTTGTTTACGGGAAGTCCATCACTTCAAGCACTTCCTATGCTCTGGAACATCCGAAGAATATGGTAATCAAGAGATCATTCCTATCAAGGAGACCGCTGAACTACGTCCTAATAGTCCATACTCCCTTAGTAAAGTTGCCGCAGACAAGTACTTACAATATATGCGTGATGCATACGATTTTCCAATGACTCTACTGCGGAATTTTAACACCTATGGCCGCAAGAATAACACACACTTCATTGTTGAACGTGCAATTGTGCAAATGCTCCAACAGAAGTTAGTGGAACTTGGCGATCCAAAGCCTGTCCGTGATCTGGAATATGTTGATGATCATGTGAATAGTTATATGACTTGCCTAAATAATGACAAAGCTATCGGTGAGGTATTTAATTTCTGTACAGGTCGAGGCATTTCAATAGCTCAACTTGTTGAGTTAATTAAAGAACTTACTGGTTTTGAAGGTAAATTCATTTGGAACACTATACCTTCTCGTCCGTTAGATGTTGATACGTTAAGAGGTGATAATTCGAAGGCTAAACGCTTACTCGGCTGGGCACCTAGATTCACACTTGAGGAAGGACTCCAATTAACTATTGATTTCTGGAAAAAGAAATTCGCAGAAAACTCTTAAAATAATCATGAACTCCATATTTTCATGATTGAATTGGTTGTAGGATATCAATTTCCTGATTGACCTTTTTTAGAAGTGTTTTTGTTATGGTGAGAAATGCATTGGTCTGCAGAAAACAAAGAGGGTTAAAAGATGAGTGATGTTATCCTAGTCTATCCTCCTTATTCATTTGATACAGAAAATCAAAGATTACTTGCTAAATTTAGTGCTAGCCCGCCTCTTGGGATACTTTATTTGGCATCGGCTCTGGAGAAGAATGCTGTCAAAGTCAAAATAATAGACGCCATGGCGGCTCAACTCAAGTTGGAAGATGTTGTGAAATTGATAGAGAAGGAGGGTGCGCAGGTTGTAGGAATCTCTGCGACCACTCCTCAAACGCGTGGGGCCGTTCAATTGGCTGAGGCGTTAAAACGAATCCTTGGAAATAGCATAATCATCGGATTGGGTGGACCACACGTTACCACTGACCCTGAATTTATTCACCGTTTTCCATACTTTGACTTCGGGTTTATAGGTGAAGGAGAACTAACCTTCCCATCACTTGTTGAAAAGATGCTGAATGAGAGTTTTACTTGGAAACGTCCTGCCATCTTCAGAGGAGAACACATGTCCAACTTAGATGATGTACCTTTACCTGCAAGGCATCTCCTCGAAAAGAATATTTATGGTGAAGCGGGTGAACAGTTTGCTCCTATCATGTCGAGCAGGGGGTGTCCTTACGATTGTGTTTTCTGTTCTAAACCAGTTGCAGGTAGGAGTGTTCGATATCGGTCACCAGAAAATGTGGCCGATGAGATAGAAAGTGTTGATGTGGGGTATATTGTATTCGCCGATGACACCTTCACTCTTAATAAAAAAATAACGCTTAAACTCTGCCGGGAGATCATTGATCGCAAGTTGGATATTGGTTGGCTTTGCGAAACCAGGGCCAATCTTGTAGATGAAGATCTATTGAAGGTTATGAAGAGGGCCGGATGCAAGAAAATAGAATTCGGCATAGAATCTGGCAACGAAAGAGTCAGAACTAACATAGTTCACAAGAACCCTACAAATGAGCAGATAATGAAAACTTTTTCCCTTTGCAGAAAGGTTGGCATAGAGACTGCTGCATATCTTATGTTGGGTTTCCCCACAGAGACTAGAGAAGACATGCGTGAAACAGTTGCAATAGGCAAAAACTTAGGTGCAGACTATATTGGTGTTCACCTCACAATCCCAATGCCTGGGTCAGAATTGTATTCATTGGCGAAACAGGACGGGCGTATTTCGGAAGATGTTTGGGACAGATATGCGAAGGGTGAAATCGAAGAGCAGCCCATTTATGTTCCTGAGGGTCTTACTCTCGATGAAATGAAAAAGGTGCAAAAGAATGCTTACAGGCAGTTCTACTTCCAAAGGCGCTTCATTCTAAAAAGGCTCGCACAAGATATTTGTTCTATTAGGCGGCTCAAACATGACATCGTGGTCGCGCTGTCATTGCTCAAGCACGGCCGTACTGCAACAGGAAGACCTTGAAAAAAGATGATGTTTGTCCTCACTTGTAAAATGACTTAGGTGGATTCTTACATTGGTAGATATTGAATTCAAGAGAAAGCTAAAGTCTTTTTACGAAAAGGAAGGCGAAAGTTCTACCTGTCAATTACCTTCCAACGATAAGGTTGATTCAATTGCTCTAAAATTATCCAACGAGATTCTCAGTCGATTAGATGTTTCTCCTTAAGGATTGAGGAAAAGATATAAATTGAATTTTCAGAGGGACTATTCAAGATGGTTGATAATAGTAGACCTAGAGCCTTATTGATTGCTCCATTATTCACCACAGCAGGTGGTGATACTCGTTTTATTGAGTGCATTAAACGTGGTCTATTCAAGGATCTTCATATTGTAACCGGTAAGAGTGGAGAAAAGGTATTGGCATCTCTTGGTCTCCATAATGTGAAAAGCCACATTATATCAAATCTGCCAGAAAATGAAAATAATTTTCTATTCAGGAGTACCCTCGCGATAATTCTCTCTCCCCTGGTTCGTATGATATTATATTCACTATCATTACCTAATCTTATTAGAGCCAGGATAAGACCAGATCTAACAATTTCCACAACCCACTATCTTTATGATTTAATACTCGCGATATTTTATAGCCAGATTACGAAGTCAAAACTTGTAGTATATATTCATCATTTGTTCCCCCCGCTATCTATAAGATCCAAATACAACCCCACAGCTTACAACCTATTAGCGTTGATCAATGATATCTTAAGCATACGTCTTATCAGACTTTTTGCATATAAGGTCATGACCTACCCCGTTGTGGTACCACAAGCTATCAACATAGGTGTGTCTAAACATAAGATACAAGTTACGATGGATGGTGTTCCCTTAAAATATATCTCAAAAGTAAAGGGTAACAAAAAGATTTATGATGCCTGCTATGTGGGAAGAATTTCTCTACTTAAAGGAGTTTTAGATCTAGTTGACATTTGGGAGAGAGTCTGCTTAAAAAAACCTGATGCCAAAATGGCGATCGTTGGCATGGGTGAATCTCAATTACTAGCCGAAGCCATAGAAAAGAAGGGGTTATCCAAAAATATCATCTTGAAAGGATACTTACCTGAAAATGAAAAGTATGTTGTGATGAAGTCCAGCAGATTATTTGTTTTCCCAAGTTATGAGGAGGGATTGGGAATCGTAATTATAGAAGCAATGGCATGTGGTCTTCCAGTTGTTACTTATAGGCAGCCAGCCTACACAGTTTTTGGAACCGGTGCCTTAATCAAAGTTCCTGTTGGTAACAAAATCTTATTTTCAGATACAGTTTTAACGCTTCTATATGATGAAAAAAGGATATCCAAGATGAGTTATAAATCTAAAGAAATATCAAACAAGTTCGATTGGGATAATCTTGTCGAAAAGGAGCGATTAATTCTCTTTAATTAAACAAAGTATTTTAGTTTATAAATCATTAATCATGAATGTAAACGAAAGGCAAAAAAGATTAGATGGCAATTGATACTCAAAGGAATTATTCTTCATGGTGGACACGGAACAAGACTTAGACCATTAACTCATACTGGTCCAAAACAATTGATCCCGGTTGCGAACAAACCCATTTCACAATATGTCCTTGAAGATCTAATCGAGGCACGAGTCGAGGAGATAGCCATCGTCTCTGGAGGAATGCATGTAGAAAAAGTGAAGAGATACTATGGTGATGGTAGTTCATTTAACTCAAAAATCTCATATTTCCATCAAAGTAAACCTAAAGGTATAGCCCATGCTATCGAACTCTGCAAAGAGTTTATTGAAAACGAATCATTTATCGTATACCTTGGTGACAACATTATTAAAGGCGGTATCAAAGAATTTGTTGAAATCTTCAAAACCTCGAACTATGACGCAATGGTCTTGCTATGTGAAGTGAAAACCCCACAACATTTTGGAGTCGCGAAATTTGATGATAAAGGGAAACTTGTGAGTTTGGTAGAAAAACCGAAACACCCGCCTAGCAACTATGCCTTAACTGGTATTTACTTATTTAACCCATCAATCTTTAAGATGATCAAGAGGCTCAAGCCATCTTGGAGGGGCGAGCTTGAGATAACTGAAGCCATTCAATTATTACTGGAAAATGGATATAATGTTGGGCACCGATTCGTTAACGGTTGGTGGAAGGACACAGGCACCCCCGAAGATATTCTAGAAGTCAATAGATTAATACTCGACGAATTAAAATACCCACCGAATGAAAAAATTGAAGAAAATCACATCATACAAGGAAGAGTATCAATCGGAGAAAATACTACTATCAGCAAAAATGCAATGATTCGAGGTCCAGCAATCATAGGAAAAAATACAATCATAGAAAATAATGTATACATAGGGCCGTACACAAGTATTGGAAACGACGTCATCATGAAGAGTGGAGAAATTGAAAACTCTATTATCATGGACAATAGCCAGATCGATGTAAATGACCGAATCATCGATAGCTTAATCGCACCCAATTCAAAGATTATCTCAAACAATAGCAACAAACCCCGAGGAAGAAGATTTCTGCTTGGGGAAGGATCTTATCTGGAGCTGTGATTGGGATGATTGAAGGAATTCAGATCAAACCTCTTAAGGAAATTCCCGACGAACGAGGGGTCTTCATGGAACTCTTGAGAAAAGATTGGAAAGATCTTTTGGAAGAACACGAAATAATTCAGGCAAATCTATCTGTAAGTTATCCAGGTATAATCAGAGGTTGGCATAGACACCTCAGAGGTCAAATCGATTATTTTCTAGTTCTTAAGGGCGCCTTAAAGATTTGTGCGTATGATGAGGATTCTGGTGAACTTGATGAAGTGATATCCACTGAATATAACCATCAGATTGTAAAGATCCCAGGAATCTATTGGCACGGCTTTAAAGTAATCAATGATAAACCAGCTTGGCTCTTATACTTTGTCAACAAACTTTACGATTACGAAAAACCGGATGAGATCCATAGATCTTGGAATGATCCAACGATAGTGCCTAAATCTATTAACGGAAAAACTAACGACCCAAGAGTTGGAAAGCCATGGGATTGGTTCCTCCCCCCTCATAAATGAGCATTTAGATTATGAAAGTATTGGTTACTGGAGGAATGGGCTTCATTGGAAGCAACTTCATAAGGCATATACTTTCCAATTACGATAATATCCAAATAACTAATATTGATAAGTTGTCTTTAGGCTCCAACATTGAAAACCTGAAAGATATTGACGTAGATAGGTATCAATTCGTAAGAGGAGACATAGCAGATTTCCGACTAGTCAAAACTCTCATGAAAGATGTAGACGCCATTGTTAATGTGGCGGCTGAAACACATGTAGATAGGAGTATATCTAATCCAATGCTTTTCTTAGAAAGTAACACTATTGGAACCTTTGCTCTACTTGAAGAAGCACGGAAAGCCGATATTTCGACGTTTCTTCAAGTCAGCACCGACGAAGTTCATGGCACCACACCCAAGGATATATTCTTCGATGAGGTTGATAGTCTAAATCCATCAAATCCATATTCAGCATCAAAAGCAGCAGCTGACATGTTCGTAACTAGTTATCATAAGACTTATGGCTTAAAAACCATGATAACAAGGTGCACTAATAATTTCGGTCCCTACCAATCTCCTGAAAAGTTCTTACCAAAAATTGTGATTCGAGCAATACTTAATTTAAAGATCCCGATTTACGGTACAGGCCAACAAATCCGCGATTGGATATATGTGAATGACCATTGCAAAGCTGTAGACCTGGTACTCAGAAAGGGAAAGGCCGGAGAAACATATAACATCTCAGCGGGAAATGAGTTGAAAAATGTGACTGTTGCAGAGAAGATTCTCAATCTACTGGAGAAACCTAACGATTTAATTGAGTTTGTAGAAGACAGACCCGGACATGATGCAAGATACAGCCTCAATTCAACCAAAATAAGATCTCAATTGGGATGGACTCCACAATATAATTTTGAGAATGGTCTCAAGACGATAGTTGACTGGTATACCGAGAACGAAGGATGGTGGAAACCTTTAGCATCGGAAAAGACGTTACACCCAACTCCTTGGAAGCTAAAGTGGTAAATGATTATTGAAACTCTTGATCTCTGGGGGTAGTGGACTACTAGGCCATAAGCTAGTTCAAAATGGTTTAAAGAAAGGACATGAAATTTATTCTATATACAATGAACACCCAATAGATAATGAACGATATATCCAGTTGAATTTAACTGACCCGAACAAAGTCTTCAAACTGGTTTCAAAACTTAAGCCAGAAGTGGTAATCCACACTGCCGCCTACACCAATGTTGACAGCTGTGAGATGGATAGAGAGACGGCATGGAATGTAAATGCTAAAGCAACTAAACACTTGGCTTTGGCATCAGCTGATACCAAGTCGCACTTTATCTATGTCTCCACAGATTACCTATTTGATGGCAAGAAGGGACTTTATGAAGAAGATGATATATCTAGCCCTATAAATTACTATGGATATACAAAGTTTAGGGGTGAAGAGTTCGTAAAGGCAAACACCTTTGAATGGTGCATCACTAGACCAAGTGTAATCTATGGTTGGGGCTTTAAACATAAATTGAACTTTGCTACATGGCTAATAGATAACCTAAGTAAAATGAAAGAGGTAAAAATTCTAGCAGATCAATTCGTTTCACCTACCTTAAACACGAACTTATCGGATATACTTCTAGAAATAGCGGAAAGGAATACAACTGGAATCCTGCACACGGCAGGGGCCTCTAGAGTTAGCAGACTAGACTTTGCACAGAAATTGTCTGAAACCTTCAATCTTAACACAAATCTGATCAAACCAACCAAAATGACTAAAATTTTGTGGAAAGCTAAGCGACCTAGGGATTCTTCACTGAACATTAATAAGACGAAGGCCTTATTGAAAGTCAAACCATTAACAATCGATCTAGCCTTAGATAAGATGAGGGAAGAAATGACAATAATAGATAGGCACAGGACAACAAGATGAAATAGCTGATATGATTCCGCCAAATGCTAATGCAGCAAAAAAGTAAATTAATATTTATTTATTAATGCCGAAAAAAAGGCTTTTTGTTAGTAATTATGAATATCCCACCCTTCAAATATTATTTCCCTAAACATGCAGTGGGAACTATAACAAAGAATATTCGAGAACTGCTGGAAAATGGAGATTTTCTGGCATTAGGGAAATACAATGAAGAATTTGAGAAAACATATGCAAATTTTTCAGGTTCCAAACATGCTATTGCAGTTGCAAGTGGGACATCATCTTTGGAGATAATTCTGCGTGCTATTGGAGTCGATGGTTATGATGTTATTGTGCCTACTAACACTTTTGCTGCCACCATTTATGCAGTTATCCATGCTGGGGGAAAACCAGTTTTTGCAGATATTGCACACGATATGAATATAGATATTTCAAATGTGAAAAGTAGGCTTACATCAAAGAGCAAAGTAATACTTCCTGTCCATATTGGTGGACTCATTTCACCTCATCTTCCCAAACTTCTGGAAATAGCTGATAAACACAACATCAATGTAGTTGAGGATGCAGCACATGCTCAAGGAAGCAGCTTGAACAATAAAAAAGCTGGAACCCTTGGTATTGCAGGGGGCTTTAGCTTCTTTTCCACAAAGATTATCACGTCTGGTGAAGGTGGTATAATAACCACAGATAACGATGAAATCATGGAGAAAGCCCGACTTATGCGGGATCAAGGTAAGGTTCGAGGAAACAATGTTAGTATAATTGGTAACAACTGGAGGATGAGTGAATTCCAAGCTATAGTGGCACTTTCACAACTTCAACTTATCGATGAAATAATTGAGAAGCGAATAAATGTGGCAAGAATTTATGACGACCTTTTGAAAACTATTTCATCTCTTCAATTACTTAACATTCCAATAAACGCTCAATCAAATTATTACAAATATCTAGCATTTATTCCGAAGGGCAAGTCTCCAGATATTCTAAAAAAACATCTCAAAGAGAAGTATGGTGTTAGTCTTGCTGGGTATGTTTATGAGGCTCCACTTCATCGTCAACTTTTATTTCAAAAGTACATTGATAATGTTGAGAGTTATCCTGTTGCTGATGACCTCTGTAATCGACATATTGCCCTTCCAATATATCCTCAAATGAGTGAAGACGAGGTACGATATGTAGTTGAAAGCCTAAAGAAATCTTTATCCGACTTGAGGTGGGCTTAATGAGAGTAGCTGTCATCGGTGGTCTAGGTTTTATAGGCCGTTCAATAACTAAAAAACTTGTGGATCAAGGTCATGATGTCCGAGTTTTAGATATTATTATTGAAAAACCAATCAAAGGTACTGAGCTTATTGTGGCAGACATCACAAACTTCGACCAAATAGCTCGTTGCCTTGATGGAATAGATATTGTGTATCACCTTGCCGGTACTGTTGTTGGTACATCTAGAAAGAATCCTCGGTTGGCAGTAAATCTTGATATCCTTGGCACTTCAAATGTACTAGAAGCTTGTGTCAAGACAGGTGTTGAAAAGTTGATTTATGCAAGCAGCTTCTATGTCTATGATGGGCTCTCTGCAGATACTGAAGTAAATGAAGATTCATGTTCAGACATTTTCAAGGCAGAAACATTCGGAGTCGTAAAACTTGTCGGAGAACGTCTTGTTCAAGAATATAACAGTCGATATGGTCTTAAGAATATGATACTCCGATTTGGTCCTGCATATGGTCCTTCCGACCGTTGTACATGTGCTATTTCAGATTTCATTGAAACTGGTTTAAGAAAAAAACCAATAGTTATTTGGGGTCCAGGTAAAAGGAAAAATCAATACACGTACGTTGAGGACATTGCTGATGGCTGTGTGGGTGCTCTGTCACTTGAAAATGATATTCTTAATCTTATATCCCCTGAAAGGATAATGACGAGCCAAGTTGCTGATATCCTATCTAGGAATTATAAATTTACTATAAAATATGATCTTAACAAACCTGAAGGTCCCACTATGCCATTTATGTCATCTAAGAAGGCTGAGAATAAGCTCAATTGGAAGCCTGTATCACTTGAAGAAGGTATAAATGAGACGCTACAAGTAATGAAAAATACTGTATAAGATTGCTATAAATGTTATGATTAAAAAAACTTTGGAGAAGCAATTATGAAACAAGAAATCTATGATTCTAATAGTGTTTCACTTGGTAGATTATTATGAAATTCGAAGGTTCTAAAGTCTTGGTAACTGGAGGAGCAGGTTTCATCGGTAGCCACTTAGTGGATGCGTTGGTAAAGAAGGGGGATATGGTTCGTGTTGTTGACAATTTAAGCCGAGGAAAAAAAAATAACCTTAAGAACTGTTTGGATAAACTAGAGTTCTTTCGTGGAGATTTGACTGACATGTCGGTCGCTTTGAAATCAGTCAAAGACATTGATTTCTGTTTTCATTTGGCAGCAGTAGTTGGTGGTGTAGATTTTATGACAAACCATCCTGCTGAGACATGCAAGAATATCTTAATCGATCATAATATCATAGAAGCATGCAGACGTTCAAAAATTAAAAAGATGTTATATGTTTCAACTGCCTGTGTTTACCCAACTACTCTCCAAAAGGAGTTTTCACAGCCTCCCCTTCAAGAAGAGGATGCTTTGAAATATGGTGCAATGCCAGACAGCTATTATGGCTGGGCCAAATTGATGGGTGAAATTCAATGCCAAGCCTACCAAATAGAATATGGTATGAATATTGCAATTGTTCGTCCCTTCAATCCATATGGTCCACGAGAATCATTCGACCCAAAAGACAGTCATGTTATCCCAGCGTTAATCAAGAAAGCAGTGAAAAAAGAGAATCCCTTCATTGTTTGGGGTAGCGGTGGACAAGCAAGAGGTTTTACGTATATCAGTGACCTTGTCGAAGGTATGATAATGGCAATGGAGAAATCTAATGATGTTAATCCAATAAACTTGGGAACTGACAAAGCAACTCCTATCAAAGAGTTGGCAGAGTTGATTCTAAAACTTACTAGGCATAATATTCCAATAACTTTCGAGAAGTCCAAGCCAGAAGGAGTTTCCTCCAGAAAAACAGATGTATCTAAAGCCAAGAAAATTCTAGAATGGAAACAGAAAACTGAATTAGAAACCGGATTAAAAAGAACAATCGATTGGTACCTGAACGAATGCTAAAGCAAAAAGAATAAAATCAATATCCCAGAAAATGTTAGTTGATTTTCAACAATATAATTATCTGAAAATCCGCAGCAGGTTTGGCTTTTTTTAATATGAATTTTTTCGATTGGATTTGTTAATTTGTTTCTTAAGCATTTCTAAAAGTTTCATGGTGGGTAGAATATTCTTAATTGTGACGGGCGGTTTCTCATCTTTTTCTATAGATTCAAAGAATCCATTAATGACACGTTTATGGGGACTAAGACTATATCTTTTATATCTTCCAGACAGTAGAAGTAAACCAAATTTTGATAATCGCCTAAATTCAGAAGAGAATTCTTCAAGTGGATCAAGTTGGTTTGTTGAGCTAAATCTGATTGAAGATGGAAAGAATTTGATAATGGCGTCGCAACCAGATGCGTAGATGCGAAGTTCAGTAAAGTTTGAAGAATGAAGTGAAGTATCTTGAGTGATATCGATTATGCCTATTCGTTCATTTTCATATTTTACAATTGCCTCTATTGATGTTACGTAATCCCCTGCTTCACTATAATGTGTGTTTAATCCAATTATTTGTTTAGGTTCACCACAGAAAACAGTTTGTAGGTCCAATGAGTGGATACCAAGTTCATAAAGTATCCCACCTGTTTTCTTCTCATCCCACATCCATTCAAGCTCATTCCAGACATTTCGTTGATGATGTACACTGAATACTTTCCGGATTTCACCTAGTTTTCCTTGATCATAAGCTAATTTGGCTTTAATTATTGGCTCATGGAAACGATAATTATGTATTACACAAATTTTCACACCTTCTTGCAAAGCTGATCTTTCGATATCTTTGGCATCAGCAACCGATAAGCACAAAGGTTTCTCCACCAAAACGTGCTTTCCTTTTTTAATGGCTTGCATACATAAATCGTAGTGAGTGTAACCTGGAGTACAAATATCTACAGCATCAATATCTGATTCTAAAAGTAAGGAATAATCATTGAAGATTGATGTGTCCCTTACATTTTTTGCAAATTGAGATAACGTTTTTTGATTTATATCAAATATTGCCGATATTTTTACGTTATCCATAGATTTGAGTATCGGTAAATGAAAATCACGAGCAATCTTACCGCAACCTATGATCGCAATTTTTTTCACATTAAATACACCATAATTATTCTTGTCTTTAAGATGGTATCATAAAATCCCATATTTAGTCGCATATACGTTAATCATATGTTTAAATCGATCAAACTCAAAAGAATAATTATTCATTTCATTCTCGGTAATATCACCTTCTAGATTATATTTCATCTCTCCTATTTTCGCATCATAAGCTTTCTTAATATGTGAAATTTGTTGAGGATTAAAGCCCATCAACCTAGCGCAGAAGGAGTCAACAGAAATCATGTCGGTGCCCCCCACGATTAATCCTAATTGTTTAGGATATCCATGAGTTGGACCCCATTTTTCAAGAGCTATAAAACCATCCACAATTGTTAGATTGCTTCGAATTACTCTTACGTAATCTACTATAGCCTCGTCAATTCGTTTATGATGCTTCACTTTGAACTTTTCTTTCATGCATCCAAATGCGAGGTTTTTCAACCCTAATGTAACCTTGGTCAGCCCATGTGTTTTCATTTTTGGATGGTTTATGAGTACATCTAATTCACTAAATAGATCAGGAATATGTATCTTTTTAAAATAAGTGCCTTCTATTTCTTTCTGAGTCCATTTTTTGTTAGCAAGATTTACAAGCACACAATTATGTTTTTCAGCTAATTTCTTGAATCCTAGAAAACGGAAAGCTATATCGGCATTCATTCCTGAAGCATCATTTTCAATAAAATAGATTGTTCCAGCTTTTTGTTCTTTTAGCGCATTTACCAAAGCCTCAACTACTAATGGATCAGATGTTGCACCACTCTCTCTTGTACGATAGTCACAAAGATTCAATTTTATTCCAATCTTTTTTTTATGTATAAGAATGGAGAAATTCAGTAATAGCCGTCTCATACTTTCATTCAGATTTTCTTTCGATGCTTTCACTACAAAAACATTAGATTGATTATTAGACATTTGACCATATTGTCCTGTTTAAACTAATTTGTTTTCGATAATGAATCATCTCCCATGGCTCTGGATGATAATTTATTAGCTGAGAATCTGGCGTCATTCACTTGACGAATCTTTAAGACTTTTCGTGGATGCCTGGCAACGCGAATTAATATACAACTGTAAATTTTCTTTAATGTCAATTTAAGTTTACTTGACTTTGACGTAGATTTAGTTCCATTCTTCAATTAACTTCAATCAATTTTCTTAGTTTTATTTAACTTTAGCAGATTAGGATTTGAGCTTATTTGGGGGCTAATCCCAGCGGGCCCATTAAATACAGAAAGAAGGATTATTTTATTGCATTTTATTTTGATACTGAGAAATTTAATCAATATTTCTTTTCGCAAAGATCGAGAAGACCCATATTTCATATTCAATTATCCATAAATACTAAAGCACAATAGGTTGAAAGAAGGGATTGGTCCATTTGACGAGAAATATCAATAATATTCTGGTTACAGGAGGATTGGGCTTCATAGGTAGCCACATAGTCGATTTGTTATTGGAAAATGGATACAAAGTGAGAGTCTTGGATAACCTTGATCCACAAGTACACGGACCAAATCGAAGACGACCCGAGTATGCCAACAATGATGCCGAAATTATAGTTGGAGAAATTACTGATAGGGTGACTCTTGTAAATGCCCTTTCAGATATGGATGCAGTGATCCATCAAGCTGCTTCCGTAGGTGTGGGGCAGTCCATGTATCAGATTGAAAAATATGTGCTACAAAACACGGGAGGTACATCTACTCTATTAGATATAATTGTGAACAAAGACTTGCCGATAAAGAAGATTATTGTTGCTTCCTCGATGTCGATATATGGTGAGGGAAAATATCTCTGTGAAACGTGTGGTTCTGTAAATCCAGATATAAGACATGAACAACAATTGAAAGTGGGAGACTGGGAGCCCAAATGCCCAAACTGTGGAAAAGAAACGTCTTCCGCCCCAACAGACGAAGATAAACCACTGATACCCACCTCAGTATATTCCCAAACAAAAAGGCACCAAGAAGAGTTATGTTTACTTCTGGGAAAGAGCTATAATATACCTACTGTTGCGTTAAGGTACTTCAATGTCTACGGCCCTAGGCAATCATTGAGAAATCCATACACAGGTGTTTGCGCAATCTTCTCTTCCCGAATTCTGAATAATAAGCCACCATACGTCTTCGAAGATGGAGGTCAGCTAAGAGATTTCGTGAGCGTCAAAGATATTGCTGGCGCCAACCTCCAGGCGCTAGAAAGGAGCAGCGCAGACTTCAGGGCAATCAACATAGGTTCTGGCAAGCCTATCTCAATCTTAAGGCTGGCTGAAATTCTATTGGATCTCTATAAAGTGAAGCTGAAACCGCAGATTTCTGAAAAATATAGGAAAGGGGATGTCCGGCATTGTTACGCAAACATAGATTTGGCAAAGAATATCTTAGACTATGAACCTTCTGTAATAATCGAAGATGGGTTGAAAGAACTCGTGACATACGCCAGAGCCAACGATTGGGCTAGTGAAGGCTTGTTCGAAAAGTCTCTGAAAGAGCTTGAAGAAAGAAAGCTAACGTAAGTATGACTCACTTTTATCTTTGAATTGATGCAAATAAAATTATAAACTTAATACTAAACTTTATCTTTCAATTTCATAGAATAATAATTCTATTCTTTTTTTACTAAAAGTATTTCTCTCTTTCACTTAAATTAAGATAGAATTCTCTTATCCTATTCAGAAAAAAATGTTCACCAACGAATTATTGGTTTATATGATGGAGGAAATTTCTTTTTTTGATTTTTTTGGTACCACTTTTTCACTCTTAACCTATAAGTTATACCGAGAATATCGATAAGCATCCGGATAATAGCTCTAATACTAAACATTGATGTACTTTCTATTTTAATTGGCATTAAAGCAATCTTCATTTTTAATAAATTTGCAATAGTTAGAAGCTCCACATCAAATGCATAATTTCTAACTGAAACAAGTTTCATAATATCTACAAGAGCCTCCCGTCTAAATGCTTTGAAACCAACTTGTGTATCTGGATGATTGATTCCAGTCATCAAACGAACTAATACATTAAACCCTAAACTTAAAAACTTCCTCATAACTGGTGTAACGATAACTGACTCAGGGTGCATTTTTGAGCCAACAACAATATCCGCGTGTTTTAAGCCGCTTAAATATTTAGAAATTAGGTCAGTATTTATTTCATTATCTCCATCTAAAAAAATTACATATTTACTTAATGAATTTATTGCTCCCATAGTTAACGCAAAACCCTTACCTCGATTCTGATCATAACTCAAAATTCGGATTTTTTTATTATTCACAGAATTTATTACTTTTCGAGTAGCGTCTTTACTACCATCATCAACTACTATTATCTCATATGTGATATCTAGATCTCCTAAACTTTGGCTAGTTTCCTTTATTGATTTCTCAATTACTGATTCAACATTAAAAGCTGGCATAATGACTGAAACAGTGTCTAACTTAGAGACCATTACCCTAATCTTGAGTAATCAGCACTTATGTGTTATGATTTCCTTACCGTAACCATAAGTAGTCTGAAATTATATGTTACATTTAAAATCATATTAATTCCCCATAATCATCTACAGGAAAGGACTAAAGACATTGATCAATAACATAATGGAAGATTTACAGGTTCTTCAAAAAGAATACTCTAAACCTGAATTCGAAGCAACAAAAATTTTAGTGACTGGAGCTGCAGGTTTTCTTGGAAGCTGGATAACCGACTTACTCATATTAGCAAAAGCAGAAGTAACCATCATAGATAACTTCTCAACTGGATTACTTGAAAATATAAACCACATAAATAAAAAATCAAACTTTAAACTGATAAAAAAAGATATCACAGAAGTAATCCTTTCTGATCTTGAAGAATACAACACTATTTTTCACCTGGCAAGTAGACCATCACCAGATGACTATCAACAAAACCCTGTTGAAACACTTCTTACTTGCTCTAAAGGTACAGAAATAATGTTGGAGGCAGCAAGAAAATTTGATTCAAAGATAATCGCAACATCAACTTCAGAAGTTTATGGTGACCCTCAAATAATACCTACTCCCGAAACATACTGGGGAAATGTAAACCCTATCGGAGTCAGATCATGTTATGATGAAGGTAAACGCTATGGTGAAGCCCTAATTGCAGCCTATCAAAGACAATATGGCATTAAAACAGTAATTCTTAGAATACACAACACTTACGGTCCGAGACTTAGAGCCAAAGGAACATACGGCCGCGCAGTCTCCAGATTCATAAACCAAGCCCTAAACAACCAAGACATAACAGTCTACGGAGATGGAAAACAAACAAGATCATTCGCCTATATAACCGACACAATCAAAGGTATAATCAAAGCAGCCACCACAAAAAAAGCAATAAACGAAACCATCAATATAGGAAACACAAAAGAAACAACAATAATTGAACTCGGTAAAATAATCAAAAAACTAACTAACAGCAATTCCAAAATAACCTACAAACCACTACCCACAGACGACCCAAAAAGAAGATCTCCGGATATAAGAAAAGCAAAAGAAATTCTCGGATGGACACCTGAAGTAAATCTTGAAACAGGACTTCAAAAAACCATAAACTGGTTCAAAACAAAAAAAGAAAGATCATAGGCATAAAAAAAAACTCAATTAGAATAATGTGTTTTCTCCGTGCATTAACTTAACTATTATTCTAACATAAGCGTAAATAATATTACAACAAAAACGTTAAATATGTTAATTTTACACTATCAGTCATCAAAATGGTGCGGAAGCAGCGTGTACGCTCACAGGTTAAACAGTTTGCCAAGCGTAGCAAATATTTACCGCAAGGAATTGCCGCAACAGTTACAGTTGCAATTATCATCATTACTATTCTAGCACCAAGTGCTTTGGCTCTTTCCATACAGTTATATGGTTTATCGGATGATCAAAAAATTGGAAATGAGGGAGCTTTCACTTTTCTAGCAAAAATAACGATAAGTGAAGGTGAAATTGTACCGCTGCATCGTTTAAACATAGTCTTAGATGATTCCATTTTTCAATTTGATCCCTCTACAGGAGATACAGACGGAACTACAAGTTCTGCGATAAGTTCTGTTTACCCTACAGATATTAAACTAGGTAATTTGTATCATGAAGATTATGGTTATACATACGTTGGTCCAAATAATGGAACACTGAAAGTGTATGGTGCATATCTTCCGTGGAGTGATGATGATAACCCTTCATATGGTGGTTATAGCAATAATTACTATGGTGAAACATATGGAGCTTATGGTCTCGGTTTTGATGGACCACGAAGTTTTATCTGGAATATTACTCTTCTTCCTGAAAATCTAGATACAGGTGACCATACCATAAGTGTGGATGCTGTAACATATGGATTAAGTACCAATAAATTTTCTTCATCTGAAATAACATTTGAGGTTGTTGAAGGAGTTACCCAAACCTCTAGTGTACCGTCTTCACGTACATCTATAACAATTGATCATACATCTACAACAAAAACAAAAGTTGTTCTTAGAGACTTAGAATTTACTGACTCAGATCTTCCAGGAACCCTTTCAATAACACTTTTAGATTCTGCCCCAAGTACTTCACAAACAGTTCTTGCTGGAACAGATAAGACACCCATAAAATTCGTGGATCTTTCAGCCTTCAACTTTGATGATGGAAGCGCAGACATCACGATAACTTACACTAATACGGAGGCTAGTTCAGTAGATGAAAATGCTTTAACGTTATATTACTGGTCAAGCAGTGCAGGTACTTGGGTACAATTGTCAGGTATTAATAGAAACACAGCTGCCGACACTGTTCAAGGCACCATGGATATCGACATCCTATCTTATGTTGCACTTGCATCACCTGCTAAATCAACAGCACCAGCACAAGGTGCAGGACCAGGATTACCAGCTGTATCTGCAACTGTAACCACCAATTTACAACAGGTAAGTCTCCAAGCAGCACCGGGAAGCTCAGTAACTGTAACTATTACACTTAGTTCAACAACAATAATGTCTACTGGAAGTATAACTATTACACTTCCAGAGAACCTCCAATATAGTGATCTTAGAACCGTTAATTTTGACGGAACAAACACGTTAACTGGTAGAACACTAGTTATTGAGAAATCAGCTGGATCAGGTAGTACCACTTCAAGGATCTTCTTTGAACTAACTGCACCGCTTGATTCAACCATAAAAGTGGGAGAAATCTACACAGTTACAATAGATGAAATAATAATACAAGGAATGGCAGTTACCTATGGCACAGTACAGACTGTAACAATAACTATAGCACAACCAACAGTCGCATCCATTTTCAGCGCACTTGACAGCCACTTCACCGAAATATCTAGCATATACACCGAAAACAGAGTTCCAACCATAACTGATATTATGAACCTACTTGACTTCCGATTAGAAGGAGAGGTATAACCATGATGAATAAAACATACCCAACAATTATCATGATAATTTTAGCGGCTATGATAATGCCGCTCTTTACCCCCACAGCAGTTGCCCAAGAAGCAACAGCTACAATTGAGATACAAAACTGTAACGTAAGCTGTCTTCTAACAGTAGTTATATTAAGTCCAACTTCAGTATCTGAATACCAAATCGCAATAAAAGTCTCAAACACAATCAACCTAGTACCATCATCAACTTTAACCACAGGATTTATGTCCGGATCATCCCATCTTACCCTTGAAGGATCTTCATTAGATGAACACAGGTGGTTCAACCTTCAGAGCCAAGGAGGAACAGTCGGAAGGTTGACTATCCCAATCTCCAACTATGCCGGAAAATCAATAATCCTAGATAAAGTAAACCTCATAGACGATGATGGAAATAGAATAGATGTAGTTATCCCAGGAGATGGAAATGTTGATGTTGGAATCGCAGCAGCAACAACAGTAACAACCACAATAACAACCACAAGCATAGCAACAAGCACAAGTACAAACATAGTCACCTCATTATCTACAAGAACTTCAACAGCAACAGTTACATCAACAAGAACCATGATGGCAACATCAACAACAGTGCGCACAGCAACAACCACAACAACCGTCACCTCTGCACAAACAACAATCACACAAACAGTATCATCCACTTCAACCGCCAAAGTAACTGCTGTACAAGTGGCATCAACACAAAGTACATCCACAATAACTAATACCCAAACAAACACCGAAACAGTAGAAGAAGGGTCAGCATTCGGCGTATACACAATCGTATTTGCAGTTATTGCAATAATCCTACTTGGACTTGCAGTACTTCGTCAACAAAGAGAAGATCTGTTTACAAAACTAAGAGAAAAGATCCCATTCTAAATAAATTAAATATATCAATTACTCGAACCGAACGAGAATAATGTTCTCTAATCTAAGATAAAATCACAATAATTCTGCTAGGATTAGCAATGCTTCGTCAATAAAGAAAAGATCTGTTTACAAGACTAAGTACCTATCTAACGAGAAGATTTCGGATCTAAAGTTTTTCAATTAATAGAAAATTTTATGTGAATTATAGTGTGTAGACGTAACCTACTATTCTTAGGGCGTAACTTAGAAGTGAGGCAAAAATGATTATCTGAATCATAATTGGTATTGCTTTGCCGATTGCGCCTGCTTTATTGTCGAAGAAATTGTTTGCGGCATTGAGAATGGCTCTGAATCCTATAGCAGCTAGTACCGAAAATGGTACCAGGTAGATGAATCGGGACTGGAATATCTCTGGAAATGCAGACGAAGTGACAAAGGTTCCTAATGAGCATACAATTGTTATTGCGATTAGTATTTGGTAAAGATTTTGGCGCTTCTTTGCGATAAGGAAAAGACCAATTGTTGCCAAAATTATGGCAATAGGGTTTGCATATGCCCCTCCTAGAAAATATGTGAATGTCATGTTGAGTGTTCGAAATACTTGCAGTAGATTAGAGAAGCTGAATTGCGGAGTCATAGACTGAGCTATTTGTGTAGTGGATTGACTTTGAAAAATATTATTTTTAATGATCTCAGTTATGATGTTAACTAGAATTATCTGGCCTATGATTATGGCTTCGCGCAGTTTTAGTGTTCTTCTTGTAAAAGTAATTATTGCATAAGTGATGAGACTACCCAATACTACTATCCAGGTTGCTGAGTGCGTAAAGAGTATCAAAACCAAAAGAATAGTGGAAACTATAGAGTATCTTGAAATCTTCCTCTTGTGCTCTATAGCTTTTAGGAATAAAGCTAGGAAGATGTTAAGTTCAATTAGGGCCAACCAATTTGCATAAAATCCTGCATTTATTCCGGCAACTATCTGAAATGATGTAGCAGTAAATAGAGCTGCTAATGCAGCCATGTATCTGTCATTAGAGCTTATTGAAACGAAGTAGTACACTGATATCGTAAGAAGTACACCCAGGATCGCTGGGATGACTCTGATAGCTAGATCTGTGGAACCTGTAAGTGATACTATGACCTGCTGGAAAACTAGAAACAGTACACGATCTTGTTGAATAATATTTGAAAGAAACGAAGATATGTCAAGGTTAACCGAATTTTCCATATGCGTATAATAAAAATTTACATCAACACTGACAAGCAATGATGATGGGTTTAATGCTGGAAGATAGGAGTATATACCAATGAATAAAGCCATAATTACAGAGAGGGACAAGATAATTTTATGGGAATGCTTTCCAAATTTATTTTCACGATGATTTTCTCCGGCAGAGGGTGGTATAAAATTGCGAATTCCAGTTACAAATCTGTCAGCAGTTTTTTCATAAGGAATAAGCAATAATCTAAGAAGCCAAGCAGCAGAGAAAAGAACGAAAAGCCGAGGCAGTATGGGCTGAAATATATTTGTGGCTTGAAGCTCAAGAAAAGCTAGGTTCCAAGTGGCGTTAGAGAACGGTTGGATACCATCAAATCCATTAAGAATCCATCGTAAAGATGAGATGATTTCGATTACAAGTGGGAATATTAGCCAAAGACATATGAATTTACCGGATGCTCTCCTTTTAGAGATTTTACTGGAGCTAGAGATACTAAATACAGTAGTATAGATAATGGCTGTAAGAGAAATTAACCAAATAGCGAAATCTACATCAGGCGAAATAATATTTATTTTTGAATTATAATTAACCATTCCCATCCCACGAATTAGAACTAAGAAATCGATACTCAACTCGTTCATGATAAATAAAATACTCATCCAAAGAAATACAACCCCTGACAATAATTGAATCCAAAATAGAGGTAATCTATGGAATAATCGAGATGTTTCAGTCAGAAGTGTTCACTCCAATTCAACAACTTAGCGGTTACCCTTATATTTATTGAAATTTTAGTTCTATCCAATCTTAGATAAAAAAAACGTTAAGTTGTATAAATAATGATTAAACGAAAGTTTTATACTATATTTGTAGCTCTACACGCGCGTAGATAATTTTCAATGAGCTAGATATATCGAATTGATACTGCGTTCACTAATTGGATTGGTAATTCGAATGAGGATTAATTGGTTTTATATCGGCGTGATTGAAGGTTGAGGAAGACGAATTCAAATGAAAGCTATTCTTCTTGCAGGAGGAAAAGGTGAACGAGCAAAACCCTTCACAGAATTCAGCCCAAAAGTTATGATCCCAATTATGGGAAAGCCCGTAATCCACTACAACACAAGCCATCTAGCATCCAACAACCTAATAGATGAAATCATAATCATCTGCAGCAAAGAAAGCAACCAACGCCTCCAAATAACAAGCTATTTTGAAGGAAAAGAAGCACTATTTAAATACAAAGTAAAATTTGTCGAAGAAACCTATGAAGGAACAGCAGGAACAATACTTAGCGCAGCACACAAACTAGAAAACGAAAAAGAATTCCTAGTCTGGTTTGGAGATAATCTAGTACCAATAGACATCAACGCATTACACCAGTTCCACAAAGAAAAAAATGGCATCGTAACCCTCACAGTATCCTCACAAAAACGAACAGAAACAGGATTTGTCGAACTAAGTCCGGACAAAGAAATCTTAAAATTCAAAGAGAAACCAACCATAAATCTGAAAGAACCAGAATCCCTAGGAATCTACATATTCAAATCAAAGATACTGGACTACATCAAAGAATTATCAAAAGAAAAAAGAAACATAAACCTCTCATTCGACATACTCGAAAAATTACCCAAACAAGAAAAACTCTACGCCTACGACATAAAAAACACCGGATGGATGGATATAGAGTCTCCAACCAAAGTTACACGTAATAAAATAATTATAGAAGATATCCTCAAAATGATGGATCTTAATTCTTCTTCAGAAGAGCACCCTTCAATAAAATAGCGTAATCGAAATGAATAAAACAACTAACAATGCCATAAGCACCAACCTAATGGAAATAGGTGCAAAGATTTGCTACACAACCCAACCCCCAAAAACCAACATGAAGAAACCTCTCAGAAACAATTGGTATCCATAATTACCCCAACAAAAACATTCATAAAACATACAATAAATAATCCATCAGTTGGTGCATCATTCATCTTCCTAAGCTTTTTTCAGGATACTCTTCTTTTTAATAGATGTAACGAGAAGACTTGTAAGACAAGATAATGGCGAATAATAATTGATAAACACCATAAAAACCCGGCTAATCCACAATTACCCAATTATCTTAATTCTAGGATTTTACACTATTTTATCACTATTTATCTTCCGCGGAATACTTCAACCAGGATTCGTTGGAAACGGAGACCACATCCTGATCGAATACCCAGATCTAGCACTATACCGCTACTCATACATCATCGACTTCTACGAACATGCAGGCAAACTGAACGTTGAACTTGCAAGATACCCACTGATAATATTCTTCAGCTTCATAGGTACAATCTTCTCACCCGGCATATCGAACAGACTATTCATCATACTGGGATCAACAATAGGTTTCTGGACCATGTTCTTCTTCACAAAAAAAATCCTTAAAAACAATGTTCCAGCTTTCCTAGCAGGACTATTCTTCGGAATAAACTCTTGGGTTATATCAAGAATCCTAGCAGGACACATGAGCCTACTTATTGCATACGGCCTAATTCCATTATTCCTCATATTCCTGTTTGAAACAGTAGGCTTCTACGACGGATTCACATCTATTAGCAAACTTCGAACCAAAATAAAACCAATCATCCTATCTGCCATAACACTAGCAATAATCTCCTCAGCAGTAATGTTCGACGGCCTAATTATCACGATGCTTATCACATTCATCCTCATAATATCCTGGATTGTCTACATCATAATTTCAGATACAATAAACCTGAAAAAACAAATCATAACTCACATCATCATAAGTGCAGCCCTGATAATAACGATCACAATTCTATTATCTTTATACTGGATAATTCCAGTAGGAATATACGTACTAACCTCAAACGCAACCTCAACTTCACAAGTCATACTTCCATGGCTCCATAACCGCGCAGTTCTCGAAAACCTGCTAACCCTCAAAGGCTACTGGTGGCCCCAATTCACAGATATGATATACGCTTCTGACTCAATGATACTTAACCGAATATACTTAGTTATATCATGGATTCCCTTCCTAGCTTTACTAAATGTCATCCCAAGATTAAGAGAATCCAAAGAAAAACTTGCAGCACTCAGCCTAATATCAGTCTTCACTATAGGACTATTCCTCAGCCTAGGTGCCAACCTCTTCGGATCATACTACCAATACTTCACATTATTCGGAGTATTCCGAGACCCAGAAAAATTCAGTGCACTTATAGCATTCGCATACCCATTTTTCATCGCCATATTCGCTAACAAAATAATTCATTTCATAAACGAAAAGAAACCCTTCCTAAAAACCAAATATATCAAAATAAAAACAGTGACTATCCCAAGAAAAAAAATTTACTCCCTCATCGTTATACTCATCTTTACATCCTCACACCTTATCGTAGTTTGGCCGGCATTAACAGGGAACTTCCGAAACTCTTACGATTCTCTAGAAATGCCAAAATCCTACTCAATAGTTAACAATTGGATCGAAGAACAAGAAGGTGACTTTAGAGTACTTTGGTTACCTGCTAACGACTATGTAAAATTTGATTGGAGCAAAGATAGATCTATGGGAGACCCAATGCGTTATCTCTCAGGAAAACAAACAGTTCAACCAGCTGACCCCGCAAGAGACGTAATACCATGGACATCACTTTCAATTATGCAAATAAACCACTTTCTAGCAAGAAATGAAACAAAAAACATTGGAAAAATTCTAGGACCAATGAACATCAAATACATCATATTTAGATCAGATGTAATAACACCGAGTTTCCCAAATATGCTCTCCTCACTTATGCAGCAAGAAGATCTACTACTAAAATTCTCAAAAGACCCCCTCTATATATTCGAAAACAATCACTATCTACCAATAATAAGACCAGCAACAAACAATATCATAGTTGCCGATGCCACAAAAGGACTCTTAAAACTATCGTACTTGGCAGAAGACTTTTCAGACATTTCATATACATATCTTGAACATATAGGAATATCAAACGAAAATATTGAAGAACGACTCAATAATTCAGACGCATTTTTTTATTCTCTACATAACCTACATGACCTACAACTTGCAGCAACACCCCAAAGATACCGCACTGACACACATCAATATGCAAAAACTCTCTCTGACCTTAAACAATTTGATTGGGTTCAAACAATCTTTGAAGCAGAAACTCGTGGAAGTCTCTATTATGGCGCAGGAACAGCAAGCACCTATTCAGGAACTGCCAAACTCCAACTCCCAATAAAAATAGAAACTAATGAAGACTACGACATCTGGGTAAGACTCTTCGGGGGAATCGAAAATTACGATATATCTATCAACAACAACAAACTTCTACCCCAAACCATCCCCACTCATCTAGGTTTCAACTGGGTCAAATATGCCACTATGAAACTAGATGCAAAAGAACATATTCTCACTATAACCGCAAAACACGAATCCTACCTACATATAGTAGACGAAATAATAATCCTACCAAAACAAACCTTCATCCGACAACAAATAGAAACCAACAATATATTAGCTGAGAAAAAAATATTTGCCTTCATTGAAGGAGAAGAACTTAAACCACAAAAAGAAAGTCGATACCTAGATGGAACGATCTTCAGCCAAAAACAAGCTCTCTACATAAACATATCAGCAACCACCCAAGAAAACCTCCCACTAATTATTCCAAACAAAGATAAATACATAATTGGATTTCTAGGAGGATCAACACACATAGAATCATCACCCACAATATCACTCACAAACAATCAATTCGAAATAACATCACCTCTAATTATGGGCTCAACACTAAAATGGTATTATACAAAACCATTCGAAATAGAAAAAGGTAAATATATCCTAACCATAAACGGTACACAAACAACCATCGATGCACTTGTTCTCTTTCGAGAAACCGACAAAAACTTCTGGAACCAAAACCCAAACGAACAAATCCAATACCAAATAATAAACCCTACAAATATACAGATAAAGACAAACACAAACAACTACAAAACAATCATCTACAGCTTCTCATTCGACCAGTATTGGACCGCAACAAACAATAACAAACCAGTGACATTACAACTCTGCAATGCATTCAACATATGCATAATAACAGATAACAACGCCCAAAACATCGATCTTAACTACAGTCTACAAACATCAGCCTACATAGGAACTATAATATCAATCATGACAATTATAGCAATGACAATACTCTACTTCTGGAACAACATCCTAAAACTAAAGGAACTACAAGTCTTTCTTAACCGCCAACAACAAGTCACATCACCACAACAATAACCTAATCAATAACAAGAATATTTTCAACCACAACAGCTATAACACTAACAACTAGACTAACCTCCACAACAACAATGCCCACAACTTTAACAGCTACACTTCCACCAAATATCATCACAATCAACCAAACCTCAATTCCAGAAATATTAACAGTCACTCAACAAGTAACAGATATCACAATGATCCCCATAGGAGTAACATATACCGTAATAGTAGTAATTATTGGAATAATCGTATTGATCCAAAAATGCGGATAAGGAAACTACAGCTTCATTCTTCTAAAAGAAAGAGTACCCAAAATAGTGGTCCCAATAGCAAATAAAGTAAGAACCGTCAAATCAAAAACCAATGAAAACTGACCTGCATCAAGGAGTACAATCCTTAAACCATCCACACAATATGTAAGAGGATCAGCATAAGTAAACGGAGCCAACCAAGCAGGCAAATCATCAATTGGAAACAATGCGCCTGACAAAAGAAACAACGGAAACAAAAGGAAACTACCTATCAACTGAAAACCTTCCGGCCTCTCCATAAGTGAACCAACAAGAAGACCAACACCAACAAACCCAGCAGCAGTAATGGTCATAATCAAGAAAGCAAGAGGCAAACCCCACAAATTAAAATTAATATTGAGGAAGAACCCTATGCCAATAAGAAGAGTACCTTGAATCATAGCGTCAGTTACTCCACCTAAAACCTTACCCAAAAAAATTGTGGTCCTAGACAACGGAGCAACAAGAACCTCCTTCAAGAAATCAATCATCTTATCCCAAACAATATACACACCATAATAGATAGAAGTAAAAAGCAAAGCCATCGAAATAATTCCAGGATAAATAAACCGTTGATAACTAATACCCTCAATATTTACACTTGACCCCAAACCAGCCCCAAAAATAATTAGAAACAACAACGGATTCAAAACAGAAGAAACCACCCTAGACTTCTCACGGGTAAACACCTTAAACTCACGATACCATATAGCCAACAAACCAGTTAATTCACTCAAAAACCAACACCTATCTTCCAGCTCTATGAGTTGCTACACGCTCATAGAAACCACCCTCAGGAGCTTCTTCCCTAATCTGTCGCCCAGTATAATGAAGAAACACATCATTCAATGTAGGAGAACGCATCTCAATAGACTCAACCAGACCAATAACATTCAAGATCTCTTGAAGATGAATATTTGCATCCATAACCTTCAAAGTAACCATACTATCATCAAAATTAACATTCTTAACAAAATCAAGCTTTCGAACCTTCTTAAGATTCGGCTTTGAAATTCGAAGCCTAACTAAATCCCCCCCAACAACCTTCTTCAATTTACTTGGAGAATCAAGAACAACAATCTTACCACGATCAATAATTCCAACTCTATCACACAACATATCTGCCTCCTCCATATAATGCGTAGTCAAAATAACCGTAATATTCTCCTCTTTCACCATCTTGGTAATATAACGCCAAATATGCTCCCGACTCTGGGGATCAAGACCCAAAGTAGGTTCATCAAGAAACAATATCTTGGGACGATGAAGAAGCCCCCTAGCTAACTCAAGCCTCCGGCGCATACCCCCCGAATATTTCTTAACCAAATCATCTTTACGATCTGTAAGATCCACAATATCTAAAAGCTCATCCATCCTCTTCTTCGCCAGATCTCCTGGAACACCATACATCATAGCATGTAAACGAAGATTCTCGTAACCAGTCAAGATATCATCAGAACTCGGCTCCTGAAAAACTATCCCAATAGATCTTCGAACATCACCAGATTGCTTCCTAACATCAAAACCATTAACAAAACTAGAACCAGAAGAAGGTTTCAGAAGAGTAGCCAACATATGAATTACAGTAGTCTTACCTGCACCATTAGGACCAAGCAACCCAAAAACTTCCCCCTCCTTTATCTCAAGATTCAAACTATCAATAGCAACCAACTTATCGTACCGCTTACTCAAATTCACAGTTCTAATAATCGACAAAGACAAAGAACCCAAGAGAACCCACTACATTAAGGTCTCGATAACAAAAGAATCCCCCCCAACAGAATACTAGATAATAATTAACCACAACAGAATGTTCTGTCACATAACTTTTCAAAAGAACAAAGATCTTTGCGGAATAAAAGAAGTTTATCCTCGCTCAGTTCGAGTTATACTAATAGTATTTTGCAGCTCGTTACAATATTGAAATGGGATCCCATCTGCTGAAATTTTCAATTCTTCAATCGTATCTGCTCTCACAAAATATCGATTTTGCTTAATCAAACTTTCAGCGGGTCCAGTTCTAAGTTCAACAACTGCGAATCCATCTGCATCTCCTGAATTAGCCAAGGTAAAAAAAACATCACACCCTAAAGAATTGGAAGCAAAAGATACTTCAGTTAAAGATATTTTTGGTTCGGGTGTTAATACATCAAAGTAACCTTGGGAAGATAGTACCAACGAAGTACCTAAGACAAAAATAGTGCCCATTATAATTATCGATATGTATGTAGTATTCAAAGCTGGTTTTAATATTTACTTGCAGTTAATACATTTTACTATAACAAGTCTTAACATTAACATCTTTTAGTTTGCAGCGATTTATTGAATTTGAATTGCTTTTCATCAAATATTAAGGCGCACATTGATTATAGTCTATAAATCATATATATACCATCTCAAGTGATTATGTCTTATGCCCCGCACAATTATGCTAATCAACTCAAAATCAGGACGAAAAAAAGAACTGGTAAACGGTCTTAAATCAATAGAACAAGTAACAGAAGTGCATGAAATATATGGCATACATGACGCATTTGCCAAGATTCAATCAGATTCCCTGGTAACCCTAAAAAAACATCCAACTCAATAATGGGAATAAAGAGTATGTGTTCAACGTTAACCATGACTACTGAATAACACATTGAAACCGTTTATTCAAGTTATGAATCAAATGACAAACAATTCAACTGCTAGAAAAAATATTCTACACAATCAACTATTTTGGAAACTCGATTTGGTACAGTATAACTCCCAAGTAAACATAAAAAGAGAGAAAAAAAGTAATCTGGGTAGCAAGAATTGATCGATTTATTCAATACTTCTTTCTTATGGGTAATCTTCTTTATCATTATAACTATAGGATTCAGTATTGACCTTGGTTTCTTCAGCAAGCTCAAAGACTCTATAAGAAAAAACAAAGGAGAAAATCAAGAAATAACACAAAATGACTCGAATGCACAACAAACCAAACAAGCTTACAAATGGACTATTGCCTGGATATCATTAGCTCTACTCTTTTCAGGAATGATCTTTCTTGGCCTAGGAACGGACAAATTTCTAGAGTACATAACTGCATATACACTAGAGAAATCCCTAAGCGTCGACAACATGTTTGTGTTTTCATTAATATTTTCTTCTCTTGCTATCCCACTTGTTTACCAGCACAGAGTTCTCTCAGTAGGTATTTTATCTGCGATTTTACTGAGAATACCATTACTTCTTGTTGGAGCAACACTACTTGAAAGATTCCAATTTATGATCTACATCTTTGGTGCACTATTAATATACGCAGCTCTCAAAATACTTCTAAGAAAAGAAGAAAAGAAGATAAAGATCGAGAAAAACCTAGGTGTCAAACTATTGGGAAGACTCATTCCTTTCAGTCCTGAATTGAAAAAAGAACAGTTCTTCGTAAAAAAGAATGCAATTCGGCACGCAACCCCAATGCTCGTAGCATTAGTTGTGGTTGAAATGTCGGATCTTATGTTCGCAATAGACTCAATCCCAGCAGTTCTAGCTATTTCCAGCGACCCTTTCATACTCATAACCTCAAACGTATTCGCTCTACTTGGACTCCGCAGCCTATACTTTCTACTTGCAGGACTAATGGAAAAATTCTATTATTTCAGACATACCTTGATAATCCTATTATTCTTCATCGGCGCAAAAATGATACTATCCGAATTCTTCCATATTCGAGTTGAAATAGCTCTCGCATTAATCATTACAATACTCAGTGTATCAGTATTACTATCATACATTAGGCAACATAGAATTAACCTTGAAAAAAATCCTTAACACTGCTTTCCATGGTCATTAATTTCGGCTCACTCATTGCTCTTAGATTCCTAACCCCTATTCTGATTACATTCAGATGGCCTGGTATGTTAACTGAAAACATATGCCCTAACTGGTTAATTGTCTTCTTTTATTCTTGCATTAATGATTAATTACATTGCTCTTAGAACTAGATTATTCTGTCACACTGATTAATTTGGTGTTTAAAATAGATTATTTATTCCATAACAAACACCTTAAAGCTTGGAATTCAAACTAAGTTAGCAAACACCCGCTTCTAAAAGTCTGATATCCTTATTGGATAACATCCAACCTGTAGCACCTACATTCTCTTCCAAATGTTCTATCTTCAACGCCTTAGGTATAGCAATAACCTCAGGCTTTGTTAGCAACCAATTCAACGCAACCTGGATCGGAGTCTTCTCATATTTGTCTCCGATTTCACGAAGTCTACCAGAGATTCTCCCTGTAAGAATCTCTCCTTGTTTAATTGGAGTATATGCAATAACAGTAATCTTTTCATATTGACAATAAGGCAGAATATCATACTCAATTTCTCTATCAAGAAGACTATACTCAACCTGATTAGACACTAAATCACATTTAGATAACGCTTCTTGTGCTTCTTTAATCTGATCAACCGAGAAATTACTTACACCAATAGACCTAATCTTACCTTCATCTATCAAATGCTCCATCGCCTTCATAGTTTCCTTAACAGGTATCCAGGAGCTTGGCGAATGAACTTGATACAAGTCAATAAATTCGGTGTTAAGATGTTTCAGACTCTTTTCGGCAGAACGCAAAACATCATCATAACCTAAATGGCTTGCTGAAACCTTGGTTGCAACAATCACTTTGTCACGCTGACCTTTGATTGCTTCTCCAACAACCTTCTCAGAAAAACCCGAACCATAACTCTCAGCAGTATCTATCAATACCATACCAAGATCCAATCCCTTCCTCAACGCCTTTACACTCCTTGAAACCGAGGCACCGGGACGGAAACCATCTCCCCACGTCCCCATCCCCAACACAGGAACGTACAACCCACTTTTTCCAAGTCTCACATGGTCTATTAACTCACTCAAGCATCAGCACCATAAATCTTTGATTAATCCAATATCCTTTAAACTAACGTACTTACAGGATCCAACCCTGATGTACTATACGCCTCTCCAATTCCTCTAAGACAAACCTGAGACCCAATATCTCTCATAAAAAGAAGATGCCCCCCGCAAGCTGTTAGACAATCAGATGACCCAAAACCAGAAACAATCGAAGCATCAAGATTCGAAACTATAGACTTGTTAACATTACACTCCAACTTCCGCTTCGACTCAGCACTAAATAACGCAAAAACTTTGATGCTTTGGTTACCAATCAAGTAATCTATATGCCAAAACACTTTCTTCTCAGAACGAAGATGCCTAGAAATTCTTGCACTAATTCCTCCAGGACCCATTGCAGACCCAGTGTACACATAAAATCCTCCCAGAAAACTCATCGACCCAAGACTACCAACCTCTAAAGTCAAATCCTTAAGAATTTGGAGAAGAATCGAATAAACTCCAATCACATTCGTCATCCATCAATCAACTGTATAACATCAAATACTTTAAAAAAACTATCGCAAAATATTCCTGGGAAAAAACTGGCTTGAACTAACTAATTTAACACCTTCAATCTTATTCATATGGAATATACTCTAACATTCGGGTAACTAACCTATGAACATAATCTTCAACGTGGATTTGAACCTGTTTGGGAGCTAATCCTGGCTGACTTCTTTCTATTATAGAAAAAAGGTTAGCCTGATTTGCGCATATAGATTGCTGCTGCTATCAAGAGTCCAGCTATTACGATTCCTATACCGATAGCGGAATAACTTGATGGGTCATTTCCTTCTTGCACTTCACTTATAATCACACTTGTAGAAGTTAAAGTTATAGTTTCAGTTGATGTCACAGTATTTTGATTAACTGAAGTTACGGTAGTTGAAGAAGTGGATGTAGATGTAACTGTTCTTTCTGTCATCGTGGTTGTTGAGGTAGTTGTAGCAGTGTTTGTTTTTGTTGATGTTACTTGAGGTAATGTTGTGGTTGATCGCCTAACTGTTGAAAATAACGTGTTTTAACGCCTATATCCTTTGCTGTTGATACCAATTAGAGTTTTAATTTAGGTTCAGAATGTGAACTTACAATCTCTTTGATGCGACCTATCTTACCGTTTGTCAATATTACTTTTATTCCATGAGGATGCTGAGAAGAATTTGTCAGAATTCTTTTAACTATCCCGTTAGTTAATGCACCATTCTTTTGATTATGTTTTTCTACAATTCTAACCTTAGAACCTACAACTATATTCTTTCTAAGATTTCCAGTTTTCATATGAACCGATTGTCTAATCATTTATGGAAAAACTTTTCTTTTTATAATAATTATTTTTCAAGTTTTTTAGTAATGAAAAAGAAATTATTGATAAAAATAAGGATAAAAGAGGAATTGGAACAAGTGCAGCATACTCATACGATAAGGGAAAAAAGCCTAATAATATAGGTAGGCCCCAGCGGGTTCACTGATTATTTTAAACGGTTACAAAATACTTGTTAGAATAATAAACTGAAATGTTTGGTTTTAAGATTTATCCTTATCCTTAAGGAAGCAGGCGACATAATGCTCCGGTTTTATCTGTACTAGTGTTGGCTGTTTTGACTTACAATTATCTTCTTTTTGTAACTGACATCTGGATTCAAATCTGCAGCCCCATTGTATGTCAGCTGGATTGGGAGGTTCACCCTCCACAACTCCTCGTTCTTTAAATCTGTTTGATGGGTCTGGTTCTGGGACTGCCGCTAAAAGTTTAATTGTGTAAGGGTGGATAGGTTCTTTGACAACTTTTTCGGGTGGACCTATTTCGACTATGCGACCATTATACATTACAGCAATGCGGTCAGCGAAATATTTTGCGGTTGCAATGTCGTGGGTTATGTAGAGGACCGTAATTCTGTATTTATCTTGGAGGTTTTTCATGAGGTGAAGTATTTCTGCTCTACTTGAAGCATCTATCATAGAAACTGGTTCATCTGTTACGATGTATTCTGGTTTCAAAATAAGAGCTCTTGCTATTCCAACTCGTTGTCTTTGGCCACCTGAAAGCATATGAGGATATTTGTTAGAGAATTCCTGAGTAGGTGTTAATCTCACATCCTCTAATGCTTTATGAACCATTTCATTACGCTCCTTTTTTTTACCTATTCTGTGTATTATAAGGGGCTCCTCTACTATCTGATGCACATTCATAAATGGATCAATACTTGAGTAGGGATCTTGAAAAATTGCTTGAGCCCTTCTTCTGAAGGACTTCAGATGAACTTCCTCTAGATCTGTAATGTCTAGATCTTCAAAGAAAACATGTCCTGCGGTAGGCTTAAGGAGTCGAAGGGTTAACCTACCTAGTGTGGTTTTGCCACTCCCTGATTCTCCTACCAGAGCCAATGTTTTGCCTTTATCTATCTCTACTGAGACACCATCTATGGCCTTAATCTCGACTGTTTTGAATAGTCCTTTCCTTGATTGAAAGTACATCTTTACATCTTCAAGACGTATCATTCTATTTCTTGTCTCCTTCATTCAGCCAACATCGTGATAGGTGATCTTTTTCTATCTTGAATGCTGGCGGGGGTTTCTTGTCGCATGGATCGAAACGATAGGGGCAACGAGCATGGAAGCGGCATCCAGTAGGTGGTGATGTAAGATCTGGGGGGGCACCTGGAATAAATTTGGGAGACGCATCCTGTTTGAGTCCTGGTATGCTTGCAAGAAGAAGTTGTGTGTATGGGTGTTTGGGTTTCCCAAACATCTGTTCTGCAGTTCCTTTCTCTATGATCTCGCCTGCATACAAGACCGCCAATTTATCGCAAAGATCACTTGATAAAGCGATGTCATGTGTGATGAATATCATTGAAATGTCTAGTTCTTTTTTAAAGCGTTTTAGAAGATTCATTATTTGAGCTTGAATGCTGACATCTAGTGCAGAGGTGGGTTCATCCAAGATAACGAGTTTAGGGTTCAGGATAAGGGCTGAGGCGATCATAACTCTCTGTTTCATACCTCCACTTAGCTCGTGTGCATATCGGTTGAATATCTCTTTAGGCAGTCCAACCATTTCTAGAAGGTCTTCTGATTTTTTGTATGCCTCTTTTTTGTTAACGGTTTTTTCTAGGAGCATTGGTTCTGCGATCTGATGCCCCACTTTCAAAACTGGGTTCAACGAGTTCATTGCTCCTTGGAATACCATTGAGATAGTATTCCATCTAATCTCTTTGCGAAACTCTTCCTCAGATAGTTGGGTTATGTCCTTCCCATCTAGTATCACTTTTCCTTCGTTGGTATCGATGTTGCTTGGTAAGACTCTCATTAGAGCTAGGGAGAGGCTGGTTTTTCCTGAGCCTGATTCTCCTACTATGCCAAGTGCTTCGCTCTTTGCTAAATCTAGTGAGATACCATCTACTGCTTTTACAGTTCCTCGGGTGGATTGATAGTATAGCTTAAGATTTTTTACTTCTAGTAGTTTCATTAGTGACCCCTCTTCAAACGTGGATTTATTATTGGTTCCATACCTAATGCGATTAGTACGAATGTCATTGCTGTTATTACTATTAGTATTCCTGGAGGGAGTATCCACCACCAATAACCTACATAGATGCCGCCGTTTCGGAAGCCATATTCAAGTATCTGACCCCATGTTGGGAGGGATGGATCTCCAAGACCGAGGAAGCTAAGTGCGGCCTCTGCAAGAATGGCGGATGGCGTGAAGAATATCATTTGGGCAAATACGAAGGGTGCTGTTTGGGGGAATATGTGCCTTAACATAATCCTTAGGCGAGACGCTCCAAGAGTTATGGAAGATTCAACAAGCTGACCTGATCTTATCTGGAGGACCATAGATCGAATTAGAATGGTAAGTCCTGGCCAGCTGAATATTATGAGTATGAGTATTATGATGAAGAGGTTGGGTCCTACTATGAATGAGAGGAATATTAGGATAGGTAAAAGCGGGATGTTTGTGAAAATATCTGCAGCACGTTGGATCGATGTATCAGTTTTTCCACCAATATATCCACTAATTATTCCTAGAGAGGTACCAATTACAGTAGTTATAGAAGATGCTACGAGTCCTATGAAAAGTGCGACTGGGAATCCGAAGAGCAATCCAATGGATAGGTCTCTTCCTAAAGTATCTGTTCCCATAAATCCGTGGACTGAACCTCCGGCTACAAACTTTACACTCCCTATTGAGTCATCTTCATTGTAAAGAAAAGCATCCACCTGAATTTTGTATACCCCCATTAAAACATCGAATTTTCCATCATCTTGTGGAGTTCCAAATACTGCAATATCGACTCCACTGAGTAGTAGATCTTGGTTACTTATTGAAACATCAAACTCTTGTTTTAGGAAGTTTGATACTGCTGATACTACTTCGTGATTTCCACTTAATTGTATTCGGAAAGGTGTTTCGCTGAAACGGGCGAATGGTGTTACTTCATTCGGTAAAGGGCCAGGAACTATAAGCCTGTATAACTCTATCTTATTTCCATCAGGCCGTTCAATATTTACTATCAATACTGGAGGGCGATTGTTGTATTTGATATTCCCAACCGTCATGGAAATGAAAGAGGGAGGTTCGTCTGCTTTGTGGTTAAGATTGAAGGTGTAGAGAACTTTGGTTGTACTCACTCCAGGTATTCTCTCCGTTGGTATGTTTGTCTCAAAGATGACGGTTTCTGCTTGATTATAACTGCTGAATAGGTTTGTCCAAGCTGGCGGTGCAGCTCGTGGGTTATCTGCCCATAGGACGGGATTGCTCCAGTACTTTAGTCCAAAGTCTGGAGGGTAAATAATGATCACACCTAATGAGATTATTATGAGAGCTATTATGAAGGCTATACCAACTTTCCCAGAACCAGAAGAAAGAAGTTCCTTGAAGAGGTTTTGAGTCCTTTCTTCCATCAGTACCTCACCCTAGGATCAAGCAGAATGTACAGCACCTCTAGTATGAAGCGAGCACAGACATACAGTAAAGTGAATATGAATGTGAGTGCAACTATCACATTCTCGTCAAGAGCAAAAATGGCATCATAGTATAGTCTCCCCATCCCCGGCCAATTGAATACCGTTTCTGTGAGGATGGCGCCCCCGAAGGAAGCTGTAAGCCCAAGTACGAGATTTGTTACAATAGGAGGAGCAGCTACTCTAATTATGTGCCGGTTCATAATTTTATTTTCTGGGAGCCCTTTGGATCTAGCTACAGTCACAAAATCTTCTTGTGCAGTATTTAGAACCATAGTTCGGACGACATAAGCCCAGCTTCCGACTGATGCAAGGGTTA
>Ga0187833_10000572_pt1:0-22500 | contig 42790 bp, 33 predicted proteins | sample ETNtaG_37_FD_167968 | JGI IMG/M metagenome (GOLD analysis project Ga0187833, IMG submission 167968) | Marine microbial and viral communities from oxygen minimum zone, Eastern Pacific Ocean - ETNP2014_SV_400_PacBio MetaG (Illumina Assembly) | ecosystem: Environmental > Aquatic > Marine >...
CCAGTCCCGGACCCCGGAATGAGTCAATTGAAGAACGGTTTGCCTTGTCAAAGGAAGCTTTGAAAATATATGGAATTCCGAGGCGTTCCGTAATTGACCTGAAAGTCTCAGCGACTTTCAAGGCCATGCTTTCGGATTCAATCACATTGATTCCACCTACAAGCACGAAAGGATTTTCGTTTCCCAGTTTCAATTCACCGACAGAGATGGTTTTTTGTGTTGTCATATACTGACTTAAGTTTCAATTGAGTGAGCGGCTTCGCTCAGGTTACACATTTTTTGAATTGCCAGTTCGCGCCCTAAAATCCCTAATCCGCAGTCAGGTCCCGCAATCAGACGCTCCGCGTCAATGTGTTCAAGTGCGTCCAGCAAACGTTTGCGAATTTCTTCAACTGCTTCCACGTTACTTTTTGCAATGGCGACCACTCCAAAAATTATGGTAGTAGTCTTGAAATGTTCGAGCAAACTCAAATCATTGTAACGGTGCGCGTCTTCCAGAGAGAGAGCCATCACGGACGAGGCTTCCATTGCATCCGCAATTTGGAAATAAGATTCCCGAGGTGCTTTTGGATAATCAACCACGTCAATCTTATCCGGATATCCGCAGCACATGTGTGCGGTTCTGATAACTCCTTCCGGACAGTTCTGAAAAGCGCGATCCAGATTTTCAATGCCAAATTCAAGCGCACGTTCAGGATAACGTGCAAAGAGCGGTTCATCGATTTGAATATATTTGCAACCAGCGTTTGCCAGGCTGAGAACTTCCTGATTGAGTGCTTCAGCAATTGCTTTCCCAAAATCTTTTTGATTACCATAATACTCATCAACAACTGTATCCGCGACTGTTAATGGTCCTGGCATAGTAATTTTTACCGGCTTGTCCGTGGCTGACTGCGCACGTTTCCAATCGTCAACTAAAAACAAATCACGCGGCTTGACTGGCCCACGCACGGTCGGCAGGAATGATGAGTAATTTCCGGTGCGCAAAGTCTTTTCGCTAAGATTCTCAAAATCCATTCCTTCAAGGTGACGGCAGTGATAGTGGATATAATTTTCACGGGCAATTTCACCATCAGTCGGAATATCAATTCCTGCGTTTACCTGATCGGTTACTGCTTCATGAGTTCCGCGTTTGAGGATGGTTTCCGCTTCTTCGCCCATTGCTTCCTTTGCTGCCGCCCAACCACGTGTAGGCTCAGCTGTGTCGAGATTTCCGAACCAATCAGGCAGTTTCACATATTCAGGTTTCGGATAAGCACCAATAGTAGTAGTTAAAAGTCCCATGTAAATACCTTTTGTAGATGATGTGTATAGTGCCTATTCTTACACGTAAGTTCTTAAGTTGTAAAAGCAATAATCAAAGAAAGTCCGTTTTGTTTGAGACACCGTAATTATAGTATTTACAAATCATTGTACAATTTATTTTTGATTTTATTTTTTAAGTGTAAAGTCCTCTTTGACAATCCTCTTTCATTTTTTTATAGTGTAATCTGCTACTATGTTTGAATTTCTATAAAACACAGGCTGCCGAAAGAAAAATCATGTCCAATCATTTTGAAACAGGCCTCCCTCAAAATCCGGCAAATTATACTCCGCTGTCGCCAATTACTTTTTTGACCCGAACGGCTTTTGTCCATCCTCAGCGAACTTCCGTAATTCATGGTAACCGTCGCTGGACATGGGCGGAAACATATAAGCGCTGTTGCAAACTGGCTTCCGCTTTATCTAAAAGAGGAATCGGCAAGGGCGATACGGTATCGATTCTGGCACCAAATATTCCAGCTATTTTTGAAGCGCATTTTGGGGTGCTGATGACAGGTGCGGTTTTAAACACAATTAATATAAGGCTGGAAGCAGAAACACTGACCAATATTTTTGAACATGCGGAGACCAAAGTTTTGCTGACCGACCGAGAATTTTCTCCGCTGATCAAGGAGACTTTAGCTAAAGTTAAAAGAAAAATTCTGGTGATTGACATTGACGATCCGGAAATAGTGTCAGGAGAATTTTTAGGTGAGTTAGAGTATGAAGCCTTTTTGGCAGAAGGCAATCCGGATTTTGAAGCAGTTTTGCCTGAAGATGATTGGCAGGCGGTTTCACTGAATTACACTTCAGGGACAACCGGAGCTCCGAAAGGGGTGGTTTATCACACCCGTGGAGCGTATCTGCTGGCAACTGGAAATGTTTTGGCCTGGGAAATGCCGCACCGTCCGGTTTATCTCTGGACTCTGCCGATGTTTCACTGCAATGGCTGGTGTTTTCCCTGGACAATCACAATGCTCGCTGGAACTCATGTCTGCCTGCGTAAAGTAACAGCGAAAAATATTTACGATTCAATTGCGGACCACCGCGTGACTCATCTTTGCGGTGCGCCGATTGTGATGAATATGATCGGTTCTGCTCCACAGGAGGAACAGCGTGATCTGCCACACAGAGTTGAAATGCTCACAGCCGCAGCGCCGCCCCCGCCAACTGTGATTGCTCGTATGGAGGAAGTCGGATTTAATGTGACGCATGTTTACGGATTGACCGAAGTTTACGGTCCGTCTGTGGTTTGTGAATGGCAGGAGGATTGGGCGGGGAAGGACAAATCAACACAAGCACAATTAAAAGGCCGCCAAGGCGTACGTTATCACGTACTTGAGGGATTGAAAGTCGTGGATCCGGAAACCATGAAAGCTGTTCCGGCAGATGGTGAAACAATGGGTGAAGTCCTGATGCAGGGCAATATCGTGATGAAAGGCTACCTCAAAAATCCTGAAGAAACAGCGAAAGCATTTAAAGGCGGATGGTTCCATTCAGGTGATCTTGGAGTACTGCATCCGGATGGATACATTGAGTTGAAAGACCGTAGCAAAGACATCATTATTTCCGGTGGAGAAAATATCAGCAGTGTCGAAATTGAAAACGTGCTTTACCAGCATGAGGCTATTCTGGAAGCTGCTGTGGTGGCACGACCTGATGAAAAATGGGGTGAAACTCCATGCGCATTTGTGGTGCTCAAATCCGCTGCTGCACTCAATGAAAATGAAGTGATACAGTTTTGCAGAACAAAGCTTTCCGGATTTAAAATACCAAAAAATATTGTCTTTAGTGAACTGCCTAAAACTTCCACTGGAAAAATTCGTAAATCTGTCTTGCGAGAGCAGGCCAAACAATTATAATCTTGTAGAGTATATTTTTAAGGCGTTTTTCATAAAATCATCAAGTGTTGCCACTTTCAAAATTTTTTACCCCATTCTTTCAATTTGTGAAAGAAATAAATGAGCGTGATTGTCAAACAATTCATTGAAGATTTAAAACTTGAAGGTAGGCGTGTTTTGACACGTGTAGACTTTAATGTGCCGCTGAATGATGAGCTTAAAATTACGGATAACGGACGAATCACTGGTGCTTTGCCGACTATCAAGCATATTATTCAACAAGGTGGAAAAGCAGTCCTGATGTCACATTTGGGTCGCCCTGGAGGAGAGAGGGTTGAAAGACTGAGTTTAAAACCTGCTGCGGATGAATTGTCCGGACTTCTCGGACAAAAGGTTACATTAGCTCCGGATTGTGTCGGTGAAGAAGTCGAAACGCTGGTCAACAGCATGCAAAACGGCGAGGTAGTTTTGCTGGAAAATTTACGTTTTCACCAAGCAGAAACTAAGAATGAAACTGAATTTTGCAAAGAGTTGGGAAAACTCGGTGATGTGTATGTGAATGATGCCTTCGGAACAGCACATCGAGCACATGCGTCAACTGCCGGTGTTGCAGGATTTATTACGGAATCCGCGGTTGGGTATTTGATTCGTAAGGAACTTCAGTTTTTAGGCGCTGCTGTTTCTGAACCGAAAAGACCTTTTGCCGCGATTTTGGGTGGTGCAAAAGTTTCGGACAAAATTAAGGTTATTGAAAAACTACTCGACAAAGTTCAAACTTTGATCATCGGCGGAGGAATGGCATGCACTTTTATGAAAGCGCAGGGCCACAAAATAGGCGCTTCTCTACTGGAAGAGGACTCGCTGGATTATGCGAAGGAACTGATAAAAAAGGCCCAGGAAAAAGGTGTTGAACTACTGCTGCCGATTGATGCAGTTATCGCTGACCGTTTCGATAAAAATGCTGAAACGCGTGTAGTAACTGCAGAAGAAGGTGCTCCTGAAGGCTGGCTGATTCTGGACATTGGGGCACAAAGTGCTGAAATATTTTGCGAAGCGGTACTTCGTTCCGGAACTGTGCTCTGGAATGGTCCAATGGGTGTTTTTGAGATGGAAGCCTTTGCAAAAGGTACATTCGCAATCGCGCAAAGTCTTGCAGAAGCAACTGAAAAAGGTGCTGTCACAATTATCGGAGGCGGTGATTCCGCGGCTGCAATTCAACAGTCCGGACTTAGTGAACGCATTAGCCATGTTTCCACCGGAGGTGGTGCCTCGCTTGAATTTTTGGAAGGCAAAGAACTTCCGGGAGTTAACGCAATTCAGCAATCCAAATAATACAACAGGCTTAATTTACTCAGCAGCAAATTCAATAATTATATGAACACGGTACTAGAAGCAGAAAACGATTCTACGGACAATTCTGAAGCAAAATCAGCAGCAATTACAGAGCAAGAAAGTACAAATGTATCTTTCAGTTTTTTCCTCTATCGGTTGATTGCCTACGCGGATGCTAGACGTTCAATTTCCTCATTTCTTTTTATCCTCTTTGTTGTTGTCATCAGTGACATCATTTTTAATATATACCTCTTTGTACCTTATACAGAACTGATAGAATCCATTTCCGGTGTAAATCCGGGAGGATTCGAGGAACTCGATGTAGGTTTTGCCCCGGAAGTCTGGCAGGCACTGCTGGGCATGATTCTGGGTACACTTATTCTGGTGATTTCGATTGCGTCACAAAGTATCCCAAAGCTGATCGATATTTACATGAAGAATGTTCCGAGTTTACTCTACATCTGGTTTTTAATCATTTCCGGTGGACATGCTCTGATAATCAAAATCTATGGTGAAATTGGACTTGTCCGGGAACCCAGCAGAATTTTCAACACTCATTTCCTGCTGACGACTTGTTCAATAATCGCCTTCCCTTATGTTTTCTATATCCTGCGCCAAACCAAACCTACCAATATTATTAATCGTATTTATAACACTAATATGGATCAGATCACCGCCCTCACCTCAAAGAGGAACCGTGCTTTGGCCCACATTCCTGATGTCGTTGAACATCAGCAGTACACAATTTTTGAAGCACTTAATCAACTTGATGATATTCTTGAATTTTCCTCTTTCAAGGAATTGAAGGCAGACATTGTTCATGATATGAGCATGACTTTACAAAATTATATCCGTCTCAAAAAAAATATTGCACCAGCATTTTTCAATGTATCGCCAAAAGTACGCACCGATATTTCATTTAAAACCATGGTGGGTCAATTTGGGGAAATGGAGCGGAACCAAAGTTTCTATGAACAAAAATGTTTCCGCCTGCTCGGTAACGTTTATATAAGGCTGCTGGAACATGGTGAATTTGATTTGTCTTCGATGGTTGCAGGTGAAATGGAAACACTTGGGTTGACTGCGATAGAAGAAGACAATACTGAATTAGTTGATATTATTATTATCCGTTTCAATACTTTACTGCGTTTTGCCATAAAACATGGTGTGCGTAATAATGAACCGCGGAATCTATATAACCTCGGATTTTATTATGGAAATTTTATCAAACATTTGGTGGAGCACAAAAAGATCGACCACGTAAAACGCTGCTTCATGTATCTGCGTATTTACGGTGTAGAAATTTTTAAACATGGCAGCAACAGTCCCGCCATGTATTTCATTGTGGATGTGATTGCGACTGAAATGAAAAAAGTTCTGGAGCAGATTTATCATGACGGCTGGGACGTTGAAATTCAGAATGGAATGCTCGGTGAAATGCTGCAGGTGGACAGTCCTCCGGATTTCAATAAAGAGGATATGGCCCGCGGTGTGCTGATCAACAACGGCGTGCGTGTCCTGCAGTTTGGACTCGCCTTATTCTATCAACGTGAAGGAATGAATGATTTTGTTGAACGGATCGCAAAAGATGTGCTTGATGATCTTGAAGTATTGGGCGAAGCTACTTTTTCACAAGTTATAGAAATGACTTCAAATCGGTTGCTTTTTTCCGGACCTACTTTTTGGGAAGATACAGATAGAGGGAATCTCAACATCTACTACACTTCTGACCAGGATCAAATTGATAGTTTCAAGCAACGTCTATACGAAATTGCACAGACACAGTTGAAGAAAACAACGACAGAGAAGTATAAACTGACACATGCAGAAATGGAATTGCTCTGGGAAATGTCACGGATGACGAAAATAAAGGAAGTGGAGCAGATCAGTACCAATGCAGCAAATTTTGAGTTGATCCTGGGTGAATTACAGCATATTGACGAGGTACGCCTCGGGGCATTAGTTTGTTTACGTGAAAAGCTGAAATTCAATTCAGAAAATCCCAAACTAATTATCACTACAAGCCGTCAGGTTGCAGTGGGTACATTGCTGAAAATTAAGGGGAATATCTCCGGAAAGAAGAAGCCGCAGGAAATAGAGGCAACAGTACAGTTGAACACACCTAACTTTATTTTTGTAAAAACATCAACTGCTGCAGACAGCAAAATGTTTGATAATTTTTCATCGCTGGCTGTCAGCTTCCGGCCTTTGCGGCAAAAGATGGTTTATCAATTTGAGGCTGATCCTCAAGGTGCCGGAGCAAACGGTCTGCAACGTATTGAACATGCGGATACCGTTAAAATCATCGAGGAACTTTAATCAAACAGAGAAGCTTGCGTTTCAGGAGGTTCAGGTTTCTTTTCTGCGGCTTCTGCTTTTTCCAGTTTTCTAAAACAATCCGGATTATCGAAAGCAGGAACGCTGACTTTAGGTGAAACTCTCCATGCTTCCATTTTGTCCGCGGGAAAAGGCAGCAGGAGTTTTTCCGGTGAATTTCGCCCTCCGGAATGATCCAGCCACATAGCTCCGCTTGACGGCGTTAAAATAACCGGCATACGGTGATGAATTTCCTGCATCAAAGAATTTGCGGCTATTGTCAGAATAACACAGGTACGCCGAGTCTCTCCTTTGGTTGAAGTCCACTCCTCCCATAAACCCGCAAAAGCCATGGGACTTTCGTTTTTTAAACGGATAAAATAAGGCTGTTTTTGTCCTTCTTCTTTCGCCCATTCATAAAATCCGGATGCCGGAATCAAGCAGCGTCTCTTACGGAAGGCATGCCGAAATGACGGTTTTTCGGTAACAGTTTCCGAACGTGCGTTGATCAGCGGATTCGGCTCTTTCGCCCAAAAAGGAATTAAGCCCCATTCACGTGTTTCAAGGGTGCGTAAACCATCCTGCTGGATTATGACTGGAATTCGCTGAGAAGGACAAATATTGTAACGTGGTTCCAGAATCATTTCTGACTGCAAAATGTCGAATGCACTCATCACTTTGTCTTCGCTGTCTATTTGGGCAAAACGACCGCACATGCCTAAGCTCCGTCAATCCCGCTGTGATATTTTTCCAGAAAATCTTTTTTGAATTCCGGAAAACGCTGTCCCTTGATGGCAGCGCGTGCACCTTTTACAAGTGAAAGGTAAAAGAAAAGATTATGGTAAGTGTTGAGACGTACTCCTAATATCTCGTTGGATTTATATAAGTGACGTAAATAAGCCCGTGAATAATGCCTACAAGTGGAGCAGGCACAGTCAGAATCAAGCGGTTCTGGATCCTCTTGGAATCGACTTTGTTTGATACTAATTTTTCCGTGTGAAGTAAACAGGGAACCGTTACGGGCATTACGGGTTGGCATGACGCAGTCAAACATATCAATTCCTGCCTCAATTCCTTCCAGCAAATCCTCTGGATCACCGACACCCATCAAATATCTTGGTTTGTCTGCAGGCATTTTTGCTGCGATGTGATGCGCCACGCGGTACATTTCTTCTTTGGATTCACCAACACTCAAGCCCCCGATCGCATAACCGTCAAAGTCAATCTCAACAATCTGTTCCAAACTTTGCTCACGCAAATCAAGTTCACCTCCACCCTGAAAAATTCCAAACAAAGCCTGTTCACCAAAAACTCCGCTGGACTTTGTCCGTGCTTCTTTGCAGCGTTTTGCCCAGCGTGCAGTCAGTGCAATTGAACGTTCAACTTCCATACGTGTTGCAGGTAGTTCCAGGCATTCGTCAAGGCACATCATAATTGTTGAACCAAGGTTTTGCTGAATTGCAATTGAAATTTCAGGCGTGAGTTTGATTTTTGTGCCGTCAAGATGGCTGCGTATCTCAACGCCTTCTTCATCCAGTTTTAGCAGCTTAGCCAGTGAAAAAACCTGAAATCCACCGCTGTCTGTCAAAATCGGTCCGTGCCAATTCATGAACTTATGCAGACCACCCATTTTTTTTACCAGTTCATCACCGGGACGTAAATGCAGGTGATAGGTGTTGCCTAAAATAATTTCAGCACCGGTTTCAGCAACCTCCTCAGGTGTCATGCCTTTGACTGTACCGAGCGTGCCGACCGGCATAAAAATTGGAGTGTGTATCTTGCCCTGCGGAGTCTGGAGAGTTCCTGCCCGTGAATTTCCGCAGTTTGCTTCTACTTCAAATTGAATCATGCACTAAGTCAGTTGGCTGGATAAATATTTTGCATGATGGACGTCGTCTGCTCCTGCTGTTTTTTAAAGATTTCCTCTTCGGTTTCAGTAACCGGTGGAACATCCGGATCAAGCAGAAAAAGTGACTGCCCCCTGGAAACTATAATTCCGGAACCAGCTTCTACACAAATTTTACGGATAGTTCCCGGGAATTCTGCTCTAATCTGATTGAACATTTTCATCACTTCCAATAAACCTAAAACATCGCCTTCTTCAATGTGCTGGCCTTCACGGACATATTCTTCTGCCTCCGGAGTTTCACGTGAATAAAAGGTACCTCCAGTCCAGGCTAATATTTCATTACCACTTGCCGGAGGCTGTGGAGCAAGCCCCGCTGTCAATTCCTCTGCCAACTCCGGATCACTAAATTCTGGTGGGATTTCCACCTCTAGTTTTTCATTTCCGAGAAATTCATAAAATCCGGCTTTTTCCGCGATGATCTCAGGTAGACGTAATAACTCCAAAGCAACTTGATGACCTTTGTGTGCTGCGAGAATTCTCTCCCAGAACTGAGGATCTTCGTCCTGCAGAAAAGTTGCAGGCGCTTTTTTAGAATTCAGCAATGCTGTTAATTCGGCCCATGATATATCTGACTGCCCAAAATTGTGCGCAAAATCACTGTAAAAATCCGCAGCGTTTTCCAATATTTGCTGATCGTTGACCCAAATCTGTTCACTTGGTGGAATTCCGGGATGCTGATCCAGTCTTAAAAAATGATAGAGATCTTTCAAAATCAGTACAGGATTCTGTCTTGCTGAAGGGGTATTTCCTGTATTTTTTGATTTTTGCAATGCCAACCAGCCCATCAGCAAATGAGTTCTGCTGAATAATTTTTTCAACGGTCTTAAAAGCAGGGTAAATTTTTGTTCACTTATTGTGAGGCCTGCTCTACCATATTTTTTTTGAACGTTTTCAAGTTGAATTTTCCAGGCGACTTCCAGATTTACCTGATCGCAGATACGTTTTATTTTTCCCGCCAGTGCCAAATATGCAGAAACAAAACGCGTGTTAGGTTTCAGCATGGGGTCGTTGCCCAGCAGCCAATGCAGTAATCCGTAATGGAAGTCCACGTTTAAATGTAAATCATGACCACGCACCACCATACAACGTAAAATTTCTGCCAGCTTATCAAAGCTTTCCCTGCGCGAAACTCCATGTGTGATGGAAAGTGCAACGTTGGAATCATAAGCTCCGGCGAGGTTGTAGAGTTGCAAAAGACCTGTGTCCGGATTACTGATCCCGATTCCCTGATCATCACGTATCTCTTGTTCACCTGGTGCTGACCAGGCACGCACAATTCCGCCCGCATGCGGTTTTAAGGCAGGATTAGTAGCATTCAAACGGGCTTCAATTCCGGAAACGTAACGCGGCAAACGTTCCGGACGTGGTAATTGTTTTCCGTAACAGTTTATCAACAGCATGGCAGCCACCAGAGAATCTACTGTGAATGTGTCTTCAGGATCGTCAGGATTCGTAAACTTCAGCCGATACGCCATTTCGGTGACACGATGTTCAACCTGTATCCTTGTATTAACTTCCATAAAATAATGTGCGTCCTGCTCAACTATACATTCAAAAGTTGAAACAGAATCCAGATGAAGTGCTTTGCCGAATTCTTCTGCCTGTTTACACATTGATTTTAATATTTTTGCATCAGTACGCAGAACTTCAGCCTGTGTTTTTTTGCCTGAGGCATCGTATTCATCTGCTGCTGCTGTCAGCATTTCTTCAGTCAGCGAAACTTCCAGCAATTTCTGTTCGTGCATTTGCAGAGAACAATCACGCCCGCCAAGTTCGATACACCATTCACCGTTACCGAGCAGTTGAATTTCATTGTGTCTGGTATCTTCAATATTCAGTTCAATGAGAAAATTCTTATTATCACCTACTCCGGTTGCTTTCGATTCAATCAAAACAGACATCACGGCTTCCTCTACTTCATCAACAGCAGTAATTACCCTTTGCCCTTTACCGCCGCCGCCGCCGACATGTTTCAGCCGAATCCGCTTGCCCGGATTTTCCCGCCACAGAGTTTCAACCTGCCGGACAGTTTCCTGCTGTAATTCTGTAATCTTAAACAAATCAACCTTCTTCTCGCAGGAAGCCTGCAAAAGCGAAATTGCCTGCTCAAGCGGATCTCCGGATTGCCATTTTTGAGGGAGACTTAATTTATGTTTTTTAACTAGTTTTTGGAAATATTCATTAGGAGAGTCACCGGCTTTTGATAATAAGGTAATTGCCGCAATTCGGTCTTCTCCCGGTGTAACAGAGACCTTGAGGGAACGTGCAAGCTCCTTTGCTTCGTCTTTTGAACCTGCCTGCTGAATTACCTTTGAGTTCGGGCCAACGAAACTGATATCAGCGTTTTCTATCCGTGAGGCAAATTCAGCATCTTCCGCCATAAAACCATACCCGGCAAATAAATGCGTGTAAGCGTGTTCATGGCAAATATTGATTATCTGTTCGATACGCTGTCCACGCTCCTCTTTGGTTGCACCCATATAATCCGGAACATGATGCACCTGTTCACTGCGGTTGCTGAGTGCACGTAATTCTGGAGCTAATGTTTGCGGATATACTATGCTGTCTTTTTCAGAAAGAAGCATACCGAAGTTTGCTCCCAGTTCTTCAAAGATAGTCATGGTTTCAAGACGGATCGGCCCCCTGCAGACTATGAGACACTTGACATGATCAAAGCAGAAAGACGATTGCCAGGAACTGTCAGGATCAAAGGTGATTGAACTCATGAATAATTGTAGTTAGATGGTTGCTCTGAAACTATTTATGAACATGTAATTCGCCATTCTTAAAAAGTCACAGAAACGTGTCATTTCAAACGAAGCAATAATTCTTGCAAGATTTACTACACTAATATTTTGTAGTTCATACGGTTTGAGGATCTATCAGGCAAAAAACTTCCCCCATAATTTATACATCCTGAATAAGCCCAATTCTCCTGCAGAAGCTTGAAATTCATCAAAACCCATTACTGAATCTGCTGAAATCCCCTGTCCATGAAGCAGGACCGGTACAGGATCATCAACGTGTACACCTTCTTTACTCCAAGTAGCATGGTCTGCAGTGACGGCAATCCGCAATTTAGCTTTCCACTGATTGAGAAAAAGTCCCAGTTCAGCATCAATTTTTTCGAGGAATTCCTTCTTCTTTACTGCTTCCCTGTTGTGTGCCGCAATGTCGCAGCCTTTTATGTGCAGGACAACGACACCGTATTTTGACAGCATTTTTCCGGCAAGCAGAAATTTCTCTTTTAAATCTGTATCCAGATTTGCGGTCATAGCCGGAGTTTTACAAACATCCAGGCCTGTCACACGTGAAATTCCTGAAATAGTATCGTCTCCGCTGATACAAACACCAGACAAACCTAATCCTGAGGGACGTTTTATTTTTGGAAACGCATGTACCTGCCCCGGTTCTCTGGTTAAAATCGCATTTGCCGCAAAAAGACCTTTCGAGACTCGCTCAAGATTCACCTGATGCCGTGTTAAAATCTTGCCTGCTTCCTGTTCAAAGAGCTTTAATATTTTTGCAGTCCGTACACTTTTTTGATCAGTTTGTTTCAGTGCGACAGGTAGACGAGGTTTAATTCCTGAATGAAAATGATCCCCGGGATCACTCCCGATGAGAGAATCTTGTAATCCCGTACCACGGATAACCACTGCAACTCTATGTTCTGTTCCGGCACCAACTTCCACAGAGGCGCCCTCAATCTTAATCCCACTGAGGCTGGAGGCTAGTTCTTTTGTGCCCTCACGAATACGTCCAGCACGACGATCAACGATCTTTCCCGTATCATCGAGGGTTGCCCAGTTTCCGCGAAACGCGACATCACCAGGCAAGATTTTCATCCCGCTTCCGTGTGCCTCAATCACCCCCCGTGCAATTGAATGTTTGAGCGGATCATAACCGAGGATTGCCAAAGTGCCTAAAACTGTTGTGGCTACAATCCCACGCTTGACTGGATCCGCAACACCGCATTGTCCTTCTCTGGCCAAGAGGTCAAGCACAGGTAAATCTGCTGCCTGCAACGGGGTTTTATCCCCCAACTCAACAATTGGACGATCTCCCATGCCGTCTATAATAATTAGCAGTCGAGGAATTCTTTGCACGAAGAAAATCAGGATTTAGATGATTTAGTTGATTTAACCTGTTCCTGCAGAATGTTAATGATTAATTGCATTAGAGTATTAGTTGTTTCATCAAAATCTTCATTGTCAACAACTTCAATCTCTTTATCTTCACTCTCCAAATTAAAAAATTCATGAATAGCTCTGATATTTTCAAAGCTACTCAAATAGGCTTCTTTATTCCTTAATTCGTTTCCTTTTCCGCGTTCTAGAAATCTGTCTTTGTGATGTTTTTCGTTCATCAGCGAAAGTGTAATGGGAATATGGTAAGCCCGTTTGTAACCTTCTTTAATCGCCTGTTCCATATTCGGCAGCAAATGTATACCTTCGATAATCATGCTTGTTCTTTCTTTGACGGCACGATCAACAACAGCCTTCACTCCAACACTTACCTGCTGAGCCTGTAGACAAAATCCACTGATTAAGCGGTCATTTTTTCCCAGATATTTTGGCATACCAGTTCCGGCTTTGCTGGATGAGTTGTGCAGAGAAGGCAGTAGATCACGTTTAAAAACTAGCCGCATGATCTCCCGAATAGTATCTGTACCAGTAATTTTGTTGATGCCAAGCCTGCCTGCTAAAAAAGTGGACATGACGGATTTTCCAGTACCGGAAGCACCACCAAGGTAAATTATCACCGGCCGATCCAATTCATCCAGTCGGCTGGCTAATTTATACAAGTCGGCAATATGTGGGTCATGTTTTTTCTTAATCGTCGCAAAAACTTCATCAAACAGTTTCTTTTTGCTGATACGCAGGATATTTTTTTTCATCAATTTTGCTTCCAAATCAAAAGCAATTTGGAAGGCTTCTTCCGGTTTTAAACCGGAAGAAGTAATCGATTGTGTTAATAATCCTTTTGAAAACGGCGCGGTTGCGTTTCTTCGATAAACACAGATTTGTTTGCCTGTGGGAAACAACTCCAGGTTCAGTCCCCTTAACAGTTCTTTACCGTAACGCTCAACTATCAGCTCGTCAACTGCCTGCATTAAAGAATCTGAGCTAACTTCTGCTTGCTCTTGAAAAAATGACCTCGCATCTTTTGATATTTGATAAGCCTGATCAAAAGATAAACCTCTCTGTATCAACTTGTGAGCCAGCATACCCCTCATGAAGGGGTGTTTTGATTTGTCCTGACGGATAATTTCTAATGGCATTCTATAACCTCTTTTTCAACAACTGCAGGAGTTTCAGCACTTTCTTCGACTACACTTGATGCCTCACAACCTTTACTCCACATGGCAGGAGCATCAACAAAATGTTCTTTTTTCCAAATAGGAACAGCATGTTTAATGGTGTCAATGATGTAACGACTTGCTTCATATGCATCGCCGCGATGTGAAGTTGAAACAGCAATGGCAATAGAGCAATCTTTCACTGCAAGTTTTCCGAGACGGTGAATAACTTCAACTGTGTGAAGCTGCCATTTTTTTTGAGCTTCTTCAACAACCTGAGATATCTGTTTCAGTGCCATGCTTTCATAAGCTTCATATTCCAGATATGAAACCTGCTTCTGCTGACTGTGATTGCGGATATCTCCACAAAAAATTAAGACTGCTCCTGCCTGAGAATGCTGTGCACGGAGTCGCAGAGCTTCAATATCTATTACTTCACGGACTATTGAACAGGGCATATATCTCCAGGGTGAGTTCATGTAAGGAATTTCTGCCTTAAAATCCTCGACACTTATTTGATATTTTATTTTTAGTACTTAGACTATACAGTAGTTTTTGTGGATTGAGGGAAAGATTTTTAGCTGCAGGCCATTTTTGCTGTGAGGTTCTGTCACGTCATGCTTCGGGTTTAGTTAATATCCTTTGACCTTTCCAATGAATCAGCTTCCCAGATTCCAGATTAATATTAACCAGTGTACGGTCCCGGTGAAGCATTGACCAGGAGAGCATTTTTTGGGAGTATTCCAGCACAAGATGCCTGTAATCCGGATCTTCAGCGCGATTTATAAATTCTTCCGGATCTTCCTGTAAATCAAACAAAAGCGGGGGGAGAGCTGTCATGTGGACATATTTATAGCACTCATCACGTATAACGGTTAACGAACATTGATCAGGAGACAGGCCGAATTTTTGTTCAATCATCGGTTGATACGAACCGATTTCGCGAAAATCAAATTCCCAATGTGCCTCCTTTCTCCAGTTATCCGGAACATTTCCGTTAAGCAAAGGCAGGAGTGAACGGCCGTCCAGCTCTTGCGGAATTTCTAAATCCAGCCAATCCAGAATAGTAGGCATCACATCAATTGCTTCAGTGAATACTTCTACCTGATTATCAGCAGTGGAGGATTTTCCAGATGTAGAATCATAAATTTCTGGATTACGGATGATCAGCGGAATTGCATACGATGCATCAAAATATCCGGCTTTTCCAAATAAATAGTGATCTCCAAGTTGTTCTCCGTGATCACTCGTAAAAACAATCAGTGTGGATTCATATTGTCCTGTTTTTTTTAAATACGAAATAACTCTTCCTAAATGATGATCAATTTCTGTCATCAATCCGTAATAGGTGGCACGTGCCTGTAAAATATCCTTTTCACTTGTTTCTGCAGCAAGTCCTTCATAAGTATCAGGGAAAAAATTTTTACCTGGAATTATTGTAAGCAACATTTTGAGCAGTGGATGCTGTTCCCCTTCCTGCTCCAAACTCTTCATCCTGACCGGTTTGGAGACATCATCAGGATCATACATTGAATTATAAGGTTCCGGTGCTATCCACGGAGGATGCGGACGCAAATAAGATAAATGCGCAAACCAGTTCTCATCTTCACGTACACTTAACCACTTGAGAAGTTCATCGGTCAAAAAAGCGGCGCTGCTGTCTTCATCAGAATATACTGGTGGAGGAAAAGTAACACCGCGTTTTTCTGCTCCGGGATAGTTTGCGACAGGATAGTAAACTGTATGCTCATTCAACGAGTGATCATATCCCCTCGATATCAACTCGGCAATCCACGGACGTTGATTGTCTGTTAAAGTAACTCCGCTGCTCATTCCAGGCATCAGCCCTTCATAAGTGGTCAGTAGCGGATCTTGCTGGTGGAATTTACGAGGGTCTGCGGAAGTATCTGTGTAACCGAACAGGGTAGGATCGTATCCTGATTTTCGTGCTTCTAAAGCGATATTTGTGAAGCGCGCATTCAAAGGGGTTCCGTTATTGACGGAACGGTGATTCATTGCGTACAGCCCTGTGTATAACGAAGCACGTGATGGGCCACAGGGGACAGTCTGAGCATAATGTTTGCGGAACAATACCCCCTCTCCTGCAAGTTGATCCAGATACGGAGTCTGTACTACAGGGTGATTAATACATCCCAGAGTATCACCTCGCCATTGATCTGCCATAATGAATAAGACGTTTTTACGTTTTTTTTTCATCAATTGTCTGAAATTACAATGCAGCAGGGTTTAGGCTTCTTCGTCCAGCAGGAATTCTTTATAATCGTCAGCGGATAAAAGTTCTGAGGACTCATCCTGATTTGACAGTTCCAGGCGAATCACCCAACCTTCGTCGTAACACTCTTCATTAATTATTTCAGGACCGTCCTTCAACTCAGTGTTGACTGCAATGATACGTCCGCTCATCGGCATAAAAAGCGAGGTGACTGCTTTCACCGATTCAATTGAACCAAACTCATCTCCTGCATCAATTTCATCTTCAATGTCTGGCAATTCAACAAAAACGATGTCACCCAATGCTGTTTGAGCGTGATCAGTGATTCCGACTTCTGCTTTGTTACCTTCAATTCTTACCCACTCGTGGTCTCTAGTGTATAGATTGTCTTTAGGTATTGTGCTCATAATTCCTCTTTTGAATGATTAATGTAGGTTGGCCCGGATATGCTCCGTGATCCGCCTGAATAATTTCATGCTTTCCGATAAGTTAATACTAATTTAGCCATTGATAGATATAAGTCCAGCAAAAAAAAGCATATTTTTTATTTTAACTTTTATTTTAAAGAAAAAAATCAATGGAAGATACACATAAAGCAGGATATGATAAAAGCTATGAAAAGACGTTAAAATAATTTTACATCAACAAGGAATACAAAAATGTTATTAGATTTTAGAATACTCGCGCTGTTATTTTTCACTGTTTTGTTTTGGACTGCACCTGCGACCGCGCAAAATTCTGATGATTTAGAACAAATGCTGCGTGCTTCAAAAACACGGGCGATCCTGGTGCAAAATGTCCAGAAAGCTGTTGTCCATATCAAGGTCGAAAAAATTATGCGTAACCCCAATGGACAAGCTCTCAACAATCCAAAAGATCTTTATAATGATGAGTTCTTCCGCAGATTTTTCCCTGAACTACGTACACCTAAAAACCAACAGCCAAAAAAACGTCAACAGCCAAAGCGGGATTTCCGGCAGGAAGGCATGGGTTCAGGTTCTATCATCGACAGTAAAGGATACATTTTAACGAACCATCATGTAGTAGGAGAAGCAGACAGAATTTTAGTTATACTTTATGACGGCACAGAAAAGGAAGCAAAACTTGTAGGTACTGATCCGGAGACTGACATTGCAGTGATTAAAATAGTAGGGAACGGCCTGCCGGTTTTACCTATGGGTAATTCAGAAGAAATTCTTGTTGGTGAAGATGTGATTGCAGTAGGTAATCCATTTGGACTGATTCAAACCGTGACCTACGGAATTGTCAGCGCAAAGGGCCGTTCAAATGTCGGCATAAACGAATACGAGAATTTTATCCAAACTGATGCCGCAATTAATCCGGGCAACAGCGGTGGTCCTTTGGTCAGTCTGAGTGGAGAAATTGTTGGTGTGAACAGCGCGATTTATACCAGAAGCGGTGGTTATCAAGGTATTGGCTTTGCTGTACCTATTAACATGGCTCGTAAAATCATGCGGGATTTGATCGATAAAGGTAAAGTTTCAAGAGGCTGGCTGGGAGTAGGGATACAGGATGTGAGTCAGGATTTGGCCAAAGCATTTCAACTGGAAAATACCAAAGGCAGTTTAATATCCGGTGTTATGCAGGGTACGCCTGCTCAAAAAGCAGGGATGCTCAAAGGTGATGTGGTGATTCGCATCAACGACAAATACATCCGTGACAGTAACCATCTCCGTAACGAAATTGCAAATGCAGGTGCGTTTGCTGAAATCGAAATGGAACTTATCAGAGACGGAAAAAACATCCTCATAAAACTGAAGCTGGATGAACGTCCAAGGAAACTTTCTCAGGTTAAAGTTGCACCGCAGCCAATACCGGAGATTGAACAGGTGGAGATGCTGGGAATGGTTGTGGAAGAACTTACCGAAGAAACAGCAAAGCAATTCGGGATTGAGTCAGGAACCGGAATTGTGATTGTAGCAGTCACACCTGGAAGTGCTGCGGATAAAACAGGTTTGCTTCCGGGTATGATTGTCCAGGAAGTGGAGCGGCAGGCAATTGTTAATCTCAGCATATTTAAAGAACTCGTCAGTGAAATGGATCCGGAAAAAGGGATATTGCTGCTGATCACAACAGCAAACGGTTCACGTTATATTTTTCTGCAGGCCGATTGAAAAATATGAGCCATCTGCAGAAGAAGACCAAATTGCACTTTGATCATTTACTGTTGAAATTGCATGAGATGAATCAACAGGTTGCTGTTCCTGAGAGCATGGATTATTACGCTCTGCTGGATGAAATGTCAGCCTATTACAATTTAACTGCCGAAGAATTACAGACTCGTGGATTCCGGAAAGCATATCGGCAGGCTGTTGAAGGGCTTTGATTAAAAGCTCCTACTACTTCTCATTTTACTATGACCTTAGTCTCCGATCTGTCATCAGAAATAATACCACTGGCTGGACTCCGCATTTTGGTTACTCGCAAAGACACTCCGGAATCCTCCCTTTCAGCAATGCTTAAATCTCAGGGAGCATCTGTAATCACGGCGCCCATGACGATGATCATGCCTCCTGCATCATGGGAGTCATTTGACAAAACTGTAGAGCAGGCAGCAAAGCTTGAGTGGGCTGTTTTTACCAGCAGTAACGGTGTCAGATACTGTTTGACACGTCTGAAAGAATTGGGGCATTCTCCAAAAAAGATATTTTCGAACCTCAAAATTGCATGTGTAGGACAGTCAACCTCATCTGCTCTTGCAGAAATCGGGATAATTCCGGAGCTTGTTCCGGCACATTATCAAAGTGAAGGACTACTATCGGCTTTTAAACAATACGATTTAAAACGCAAAAAGTGTTGGCTGATTCAGGCTGAATCTCCACGTGGAATCCTGGCAAATGCATTGGAGAAACAACACGCTGAAATTGTCTCAACTCCTGTTTACCGTAATGTCCCTGTTGAAAGTGACTATACTTTTCTGCTGAAAGAACTGGAACAACATCAATTAGACTGGATCCTGTTTGCAAGCCCGTCTGCAGTGCAAAACTTTCAGCAAATATTACCAGCAGGATTTTGGCTGAGTTTAACAACAGCCCCTAAAATTGCCTGTCTGGGAGAAATTACTGCTGCGGCTGTAAAGAATTATGGTTGGGAAGTGCACGCTAAACCTGTGATTCAGGACTTCGAACACCTTGTGCAAAAAATTTGCGAGATTAATATAAATATGACTGAGAAAAGATGAATCCTGCTCAAAATTTTCTAATCACTATCCAGGGTGCTACGACCGAAAAGGACGTTTTGGAGCGCTTTACGGAAAAGTTGGAGCACCTTAATTTTTCCATCAGAGATCTGCATTACCTGAACTTTCAGTCTTCTCTTTCTCTGTTGATGCGTCTGGAACTTGCTCAATCAGCGGACATAGAATCCTTGACAGTTGTTTTGGAAAATGTGGCAAAGCAGTATCAGCTTGAACTGCTGGTTTTTCCACTTCCGCAAATGCCGATAGCTACTCCAATTCACCGTTATATCTTAACCTTATTGAGTCGGCAGTTGCCTCCTCAATTACTGACAAAACTGTTCCGGCATCTCCGGGAAAAACAGCTTTTAGTAACAGATGTCAGCCCACTGGACGCGGATGAACTGCATGTTTTTGAAATAAAAGTTCATGCAGACAAACCCATTGAGCGCCAGCAGTTAATGAAAGAACTGCTTGAATTGAAGTCAGAATATCAACTTGATCTTGCATTGCAGGATGACGATTTGTTTCGGCGAAACAAACGGCTGATTTTTATGGATGCTGATATGACTTTTATTCAGCAGGAAATGATCGATGAAATGAGCAAACTAGCAGGCAAAGAAGCTGAAGTTGCGAAAATTACTCTACGTACCATGAACGGAGAAATTCAATTTGATGAAGCTTTACGGCAGCGCGTAGCATTACTTAAGGGTGTGCGTCTCAGTGATCTGGAACGCTTAATCTTAAATATTCCCTACACACCGGGTGTTGAGCGGCTGGTCTTCATCCTGAAAACTCTCGGTTATAAAATCGGTATTGTGAGTGGAGGATTTACCAGAGTCATCGATCACATCAAACAACGCTTCAATCTCGATTACGGATTTGCCAACACACTCGAAATAAAAAATGGTGAACTGAGCGGACATATTTTAGGAGACATTCTGGATGGACATCAAAAAGGGGTAATTCTCCGGGAAGTTGCGCTCAAAGAAAATATTCTTCCGGAACAAGTGATTGCGGTCGGTGATGGTGCAAACGATTTAGAAATGCTTTCCAGTGCAAGTTTAGGCATCGCGTTTAACGCCAAACGTTATTTAAGAGAGCGGGCCGCAGGAAGTCTCTCACTACCCAACCTTGATGCTTTACTTTATTTCCTGGGAATTTCAAAAACCGAAATCAGCGGTTTATTTAAACCATAAACTCTTCTATGAATGAAAACGAAAACTCATATTATAATCCTGAACAACTGCGTAAATTTCAGGAGCATGGAGTAATAATTCCGGATTTGAGTTCAGTCAGAATAGGACGTGAAGTTGCAGTGAAAAATTTTTCAGCCGGCTCAACACTGCACCCTTTTGTCCGGATTAACGGTTCCAATACAGAAATTCATGCAGGTGCAAACATTGGCCTTTTTGGCCCAGTTACGCTCGATAACAGTTGGATTGGAGAAAATTCTGTTGTAGGCAGTTTAGGCGCAGTAACTTTGAAAGATACAGTTGTAGGCCCAGAATCCATTATAGGTTCAGGTGTGGCGGAACAGGCAGTTCTTTTGGGCAAAGAAACAACGGTCAATGATTTCAGCACCGGTTACGGATTCCGAATCCGCAAAGGATCACTCTATGAGGAAGATGCTTCATCCGCTCAACACACTGACACTAAAATGACGGTGCTTTTTCCATGGACTACTTTAGGCAGTAATATAAACTTCTGTGATGTATTGTTGGCAGGAGGAACAGGTCCGGAACCAGGTTATTTCAGTGAAGTCGGTAGCGGCACTATTCATTTTAATTATAGTATCAGAGGTGACAAAGCAACTGCTTCTTTATTTGGTGATGTGAGCAGCGGCGTTTTCCTGGATCAGCAACGTCTTTTTATCGGAGGTAATAACAGCCTCCTTGGCCACATTCAGGCTGATTTTGGCGCAATGACTGCTGCCGATGTAAGGATCAGTGGATCATTGTCAGCAGGTCTTAATTTTGGACATTCTTTACCAAAAGGTAAAATAGATTATGATCCTCGTATATTTTTAGGTGCGATGGGTATAGTCAGGAAACAGGTTAATGTGCTTGCAGAGTTGACTGCGTTGTTTCATTGGTATCAGCAAATCCGGATTGCCTGTGTTGCCCAGACTCCTCAACAGAAATTCATTTATGAATCCGGTTTGCAGATGGTCGAATTAAATCATCAGGAACGTCTCTCGCAGCTGCAGCGTTTTATAGATGCCGTAGATAATTCTCTAAGCTTGGCCTTAAAGACTGAGACTGTCTCGAAAAAAGAAATTGCTGAACAAGAACATTTGCTCCAATGCTGGTCTGACATTCAAAATAAACTTGCTGTACCTGCTAATTTTGACCTGACAGTTCCTCATTCGTTGCTGAATAACATCGCTGAACAACAAGCTCAAGGAAAAGTAGTCTATACAAAACTGGTTCAAAACTTGTCTCAGGAAGGAAAGCAGTCCGGGAAAAAATGGCTTAAATCAATAGCCGAAAATGTCCGAAATGTATTTGCTGAAGAAATAAAGAAAGGGAAATAACAAGGACTAAAGCGCACCTGGAAAAGATGCGCTCAATAAATTAAGCTGCCAATTTAGTTTTGGCTTCTTCTGCTACCTGTGCAAACAAGCTTGGTTCTTCCATGGCTAAATAAGCCAGTGTTTTACGATCCATCACAATATCCGCAGCTTTTAATGCGCAGATGAACTGGCTGTAGTTCATTCCATGCTCACGGACAGCGGCATTTATACGCACTATCCAAAGACGACGAAAATCGCGTTTTTTGACTTTTCTGTCACGATAGCTATATTCTCTTGAACGGTCAACCGCGTCTTTGACTGTTCGTAAAAGGCGGCTCCGCCCTCCACGATAACCTTTGGCTGCCTTATAAAGAGAATTCTTACGCTTACGGGCGTGTACCGCTCTTTTGACTCTCATAACAATTTAATCTCAGTTTATCCGTTTGGTAGCATCAAATCAACAGACTTGCTGTCTGCGGCAGACACCATTGTTTTCTGACGTAATCCGCGTTTCACATCCTGGTTGCGTTTACGCATTCCGTGACGTAAATAAGCAC